>Ga0308158_10003580_pt1 | contig 13541 bp, 10 predicted proteins | sample PhyBR2_FD_201038 | JGI IMG/M metagenome (GOLD analysis project Ga0308158, IMG submission 201038) | Phyllosphere microbial communities from UC Gill Tract Community Farm, Albany, California, United States - DLSLB.R2 | ecosystem: Host-associated > Plants > Phyllosphere > Unclassified | place: USA... | reverse complement strand
GGCACCGTCCTCGCGGGGATGTGCGGCTACGCGCTCGCCAAGTACCGCTTCCGCGGCCGTGAGGCGCTGTTCAACATCGTGCTCGGCGGCGTGCTCGTCCCCGCGACCGCGCTCGCCCTCCCGCTCTTCCTCATCTTCAGCCGCGTCGAGCTCACCAACACGTTCTGGGCGGTGTTCCTGCCGAGCCTCGTGAGCCCGTTCGGCGTCTACCTGTCGCGGATCTACTCCGCGTCGTCCGTCCCCGACGAGCTGCTCGAGGCCGCACGCCTCGACGGCTCGGGCGAGGTCCGCACGTTCTTCACGATGTCGGTGCGGCTCATGGTGCCCGCGCTCGTCACCGTGTTCCTGTTCCAGTTCGTCGCGATCTGGAACAACTTCTTCCTGCCGCTGATCATGCTGCGGGACGAGTCGCTCTTCCCCGTCACCCTGGGCATCTACACGTGGAACACCCAGGTCAACCAGATCCCCGAGCTGCGCGGATACGTGCTCATCGGGGCCCTCCTGTCCGTCGTCCCGCTCATCGCGCTGTTCCTGCTGCTCCAGCGGTTCTGGCGCAACGGGCTGGGCGCCGGCTCCATCAAGTAGGTCCGCACCTCCCCGTACGTTCCCGCAGCCGGCGGTCAGCCCGACCGTCCGGCAGGCACACGACCCGTCGCCCGGCGCCCTGCCGGACGGCCACAGAGAGGAACCAGACGATGTACCCCAGCAAGCGAGCGGTCAAGGTCGCCCTGCTCACCGCTGTCACGCTCGCCTCGAGCGCCGCGCTCGTGGCGTGCTCGGACGACGACGCGGACACCACGGCGAAGCCCGACGCCTCGGCGTGCGCCCCCTCGGAGGGCAAGGTCGACCTGACCTTCACCTCGTGGATCCCGGGCATCGAGGACGTCGTGTCCATCTGGAACAAGGCGAACCCGGACATCCAGGTGACGGTGCAGACCGGCCCGAACGGCAACTCCGGCACGTACACGAACTTCTTCAACCAGCTCAAGGCCGGCAACGCCCCCGACCTCGGTCAGATCGAGTACGACGCGCTGCCGAACTTCCGCGTCCAGGACGGCCTCGTCGACCTCGGTGCGTGCGACTTCGTCCTCGACGCCAAGGCAGACTTCGTCGACTGGACCTGGAACCAGGTGAGCTTCGGCGAGGACGGCTCCGCCTACGCCGTTCCGCAGGACGCCGGCCCCATGGCGCTCTTCTACCGCAAGGACCTGTTCGAGAAGCACGACATCCCCGTCCCGACGACGTGGGCCGAGTACGCCGACGCGGCCGTCAAGGTCCGCGAGCAGGGCGCGCACATCACCAACTTCTCGCAGGGCGACATCAACCAGTTCGCAGGCTTCGTGTGGCAGGCGGGCGGCTCGTGGTTCTCGAGCGACGAGTCCGGCTGGTCCGTCAACCTCACGGGCGACGAGTCGAAGAAGGTGGCCGAGTACTGGCAGGACCTGATCGACCGCGACCTCGTCTCGAGCAACCCGGCGTGGACGAGCGAGTGGGACAACGCCTACAACAAGGGTGACAACTGGACCTGGGTCTCGGCGGTGTGGGGCGCGAACTCGATCGCGTCGGGCGCGCCTGACACCTCCGGCAAGTGGGCTGTCGCCCCGATGCCGCAGTGGGAGGCCGGGCAGAAGGTCGCGGGCAACTGGGGCGGGTCGTCGACCGCGGTCCTCAAGGGCTCGAAGCACGTCTACGAGGCGGCGAAGTTCGCCCTGTGGCTCAACACGGACCCGGAGGCGCTGACCGCGCTCAACAAGGCGGCCAACCTCTACCCGGCGGCCAAGGAGGGCCTGAACCTCCCCGTGCTCAAGGAGGGTGTGGAGTTCTACGGTGGTCAGGCGATCTACGACGTCTTCGCTGAGGCGTCCGGCCAGGTCGCTGCCGACTTCACGTGGGGACCGACCATGACGCAGACGTACGCGGACGTGTCCGACGGCTTCAAGGGCGCCGTCTCCGGCTCGGGCACGCTGCTCGACGCCCTGACCTCCGCGCAGGCCTCGACCGTCTCGACGCTCAAGTCGCAGTCGATCCCGGTCAAGGAGTGACGTTGCCCCTTCGTCACCTCCGGGCCGCGGGCTCGAGCCTCGTGCTCGACGCCCGCGGTCCGGGCGCGCCTACGGTCCTGCACTGGGGCGCCGACCTCGGTGACCTGAGCCTGCAGGACCTCGGCACGCTCGCACACGTCCTCGTCCCGGCGGTCCCGCCGTCGTCGCTCGACGTGCCGCTGCGTCTCTCCCTCCTGCCGTCCGCGCGCGACGGCTGGACCGGCCGTCCCGGCCTGTCCGGCGCGTGGGCGGACGGCAGGCCCCTGCCGACCGACCTCACGCTCCTCACGGAGCCTGCGCACGACGGCCGGGCGGGTGTGCTGCTGACCGACGCCGCAGGTGACGGCGAACAGCTCTCCTACGTCCTGCGCGACGGCGCGGGCACGGTCGAGGTGCGCGGCGTCGTCGTCATGTCGCCCGAGGGGGTCGTCGTCGTGCGGCACGACGTGCGCAACCTGCGCGACGTGCCGCTGCATCTCGCGTCGCTCGACGGCGTCGTTCCTGTGCCGGCACGCGCCGAGGAGGTCCTCGACTTCACCGGCCTGTGGGCGTCCGAGCGTCGCCCGCAGCGGGCGCGCCCCGGCCAGGGTGTGTGGAGCCGCGAGACGCGGCACGGCCGTCCCGGCCACGACGACCCGTTCCTCATGGTCGTCGGCACCCCGGACTTCGGCTTCCGCCGCGGCGAGGTGTGGTCCGCGCACCTCGCGTGGAGCGGCGACAAGCGGCTGTGGACGGAGTCGTCCCCGCTCGGCGCGCGTTCGCTCGGTGCGGGCGAGCTCCTCGCCCCGGGCGAGGTCGTCCTCGCGCCCGGAGACTCGTACGCGGCACCCGAGCTCCTGCTCGCGTGGTCCGGCGAGGGCCTCGACGGGCTCTCCGCGCGGTTCCACCCGTGGCAGCGGCGCGTCGCCCCCGTGCCGCGCCCGCGTCCTGTGGTGCTGAACGTGTGGGAGGCGGTCTACTTCGACCACGACGCCGACCGGCTCGACCGTCTCGCGCAGGTCGCCGCCGAGGTCGGGGTCGAGCGGTTCGTGCTCGACGACGGCTGGTTCCTCGGCCGCCGCGACGACACCGCGGGCCTCGGCGACTGGGTCGTCGACCCGGACGTGTGGCCGAGCGGGCTGCACCCGCTCGTGCGGTCCGTCGTCGGGCGCGGCATGGAGCTCGGACTGTGGGTCGAGCCCGAGATGGTCAACCCGGACTCCGACCTCGCCCGCGCGCACCCTGACTGGCTGCTCGGCGGCCCCGGCACCCCTACGTGGCGCAACCAACGGGTGCTCGACCTCGCGAACGCGGAGGCGTACGCGCACGTCCGTGACCAGCTCGTCGCCGTCCTCGACGATTACCCGGTCCGCTACCTCAAGTGGGACCAGAACGCGGACCTGCTCGCGCACGGCGCGCACGCGCAGACCCTCGCGACCTACCGGCTCATGGACGAGCTGCGGGCCTTCCGCCCGGGGCTCGAGATCGAGTCGTGCTCGTCAGGCGGCGGCCGTGTCGACCTCGGCGTGCTGCGCCGCGCCGGCCGCGTGTGGGTGTCCGACACGAACGACCCGCTCGACCGGCAGCGCATCCAGCGGTGGACCGGCGTCCTCGTCCCGCCCGAGCACCTGGGCGGTCACGTCGGCGACCGGCGCGCCCACATCACGGGCCGCGCCGCGTCCCTCGGGTTCCGGCTCGCGACCGCGTTCTTCGGCAGCGCGGGTATCGAGCGCGACCTGACGCGGTCCGACGCCGCCGAGCGTGCGGTCGTCGCAGCCTGGGTCGCGGAGCACAAGGCTCGTCGGGACCTGCTGCACTCGGGCGTCGTCGTGCGTGGTGACACGCCCGACGGCGAGCCGCAGGTCCACGGCGTCGTCGCGCCCGACGGCGGTGCGGGAGTGTTCGCGGTCGTGCGTCTCGGCGACAGCGCGAGCGCGCTGCCCGCGCCCGTGCGGCTCGTCGGCCTCGACCCGGAGCGTCGGTACCGCGTGCGCGTCCTGCCGCTCGGCGTCGCCGACGGGATCGACGACGCGACCCTCAGGGACGTCCTTCCCGGGGCCGTCGCCGACGCGCCGCCGCCGTGGCTCGTCGCCGCCGCCCTCCCGGAGGGGGCGGAGCTGCCTGGCCGCGTGCTCGCCGAGGTGGGTCTTGCCAGCCTCCTGCTCCAGCCGGAGCAGGCCCTCGTCCTCACGGCCGACGCAGTCTGAGGCCGCCCCTCCGGGGACGAGGAACGCGAGAGGGGCGGACAGGAACCCTGTCCGCCCCTCTCGCGCGTGCGCTCAGTACGTGAATGCGGCGACCTGCTGGCGCAGCTCCTCCGAGAGTCGAGCGAGGTCGTCGACGGCCGAGCCGACGAGGTCGACGACCTCCGTCGTCGTGGTCGCCGCCGTCGCGACACCCGTGATCGACACGGCGATGTCGCCCGAGCCGGACGCGGCCTCGGCGGCAGCACGGGACATCTCCGTGGTCGTCGCCGTCTGCTCCTCGACCGCCGACGCGATCGTGAGCTGGTAGCCGTTGATCGTCGCGATGACCTCGGAGATCTCAGCGATCGCCGCGACGGCGCTCGCCGTGTCCGCCTGGATCGACTCGATGCGGTTCGCGATGTCCTCGGTCGCGCGCGCTGTCTCCTGGGCGAGGTCCTTGACCTCGGACGCGACGACGGCGAAGCCCTTGCCGGCCTCGCCGGCGCGGGCAGCCTCGATCGTCGCGTTGAGCGCGAGGAGGTTGGTCTGACCGGCGATGTGGGTGATGGTCCGGACGACCTCGCCGATCGCCTGGCTCGACTCGCCGAGGCGTGTGACGGTCTCCGTGGTGGCCTGCGCCTTGTCGGTCGCCTGCGTCGCGACGCCTGCGGCCTCCTGCGCGTTGCGGGCGATCTCGCGGATCGACGCGCCCATCTCTTCGGCGCCCGCGGCCATCGCCTCGATGTTGCGCGTGACCTGCTCGGCGGCGGCCGCGACGACCTGTGCCTGCTCGGACGTCGAGTCGGCGCCGTCGGACAGCCGTACGCGCGACGACGCGAGCTCTTGCGACGCGTCGGAGACGGTCGCGGCGCTCGTCGAGACCTGGGCGAGCGTGCTCGACAGGCTCTCCTGGGCGGACGTCAGGGCGGCGGCCATGCGGCCGATCTCGTCGTTGCCCGCGACTCCGGTCGTGGCCGTGAGGTCGCCCTCGGCGAGCGCCTCGAGCGATCCCTGCATCTGGGAGAGCGGGCGGCGGATCGAGCGGACGAGGCGTACCGCGAACAGCACCGAGCCGATGATGCCGACGAGCGCGATCGCGATGAGCACGAGGGTCGTCGCCTGGGCCTGCGCGGACGCGTCGGCGGCGATGTCGGCGGACGCGTCCGCGACCTCGACGTTGATGAGGCTGAGCGTGTCCGTCACCTCACCGCCGGTGGTCTGGGCCGCGCCCGAGGCGAGCGACTGGTAGACCAGCACGTTGTTCGAGACGGCGGAGGGGATGAGCTGCTCGGTGAGGATCGTGCGGTACTTGACCCACACGGCGTCGAGCGCCTCGAGGTGCTCGGAGGGGGCGCCGGTCGTCTCGCGGAACGCGGTGTCGAGCCGGATGAGCGCGTCGTCGGCGGCGACCGCGGAGTCCTTGATCTCGAGCGCGAGCCGCGTGCGGTCGACGGGCATGACCGCGCCGATGTTGAGTCCGCCGGAGCGAGCGACCCAGATCGAGTTGTTGACGTCGAGGAGCGCCTCGTTGAGGGTCGCGGACGACTCGGAGACGGTCGTGGTGCTCCGGTTGAGCGTGCCCATCGCGATCGCGCTGAACACGGTCACCACCACGGTGGCGAGGCCCATGACGGCGACGAGGGCGATGATGCGGGCGCCGACGGACCAGGAGCGGCCTCGAAGCCTGCCGGGGAGCGGGGGCGTCTCGCTCGCGTCGCTCGTTCCGGCCGCGTCGACGGGCACCGCGGCGGGCTCTTCGACGGCCTCGGAGACGGGGGTGACCTCGTCAGGGTCGGGGCGGGGCGCGCGGGGGCGCCTGCGTGGCACGCGGACCTTGGGGACTGCGATGCGCAGGCGTGGCAGCCTGCGGCGACGACCGGAGCCGGCTGCCGTCTCGGCGGGCTCGTGGTCAGCGCCGACGACGGTGTCGGTCATGTCGTTCGCGTCGTCCGCCATCGGACGTGCGAGCTGTACTTCCTGCGGCTCGGCCACGGGACTGCTCCTTGCGCTGGTTGACCCGGGGTGGGTGCGACGAGGAGCCGGCTTCCCTGAGGGATGCCGGCTCCTCGTCTCATCGGTCAGCGCGAGCGTGAGTGAAGTAACACTGGCGAACGTGACGCGACCGTGACCTGCGCAGTTTGCGCTGCTTTGATCAGACCCGGATGAATGTCGGGTTCGACTGCCAGATGGATCGCACCTGGATCGACTTGCCCGGTCGCGGGGCGTCGATCTGCTTGCCGTTGCCGAGGTAGATCGCGACGTGGCCGCGGGTCCAGATCAGGTCGCCGGCGCGCGCCTTGGAGCGCGAGACGACCTTGCCGGAGTGGCGCTGGGCGGAGGACGAGCGCGGGAGCTTTGCGACGCCGGCCTTCTTGTAGACGTAGCTCGTGAAGCCGGAGCAGTCGAATCCTGACGGGGTGCCGCCGCCGGAGCGGTAGCGGACTCCGACGTACTTCTTGGCGATCTTGGCGATCCGCGTGCCCTCGCTGATGACGCGGACCTTGAGGCTGTCGCGTCCAGAGGAGACGACCGGCTTGATCGCGGCCGAGGGGCGGAAGACTGCGGTGATCTTGTGCTTCTTGGCGGAGAGCTTGCGCGGCAGCTGGAAGGTGACCTTGCCGGTCGAGCCGACCGACTTCTTCTTGAGTCGCTTCTTGCCGTCGTAGAAGGTGACGGTGCCGCTCGTCTGTGCGGCGCCGGTGCGGACCTTGGCAGTGACCTTGGCGGCCTTCTTGCCCTTGACCCAGGTCTTCTTGCTCGCCTTGAGGTCGACCTTGGCCTTGGTCTTCGTGGCGGTCGACGCCGCGGCGGTCGCGGTGACCGTTGTCGCGGCTGCGGGCGTGGCGGCCTGTGCGCCGGTCGTCGGGGCGAGCGTCACGGTGAGCGCTGCGGCGATCGCGACGACGCCTGCGCGCACGGCGGCACGGTGCCGGCCGGGCGTGGCGGTGCGGGAGCTCAGGTCGGTGGTGCTGGTGCGGTGCGCCTGATCGAGGCGTGTGGGCGTGCCCGTGCGGGCGCGCGAAGACGTGCGGATGCTCATTCGAACCTCTCGTCGCCTACGAGGTGAGCTGTCGGGTTCGGGCCGGAGGTCTGGCCCGGCCGGCGGAGCGAGAGCGTGCCGTGGTGTGCTGTCGGTCCCGCGCGGCTTCACCCCAAGGTCGTCGTGACGACCGGAGAAGTGGGTCCCCCGCCACTGCCATGGTTTCTGCGGTACAGCCCCGGTGGCAGTGCTCGGCGTCCGGTGCTGTGCCCCTGCGTCACGCTCGTGACGGCCGCGGGTGCGGCGGTGGGACTCGACGACGGTAGGCGCGCCGAGGCGCCAATGTCACGGGAAGGTCACGGGAATGTGCAAGGCCTTCACATCTTCCACCCTTGAACCTAGCGGCCCCTTCACCGTGTTGTGATGTACGCGACCGGAAGTTTCTGCTAGGTGACCCCGATCACGTGGCGGGTCGAGGTCCTCTCAGGCGGGATCAGGGGTGAGCAGGCACAGACCCTGACGGTCACCCTGGCGCCACGATCCCTCCGTCGGGACGAGCGCCACCGCGCGGACGCCCGAGGCCGCCTCGTCGGCCGAGAGGATGCACGAGCCCGCCACCCGATCGCGCACGGCCTGGGCGCCGGGCCACCGGTCGTCGTCGAACGCGTACTGGGACACCACGCGCGCCTCGTGCTCGCTGCCGCACGGCACGACGGTGACCTCGTCCGTCCCTCCCGATGGAACGGTCCGGACGCACGACCCGACGGTGAGCTGCCTGACGTGGACGTCGATCGGACCGTCGACGTCGGGCCCCACCGGGGAGGTCATCCCCGCGAGACGGGGCACGAGCGTGGGGAACAGCAGCGGGACGAGCACAGCCACAGCGGTGAGCAGCACACCCACGATGAGCGCGGCGGTCGCCAGGACACGTCCGCGCTGGTGCGAACGACGCGTGCGGACGATCGCGACGATCGCGAGCACGATCCCGACCGGCGGCACCACGACCGCCGACGGCAGCGCCGCGATCGCGACCGGGTCGGTCCCCGGCGGCGGGACGGGGCGCGGGACGAGCGACGCGGTCGCGGCCGCCGACCAGCTTCCGGCCGTGTACGTCTGGTCGCTGAAGCCCAGCTGGTCCGCGCCCGGACTCCCACCCGGCCAGGCGGGCGTCAGGTGCTCCGCAGCAGAAGGACCCGACTGCGGGACCGGCCCGGGCGGAGGCGGCGGCGGGACGGGCCCAGGCCCAGGCGGCGGGGGAACGGGGACGCCCGCCCCCGCAGGGCCCGGCGGAGGCGGCGGTACGGGCGGCGTTGCGCCGCTCACGCCGACACCTGCGAGTCGTCGATGTCGAGGATGACGGGCACGTGGTCGGACGCGCCCTTGCCCTTGCGCTCGTCCCGGTCGATCTTGACGTCCCTGACGAGCGACGTCAGCGCGGGCGACGTGTACGCGAAGTCGATGCGCAGGCCCTCGTTCTTCGGGAACCGCAGCTGCTGGTAGTCCCAGTACGTGTACTTGCGCTCGTCGGGGATGAACTCGCGGGACACCTCCGTGTACCCGGCGTCGGCGAACGCCGCGAACGCGGCCCGCTCGGGCGCGGACACGTGGGTCTGACCCTCGAACACCGACATGTCCCACACGTCCGTGTCGAGCGGCGCCACGTTCCAGTCGCCGACGAGCGCGACCTTCGCGGCCGGGTCGGCGGCGACCCAGTCGACCGCGTGCTGGCGCAGCCGTTCGAGCCACGCGAGCTTGTACGCGTAGTGCGGGTTGTCGAGCGCGCGGCCGTGCGGCACGTACAGGCTCCACACGCGCACGCCGCCGCACGTCGCGCCGAGCGCGCGCGCCTCGACGGCGGGCACCTCGCCGAACTGCGGCTGCTCGAGGAACCCGGGCTCGACGTCGTCGAGGCCCACGCGGGACAGGATCGCGACGCCGTTCCACTGGCTGAACCCGAACGTCGCGATCTCGTAGCCCGCGGCCTCGAACGCCTCCCGCGGGAACTGCGCGTCCTTGCACTTCGTCTCCTGCAGCGCGAGGACGTCGATGTCCTCCCGCTCGAGGAAGGCGAGCGCGCGGTCGGCACGGGCGCGGATCGAGTTGATGTTCCAGGTGGCGAGGCGCATGCCTCGAGGCTACTTCGTCCGGGGTGCGGACGGGCCGCGACCTGGCCTCGGGCCATAGGGTGGGGCTCATGGGAACAGCACTGGTGACGGGCGCGAGCGCGGGGCTCGGCGAGGAGTTCGCGTGGCAGCTCGCGACAGCGAAGCACGACGTCGTGCTGGTCGCGCGTGACGAGGCTCGGTTGGAGCGGCTCGCGGACGAGCTGAGGGCGTACGCGGGCGTCCGTGCCGAGGTGCTGCCTGCCGACCTCTCGGTGCGCAGCGACCTCGAACGTGTCGCCGACCGCCTGCGCCAGGAGGAGCAGCCCGTCGGGCTGCTCGTCAACAACGCGGGCTACACGACGCACCAGCGCTTCGTCACCGGGGACATCGAGGCCGAGGAGACGATGCTCGACGTCCTGGTCCGCGCGGTCATGGTGCTCTCGCGCGCGGCATCCGAGCCGATGGTCGAGCGTGGCCGGGGCGCGATCCTCAACGTCTCCTCGGTCGCTGCGCTCACCGCGGGCGGCACGTACGCCGCCGCGAAGGCGTGGGTCCGCACCTTCACCGAGGGGCTCGCCGTCGAGCTCGACGGGACCGGCGTGACCGCCACGGCCCTGTGCCCGGGCCTGACCCGCACCGAGTTCCACGAGCGTGCGGGCTTCCGCCGCGTCGGCCCCGACGTCGCGTGGCTCGACGCCGATCGTGTGGTCGCGCAGGCGCTCGCGGACGTGCGCCGCGGCGTCGTCATCTCGACGCCGTCCGTGCGGTACGCGGTCGCGAGCGCGCTCCTCCAGGTGACGCCGCGCACGGCCGTGCGCGCGCTCGAGGCGCGCTCCGGCCTCTGAGGTCTGCGCGGCCTCGCGCCGAGTCTCGGACGGGCCTGACGCGGCGCGCGCGCCTCTACTAGCCTGATCGACGTGACCGACTACGACGCCGTCCTCTCCCCGACCCCTCGCGAGCAGCTGCGCGACCTGATCAAGGAGCTCGCCGTCGTGCACGGCCGGGTGACCCTCGCGTCCGGCAAGGAGGCCGACTACTACGTCGACCTGCGCCGTGTGACGCTCCACCACCGTGCCGCGCCGCTCATCGGGCACGTCCTGCTCGACACGCTCGAGGAGGCGGGCCTCGGCCCTGCGGAGATCGACGCTGTCGGCGGTCTCACGCTCGGCGCCGACCCGGTCGCCGGGGCGCTCCTGCACGCGGCCGCGTCGCGCGGCCAGGACCTCGACGCGTTCGTGGTCCGCAAGGAGGGCAAGGCGCACGGCATGCAGCGCCGCATCGAGGGGCCTGACGTCGCGGGCCGCCGCGTCGTCGCGGTCGAGGACACGTCGACCACGGGTGGTTCCGTCCTGACCGCTGTCGAGGCGCTGCGCGAGGCGGGGGCCGACGTCGTCGGCGTCGCCGTGATCGTCGACCGCGCCACGGGCGCGCGCGAGAAGATCGAGGCCGCCGGTCTGACGTACCACTACCTCTTCGGCCTCGACGACCTCGGTCTCGCCTGAGGGACGCGTGCGACGCCGCAACGACCCGGGGGCGCCGCGCGGCGTGCGTGTCGAGCTGCGCTCGGCGGGCGTCGAGCTGGACGGGACGACGCTCCTCGAACCTGTGAGCCTGAGCGTGCCCGCGGGCGGCACGCTCGTGCTGCGCGGGGCGAACGGCTCCGGCAAGTCCACCCTGCTGCGCCTCGTGTCGGGGTTGCGCCTCCCGACGTCCGGCGAGGTGACGGTCGACGGCGCTGCGCCCGCGCCCCGTCGCCGCGCCTTCCGCAGACTCGTCACCGGCACCGTCGAACCACCGCTGCTCGCACGGGACCTCACGCTCGGTGAGCACGTCGCACTCGTCGCGACGACGTGGGGCACACCTGTGCGCGACGCGCGCACGGCCGCCGGAGCGCTCCTCGAGCGTCTCGGCATCGCCAACCTCGCGCACCGCTTCCCGCACGAGCTGTCGTCCGGGCAGACGCAGCTCGCGTCGCTCGCGACGGTCCTCGTGCGGCCCGCGTCGCTCCTGCTCCTCGACGAGCCCGAGCAGCGGCTCGACGCCGACCGCACCGCCGTCGTCGCCGAGCTTCTCGCGGAACGCAGGGAGGAGGGCGCGACCGTCCTCGTCGCGACGCACTCGACCCCGCTCGAGGACGCGCTCGGCGGCGACGTGCTCCGCCTGGCCGCCCGCTCCGCCGACACGCCCGACCACGGGCTCGGCCCCGAGCGCCACGGCGACGACCTGACGCCCGACGGCGGCGCGGCGGACGCGTGAGCGAGCAGGTAGCAGGACGCACGGGGGTGCGCGGAGCGCTCGCCGTGTGGGCGTCGCGCGAGCCACGCTCGCTGAGCGACGTGGCGTACCTCGCGTACGTCGTCGTGCTGACGGCGTTCATCGTGCTCGGGCCGGGCATCCGCGCGCTGTGGCTGCTCGCGACCGGCGACGCCGGGGTGGCCGCGCTGAGCGACCCGAGCGTCCCGGCGACATGGGCCGTCGTGTCGGGGTGCGTGTGGCTCCTCGCGCTCGTCGCGGGGGTCGAGCGCGGGCCCGCGCTGCGTCCGCCGTTCCTCACGGGCGTCCTCGGCGACGCCGACGCCTCGCGCGCGAGAGCGTTCGGCGGGCCGGTCCTGCGCGCGACGGTCGCGCTCGTCGCGGCCGGCGCCGTCGCCCCGCTGCTTCCCGCGCTCGCGCTCGTCGACGCCGGTCTCGCCCGGCCGCGCGACGTGGCCGCTATCGCGCTCGCGGGGGCGCTCGCGGGGCTCCTCGTCGCGACGGCGTGGCTCGCCGGTCAGGTCCTCCGTGCGACGACGGTCGGCTGGACCGCGGTCGTCGCGCTCGCAGCGGGGGTAGCGACCGCGCTCGTGGGCTGGTGGCGGTGGGCGCCGTGGGCGCTCGTCGCGAGCGTATGGCCGGGTAGCGGGTTGCCTGCCGCGAGCGTCGTGGCTGCGGCCGCTGCGGTCCTGGTCGTCGTGTGGCTCGGGCTGCGCGGGCTCGAGCGTGTCGAGACGCGTCGTCTCGTGGGGCAGGCCGTGCGGGCGCAGCGCGCGCAGCTGCTCGTCACCGCGCTCGACCTGCCCGCGGCGGGGGAGGTGTACCGGGCTCTGCCCACGGCTGGGCGCCGCCTCTCGGCGCTCAGGCAGGTCCCGGGGCTGGTCGCCGTCCTGCTCGTCCCCGTGACGGCGTCGGTGCGCACGCCGTGGCGGCTCGCGGCGGGCCTCACGACGCTCGTGGCGGCGGGTGCCGCGAGCGGTCTCGTGGTGCCCGGCACGGCGTTGCACGTCGGGCCGGTCGTCAGTGCGGTGCTGGCGTACCTCGGTGTCTCGGTCGTGTGCGACGGCGTGCGGCACGCGGCGGCGCTCGGCCGGGTGTCGACCCAGTACGGCTGCTCGGACCTCACGCTCCTCGCTCTGAACGGCGCCTGGCCGCTCGTGGCCGCCGTCGGGCTGACGGCCGCCGGGGCCGCAGTCGCGGGCGCTCCTGTCGGCCTTGCAGCGGTGGTGGCTGCGCTCGCGGTCGGGGTACGCGTCTCGGACGCGCTCAAGGGGCCGATGCCGGTCGACCTGCTCGTGCCTGTCGTGACGCCTGCAGGCGACGTCTCGGCGGTCGGCCGGGTCGTCTGGTTGGCCGACGGTCCGCTGCTCGTGGGCGCCGTCGGTGTGGCCGGCGGACTGGCGGCGGCGGGGCGTGGAGGGCTCGGCGTCGTGGCTGCGTGCGTCGTCGCGATGCTGCTCTGGCGGGCCCTGCGGCGCTGACATGCTGACGGCGAGTCCGTCAAGTTCTGACAGGCGGTTCGCCAAGTTCTGACAGCTCGTCCGTCAAGAAGTGACAGTTCGTCAGTCTTCTCGACGGCCGAAGGTCCTGAGAGTAGGGTGTGCCTGGTTTGCTTAGGCAAGCCTCACCTCTCCCCGTGCGTCGCTCGCACGGGCACGCCCCGACACCAGGAGCCCCGTCGTGCAGCTTGTGTCCCGAGCCAGGTCCGCCCTTGCGGCGCTGGCAGTCCTCGCCCTGACGCTCACCGCGTCGATCGTCGGCGTCGCCGCGCCAGCAGCGGCGGTCCCCGTGGGCCCGTCGGTGACGGTGTCGAAGACGACCGGTCTGGTCGATGGAGAGAAGGTGACCGTGCGTGGCACGGGCTTCGTCGCGGGCGACCCGTCGGCTGTCGGGGTGCGTCCGCCGCTGCCGGGCAAGTTCGCTGGTGCGTACGTGGCGTTCGGTCGGTTCGCGGAGGTGTGGCAGCCGTCGGCCGGTGCGCCGTCGACGGCGCGCG
>Ga0308158_10003578_pt1 | contig 13548 bp, 8 predicted proteins | sample PhyBR2_FD_201038 | JGI IMG/M metagenome (GOLD analysis project Ga0308158, IMG submission 201038) | Phyllosphere microbial communities from UC Gill Tract Community Farm, Albany, California, United States - DLSLB.R2 | ecosystem: Host-associated > Plants > Phyllosphere > Unclassified | place: USA... | reverse complement strand
TCGAGAATTACAACGGATGCGCCTTCGCGCGCTGCCTCAACGGCAAATCCCGTGGAGAGGGTGGTCTTGGATTGACCGCCCTTTTGCGCGATCACGGCCCATACCTGCACAGCTGCTGCTCCTAATAGCCGGTTAAGCGACTTATATCGCTTAGTCGCTTAGTAGTAAAGACGGTAAGTAGCTTAGCCTTCCTATTCCTCGCGTTTTCACCACTGCCGAGTGGATCGCGACACATCGACCTATGACCAATTGGGCAAAAGCGGCGGGCCAGCCGCCTGAGCCATTTCCGCGCGGTCCACAGGGTCTAACCGCAAGCCGCGCACTCGCATTTGGGTAGCCGTGCCGCCTGCTTTTTCGGCAGCGTCGCCGCCCCGCCATTGATTGGGCCATGGGGAGGGCGCCAGCCGCAGCCAGGATCGGTGGGGCTACAGGGGAGGGCGTTGCCGAGCATGGCGGCGCGCATCGGTCCGACCACGTCAAACCAAGGTCGGCTGCGACAAATTAAAGATAGAACGCAGTCCCCGCAGAACGCTTCAAACGAACCACATTAAGCTATTAAGCTACTAAGCTACTCATCTACTCAGCTATTAAGCTACTAAGCTACTAAGCTACTATATTACTATACTACTAAGCCACTAACCCAGTGGGCGTTATGCCTGCGATTGGGTAGGTATGCGGGAGTTATGACGGGGCGGCCCTGTAGATATCAGCGCTGATTGGCACGGTTCTGTCAGCGATGAGTGTCACCAAGCAGGGGTGCGTGGCGTTCTCAGAGTCGATCCTATTTGTAGAATCGAAGCTACACAGGCCGCGTCGCAAAAGGGGTCCCTTTTCGACGAAAGGAACGCCCAGTTCCCGACATTAGCGGCTCACGCTATCGTCGCCGATTGCTGCCATACATTCAGCGCACAAAACTAGATTAATCTGCTCTATGGACCAAGCCGTATTCGTTGAACTGGTGCGCGAGTTGGTGGTCGAACCAGCTGCCAGTGACACCATCTCGCAGATTGCAAAGCCCTCGGGCAGGAACCTGTCAGAGGAAAGGAAGGGGCGTGCCGCCTGGTTCAATGGGCTATCAGCCGACCAACGCACGAACGTAGAGTAGGCGGTCGCCGATGCCGCGAGTGCTGCCGCATTCGGTCTTTTTTGCGTCCTTGACGGCGCGAGAGTGATCGAGAACGGGCCAAGCTGTGGACATCTTGAACTGCGCTACATTAACGCGGCGTCTGACACCTTACTCGCTTCCAGCGCGGCTGATTTGTCAACATCGCTACATAAGCTCATCTGATCGTTCGTAATCCACGATTGCGAAAGACCGCTTTAGCAGCCGGTTCCTGAAAGCGGCCCGTCCGCTTCCCTCTCCACCTCGGCCATTCGTGATGCACAAATCAAAAGTTTTGCATCAGGCAACTCATATGGACCGGCTGGGTTGCGGGCCGGTCCGCAGATATGGCATCACCGATAAATGCCTTGGAATTCCCTCGACATAATACTGTGCGCCATTCTGGTTGTACTTGGCGCTCTGTTCTTTTTTGCGGCGAAGCGCGTAGCTGATGGATTGGCTCCACCACTGGGGATCTATCACCGGTCGGCTACTACCTACACCATTTTAGGTTTGGTCAATGTAGGCTTGGGGTTCGGCATACTCCTCCGACACCTTTAAGCAGCAGCCCATTGCATCAAGATCTTGCCTGATGCGAAATTCAAAGATTTTGAATCAATGTAGATGGCGCAACGTAGCAGTCAAAACGCCCATCAGCTGCTATTCCATCGCGGTATCCGATTTACAGAGATGGAACGAACACATTGCGATCAGGATCTTGGCCGGTTAGCTTCCGAGTCCCAATCTGAGGAAACATCCCGCATGCCCACCGTCGCTACAGTTTGCGCGAACGTCCTGATTTATGGATTTCTGGGGTGGGCTATCGTCGGGTGGCTAGGGCATCTGACCTATGCTCGTGTAGCCGGTCTATTTCTTGCCGTTGGTTTCGCTCTTGGCAGTTTCGGGGGGCATGCTGCGGCAGAACCCGAGAACATCCTCCGGCTCCGTGCCCTCGGTTCAGTCATGGGATTAGCCGCCCTGTCAGCATTTATGTTCTGCCGGCGTCGCGGCATCGCTCAATAAGCTCTGGCAAACGGCTGCTAGTACACAGCGGCAATTGCTGCTCGCCGCGGTGTCGCCATAAGCAGATGCCGAGGAGGCATGATGCTACAATCCGGAGGAATGTGGACCGCAGTTCTCGTTATCGGTGCCATCGCTTCGGGTATCGCAGCGGTCGGTGAATGGCGTGTCGCTAAACGCTCCGGCCGACGTGAAAATGTGGCCCGATCTTGATGGGCAAATCTGATGCGTTGGAGACCGTGTTGGGACGGCAGAAGCGCCCAATTGTGGACATCGATGTGTAGGATTAAGAAGATATACAAACACGCGCAGAACCCGTGGATCGATGAGGGTGCCATGATTTTACCTAGAATTAATCGCGCCGGCTCAGCTACCCTTGCGGTGGGGTTCGTGGCTTTCTCGGTCAGTGTTCTTTCCTACGTTTTTTATATATCGGCTATCCCATTTACAAAGTCTAGTTATGTAGCGCTGCTTATTTCTTTGATTCATCCAATTACTAATCTCGTGCTATGCATATGCTCAGCCCTTTTTCGTAGACTGTCTTTAAAGATTATGTTTTTTTTGGTATCTCTAATGACGGTTCCAATGTTTTTAGATCGCCATGGTGGTGGTGTGACTGATGCCTCGGAATCTGTCAAAATAACTGTTGCAAGACTTACATACTCTGGACAAGTATTAATGGACATATCTACGGTATTGTGGATAATTTGTGCCGTTTCGACGCTTATTTGGGTTCGGAAGCCTTTACAGTCCGCCGGTGCAACCGATTAAATAAGCATTGGTCGTGACGTACAGTTTTGCCGTAACGCCTGCTGTCCTCCTAGCCCCGGCCATTTAGCCTTCCCTTCGGTACAGCCGCGATATTGTCGCCTGATCGACACCAAGTAGGGCGGCGACAGTGCGTTGCGCATCGCCAGCATCGAGCCGTTGAAGCGGTTCGGCCTGCTGGTGAGGGGTAAGGGCAGCGCGCCGGCCGAACTTCAAGCCACGGGCCTTGGCCTGGACCCTACCGGCAGCGCTGCGCTCGGTAACACGATGGCGCTCATAGCTGGCCGCGACCCCAAGCACAGCGATTATCACCTTGGCGAACTGCGAGGTGGTATCTACCATCGGCTCCGCGATCGAGCGGAACCGTGCGCCGGCCTCTATCACTGCATGGAGGATGTTCAACAGGTCACGGGTGTTGCGGGCGAGACGATCGGTAGAGGTGACCATCACACGTCGCCATCGTCAAACGCGGCAATCGCGCGCTTGAGCTGCGGCCGTTCGGCCGTCGTAGTGCTGACCTTCTCGCGGTAGATCTTGGTGCAGCCCGCCGTGTCGAGTTGGGCGAGCTGCTGCGCCAAAGTTCTGGCCGGTGGATGAGACGCGTGCATAGCCATAAATCATGCCCGCAATGTGCATTGGATTTATGCATCACGAAGTGCCCGGCTTTGTTCGGTTTTTCATATGATGCAAAACTTGTGATTTTTGCATCATGTTTGCGCAGTAGATGGTCAGCTATCGAGAGTCCGGAGCCGACGATAGCTGACCACTGATCGCTTTAGTTGACGCCCCACATCTCGGCACGATCGCGAGCGAGCTTAATCATAAACTCGTCTAACTTGATAAGGCGGCGATCAACCTCGGCGGCCGAAACGCCGTTCCAAACGGAATGGTCATAGCCTTCGCGCAATGGCTTCAGGTCATCACCCGCCTGAAAGCGCTCGGCTATGTAAAGTGTCTCAAGCAAGTCTGTCGGACGCTCACGCTTGCTGGTTTTGGCCAAGCCCCACTTCACGAGGTATTCAGACATGATGCCGTCGTTGGATGTACTAACCATCGTCATCCCCTTTCCCGTCCAAACATGGGTCGCAGATGGGCGCTAGTCCAGAGGCCCTTGCCTCTGATCGCATGGGTGGCTGATCAATCAGCTATCGCCGATCAGGCTAATAATTCACGATAAGGTCTGATGCAAAACTTTTGACTTTTGCATAAATGGTGACCGAGCCGTAGAAAAGTTGGCTGAACGAATAACCGTTTTCTGGACCGTGAGTCGCAATTCAAACCGCCGGAGCTGAGCTCTAGCGATCCGGCCACTTTTAAGTTGGGCGTCGCGCACTGGCAGAAGACACACGATAATCGCCAATCGGTGTTAGCGACAGCGTTTAGCGATGATCGCGAGGCTGCCGTCCAAAATCGCCTGCTTGTCGTACACTCGGGATCGCAGTCGGGCTTTCCAGGCATTGACCACTAAAAAACGACAATGTGAATGACTTTAGCATTCCGTCTTTGAGAGCTGATATGTAGCAGCTGACTTTCACTCACCGAGCTATGATTTCGATACCTTTTCGCTAGGCATCTGCTTAATCTCAGACTTTCATCAGGTCTTAAGTTCTACATTCCTATCGAGACGCTTCATCTGCAAGCCTTCTGTTTCGGTTATCGACGATCAACGACACATACGGGATCGTCAGGGTCGTCGTTGGAGGCGAGTTGCTGATCCGCAAGTCGTTCAGAAGGTTAAGACGGTCGTGCAGTGAGGGCCTCAAGCTTTTGCGGCATGCCTGCACCGGGATGGCTGTTGCCACAAAGGCACATCATGCAGGTTTCGTGAGCCAAGCTTATAAACAGCTGTAAAGTCTCATTATTTCTGAATATGACATCGATGTCATATTCAGGGGGCATTAATGCAAAAGGCTTTGTTCTATCGTGCGTCGATCACCGCGATCGTGGCGACAATCCTGCCCACGGCGGCGCTTGCGCAAGCCGTGCCGGTCGGGGGTACGCAAGCCGATCCGGCGCTGGACCAAAGCTCCGGAACGCAGGTGGGTAGCCCCGCTGGCGTTAACGCGGATGGTTCGCCGGTAACCGTCGACGAGGCCGCCAGCAACGATATCGTCGTTACCGGTTCACGCATCCGGCTTCCCAACATTCAAAATCTAGAGCCGACGATTGGCGTAAACCAACGCTATCTGCAGGATCGCGGCATCACGAACGTCGCCGATGCGCTGAACGAAATTCCAGGCATCAGGGGCAGTATTACGCCCGCCGGTGCGCAGGGATCGTTTGGGCAGGGGGTAAACTTTATCAACACGTTTGGTCTTGGATCGAACCGGACGCTGACCCTCGTCAACGGACGCCGCTATGTGTCCTCCAACGTCAGCAGCATCTTCAATCAGGGTAACCAGGGGACGCAGGTCGACGTCAACGTCATTCCGACGCTGCTGCTCAGCAACGTCGACGTCGTCTCGATCGGCGGCGCGCCGATCTATGGCTCGGACGCGATCGCGGGCACGATCAACTATATACTTGATACGCGCCTCAAGGGTATTCGGGCGCAGGTAACGAGCAACGTCACCCAGGAAGGTGACGGCTTCCGCTACAATGCCGCGATCGCTGGTGGCTTTGACTTCGCGGGCGGGCGCGGCAACATCACGCTGGCCTATACGCGTGACGAGCAGAAGGGCATCCTCGGCAACGCGCGCGGCTTCATCCGCGATAATATTGGCGGAGCCGGCAACCCCACGACGGCTCAAGCCGCAGCGCTCGGGCGGCCCGCAGGAACCAGCTTCAGCAATGATGGGCGCCTTAATGGCGGAATCGGCTTTAACGATTCCTCGACCGATGGCTTTCCCGGCACGGTGCAGGTGGTGGATCGCACGATCCCGCTGCTGACGCGTGGCGGGCTTATCACGTCGGCGTTCGCGAACGCCAATGGGACAGGAGCGGTCGGTGCGGCTGTGCAGAATTTCCAGTTCGATCCGAGCGGCAACCTCGTTCCGTTTAACCGCGGAATCCGCTTTCTCAGTGTGCAGGAGGCAAGCGGCGGCGACGGGTTTCGATTTAACGATTTCGTCCAGCTGACGAGCGAGCTGAAGCGCGACATTTTCAACGGCTTCGCCGCATTCGACGTATCCGATGCGCTTAAGTTCTTTGCAGAAGGCACATATTTTCACTCGCGAGGCGACGAGCTTGTTCAGCAGCCGACCTTTAACTCTAGTCTGTTTGGCGGCCTGAGCGGTGCGACGTCGTTCAGCGTCGACAATCCGTTCCTGACGCAACAGGCTGCAACCCAGCTCCGCGCGCTAGGTGTCAACCGGTTCAGCGTGTCGCGCGCCTCGCTTGATCTGTCCGATCCTACCGGTTTTTCGACCAACAACCTGTACCGCGGCGTGTTCGGCGTGAAGGGCGACTTCGGCGTCGGCAGCCGCAAGTTTAACTACGAGGTCAGCGGAAATTATGGCCGGGTCGACATTACTGACACCAGCCAAGACCTTAATGCGCAAAACTTCATCAACGCTGTAAACGTAACGCGCAATGCCGCCGGGCAGATCGTCTGCAATCCAACGCCGACCTTCCAGGCAGCACCTGGCGGGACGCCGACCGTCGATGCGGCTTGCGTGCCGCTGAACCTGTTCGGTGAGGGCGCTGCCAGCCAAGCTGCGCGCGACTATGTCATTTCAACTAACGTGACGACCAGCCGGCTTGAGCAATATGTCTTCAACGCCAATGTCGGCGGCAGCCCCTTCGCCCTGTTCGGGAACGATGTCGGCTTCAACATCGGCTACGAGCATCGTGAGGAGAAGGGTAGTTTTACGCCCAGCGCATTTCAGCAGGCCGGACTTGGCCGGTCGGTTGCCATCTTGCCAGTCAAGGGCAAGTACAACGTGGACGAGGCGTTTGGTGAAGTGATCGTGCCGCTCGTCACCGCGCAGAACGGACTTCGCTTCGTCAACAGCCTCGAGGTGTTCGGCCGCGGTCGCTACGTCGACAATACGGTAAATGGCGGATTCTTCGCCTGGGCGGCGGGTGGCCGGTACGCGCCGGTGGAAGACATCAGCTTCCGCGGCAACTACACCAAGTCGTTCCGCGCACCGGCGATCACCGAATTGTTCTCGCCGCGGACCAACGTGTTCACTAGCGTTACTGACATCTGTTCGCCCGCGAACATCAACGCGGGTGCGGTGCCTCAGACGCGCGCTGCCAACTGCGGTGCGTTTTTGGCGGCATTCCCTAATGCCACCCCGCTCGATGCGCAGGCGACGACCGTTCCTGGCATCAATGGCGGCAACCCCCTGCTCGACAACGAAGTGGCGCGCAGCTTTACCTACGGCGTAGTGTTGCAGCCGCGCTTCATTCCAGGCTTCTCGCTGTCGGTCGACTATATCCGCATAAAGATCAGCAATCCGATCTCCAGCCTCTCGGTGGCGACGATTGCCCAGTCTTGCTTCGATAACAGCAACTTTAACACCGCCGATCCGGCGAACGGCAACGCATTTTGTTCGCAAATTCGGCGCTATGCAACGGGACAGGGCGGGGCCGCAGCCAATGGTGGTGATCGCGGCGGACAGGTCATCAATGATCCGATCAACCCCGGCGTGACGAGCGGTTTCGTCAACGGCAACCAGATCCGGTTCAGCGGTATCCAGGCGCAGATGGACTATATTCGTCCGCTGTCCGGACTGGGGCTGCCGGGTCGTGCGGGCATCGACGGCACGTTTTTCTACACCCGCCGGCGCGTGAATGACATCACCGGCGTGGCACCGGTCCGGATTGACGGAACATTGGGTGATCCAACCTTCCAGGGGCAGCTCAACTTCCGCTACATCGGCGAAGGGTTCGGCTTCACGATGTCGGCGAACTACATCGGCGAACAGCTCTTCTCCCGCGTGACACGCGGTCCTGACATCCGCGAGGTCGACGAACTCAACGATTTCGTGCTGTTCAACCCCAATGTCTATTTTGACGTGGACCAGCAGTTCCGCCTGACGTTTTCGGTCACCAATCTGACTAATCGCAAGGGACAGAACTATTTCGGCTACGTCCTACCCGCGAGCCAGCCCACGTCGGGCGCGATCGGCGGCGATCCAATCGGCCGTCGCTTTGCGGTAACCGCACGCGCAAAGTTCTGAACGATCGGCGGGTCGCCTGATACGGGGGCCCGCCTTTCCGAAGAGATTTTTAATTGAGACTGCGACGTTCTGTTCGTCAAACACGAACCGTATCGCGGTCAGGCCAGCTATGCCGCTTTAGCGCCGCCTTAATGAACATGAGCGCGGCGCCCTTTCGCAGAGAAATAGTTAGGACGAGCGCCTTAAGCAACGTGGCAACGTGTTTCCGCCTCCCTTGTCCCTTCTCAGAAGCAGAAGATGTTTAGTCTAATGCGAACCGCCTTCTCGTAGACGAAGCCTGATCATTGGGAATGACAACTTAGAACGCAGCTAAGGCGTCATTCCGCCCTTAGACGGGACGACCCCAAACTGCGACAATCTTACATAGCGTAGCGCTGTTTGATTCATTGCTTGGGAGAGTGCATCATTTTAGTTAGGGCGCCCTCGCTACCGAGATGGCTACCGCTAAACCGCCATCGTCGCTGCCTAGCTTTTGTCTATTTGAAACGTAAGCTAGAACCGCCTGTCGGTTAATGCGAGAGACATACCTATGTTTGATAATGGACATTTTCGAGCATTGATCCGGACATGACTTGCAGGCAAGCTAATATTCAAAAGCCGAAACTTATTATAGTTGGTTCGCCTGCTGACGATGGAGGCGTCATAGCATCACTATCTCGGCAGCTTTACGACATTGAACAGGCGAGTACGGCTCAATCTTTGAATGCCTGCCTTTCCGTATCAAAATATGACCTAGTCATACTAGATATAAATATTCCAGATGCAGATAATTTGTCTTTAATTCAAGCTTTACATTCAAGAGGCGGATCATTCTATCTGTTAGTAAGGTCTGACACCGATGACCAGGTAGATACAGTACTCGCGTTAGAGCTGGGTGCTGATGACTGCGTTGCCTTTTCGTGCAGCCCTCGAGAAATAAAGGCACGAGTTCGCGCGCTACTCCGCCGTCGTAAAGGTGATGCTCGGAGTGAAAATGGAATTTTTGACGAAAATACTAACGTTCTAGCATCAGAGTTTTCGTTTGAAGGCTGGATGTTACATGGAGATAAATGTCAGCTATTAACGCCAGCAGGTTATACCATAGCTCTAACCAAAGCAGAATCTTCAATATTGGTGAACCTGTTTGCCGATCCTGGTCTTATTAAAGATCGTTTAGGCCTTATTAGTGGAGATGCCAATCCTAAGGATTACGACCTTAGGTCTATTGATGTATTTATAAGTAGGCTTCGCAAAAAGATATACAACCACGGCGGCCACAGTCTAATTAAGACTGTTCGAGGCAGGGGGTATCAGCTAAATACCGCTATGCGAAACAGTAAATAGATCATCTACGTAATCCACTTAGTGGATGGCATTATCTCAAACTAACATAATAAATCTATATTACATCTTGTGGTTCTTATTATATTATTTACGGCGATGCTACAAGTTAGAGAAGTCTCTTGGTGCCAGGACCCATTAATGAGATGGCGGTGACCTGATTCAGGGTCCGTAAGGAGACTGTTAATAAGCGACCTGTTCTGGCTGACGGACGAGCAGATAGAGCGACTGCGTCCGTTCTTTCCCAAGAACCACGGCAAGCCTTTGGTGGACGACCGGCGGGTGCTGAGCGGCATCGTGTTCGTCAATCGCAACGTGCTGCGCTGGCGCGATGCGCCAGCCGCCTACGGCCTACCCAAGACACTCTATAACCGGCTGAAGCGCTGGGGATAAGGCTGGTGTGTTGATGCGAATGATGGAAGGCTTGGCAGCGGAGGATGCTGAGCCGAAGACGGTGATGATCGACGCGACCTACCTCTAGGCGCACCGCACGGCATCGAGCTTTCGGGTAAAAAAGGGGGGCTTTGGCCGCCTGATCGGGCGCACCAAAGGAGCATGAACACCAAGCTCCATGCCATCGCCGATGCTAACGGGCGCCCGTTAAGCTTCTTCATGACGGCGTGCCAAGTCAGCGACTACACCGGCGTGGCAGCGCTTCTCGACGACATGCCCAAAGCGCAATGGCTGCTCGGCGACCGAAGCTACGACGCCGACTGGCTTAGAGACGCGCTCCAGGCCAAAGGCATCCAGCCCTGCATCCCGGGCCGGCGATCACGCAACGAGCCAGTCAGATACAACAAGCGTCGCTACCGGCACCGTAGCCGCATCGAGATCATGTTCGGCCGCCTCACAGACTGGCGGCGCGTCGCAACCCGCTACGATCGCTGCCCCACCGTCTTTCTCTCCGCCGTTGCCCTCGCTGCCACTGTCATCTTCTGGCAATGATCAACGAGTCGTGACCCTAGGGCCTTTATGCGCCGACATAGTATCGTTAGCGGCGTTCATGCTCTCACATCAGCAGCGCCAAATTCTGAATCCGCCCATCCCTCGGTAGCTAATTACTGGATGCTCGATAAGGCCAGATGCCAGCTTTAGGCACCATCTGAAAAGAGAGCATCGTTGACCAACGTGGAATATATTATTTTGGCGGCTCTTTTGGACAAACCGAAATAAATTGAGGATCGAAGCAGGTTACTTGCCACTAAAAGTGGGGAGGGCGAGGTTCAGAACGAACGAACGCTCGATGTGTATGTCATGCCAGTAAGAACGAAGCTCGCAGAGGCGGGAGGAGATAAGTTAATTTAGACAGTACGGGGCAGAGGCTATCGGCTGCGCCTCGATCAATAAGTTAGCCTTAAAACCCTGATAAATAAGACAGCTATTCTTGCCCATGCAAGATGCTATTGCGAATAGGTCACATAAAGGGAGCCGCATATAACTGCGGCTCCTAAAGTAAAGTAAGTACTAGTTTTATTTAGAATTTAAAGTTTACATTGGCAAACAATGTCCGACCGACATAGTCGTAACCTGAATAAAGGGGCGCGTTGCCCTGTACGGAATAGCCGACCGCAGAAATCCGCGGCGGGGCCGTGTTAAGCATGTTGCGGACGCCAAAGGTGAATTGGTACTGCTTGGCGACGTTAAGCTGCACTGACAGTGAGTGCAGGAAGTAGTCATTCACCTCCAGATAGTAGCTGTCCTTGTATTGCTGCAGCAAATCTGGATCAACTTGGCCAGTCAAATTGTCGAAGGCGAAATACTCATACGTACGATGATGATCGCCATCCACCCAGTCGAGCCCGTAACGCACGGTCACCGGACCGTTGGTATACGTTGCGTCGAAGCTTCCCGACCAATCCGGCGCCGTGACGGTGCCATTCATGTCGGTCAGGAACTCGTCTGGAAAAAGCCGGGTCGACTGATTGGTGAACTTGGTGACTGCAGCGTTCAGAATGAACCGCCCACCTAACAGGTCATGAGCATAGCGCCCATTGAATTCAAAACCGCGGGCTATATTTTCGGAAAGGTTAACGAAGCTGCTCGTAACGCTCAGTGCCTGATTGGCATCGCGCGTCACGAAACGACAGAAACCCGCCGTCGGATCGAAGTTGGCGTTTCCGTAACAGCGACCAAGAATGGTAGCGGCACTCAGATCAGAGACGCCGTTGCTGACCTTTACGTCGAAATAGTCGAGCGAGAAGGAGATCGAGCCGAATGCCTCTGACAGACGGGGGCTGATAACAGCACCGACGGTCCAGTTTTTCGACGTTTCTGCACTCAGACCCGCTTCCGCTCCGCCGACGCGGAAGGTGGTGATGCCGCTGCGCTGTTCGAAGTCAGCTGGCAATCCAATGGCGGCGCAGTTCCGAGCGAGGATCTGCTGGTTGGGAGATTGATCGGCTGCAACCGGAAGCGCGCTACAGGGATCGTTGTTGGAGCCAAGGAAGCCGCTGGTGGCGCCCAGATACTGCTCCGCCAGGGCCGGAGCCCGGTAGGAGGTGCCATAGCTGCCACGGAACCCTAGGCCGCGGAATGGCTCCCATTCGGCCGCGGCCTTATAGGTCACGTCAGAACCGTAAGAGGCATAATCGGTGTAGCGACCAGAGGCTGTCAGGTTGAGGCGGTAGAAGAACGGCTTGTTCGCAAGAATAGGCAGATAGAGCTCGCCATAGCCCTCCTTGACGTTGTCCTTGCCTACCGTTGGCGTAGCCGCTGTCAGACCGAACAGATTACCTGAGACCGAATTCGAGTCTGGCTGATCATTAATGCTCTGCTTGCGGTATTCGGCACCAAGTGCGAGCTGAGCGTTGCCGCCGGGAAGTTCGAAAAGAGGGCCGTCGATGTTGAAGGCGAAGGTGGTTTCACGGAACTTCGTATTACCGATCGTATTCGCAACGATGTAATTGCGGAACTCCTGTGGCAGCTGGCCACCGATCACCGCCGCACTGAGAGCTGGTGCCGCCACACAGGCCGGGTTTGATGCTGCGCTGGCGCAGCTAAAGGTGCCATTGGCATTTGCAACGACGTTAAGCGAATTTGCCAGACGATCGCTCAGGAACGACTCCGCCGAGTACGATGCGTCGTTCCAAGACTTGCCTACATAGGCATCGTAGCGCCACTTATTGAAGAAGAAGTCGCCGCGCACGCCACCTGACGCGCGAACGTAATCAACCTGTTGATCCGAAGAGGTCAAACCATAGCTGATGAAAGCACGAGCGGCGATGTTCTGGCCGCTGGACGTAACCGTCGGGGCAGCAAACAGGCCATTGCGAATATCGACGGGGAGCAGCGGGCTACCCTGAAGGTAGTCGAGTGACAGCTGACGATAGAGAGGAGAAGACGATTTGCGGCGGGTGGCCAGGAGTTCACCATAGATCTCAGCGTGACCAAGGATGTCCGTTTTGTATGTGCTGCTCAGATAGCCGGTGTAAGTCTTTACACCGGTGATCAGCGGTTCGTTCTGTGAGATGGGATCAAAGGTATCGCGGTCATAGGTACCTACGCCAAGATAGCCAGGGAAAGGTCCCGTCGTGACCCCCGGTGCCGGCACAAAGCGATTGAATCGTCCAGCTACACCGCTGGTGCGGCCGATAGCGGTGCGCGTCGGCAAGCCGAGGGTGTTGATCGTCGTGCCGCCGTTATCGAGCGTGAAGCAGGCGCGGGGATCGGTCGGTGCAAAATTATCGCCAGAACCGAAAGCGCTTCCTTCGCCGTCCAAAAATCCGCCGATCGGGCACTTAAAGAAGTTGCTGTCGTTGACCGACAGCTGATTGCGTTTCCGATATTCGAGCGAGCCAACGACGCTCAGTCGATCGGCATCAAAGCCGAAAACGCCGGAAACGCGTCGATCAAGGCCGGCACCAACTGCAGGGAGATTGACCTGAGCGTCAAGCCGGAGCCCGCGCAGCTTCTGATCCGTGATGATGTTGATCACGCCCGCGACCGCGTCGGAACCGTAGACTGACGATGCGCCTGCCTTGAGCACCTCGATCCGATCTAGGATGGCGGTAGGCAGCACGTTGAGATCGGGCGACAGTAGCGAGCCACGCGATCCACCTGGAGCCAAACGGCGGCCGTTTAGAAGGACGAGCGTACGATTGGCACCGAGGCCGCGAAGGCCAATGGTGTTCGCACCGGTGCCGCCATCCGTGACAAAGCCGCCATAAGCATTGTTGATCTGCGAAGTGCCTTGCGTAATTGCGTTGCTCTGCA
>Ga0308158_10003577_pt1 | contig 13548 bp, 10 predicted proteins | sample PhyBR2_FD_201038 | JGI IMG/M metagenome (GOLD analysis project Ga0308158, IMG submission 201038) | Phyllosphere microbial communities from UC Gill Tract Community Farm, Albany, California, United States - DLSLB.R2 | ecosystem: Host-associated > Plants > Phyllosphere > Unclassified | place: USA... | reverse complement strand
GCAGCCTGTATGTCCAGGGCTTGCTGGTCTGCTTCGCGCTCAATGCCGGTCTGCTGGTGCTGTTCGTCTCGCGCATCTCGAACAATGTGCGCGACAAGGCGACCCAACTGGCGGCGCTGCGCCAGAGTGCAACCGAAGAAGAACATATCGTGCGAATGGGCCTGCTTGCCAGCGGCGCCGCGCATGAACTGGGCACGCCGCTGTCGACCGTCTCGGTGATCCTGGGCGACTGGAAGCGCATGCCCGCATTTCGTGACGACGCCGAGTTGCTGGGCGAACTGACCGAGATGCAGACGCAGCTCAAACGCTGCAAGTCGATCGTCAGCGGCATCCTGCTCTCGGCCGGCGAAGCGCGCGGCGAATCGGCCGAACGCACGACGGTGCGGGGCTTTCTCGATGGCCTGGTCGAACGCTGGCAGGCCAGCCGCCCGGTGCGCACTTTCACGTACAATAATCGCATCGCCGACGACTGGCCGGTGGCGAGCGATTCGGCGCTGCGCCAGACCGTCGACAACCTGCTCGACAACGCGCTGGAAGCCTCGCCCGACTGGGTCTGCTTCGATGCGCACATCGACGAGCGTACGCTGGTGCTGTCCGTGCTCGACCGTGGTCCCGGCTTTGCGCCCAGCATGCTGGCGCAATTTGGCAAACCCTACCAGTCCACCAAGGGCAAACCCGGCGGTGGTCTGGGGTTGTTTCTGGCCGTGAACGTCGTACGCAAACTCGGCGGCACGGTGACGGCGACCAACCGGGCGGAGGGCGGCGCCGTGGTCATGCTGCGACTGCCGATGTCGGCCATTGAACTGGAAGAGGAACTGAACGATGCCGAACCCTGAGCCGCTGCTGCTCATCATCGAAGACGACGAAGCCTTCGCCCGCACGCTGAGCCGTTCGTTCGAGCGGCGCGGTTACCGCGTGCTGGCCGCAACCGGCCATGATGAAGCTGCTGCTATCCTGGCGCAGCACAATCCCGGCTACGCCGTGGTCGACCTGAAGCTCAAGGGCCAGACCTCGGGCCTGGCCTGCGTGCAACTGCTGCATGATCACGACCCGGACATGCTCATTGTGGTGCTGACGGGCTTTGCCAGCATCGCCACCGCCGTCGAGGCAATCAAGCTCGGCGCCGTCCAGTACCTGGCCAAGCCGTCCGACGCCGACGATATCGAAGCGGCCTTCGGACATGTGGCCGGCAGCGCCGAAATCGAGGTGACCAACCGCTCGACGTCGATCAAGACGCTCGAGTGGGAGCGCATCCACGCGGTACTGGCCGAGACCGACTTCAATATCTCCGAGGCCGCGCGCCGGCTGGGCATGCATCGCCGCACGCTCGCGCGCAAGCTCGAGAAGCAGCGGGTTAAGTGATCATGCGCGCGTTCATCATTGGTGTCGCGCTGTTGCTGGGAACGGGGGCCGAGACGCTGGCGGCGCCCGCATCGGCACCGGCTCAGGCGCAGGTCGATGCTAGCCGCCGGCTGTTCGCGCGCTGCAGCAACTGTCATGAGGTTGGCGCGGGCGCCCGCAATGGCTTCGGGCCGCAACTGAACGGGATCGTGGGCCGCAAGGCGGGCAGCGCCCCTGCGTATGCCTACTCGCCGGCCTTGAAGCAGGCAGGTTTTGTCTGGAACGAGCAGAAGCTGGTGGCGTTCATTCGCGACAGCGAAAAGGTCGTGCCAGGTAACAAGATGCGCTTTCTCAGCTTCATGAGCGAGAAGCAGGCGGCCGAGATCGTGGCCTATCTGCGCACGCAGGGGGCGGTCGCTGCGTCGCCAGCGCCGAAAAGATAGCAAGGCTGGTTCAGCGCAGCCTTGCCGGTCGCACGATGATTACCTGGCCTGGCGCCGCTTGCGCGATGCGAGCAGGACGCCCAGGCCGCCGAGCAGCAGCGCAGCACTCGCTGGTTCCGGCACGTCGACTGGTGGTTCGGGCAGTGCATCCAGATCCGTGACGGTCAGCGAGTATCTGCCACTGCCCAGGTATTCGGTCAGTGCAAACGTGCCCAGGCGGAAGGTCGGGCTGTCTTCCGAACCCGTGTAGAGCTGGAAGCCATCGGTACTCAACAACAGGTTATCGCCATAGTAATCGAGGATCTCCATCCCGCCACCGATGGCCTCGCTGTAGAAGGTGAGATCGGCGTAGTCCAGGAGCGAACCGGGGAAATTGCCGAACACGTCTTCCAGCAAAAAGCCTTCACCTTCGCCGACAGCATCCGGCGAGACGGTCGAATTCAATTGCCAGCTGGCCGTGTAATCCCCTGTCAGCTGGAACTGGTACAGGGCTGCATTGGCCACGCCAGCCGAAAACAGCATCGTGGCAAGGGCGACATTCCTCAAGCTTTTGATCAGTTTCACAGAGCACTCCGTTCTATTAAGGGATGGATGAACATTCATGTGACATCGAAATCCGAACATTGCTGTTGCGAAATCTTATAAGCACGTACCATGCGCGTTCAAAATCCTCAATACCAACAAGTACTTAAGTCAATCGACCTTGATTCGTGTCATACAACTGTAAGATTGGTCGACAATCTTCGCGCATCGAACAGGCTCAAGAGCGCTTCCATCTGCACCGGTTTGTTCAGATGATGGTCGATACCCGCATCGACCGAGCGCTGGCGCGACTCGGCATCGCTCCAGCCCGTCAGCGCGACAATGAAGGTCGTGTCATCCAGCAGTCCCTGGGCGCGTGCAGCGATGGCGACCTCGTAGCCGGACATGTCCGGTAAGCCAATATCGAGCAACAGGACGCGGTAGCGATCCTGGGCCAGTGCGGCCAGGGCGGCGGCGCCGGTATGGGCGATGTGCACGTCGAAACCGTGCAGTGCGAGCAGCGCCTGCAACAGCTCGGCGGCGTCCACGTTGTCGTCCACGACCAGCACCGACGGCGTCTGCCGGGGCGCTTCGACCGTTGCCGGCATTGGCGCGGCGATGGCCGTCGCGTGTACTTCGGTGCTCAGGGGCAGGGCGATCTCGAATGACGCACCACGGCCATGGCCGTCGCTGTGCGCGGTGAGCGTGCCGCCGTGGCGCAGGACCAGATCACGCGTCAGTGCCAGGCCGATGCCCAGGCCGCTGTTGCCATCGCTGCCGCTGCGGCCTTCCTGCGTGAACATGTCGAACAGGCGGGGAAGCATGTCTGGCGAAATGCCACGGCCGGTATCCGTGACCAGGATGCGGGCCATGCCGTCCGCCCCGGTGCTGATGTAGAGATGGATGTCGCCCTGATTGGCCGAGAACTTGAAGGCATTGTGCAACAGGTTCGACACGCATTGGGCGATGCGGGTGCTGTCCACGTCCACGGGAATGGGTTGTGGCGGCAATGTCAGCTGGAAGTTGGCGGCCGATTGTTCGATCATCGGTGCGCTCGTTTCCAGCGCGCTGGCGATCACGTCACGCAGGTCCGCCGGCGCGACCTGCAGCGTCAGCTTGGCCGAGTGGATACGCGACGCGTCGAGCAGGTCGTCGACCAGCCGCGTCAGTTGCAGCCCCTGGCGCGTGATGATGGCCGCAGCGCGGGCCAGCGGTTCGTCGTTGCCTGCGCGCATGGCGATCAGCTGGGCTGCCGACAGGATCGGCGCCAGCGGATTGCGCAGTTCGTGCGCCAGCATCGCGATGAAGACGTCTTTTTGCCGGTTCGCTTCGCTCAGCTCAGCCTGACGCGCCACCAGCGCATCTTCGCTTTCGCGCAAGCGGGTGCCGGTCGTGCGCAGCTTGCGCATGGCCAGATTCATGCGCTCGATGACGAGGCAGTCCACGACCAGGATCGACGCGAAAAAGACCAGCGCGATCAAGTCGCTGTGCGCCATGGCGGCCGGCGCCAGGCGCGGGCCCATGAAGAATGCCCAGGCCGCCCAGGTGCTCAGGAACGCGGTCAGCAGGCCCGGTCCGAGACCGGCGAGATAGGCCGCCAGCAGTACGGCAGGGAAGAACGACAGGAACGGGAACCCGCGCGCCGGCAGGATGTCCACCAGCATGAAGCGGGCCGCCAGCGCCACGACGAACAGGAACAGCGCGAACAGATAGCGCAGTGCGAGCGGCGCCGCGCCGTCACGCCAGGTGCCGCCGGAAAACTGGGGTTGCATAGTCAGGATGGAGTAGGGATTGCGACGCCGGGGAGGGGGCGTCGCTTGAACAGGTGATTATAAACAGTAATGCACGGCAAGTTCACGAAGAAAACTTACTCAGTGTAAAGGCAGCGAGAAAGCCTGCCGCAACGATCAGGCCAGCAAAATCATGGGTTTCGTCGAAGGCCTCGGGGATCATCGTGTCGACCACCATCGCCAGCACGCCCCCGGCCGCCACTGCCGTGGTTGCCGCCAGCATTTCAGGCGGGAGCTGATGAAACAGCGTGAAACCCGCCGTTGCCGCCAGGCCCGAGGCGATGGCAATCGCCGCCCAGATGCCCATAATGTACCCAGTCGAATGGCCGGCGCGCTTCATGCCCGCGGCACTGGACAAGCCTTCCGGCAGGTTCGACAGGAACACTGCCGCCACCATCGCCACGCTGACGCCCTGGCCGCCCAGCAGCGACAGGCCAATGACGATCGACTCGGGAATCCCGTCCAGCAGGGCGCCGATGGCAATGGCCGTGCCGCTGGCTTTGGCCTTGGGATCGGCGCCCTCCTGCGGTGTCGAGCGTTTGCGGTGCTTGGCGCCCTTGCGCGCTAGCAGCCAGTTGGCGCCCGTATAGATGCCTGCGCCGACCACAAACCCGGCGGCCGTCGAGGCAAGCCCGCCGGTCTCGAGCGCTTCATCCATCAACTCGAACGACAGCGCCGAGATCAGCACGCCGCTGCCAAATGCCATGATGGCCGCAACCAGACGCTTGGGCACGGCATAGCGCACCCCGATCCCGGCGCCCAGCATCAAGGCGCCGCCCGCCAACAATCCCCATCCACCTGCCTGCAACCAGCCTGCTATTTCCATACCTGTTCCTGTCGTGTTCGCGTGTGCGGCGCCCTCATGTGTCCATTGGCACAAATAAGGTTGCCTTGATTATACTTTTCGGGCAATATAAGGACGTGGCAAGTGGGTCGCTAGACCACCTTGCCCCGATCAGCAAAGAGGCGGTCAGCCCGCGTCTTTTCGTCCCCCGCATTCGTCGGGGGGCTTTTTTTTCCCGGTGTTTCCCGCGTGTTCCTGTTATGGCTGGCCGAGCGGAATCTTGCCCGCCGCTTCGTCGGCATCGAGTTGCGCGATCAATGTGCCCAAGTCCTGTTCGAGCCGAAGCAGCGTCGATTCATCGAGCGTGGCCAGGGCATTGGGCAGCACGCCGGCAAGGGGCGCCGGGGCGCGCCGCAGCACCTCCTGACCCGCCGGCAGCACGCGCAGCGCGACGCTGCGCCGGTCCGTGCCTTCGCGCGCGGCGCTGACGTAACCGCGCTCGACCAGGCCGCGCACCAGATTGCTGGCAGTGGACTGGTGGATATCGAGCGCGCGGCTCAGGCTGGTTGCGCCGATGCCGGGCTGGCTGTCGATCACCGACAGCGCCCAGACCTGGGCGCCGCCCAGCCCGGATTCGTGTTCGAGCTGGCGAAAATGGGTCTTGACCGCATTGAAGACGATACGGAATTGCCGCAGCACGCGTTGGGGCGGCGCATCGGGCGGCAAGGGCTGGGGAGGGGCTTGGGGTTCGGGCGACATGCGCGAGATGATAATGCAAGCGTTGTCAAAACACATCATCGCACGGCAGATTCTTGTGCGGGCACGCCGTGTCAACGCTGCGCCCGGGCCTCGTATTCTGCGCTAGCATCTGCTGTATGTACAGCGTATCCACCCGCCGCTCATTGGGTGCCGGACGCGGCCTGTCGAGGGCCGCGGTGGTTACCTGTCTGCTCGGACTGATGCTGACAGCGGCGCTGTGCGGCGTCGTGCGCACGCTGGAGACCGAGCGCGCCAACGCCGAATTCGCGCAGCGCGCCGGCGTGCGCGTGGCCGCGGTCACCCAGGCTTTTTCCAAAGCCGTGGATGCGGCGCGCGCCGTCAATCTGTTTTTCCGCGCGTCGCACCATATCTCGCGCGAAGAATTCGATGCGTTTGCACTGCCGCTGGTGGCGAACCACGGTTACCTGAAGGCGATCGTGTTCCAGCGCTTCGTCAGCGCTGCCGAGCGGTCAGCGTTCGAAGCCGAACGCCGGGCCTTCTGGCCAGACTTCCAGATCCGTGAGCGCGCACCGGGTGGCGCTGTTGGTAACGCTGCGGGGCTGGTGCGCGCCGGCGAGCGTCCCCTGTATCTGGTCAATGATTACGTGACGCCCATTCTCGGCAACGCGATCGCGTTCGGCAGTGACGTATGGTCGCATCCGCCGCTGCGCCGTGTCAGCCAGACGGCGATCGATACCGGCGTACCGGTCGCCAGTCCCCTGGTCACGCTGCTGCAGGGCGGCGGTGGGCGTCGTGGCATCCTGATCACCGTGCCGGTCTACCGGGGCAACGAGCGCCCCGCGGACGTGTTTGCGCGCCGCACCGCCGTGGTAGGCCATACCGAGGTCGTGATCGATGTCGCGCTGCTGGTAGGGGGCACACTGCATGCGGTACGCCTGCTGGATGACGATGCCGTGGGGTTGGCGCTGCAGGGGCCGGACGTGGATGGCCAGATCGTGACGGCCTACCGGCATGGCCCCGCCGCGCGCGCCGACGGCTGGCTTTCCCGAGTGAGAGACGGCAACACGCTGCGGCATGTCGAATCGGTCGACATCGCTGGCAGCCACTGGGAGGTCGTGGTCGAGGAGCAGTCGCAGGCGTTCGGGCGTCACGCGGGCGAGCTGGTGACGCTGGTGCTGGGCCTGATCCTGAGCGTCGCGACCGCCACACTCGTGCAGCAGCGCGTGGCGCGCACACGCCGCATCGAAGCACTGGTCAGGCAGCGCACCGCCGCGCTCGAGCGGGCCACCGGCTCGCTGCGCGTCTACGAACGGGCGATGGCGTCCAGCGCCAATCCGATCCTGCTGGTCGATGCCCGTGCACCGGGTTATCCGATCGGCTACGCCAATCCGGCCTGCGAGCGCACCTTCGGCTACGCGCCACAGGAACTGGCCGGCCAGCCGCTCGCGCTCCTGCTCGGGCCGGACATCGATCAGCCGTCGGTGCAGGTGCTGTGGGAGTCGCTGCGCCAGCAACGCGAGGAAAACGCGCTCGTGACGATGCACGCGCGCGACGGCGCCGAACTGATCACCGATGTCTACATCGCGCCCGTGCGCCGTGCGGACGGCAAGGTCGGCCACTTTGTCGTGACCGTCTACGATGTCACCACTGCCAAGCGTTACGAGGCCGAACTCGAGCGCCACGCCCGTTACGATACATTGACGGGCCTGGCCAACCGCGCGCTGCTGGCCGATCGCATCGAGCGTGCGATTGCCGCTGCCGCGACCGGCATGCCGGTGTGGGTCGTGCTGCTCGACATCGACCACTTCAAGCTGATCAACGATACGCTGGGCCGCGCTGCCGGCGACGCGGCGCTGCGCCTGCTGGCCACCCGCATCAAGCGCACGCTGCCCCCGCTCGACACGGCGGCGCGTGTCGGCGGCGACGACTTCGTGCTGGTGTTGTGCGGCTGCAGCGATGAACGCCAGGCTGCGACCCGCATCCGGCAGGTGCGCGATGCGGTGGCCGAACCACTGCAACTCGGCGACCAGCACCTGGTGCTCGGCTGCAGCGCCGGCGTGGCGGCCTGGCCGGCCGACGGGGCCGACGCCGACACGCTGGTCAAGCATGCCGAAATCGCGATGTACCGCGCCAAGTCGGACGGCCGCAATGGGGTCCAGTTCTACGCGCCGCACATGAATGCGCAGGCATTCGACCGGCTGGCGCTGGAAAGCGCGCTGCGGCGCGCGCTGCACGAGCAGCAGTTCACGCTGCATTTCCAGCCGCAGATCGACCTGGCCACTGGTCGCGTCATTGGCACCGAGGCGCTGATCCGCTGGCGCCACCCGCTGCTGGGCACGATCCAGCCGGAGCGCTTCATCGGCCTGGCCGAAGAAACGGGCCTGATCGTGCCGATCGGCGCCTGGGTGCTGCAGACCGCGTGCCGCCAGAACCGGCAGTGGCAACGCAGCGGGCTGGGGCCGCTGCGCATCGCCGTGAACCTGTCGGCGCGCCAGTTGGCAGAGCCTGGCCTGCTGGACAGCGTCGAGCGTGTGCTGCAGGACACCGGCCTGCCGCCCGCGTCGCTCGAGATCGAGCTGACCGAAAGCATGATGATGGGCGACATCGAGTCGGCCATCCACACGATGGCATGCTTCAAGCGCATGGGCGTGACGCTGTCGATCGACGACTTCGGCACCGGCTACTCCAGCCTGCAATACCTGAAGCGCCTGCCGGTGGACGTTCTCAAGATCGACCGCTCGTTCGTGCAGGACATGGTGGGCAGCGCCGACGGCGCGGCACTGGTCGACGCCATCATCTCGCTGGCTCACGGCCTGCGCATGCATGTCATTGCCGAAGGCGTCGAAACCATCGCACAGCTCGACTTTCTGCGCGGCGCCGGGTGCGACTCGGTGCAGGGCCACGTCTACAGCCGGCCGCAGACGGGGGAGCGGATCGAGGTACTGCTGCGCGCCGGCCACATCGAGCCCAATCCCAGCGCGGTCTGAGGCAATGGCGTGCCGGGCGCAGGCCACCGGTCGGCTATACTTGCCGAATTGACAGATTGAGCAGGCAGGGATAGCGCGTGGACCAACAGCAGAACGATGACAACACGGGCAGCACGCCTGCGCCGACCTTCCAGCAACGCTTGCAACGCCTCGTCCGGCGCGGTTTCACCGGGGCCCGGACCGGGGCCGGCGCGCTCAGGTCCGGCGCGCAGCAGCGCCTGCACGGGCAGCCGATGCCGGTCAAGCTGGCGCTGATCGCCTTGTGGACGATGGCAGCCGGGCTGATGGCGATCTTCGCCTGGCTGTTGGTACTGATACCGCTGACGCCCGGCATCGACGACCTGGAGCAGGCAAGCCAGGCGCGCCCGACCGTGATCCTGGACGCCGGCGGCAAGTCGCTTGGCACCTTTGAACAGGGCCTGCAGGAGCGCGTCAAGCTGTCGCAGGTCTCGCCCCATGTCGTCAAGGCGCTGATCTCGACCGAAGACCACCGCTTCTACGATCACCACGGCATCGATTTCCGGCGCGTGGGTGGCGCCCTGTGGTCGAGCGTGAAAGGCACCCCGCAGGGCGGCTCGACGATCACGCAGCAACTGGCGCGCAATATGTTCCCGCAAGAGATCGGCCGGGCGCGCAGCATCAACCGCAAGATGAAGGAACTGATCACCGCGATCAAGATCGAGAACACCTACAGCAAGACGCAGATTCTCGAGGCCTACCTGAACACGGTGCCGTTCCTGTACAACGCCTACGGCATCGAAATGGCCGCGCGCACCTATTTCAACAAGCCGGCGTCCAAACTCGATGTGCTCGAGTCGGCCACGCTGGTGGGCATGCTCAAGGGCACGCATTACTACAACCCGGTGGCCAATCCGGTGCGCTCGCTGGCGCGCCGCAATGTCGTGCTGGGCCAGATGCGCAAGCACGGCGCGTTCGACGAGCGGCGCTATGCGGCGCTGATCAAACGCCCGCTGCGCCTGCGCTTTGCGCGCCTGCCGGACCGCAGCGGCAAGGACAACCACTTCAGCGCCTATGTGCGCAAGTGGCTGCTCGACTGGGCCGACGAAAACGATGTCAATCTGCAGCTCGACGGCCTGGTCGTGCGTACCACGCTCGACACCGCGCTGCAGGCCGACGCCGAGCGCGCCGTCAAGCGCCAGGCCGACATGCTGCAGGCCATCGCCGATGTCGAATGGGCCAATCCGAATGTTCCGCGCTCGACATCCGGCGGCATGTACACGTCGATGCGGCGCAACGTCGATCCGTTCTCGTACTACTGGATCACGCACGGGCGCGAGCTCGATGCGTTCGTGCGCGAGACGGGCGCGTACCGCAATGCGGTCGAAGGCGGCGAAGCGCCGGCCGACGCACTCAAGCGCATCAAGGCCGACCGCAGCTTCATGGCTGACCTGAAAAGCGCCAAGTCGCGCCTGGAAGCGGGCTTTGTTGCGATCGATCCGGCCACCGGCGAGGTCAAAGCCTGGGTCGGCAGCCGCGACTTCGAGCGCGACCAGTTCGACCACGTGGCCCAGGCCGCACGCCAGCCGGGCTCGACCTTCAAGCCGATCGTCTACGGCGCCGCGCTCGAACGGGGCATCCCGCAGGACCAGATGTACCGCGACGTCGTGCAGTCCTTCCGCGGCGCGAATGGCAGCGTCTGGAAGCCGACCGACATGAGCGGCAACACGGGCCGTGCGATGTCGATGCGCGAGGGCCTGATCTTCTCGAAGAATACGATCACCGCGCAGGTGAGCCAGGAAGTGGGCCTGCAACCGATCATCGATCTGGCCCAGCGCCTGGGCATCCGCCAGAGCAAGCTCGAAGCCGTGCCGGCGCTGGCGCTGGGCACCAGCCCGGTGACGCTGCTGGAAATGGTCAGCAGCTATGCGACCATTGCGGCGCAGGGCGAATACCGCAAGCCGATTTTTGTCCGCCGCATCGAAGACCGCGACGGCAACGTGATTGCCGATTTCGGCGGCAGCGCGCCCGAGCGCGCCATGTCGCAGCAATCGGCCCTGACGCTGATCGACATGCTGCGCGGCGTCGTCACGCGCGGCACGGGCGCCGGCGTGCGCAGCCGTTTCGGCATCTATGGCGACGTCGCCGGCAAGACCGGCACCACGCAGAACAATACCGATGGCTGGTTCATCATGATGCATCCGAACCTGGTGGCGGGCGCCTGGGTGGGCTTCAACGACAACCGCGTGGCCATCCGCAGCACCTATTGGGGGCAGGGCGGCCACAACGCGGCGCTGCTGGTGGGCGACTTCTTCCGCGGTGCGTTCGATTCAAAACGCCTCGACGCGGCAGCCTTGCTCCCGGGTGGCAAACGGCCGGAGCCGCGCCGCTACGAAGAAGAAGCGCCCGAGGAAGAGATGTTCGAGGAAGCCCCGATCGAACTGGCGCCGGGATCGCGCGCGGATCAGCTGGATTTCCTGCAGCAGCCGGTGCCCATTCAGCAGGAGGAGCCGATCGAGGTCACCGAGCCGCCGCAGCAGCAGCAGGAACAGCAGCAGCAGCAGCCAGCATCTAGCGGCCAGGCGCCGCCGGCGCCGATTCCTTAGCCGTCGTCTCTGCGGCTGGCTCGGCGCGTAGCAGCGGGTACGGGTTGATGGCGCCGCCCGTCTCGTAGATGCCGTAGTGCAGGTGCGGCGGCGTGCCTTTCGCATTGCCCGTGTTGCCGACGTAGCCAAGCACGCGGCCGGCCTCGATGCGCATGCCGGCCTCGACGTCGGAATACCGGTCCAGGTGGGCATAATAATGGCGCTGGCCGCCCGGCCCCGTGACCCAGACCACCAGGCCGCCAAGGCGGTTGGTGCCGACCTGCGCCACGATCCCTTCGGTGCTCGATAACACCGGCGTGCCGCGCTTGGCGAAGATATCGATGCCCTCGTGCTTGCGGCCTTCGCTGCGCGCGCCGCCCCAGGTGTCGCGCAGCGCGCGGACCGCAACGCCGTCAACGGGCACGGGCAGCGCCGTGGGCTTGGGCATCGATGCCAGGCGCATCGTGTACAGCGCCCGTTCGATGGTGGGCTGCAGCAGGGCGTAGCCCAGGATCAGGATGACGGCAACCACGAGGGCGCGCAGGAAGATTCGCATGGGGATCTCGTATTGACAAGGTGATATCAATCAGGTGGGGACGCTTTGGCGGATTCCCAGTCTGCAGGGCGGGTCATCCTTTGCAGATGCGATATTCTGGGCGTCTACTATCTCTGGAAAGAACCACGATGCGCGCAAGCCTTTGTCTCCTGTCCGTCAGCCTCGTCCTGGGCGCCTGCTCCACGGCGCCTTCAAATTCGCCATCGACCGCACCCGCGACGGCCGCTGCAACGCCAACGCTGGCCGGCACCAGTTGGCGCCTGACGTCGTTCCAGGCGAACGACGATGGCAGCCAGGCGCTGCGGCCCGGCTCACCGGATGGCTTCACGCTGTCGTTCGGCCAGGATGGCCGCCTGGCTGTCAAGCTCGATTGCAATCGCGGCAACGGTCCGTGGCAGGCCGTGGCCACCGATGCGACGGGCGGTACCTTGACCCTGGGGCCGGTGGCGACGACGCGCGCGATGTGTCCGCCCGACGCGGTGGGTTCGCGCCTGGCGCAGGATCTGCCGGCGCTGCGTACCTGGCGCCTGCAGGACAATCGCCTGCATACAGGTTTGCCGGCCGACGCCGGTGTCTATGTATGGGAACGCATCACGCCGTAGCCGGCACGCGCACGACGAAGCAACTGCCCTTGCCGGGCCCGTCGCTGTGGACGGCGACGGTGCCGCCATGCAGGGCGGTGAGTTGCTTGACCAGCGCCAGGCCCAGGCCCAGGCCGCCCTGGCCGCGGTCGATGCTGGTCGGGCCCTGGACCAGCACGTCGAAGATCAGCGGATGCAGCTCGGGTGCGATGCCCACGCCGCTGTCGCTGACGCTGATTGCTACCTGATTCCCGTCACGCCAGACACGCACATCGACACGGCCGCCTTTCGGCGTGTACTTGATGGCGTTGTGCAGCAGGTTGTCGACCACCTGTTCCAGGCGCGTGCGGTCGCCATCGACCCAGGCGTCCGCTTCTGTCTCGATGGTCCAGGCATGCGCACCGGCGTCGACCAGCGCCTTGGCTTCGGCGCTGCTGCGCACGACCTGCGCGACATCGATGCGGGCGCGGTGCAACACGATCTTGCCTGACAGGATGCGCTGCACGTCGAGCAGATCGTCCACGATGCAGGTCAGGTGGCGCATCTGGCGCCGGCTGATGTCGCGCGCATTGGCTGCGACCTGCGGCTTGAGGTTCGGCATGTCCAGCACCGACATCGCGCCCGAGATCGCCGCCAGCGGGTTGCGCAGTTCGTGACCCAGCATGGCGAGAAAATCATCCTTGGCCCGGCTCTGAGCCTCGGCCAGGCGGCGCGCGCGCTGCTCGCTGACCAGCAACTGCTCGCGTTCGTCCTGCAGCGACTTGCGCACCTGACTCTCGCTGGACAGCGCTTCGCTGGTGCGGGCCAGGCCTTCGACCAGCGCATCGACTTCTTCGACCCGGGTGCGGGCGGGCAGGGCAATGGCGCCGTCGGCCAAAAGCGTGACGGCTGCAGCCGCCTGGCTCAGCGCCCGCTCGAGGGTCCGCCCGAGGTACAAGACGATGGCCACGGCCAGGCCCAGCAGCAGCAGCAGCACGAGCGCCGCATACCAGGTTGCCGTGCGCGCAGCCGCTTCGATCTGCGCCACCGGTACGCCGATGACGATGGTCCAGTCGCTGCTTTTCGAGCGGGTGAACACGCCGTACACGTCGCGCCCATCCTGCGTCACGTGGCGAAACACACCGTGGTTCGCGGCGCGCGTGGCGGCCAGGAAGTCCGCGCCCATCGGCTGGCCGAGCGTGTCCGACCCGCGGTTGCGCATGATGGCCAGCCCGTTGCGATCAAAAATCCCGACCTTCCAGTCGGCGCCGATGGCGTCATGGCGCAGGATGCGCTCGAAGA
>Ga0308158_10003574_pt1 | contig 13561 bp, 10 predicted proteins | sample PhyBR2_FD_201038 | JGI IMG/M metagenome (GOLD analysis project Ga0308158, IMG submission 201038) | Phyllosphere microbial communities from UC Gill Tract Community Farm, Albany, California, United States - DLSLB.R2 | ecosystem: Host-associated > Plants > Phyllosphere > Unclassified | place: USA... | reverse complement strand
GGTAAGACCTATCTGGCCATGGCGAAGGCGGTCCAGGCGCTTCAGCAAAAAGAGGTCAGCAGGATCATCCTCACGCGCCCCGCAGTGGAGGCGGGGGAGCGGCTGGGGTTCCTGCCCGGCACGCTCAGCGACAAGATCGATCCCTATCTCAGGCCGCTCTATGACGCCCTGCACGACATGATGGACCCCGAATCCATCCCGCGGCTCATGGCCGCCGGCACCATCGAGGTGGCGCCCCTGGCCTACATGCGCGGGCGAACCCTCAACGACGCCTTCATCATCCTCGACGAGGCCCAGAACACCACGCCGGAACAGATGAAGATGTTCCTCACCCGGCTTGGATTCGGATCCAAGATGGTGGTCACGGGGGACGTCACCCAGGTGGACCTGCCGTTCGGGACGCGGTCCGGGCTGCGGATCGTTGAGGAAATCCTGCAAGGCATCGACGGGGTCAGCTTCTCCGTCCTGGACGCCGCCGATGTTGTGCGGCACCGGCTCGTGGGAGACATTGTCAACGCCTACAGCATCTGGGACGAAACCCAGCGCAACCGGGTCAAGCACTCAGCCGGCAGGGAAAAACGGGGGGAACACGCGTGAGCATCGAGGTCAACAACGAGTCCGGCATCCAGGTGGAGGAATCCGAGCTCGTTGCCCTGTCGCGGTACATCTTTGAACAGCTCTACATCCACCCGCAGGCCGAACTCTCCATTCTCCTCGTGGACGAACCCGCCATGGAGAAGCTGCACATCGAGCTGATGGATGAACCTGGCGCCACGGACGTGCTCTCGGTCCCCATGGACGAGCTGACACCCGGGACCCCGGACCGGCCCACGCCCCAGGGGATGCTGGGCGACATCGCCATCTGCCCGCAGGTGGCCAAGGTCCAGGCCCGGAACGCCGGCCATTCGCTCCAGGACGAGATGCTGCTGCTGACCACGCACGGCATCCTGCACCTGCTGGGCTACGACCACGCCGAGCCGGAAGAGAAAGCGGAGATGTTCGGGCTCCAGCGCGAACTCCTGTCCGGCTTCACCGGCAAAGAAGCCCCCGCCGAGACAACCCAGTGACGCAACTGCTCCTGGTCGCGGTGGCACTGGTTTTCCTTGCCGTCGCGGCCGTGCTGACCGCGGCCGAGGCCGCCTTCAGTTTCCTTCCCCGCCACGACGCCGAAGAGGCACTGCACCGGAGCCGCGGCACGGCCATGCGCCGCATCCTTGCCGAACCCGTGGCCCACACCCGGGCCCTGCGGTTCTGGCGCGTCTGGTTCGAGATGGCTTCCGCCGTCGCCGTCGCGGTGCTGATCGCCAGCCTGCTGGACAATGTGTGGCTCGCCGGCCTGGTGGCCACCGGCATCATGGCCCTCCTGGGCTTCGTGATCGTGGGAGTGTCACCCCGGCAGCTCGGCCGGCTGCACTCCACGGCGGTGGTCCGCTTCACCGCCCCGATGGTCCGGTTCCTCACCAGCGTGCTGGGACCGGTTCCGGGCTGGCTGGTCGCCATCGGCAGCTCAGCGGCGCCCGGAGCGCCCGGCGGTGACGACGCCTTCTTCAGCGAGCAGGAGTTCCGTGAACTCGTGGACCGGGCCAGTGAGTCCGACATGATCGAGGACACCGAGGCGGAGATGATCCAGTCGGTGTTCGACTTCGGTGACACCCTGGTGCGGGCCGTCATGGTACCCAGGACCGACATCGTCAGCATCGACGCCGGCTCCAGCCTGCACCAGGCAATGTCCCTCTTCCTGCGCTCCGGCTACTCCCGGATCCCTGTCATCAACGAAAACACCGACCACATCCTGGGCATCGTCTACCTCAAGGACGTTGCGTCCGTCATCCACCAGCTGGGCGCGAACCAGGAACCACCCCTGGTGGAGTCCCTCGCCCGGGAGGTCCGCTACGTGCCCGAGTCCAAGCCCGTCAGCGACCTCCTGCGCGAACTGCAAAAGGAATCCACCCACGTGGCCATCGTCATCGACGAATACGGCGGTACGGCCGGGCTTGTGACCCTTGAGGACCTGATCGAGGAAATCGTGGGTGAAATCGTGGACGAATACGACACCGAGAGCGCGGAAGCGGTGGCACTGGACGACGGCTCCTACCGGGTGAGCGCCCGGATGGGCATCGATGACCTCGGCGAGCTGTTCGACCTGGAGATTGACGACGACGAAGTGGACACCGTGGGCGGCCTGCTCGCCAAGGCGCTTGGCCGCGTCCCGATCGTGGGCAGCACTGTCGAAGTGCAAGGCGTATCCCTGCGGGCGGAACGGCTGGAGGGCCGGCGGAACCGCGTCAGCCACATCATTGCGGCGCCCGTACCAAGAGTAGAGACTGACCTTGAAGGCCTCCTGGAAGAGGCCGAAGCAACCCAGCAGGGAGTTCCACGTGAGCAAGAAAAATAAGGCCGAACTACCGGACGACTTCGGCGGCTTCCGCGCCGGGTTCTCGGTCCTGGTTGGCAGGCCCAACGCGGGCAAGTCCACGCTGACCAATGCCCTCGTGGGCAAGAAGGTGGCCATCACCTCCGCCAAGCCGCAGACCACGCGGCACACCATCCGGGGCATCGTGCACCGTGACGACGCCCAGCTGATCCTCGTGGATACGCCGGGGCTGCACCGTCCCCGCACCCTCCTCGGAAAGCGCTTGAACGACCTCGTTGCGGACACGCTGGCGGAGGTGGACGCCATCGGTTTCTGCCTGCCGGCAAACGAAAAAATCGGCCCCGGCGACAAATTCATCGCGGCCCAGCTTGCCGCCGTCGGGCGCAAGCCGGTGATCGCCATCGTCACCAAGGCAGACCTCCTGGACAAGCAGGCGCTGACTGAACAACTCCTCGCCGTGGCCGCCCTGGGACGCGAGGTGCTGGGGGAGGACGGCTGGAAGGACATTGTCCCGGTCTCCGCTGCCGACGGCTTCCAGGTGGAAACGGTCGCCGACGTCCTGATCAGCCACATGCCGCCGTCTCCGCCCCTGTATCCTGACGGCGAACTGACCGACGAGCCTGAAGCGGTCATGGTTGCCGAACTCATCCGCGAAGCCGCCCTGGAGGGGGTCCGGGACGAGCTTCCGCACTCCCTGGCCGTGGTGGTGGAGGAGATCGTCCCCCGGGAGGACCGGCCGGACGACAACCCCCTGCTGGACGTCCGCGTCAACCTCTACGTGGAGCGGCCATCCCAGAAGGCCATCATCATCGGCAAGGGTGGCAGCCGGCTGCGGGAAGTGGGAACCAACGCCCGCAAAGGCATCGAAGCCCTGCTGGGCACACGGATCTACCTGGATCTTCACGTCAAGGTGGCCAAAGACTGGCAGCGCGACCCGAAACAGCTGGTCAAACTGGGTTTCTGACCTACGATGAAGGCGTTCGGCGGTGCGCGCCGGCACGTTCTCCACACTGGACCACTAAAATGGACCGGATTTCGTATTTAGAGGAAGGTTCACCAGGTGGATCCAGGCCGCGATGGACGCGACAACGAGGCTGACCTGTCATCCGGGACGGGACCGGTATCCCGCCACGCAAACGGCGGTGCCGTTGGTGCTGCCCGCCATCTGGGCCCCCTGCGCGGGATGCCGTTATGGCTGAAGGCCCTCACCGGCGTGGTGGCACTGGTCCTCGTGGCCGCGATCGCTTTCGGCGGATTCTGGTTTTTCCGGCTCCAGAACAACATCTCCAAGGCGCCGCTGAACGCCGGCGGGGAGAACACCGAGGCCGCCGGGAACGATGCCACCGGCCGGCTGCAGATCCTGATTCTCGGCTCCGATACCCGCGACGGGAAGAACTCGGAGTACGGAACCAGTGACGATTCCACCGGCTACGGCAAGTCGGACGTGATGATGCTGATGGACATCTCCGAGGACAACAAGCGCGTCAACGTCATCAGCTTCCCGCGTGACCTGCTGGTGGATATTCCCGATTGCAAGGACAAGAAGACCGGCAAGGACTACCCGGCCCGCACCGGTGTGATGATCAACGAGGCCATGAGCGAGGCCGGCATCGGTTGCGCCGTGGACACCGTCAACAAGCTCACCGGCATGCAGGTGGACCACTTCATGATGGCCGACTTCAATGCCGTGAAGGAGCTGTCCAACGCAGTGGGCGGAGTCGACGTCTGCATCAGCGACGCCGTTTTCGATCCCGATTCCCGGCTGCGTCTGCCCGCAGGAACTTCCTCGGTACAGGGCGAAATGGCGCTTGCGTTCCTCCGGACCCGCCACGCTTTTGCCGACGGCGGCGACCTGGGGCGGATCAAGGCGCAGCAGGGCTTCCTGTCGTCGCTGACCCGCAAGATCAAGGATGAAGGAACGCTGTCCGACCCGGCGAAGATGCTGAAGATCGCCGACGTCGTGACCCAGAACCTGACCGTTGATGACGGGCTTGCTTCCGTTCCCACCCTGCTGACCATCGGTACCCGGCTCAAGGACATCGACATCAGCAAGGTGGCCTTCGTGGCGGTGCCCACCACGCCGGCGCCGGTTGATCCCAACCGGCTGGTCATCGCGGAGCCTGCGGGTGCACAGCTGTTCTCCGCGCTGCGGAAGAACGTGGACCTCACCGATCCCACCGCGCCCGCCTCGCCGTCGCCCAGCGAAACCGCAACACCGTCTCCGGCGCCCACTGAGACCGCTCCGCCGGTGCCGCCCTACAACAAGGCCATCCAGCCCGTCACTGTCGCCAACGGAAGCGGCGTCAGCGGCCGCGCGCAGGAGATCGTCCAGGCATTGGTTGCCGGCGGCTTCACGCAGACCGGCCAGTTCCTCGCCCAGCCGGTGGCCAAGACAGCCGTGTATTACGGCAACGGCTTCGCCGACGTTGCGGCCGACGTCGCCGCGCTGCTGGGGATTCCGGCCACCCTCATGATTCCCGCACCGGGGGTATCGGGCGTGCAGGTCTACGTCGGCAGCGACTTCACCAGCGGCACCACCTACGGAGCAGGAGCAGGCGGCGGGACTGCACCCGCTTTGCCGCAAGACATCGTCAACCAGACTGCGGGCGACAAAGTCTGCCAGCAGGCCAACCCTGAGCTGATCGTACGGTAGTAACAGTTCCCCCGCGACGGTGACAGTTCACCGGCAAAAAGTTGGGCCCCGCCGTACAGGCGGGGCCCAGCTTTTATTTAGCTACCAGATGCTGACGCGCTCGGCGGCCGGCATCCACATTCCGTCGTCCTCAGTGACCTCAAACGCCTCGTGGAAGGAGTCCAGGTTCTTCGCGATCGCGTTGGTCCGGAACTCATTGGGGGAGTGGGGATCGGTGGCAAGCCGGCGGATGGCCTCTTCCTGCCGGATCACCTGGCGCCATCCCGCCGCCCAGGACGCGAAGAAGCGCTGTTGGCCCGTCAGGCCGTCCAGGACTTCCGGTTCCTTGCCGTCGAGGCTGATCTGGTACGCCTTGTAGGCGATGGTCAGGCCTGCCAGGTCGCCGATGTTTTCACCGAGCGTGAGTCGTCCGTTGACGTGGTGGCCCGGCGCGGCGGTGGGGGACAGGGCGTCATACTGGGCCACGAGCCGCGCCGTCAGGGCCTCGAAAGCCTGGCGGTCCTGGTCCGTCCACCAGTTGCGGAGGGCTCCGCCGCCGTCGAACTGCGAGCCCTGGTCGTCAAAGCCATGGCCGATTTCATGCCCGATGACGGCGCCGATGCCGCCGTAGTTGACGGCGTCGTCGGCGTCGGCGGTAAAGAACGGCGGCTGCAGGATGGCGGCCGGAAACACAATCTCGTTCATCATCGGATGGTAATAGGCGTTGACAGTTTGCGGCGTCATCAGCCACTTGGTCCGGTCCACGGGCTTGCCCACCTCATCCAGGTGCCGGTCGACGTCGGCGTTGTGTGCCCGTTCCACGTTGCCGAGGAGGTCGTTGGGGTCGATCTCCACAGCGGAGTAATCGATCCACTTGTCCGGGTAGCCGATCTTGGCCCGGAAGGCCTCCAGCTTGCGCAGGGCCTCGGCCTTGGTGTCCTCACCCATCCAGCCCACCCCGGTGATGCTGCGGCGGTAAGCCTCAATGAGGTTCGCCACCAGGGTCTGCATGCGCGCCTTGTGGGTCTCGGGGAAGTGGCGTGCCACGTAGATCTGACCGACGGCTTCACCCAGGGCGGCTTCGACGACGGCGACGCCCCGCTTCCACCGGTCCTTGTTGCGGGGCGTGCCGCTGATGGTGGTGCCGTAGAAGGCAAAGTTGGCGTCCACGAAGCTTGAGGACAGGTAGGGAGCGGCACCGCTGATGACCCGCATGGCCAGCCACTCCTGCCAGGTCTCCACGGGGACCTCGTTCAGGAGTCCAGCCGCGCCGGTAAAGAAGTCAGGAGTGCTCACCACGATTTCCGCCCGCTTGTCGGCATCGATTCCGGCAGCATCGAACCAGGTGCCCAGGAGCGGGAAGAGCTCGCTGGCTTCTTCCGCCGTCTTCAGGTTGTAGGTCTTCTGCGGATCACGCAGGGTGACGTTGTCCCAGTGGTGGGATGCAAGCTTCGTCTCCAGCTGCACAACCCGGCCGGCTGCGCCCTGGGGATCGGCCACTCCGGCGAGTTCGAACATCTTCTCCACATGCGCGGTGTAGGCGGAAACGATGGGAGCGAACTTCTCCTCCCGGTAGTACGACTCGTCGGGCAGGCCCAGGCCGCCCTGACCGGTGTACAGCAGGACCCTGTCCGGGTTGCCCGCGTCGGGGGCAGGGTAGATGTAGAACAATCCGCCCACGTCCGCGCGGAACAACCGGCCCGCCAGTGCGATGAGATCCGGTACCGAGCCGGTGGCAAACACCTCGGCCAGCCGCGCGCGGATGGGCTCCATGTCCTTGCCCTCAACAGCGGCCTCATCCATGAAGCTGTTGTAAAGGTCGCCGATCTTCCGCTCGATCCCGGTGGCGTCCGCTCCCTTGGCCGCAGCCTCCTCGATGATGTCCCGGACAGCGATCTCCGACCCGTCGCGGAGCGCGGTGAAGGTTCCCTCCAGGGGCCGGTCGTCCGGAATCTCGGTTGCTTTCAGCCACGCGCCGTTGACGTGCTGGTACAGGTCATCCTGCGGCCGGACTGTGTGATCAATGGTGGACAGATCGATCCCCGAAATGGGCACTGCAACTCCTTTTGCTGGAACGCCGCTGCCGGGCGGAACACCCGAGGCGTCTGCATGCTGGACTTTACGGACGGTAGTGCCCTTTCATCTTACGCACCCGTGTTACCCTCAAAGAGTGCGTGCAGAGCTCCTTCTCCTTAGCTGCCGCGGCGAGGCCACAGACGCTATCTAGCGCACGGCCCACCCTCGCTGCGGAGTTTGTGTTGCCCGGCCACCCTTTCACTGAAGATCGATAGAAAAGGCCACGAACGTCATGCGAAACGCACAGAAGCCCTCAGGAATGCCTGCCCACCGGTACACGCCGTTCCAGGACCAGATCAAGGTTGAACTCCCGGACCGCACCTGGCCGGACAAGGTCATCACCAAGGCCCCGCGCTGGTGCGCGGTGGACCTGCGCGACGGCAACCAGGCCCTGATCGACCCCATGAGCCCGGCCCGCAAGATGAAGATGTTCGACCTGCTGGTCCGCATGGGTTACAAGGAGATCGAGGTCGGCTTCCCGTCCGCGTCCCAGACGGACTTCGATTTTGTCCGCCAGCTCATCGAGGGCAACCACATCCCGGACGATGTCACCATCCAGGTCCTGACGCAGGCGCGCGAACACCTGATCGAACGGACCTACGAGTCCCTGGTGGGCGCCAAGCAGGCCATCGTCCACCTCTACAACTCCACCTCCGTGCTGCAGCGGCGCGTGGTCTTCAACCAGGACCAGGACGGCATCCTGGACATCGCACTCCAGGGCGCCCGCCTGTGCAAAAAGTACGAGGAAACCCTGGCGGACACGCACGTGACCTACGAGTACTCGCCGGAGTCCTTCACCGGCACCGAACTGGAGTACGCGGTCCGGGTGTGCAACGCCGTCGCCGACGTCTTTGAAGCCTCAGCGGACCGCCAGGTGATCATCAACCTGCCCGCCACCGTGGAGATGGCCACGGCCAACGTCTACGCGGATTCCATCGAATGGATGAGCCGGCACCTGCACCCGCGCGAAGGCATCATCCTGTCCCTGCACCCGCACAATGACCGCGGCACCGGTGTTGCCGCGGCCGAACTGGGCTACATGGCCGGTGCCGACCGCATCGAAGGCTGCCTCTTCGGCAACGGCGAACGCACCGGCAACGTCGACTTGGTCACCCTGGGCCTGAACCTGTTCGTCCAGGGCATCGACCCCATGATCGACTTCTCCAACATCGACGACGTCCGCCGCACCGTGGAGTACTGCAACCAGCTGCCGGTCCCGGAGAGGTCGCCGTACGGTGGAGACCTGGTGTTCACCGCTTTCTCCGGCTCCCACCAGGACGCCATCAAGAAGGGCTTCGAAGCCCTGGAGCGCGACGCCGCTGCAGCAGGCAAGGCCGTGGACGAGTTCACCTGGCAGGTGCCGTACCTGCCGGTGGACCCGAAGGACCTGGGCCGCAGCTACGAAGCCGTGATCCGCGTGAACTCTCAGTCCGGCAAGGGCGGCGTAGCCTACCTGCTGAAGAACGAGCACAGCCTGGACCTGCCGCGCCGCGCACAGATTGAGTTCTCCGGCGTCATCCAGCGCCGCACCGACACCGTGGGCGGGGAGGTCAGCGGCGCGCAGCTCTGGCAGATCTTCCAGGACGAATACCTGCCGTCCGGGCAGGCTGACGGGCAGTGGGGACGCTACTCCCTGGGCGGCGTCAAGACGGAAACGGATGCCGACGGCGGCATGACGCTGCACGCGTCCCTCGCCATTGACGGTGCGCAGGTAAGCCGCACCGGCACCGGCAACGGTCCCATTGCGGCCCTGCTGAACATCCTCCACGAGGACGGCGTCGACGTCCGGGTGCTGGACTACAGCGAGCACGCGCTGTCCGAAGGCGGCAACGCCATGGCCGCCGCCTATGTTGAGTGTGCCGTGGGGGAGCGGGTTCTGTGGGGCGTAGGGATCGATGCCAACACCAGCATGTCCTCCCTCAAGGCCGTCATCTCGGCAGTCAACCGCGCCATCCGGGACGCACAGGCCTGACACCGGTAGCTGGTGGCGCCGCTTCAACCGGCGGCGCCACCACGCCTTGGCAGCATCCTGCCGCGCAGGATGGGAAGATAGAGCGTGCCCCAACAGTCTTTCGCCTCCCGTGCGTACCGGGACGACGCCGTGGTGCTCCGTACCCACAAGCTGGGCGAGGCGGACAGGATCATCACCCTCCTGACCAAGCACCATGGGCAGGTCCGGGCCGTCGCCAAGGGTGTGCGCCGCACCAGCAGCCGTTTCGGTGCCCGGCTTGAACCCTTCATGGTGGCGGACCTCCAACTGGTCTCGGGACGCACACTGGACATCGTGACCCAGGCCGTCGCCAAAGGTGCCTATGGTGGAAGTATCGCCGCGGACTACGGCAGGTACACGGTTGCCGCAGCGATGACCGAGACGGCGGAGAAACTCACGGATGTGGACGGCGAGGCCGGCACCGCCCAGTACAACCTGCTGGTGGGGGCCCTCGCCGCGTTGAGCCGGGACGAGCATGCCGCCGGCCTCATCCTGGACTCCTATCTGCTGCGCGCGCTGGCTACCGGCGGGTGGGCGCCCAGTTTCACCGATTGCGCGCGCTGCGGCCTGCCCGGCCCGCACACGGCGTTCTCCGCGCCCCTGGGCGGCATGGTCTGCGCACAGTGCCGCCCGCCGGGGTCACCCGCCCCTGCGCCCGAGACTGTCATCCTGCTGGCTGCGCTGCTGACCGGGGACTGGACGACGGCGGACGCTTCCCAGGCCCAGCACCGCAAGGAAGCGGCGGGGCTGGTGGCCGCATACCTGCAGTGGCATCTGGAACGAGTACTGAAATCCCTCAAACATGTGGAGCGTAGCTGACAGTGGCCCTGGGAAAAAAGAACAATGCAGCCCGCAGGCGGACCCATCCCGTGGTGGCCCCCTACCCGCACCCTTCCGGTGCGGTGGCTCCCTCCATTCCGGCTGAGTTCATTCCGCGGCACGTGGCCATCGTGATGGACGGCAACGGACGGTGGGCCAACCAGCGGGGCCTGCCCCGGATCGAGGGGCACAAGGCGGGGGAGCCCGCGCTGCTTGACGTCATGGCCGGAGCCATCGAGCTGGGCATTGAGTACGTCAGCGTGTACGCCTTCTCCACAGAGAACTGGCGGAGGTCGCCCGAAGAAGTCCGCTTCCTAATGGGATTTAACAAGGACGTGCTGCGAAGGCAGCGGAACCAGCTCGATGACTGGGGAGTGCGCGTCCGCTGGGCCGGCCGGCGCCCGAAGCTCTGGGGTTCGGTGATCCGGGAGCTGGAAGAGGCCGAAGAGTTCACGGCAGGCAACAGCACCTGTAATTTGACCATGTGTGTTAATTACGGCGGCCGGGCTGAGATCACCGATGCCGTGTCCGCCATTGCTGCCGACGTGGCAGCGGGCAAGCTGAAGCCCGGTGCCATTACGGAACGGACCATCCAGAAATACCTCGACGAGCCTGACCTGCCGGATGTGGACCTCTTCCTGCGCAGCTCCGGCGAGCAGCGGCTGTCCAACTTCCTCCTCTGGCAGTCCGCCTACGCTGAGTTCGTCTTCATGGACACGCTGTGGCCGGATGTGGACAGGCGGACACTCTGGGCCGCCGTCGAGGAATATGCCCGCAGGGACCGCCGCTACGGGGGTGCCGTGGATGCCGCTGCTGCTCCCGCGGACGTCCGGCACGATTCCCCGGCGGGGCTCCAAGCGGAATAGCCTCACCCGTACGCGCGCAGCCAACGGGCCAGCCTTGAGTAGGCATCGGACCGGATCGGCTCGGGGGAGAGGAAGACGTCGTGCAGCGCGCCGTCAATCCGCTCAAGGGTTACGGTGCGGCCCAGGGTCAGCGCCCGGGCGCTGATGGTATTGACGTCCAGGACGGCATCGGTGCGGCGCATTTCCTCGGACCACAGCAGCCCGTTCGCGCTCCCCTTGGAGAGCAGGACCAGGATCGGCGCTTCGATTGCCAGTCCGCGTGCCACCCGCGCATGCCCTGCCAATACCGCCCTCAGCCACCCTGCCCGCACAGGGAACGCCATCCGGGGCCGGTAGCGCTCGTCAAGCGGCCACTCGCCGTCGGCAGCGCTGCTGATGGTGCGCCAGTAATGGCCGCGTTCGGGCAGGCGCAGGACTGTTTGGGGCCGGAGACGGGCCACCGGCCGCACCATGCCGGCCGCAGCACGCCGCACAAGGGAGCTGCCGTGCATCTCCAGCCACGGACTGTTGAGGACCAACAGCGAGACGTCTCCCGGGTGGCGGCTGGTCCAGAGGGCTGCCACCAGTCCGCCGGTGGAATGGCCCATCAAGGCCAGGGGGCCGGGGGCGCCTTCGGTGCGGATGATGCGCCGCGCTTCTTCAATCTCGGCGTCATATGCCGCGAGGTCCGCCACATACCCACCAGGTGATTCCGGGCGCAGGCTGCGGCCATGGTTGTGCATGTCCAGGGCGTAGAAGTCGTATCCCGCCCCGGCCCAGAACCGTGCCAGGTCCACATTGAAGAAATAGTCGCTCCAGCCGTGCAGGAACAGGACTGCACCGCGGCGGCCGTTGGCTGCGGCCCTGTCCGGGTCGGGCCGCAGCCGTACCAGGGTTGCGGTCCGCTCCACACCATCAGGTCCGGTGGCCACAAAGGAATGGGACTCAAAGTCCCCGCCCAGAATGTCCTGCTGCCACTGCATGACCTCATGCTAGACCGGCCCGGCGGGTGCGTCCGTTCCGGTCGGGCTGCTTCCTCGTTTTGGTATGCGGCCCCTGGAAACGGGAAACTGGAGGCATGCGCGTTTACCCCACTTTCTTCAGGCTGGCCTTTTCATGGATGGACGCCGAGCGCGCCCACAAGATCGGATTCAAAGGCATCCGGCTCGCGCATGCGTCAGGCGCCGGGAAGCTCCTGCAGAAGCTGACGGCGCCGGCACCGTCCCTCCAGACCGCTGCCTTTGGGGTTACGTTTCCTTCGCCCTTCGGGCTGGCTGCCGGCTTCGACAAGGAAGGGCTCGGCATCGAGGCCCTCACGGACCTTGGGTTTGGCCACGTGGAAGTCGGCACCATCACTGGCCAGGCCCAGCCGGGCAATGAAAAACCGCGGCTGTTCCGACTGGTGGAGGACCGCGCGGTTATCAACCGGATGGGTTTCAATAACGACGGTGCCTCGGCCGTTGCACCCCGGTTGAAGGCGGCGCGCGCCGCGCTTCAGCGCCGGTACCCGGCGGTGCGCCCCGTTATTGGCGTCAATATTGGCAAGACCAAGGTGGTGGAGTTGGCGGACGCCGTTGACGACTACCTGGTGAGCGCCCGCAGCCTGGCACCGGCCGCGGACTACCTGGTGGTGAATGTCAGTTCCCCCAACACGCCGGGACTCCGGCTGCTCCAGGACGTGGAAACCCTCCGCCCTCTCCTGACGGCTGTGGGACAGGAAGCTGACCGGGCTGCCGGACGCCACGTGCCCCTGCTGGTGAAGATCGCCCCGGACCTCAGCGACGAGGACATCGACGACGTCGCGCGCCTCGCCCTGGACCTGAAACTGGACGGCATCATCGCCACCAACACCACCATCGCCCGGACGGGACTGGCCTCGCCGGCGGACCAGGTGGCCAGGTGCGGTGCCGGCGGCCTGTCCGGAGCCCCTCTGAAAGCGCGGTCCCTCGACGTCCTCAAGCGGCTCAAGAAGGCCACCGGCGACTCGCTGACACTGGTGGCGGTGGGCGGTGTGGAGTCGGCCCAGGACGTACAGGAAAGGCTCGACGCCGGCGCAACCCTGGTGCAGGGCTACACAGCATTCCTTTATGAAGGTCCGTTCTGGGCAGCACGGATCAACAGGCAACTGGCAAAGAACCGCCGCTCCTGACACTCGGGCGCCCAGGCAAACCTGCACCCAAAAGAAACGGGCACTTAAAAAGGAAACCCGGCGGTCATTCCGCCGGGTTTCCTGTGCTTAATGTCGGTGCCTGCTCAGGCGGGGTACTGTCCGCGCTGAACCTGGGGCTTGGGCAGCCGCAGTTTCCGGAACTGCAGGGACCGCATGGAGCCGTACCAGACGGTTCCGCGCTCCACCTCGCCGAACTTCTCCGCCAGGCGCGTGCGGAGCTTGCGGGAAAGGATGAAAACGTCCACGAAGACAGCCAGGAACATCACCCAGAATGCGCCCAGGACGTAGATCATCATGTCGCTGGAGGCCGGGACCACCAGGGACACCAGCACGAAGACCAGGGCGCCGAACATCAGGTACTCGCCAAGGTTGAAGCGCGCGTCCACGAAGTCACGGGCAAACCGCTTCTGCGGGCCTTTGTCCCGGAGCGGCAGGAACTTTTCGTCACCGGTGTCCAGGGCCCGGCGCATTTTGAGCCGCTGGTCCTGCACGGCCTGGCGTTCGGCGGCCTTGGACGCCTTGCGGTCCTCGGGGACCAGCGGGCGTTTGCGGGCAGCCTCCTGGGCCTTCCGGGTGGGGGTAGGGGCGCCCTTGCCCACCGCACTGTTCTGCCGCGCCGCCGCTTCCGCCGCCTGCTGGTCTATTGTTTGCTGCG
>Ga0308158_10003573_pt1 | contig 13566 bp, 27 predicted proteins | sample PhyBR2_FD_201038 | JGI IMG/M metagenome (GOLD analysis project Ga0308158, IMG submission 201038) | Phyllosphere microbial communities from UC Gill Tract Community Farm, Albany, California, United States - DLSLB.R2 | ecosystem: Host-associated > Plants > Phyllosphere > Unclassified | place: USA... | reverse complement strand
AGTTCGCCAGACCCGGTAATCATCTCAACTGCTGGTGACTGGTTCGCTGCACTGGATGGCAGTACCCAGGACAGTATCATCGCGACGATGCGCGCCTTATCGAAGCCTTGAATTTTCCTCGGAAAACCCAGCAGTACCGATGCCAGCCGGGAGCTGGTAGCAGCATTGAGAGGTCGGGCACGGTGGCTGGCCAAGGAGGGGGCCAGCGTCGATGACATCACCTACCGAATTCGGGCGGATGATAGTACTGAAGCCCCAAGGTCTATCTTAGGAGAAGCATGAGTATTTCCAAAACGGATATAGAGTGGCGCCATTGGATCGGCTTTGTCGCTGGTATGGGTTATTTGTATGCCCACCTAGCAATCGGTCCGAAAACCACTCCTGAGGCGTGGGGATATTGGGTTGGCTTCGGGGCAGGCTACTCTGCCGTACTCGGCTTACTGGCAGTTTTGATTTTTGGTTTTGTACGCCTACTACAGGTCCGTGGCAGGTCGGCGCGAATCCTTGCAATGTTGATCCTTATCGTAATTTTCAGTGCGCTGATTATGGATGGAGTTACTCATCACAGGTTTCTTGGCGCGCCGGCTTCCGCTACGAACTGAGCTGCTTCTAAAGGAAAATCGCGCCCTGGTGGCGCCCGCGAACCGGCCGGTAGCTGGCGAGGAAACATCGTGTGGGAATTCATTAAGGAATATCAATTCCTCGTCGGTGCCGCGACGGGAAGTTTGGCGTCCTATCTATTGGGGCTTGTTGTGTCGCATATTCGGCGAGAGAAACGATGGCTTGGCTTCTCGGTCGTCAGCCGTAACATCGTTCATGAGGGGCCTAAAAAATTGACCTTAACCTACGCCGGTGCCACGATCAACCGTCTCGACTCCCACACAGTGTCATTTCGCAATATTGGCAACCGCCCTCTCAAAGCATTGCCCGTTAAAATTGAATGTAAGAATGGCGGCTGCGTTCTGGACTACGAACTGTCCGCGCCCGCTGGAACAGAATTTGGCGCCACCTCAACATCGGATTGTGTTTTCCTGACCATCGATCTGCTAAATCCGGGTGAGGTGTTCTCGGTTGGATTAACTATTGCTGATGCCAACGGGAATGGTGGTGTAATGCCAATTGCAAGGGCAGAATACCTTGAGTTACGGGACACTAGCATCGATGACTTCGTCGAGACTTTTAGTTTTACGAGCCGTCTTATACTTAAGGCGCTCGCCCGACTATGAAATATTTCATAGCTCGGAAAACTGCGCCTCGGTGCCCGCTACCTGACCGGCAGTCTGGGAAAGCAAAAGATCTTTTATGAACTCAGCTCAACGGTTACATCATTTGTTCGTGCAGTTTCGCTCAGTTAGGCCTGAAACGTCCGTACCTAACGCGCCGCCAAGTGGAGTAGATGCTTGGTCAACATTATTTGATAGACATGGCCTGGTCGGGCAGGAGCTCGACGAGGTAGCGGCTGAATCTGCGCTAGCAGTAAATCAAGAGATTGCTCATCTCGGAGTGTTGCTGCGTGATCGCGGAGTTCCAGCAGAGCTATATCAACCGCATCTCACACAACTCAAGTCGGTCACATCGACTCGTAATATGCACAGCCATTGGGAACACATTGCGCAGATGGTGCGAGAGGAGCAAATCGTTATGCTTCAATGGGCTGAGTTCGTATTAGGTCCAGATGGATCGGCAGATATCTCGGAGGAAGTGAAAGAACTTGCAGCCGAGATTGATAAACTGATTTCTGATATCGAAAACTCGAATCTTCCGAGTCCTTTGAGGCTTTTTACACTACGCCACCTTCGCGCCATCCGCAGCGCGTTGCGGAACTATAAGGTTTCTGGAACAGAGAGGCTGCGCGATGCAATGCAGAGTATTAATGGTATCAGTGGCCATGAGGCAGCTGTGCTGTCAGAAGTTACACAAGGGCTGCCTGAGCAAGAGCAAAGCATTATGCAAAGGGTCGGTAAGGTAGTGGGCAATGTTGCAAACGCCTGCGACATCGCAACCAAAATCCAGGGCGGTTATGCGCTTGCCGCGACAGCCGCAACTATGCTCGGAATTTCCGGGTAATTCCTCGGAAAACAAAGTGACTCAAGTTGAAAAAAGCAATCAGCAGTCGGATGGCGGTGTACTGAAACAACTGGTTGACCAGGTGCAAGTCGAGGCGTTCGAGTACCCCGGACGAGGCGATGACATGCACAGTCTCGAACGCTGGCTCGCCAAGGGCGATCACAGCACGGTTGAGTTCAAGGCCCGAGAGATCATCCAGCAGCAGCAGCTCCGTAACGCACAGCAGAACGGTCTGCCTCCTGCGTTGCAGCAGCTGGTCGACCAAGTGCAAGCTGAGGCGTTCGAGTACCCCGGACGCGGTGATGACATGCGCAGTCTCGAACGCTGGCTGGCCAAGGGCGATCACAGCACGGCCGAGTTCAAGGCCCAAGAGATCATCGAACAGCAGCAGCAGCTCCGTAACGCACAGCAGAACGGTCTGCCTCCTGCGTTGCAGCAGCTGGTCTTCCAAGTGCAAGCTGAGGCGTTCGAGTACCCCGGACGCGATGATGACATGCACAGTCTCGAACGCTGGCTCGCCAAGGGCGACCACAGCACGGCCGAGTTTAAGGCCAGGGAGATAATCGAGCAGCAGCAGAATTTGCGTCGCGGGATTTAAGTACGGAAAACGATCATGGGAAGACAGTACAAAAGAGGTAACGAATTCCCTCACGAAGGCTTTGTGCAGGACGCCATCGAGAGCTATTTTGAGCAAGCCGGTTATACGCTCGATACATCAACCCATGTCGACCTGCTTTGTGCTCATCCAGTAGGCGGAGAGGCATGGCACATCGAGGCAAAGGGCAAGACTATGGCGATCGGGCTGGACTTCCGGACCTGTCTTGGCCAGCTCCTGCAGCGCATGACCCAACAGCACGTTAGGCATGGTATCGCGCTGCCGGACTTACCGCAGTATAGGGCTCAGACCGATCAGGTGAGTCCCTGGATAGTCGGCCGACTGGGTCTACATTGGCTGTTTGTTGCGGAGAATGGAACCGTCGACATCATCTATCCCGTGTTAGCGGAAACGTCGCCGGCCGGTTGAGCCAGTCATCAGCAAGGAAAATAAGGAAAAGATGCGCACTGCTGACGTGGCTGAGCGAAAACGACAGGTCATTGAACCGAACCTTACTTGCCAAGCAACGGGCCACCGCAACTGACAACAAGTTTGCTATCGGTTAAAGTATGCCTTACGGCAACAACCATACAACGAACTCCGACAAGGAAGAAAATGAAAAGAATAACTTGCGTTCTACTGGTAGGAATTCTCACTATAACCTCGGCTTGGTCTTCCGGTAACGGTGCCAGCAGTTTATCCGTACTTCAACAAGAGGCCTTTGAAATCGGTAAGCAATATCTCGGATCACGGCTTGTGAAATGTGACGACATTTTTTTCTATAAGTATACATGGGGAATATCAGCCGGAACACCAAGTATCTTTCAGGTACTCGACCCCGAAGTTGTTCTGCTCGATGGCGGGCCTATCTCATCGGTGGACCAGTTAAACGGGCTGGAATGGTCTGGCGGCATGAAATTTAAGTTTCGGGCTATTCGGGTATTGGAGCAAAATCCGGGCACTGGGAGCTGGGGCCAATGGGTAGAAAGACCAAATGGTATTAACATTGCTTACGTTAAAAGTGGCGGCCGATGGGCAATGAATCCCTCAATGGACGGTGCTTTCGCTGACCCTCCAGCATCATGTGGCGATATCGCTGTCAAGCCTCCACCAGTAGCTAAAAAGGACCCTGCACCAGAAAAATCTACACCAGCGAAGCCATTCAAAATTTGAGAACCTTGTAGGTTCAGCTTGCTGCGTCGAGCCCCACACTGCGATTCTCGCCGGACGTCTGAGCTTCGGTCGCATCAACTAGGAAAACATGGAGAAGTTATTGTTCACCGACCTGTTCTCGCCACGGCCCAACGATTGGGAATTGCGCGGCGATCCGCACCTCTGGGATGAGCTCTCGGTGTATCTCGCGGAGGTCGCAGTGCCAAATTCTGCAAACGCAGTTCGCCAGATCATCGTGACTGCGATCGAGACCCTGACGGGGGCGTCCCTGGCCGAATCTGGCGTGGTAGTGATCGATCGCTATCCAGACGACGGCATGTCGAGCCGACATGTTTCTTTGCGATTTTGGAACGATACAGCACTTCCGCTTCTTGTTTCCCGGTTCCGAGGACGACCCCCGGAAACTCGAGACTATTTCGCAGAGCTTTACGTGGCAGGCTTGTTCGGCGACGCCGGCTGGGCTGTGTACTTCCCAAAGCGCGACGTCGGCTTTGACTTCGTCGTATCTAAGCAGGTGGCAGGTAACATCGTACTTCGCCCTGTACAGGTTAAGGGACTGTACCCTACGGCGGAGAAGCGGGATAAAGACACGTATGGATTTGCTGGCGTCCTCAGCGCCGTCCATCCCGAGATGGTCGTAGCTATGCCATTCTTTTCAGCGGGAGAGCGCAGCGCTGCGCCGACCTGCATCGCCTTCATGCCGCTGGCTGCCATGCGGGACCGCGAACGTGGCGGCGTTCGCTGTGTTCCGTGCAGCCTGTTCAAAGGCGTCCCGCGGCCGCGCCCAAGCTTCGTCCCTTTCATGGACCACGCAGGATTGAAGGCGCTGGAAAATTCAACCTGGAGTGTCTCCGCTCCGATCGGTATCGCTTCATAGGAAAACCAGCACAGCAGCATCCACGGCCCGCATGGAGGGCCTAGTGCATTGAGATAATCGGCACGGTGCCGGCGAACAGGGAAAAAATGATCGATTACAGCATAGGCCGCTACACGGTCAAAGACAGCAGCGGCGCATTGGTCGGCCGAATTGACGAGGACGAGTTTGTGCGGAGCGGGACATCTCTTCTCTTTCGGGTCGATGGCGACGAGTTCTACACGCTGAACGGCGTTTTGATCGGCTTCATCGAGAATGGCATCGTGACGACGCCAAAAGGCGAACGTCGCTACAGCATCATTCCTGAGTAGGAAAAGCTGCTACGGCAGTGTGTCCGTTTTCTACTGGCAAGGCTCCAAAATCGTCCGCACCGTCAACTGTGGTATCTGACAAGGAAAAACTGTGGGCAATGTTGTCGACGCCTGGACCGGGTGCAGAGAAGGACACGAGGCGCGGTGCAAGAACGGCCGCTGCGATGCTCTGGAAACCGTCTCTTCCACGCTACGATTTAGGCGCATCAGACAAGCCTACGGCGACCTACCGGAACATGAGATTTTTATGTACGTATTAGCGGATGAGTGCGGTCCGAACTGCACACATCAGAAGGATTAGGTATGGGCTACAAACACTCTATTGACCCCTATGTGGCGTTACTGAAGCGATCGGAGCGCAAAGCTATAGGGTACGGCTTCCTGGCCTTGTTCCTGCTGGTCCTGGCCTTTCTGGTGGCTGGCATCGATAGCGACGGTGCCGGGCAATTCTCGGCCCTGGTTGAACCAGTGCGGTCTACGGTTGGCCTCTTCCTTCTATGTGGGAGCGGGCTTTCGATCTTGGCCGCAATCTGGTTCATCGGCCGCTATGTGTACTTCGTCAAATGGCCTGAACGTTTTGAGTGAGCGCCAAAGGAAAAGCAATGAAAGAAATTAAGATCGTTCCGCCACTGCGGACAGTGACCGAAGCTGGCATGCCAGCGGTGGTCGAGTATTTCCGGCTGCTCGATCCGATCGATAAGTTCCGCGGAACAGTCGAGACAAACGAACATGGCGCGGAACGGGACGTGCTTTGGGGCTCTGGTGGCATCGCACGCGATCTCCCGGAAGGCTACAACTTGACCCGAGATTCTGCAGGGTTTATGGAGCTGCGGGATCGGTACCTTCGAAGATAGGAAAACGTCTAGCAATACCGTATAAATCGTTCGAATAGAACACGCATGAAAACAAAAGTCTTTATTTCGTATGCCTGGACCCACGACGCGCACCGGTCATGGGTGAGGCTACTGGCGGTTCAACTGCGATTGCTCGGCTACACTGTGCTAATTGATGCCTCGGTGGAATACGGTTCCAGCTTGAGCAACTTCATGCGTGAAGTGGCGGCAGCTGATCGGGTACTAATGATTGTTGACGAAAATTACGTCGAACGCGCGGACAACCTCCCTAACTCAGGAGTTGCAATCGAGAACCGATGGATCCGGGATGCACTCGCTGCAAAGCACGAGTCCTGGCTTTCTGTTCTCTTCGTAGGCAACGCCCAGTGTAAGTTACCTGTGTGGCTGGCCAACGAGCGACCGAAGGGGTTCAACTTCAACTCAAGGCCAGACCTTGATGAGTTTCCTGGAATCGAACAGCTTGATGATCTCTGGCGTTGGATTGAGGGGCTGCCTGCGGACAAGGCACATGCGTTGCCTCCAGCCGTCCTTCTTGAGCGGATAGCACGGATCGAACTTATCGATGTCATGCGCGATCCAGCGAACTATGCGAATCCCGCGCTGAGAGGTCGAGTAACGTTCGAACATGACGCTCACCCCCATTACACCCTGGGGCATGGGGAATATAAATTCAACGTCAAGTTCAGCAGCGGTGGCCCCGATTTAGTCTATGTGTACACCGACGGCGGTTTGAAGGCGGTCGGGCTCATCACTTGCCCCAACTTCGATATCGCCGCCGTTGATACGTTTTTGAGGCCAGGACGGATTGTCAGGCCAGTTGTCGGACAAAGGGCTGTACTGACGAATGAGGTTGGAGCGCTTTGTGTTATCACAATAGAAGGAGTTCAGCCCGAGCTCAATAACGCGACCTACACTCCAGCTGCAGTAACGTTTTCCTATGAAATTCTGATGGAACGCTAAACGTCTTCAAATGCCACTGAGCTGCAAAGGCTAGGATGACGATCTCAGGGTCGGCAGCTCAGCAAATGATAGAGGGTGTCCAGTGGACGTCAATCATCAAGGAAAAGAGCCCCATGACATCAACACTTCTCGACTGGAGCGACGAGCAAGTTGCAATATATGTCGAGCAATCCCCAAGTTTTGGGGACGGTCAGGCGGCTTCCGGCTATGCCGAAACTGTCCTCGAGTCGATCCGCCTCGGCGAAGCTCACATTGAGCGGAGAACCTTCGGTTTCGCGATTATTCATCGCGTGTTCAAAGTTGTACCTGGTATCCGGCCAAAAATAAAAGTATTGTCCCACTTTCATGTGGAAGTTATTGAAGTGTTCAGGGAGCATGTAGCATATGCTGCAGCCAAGAAGTTTTTTGACGAATTAATTGAGAAATATGGAACTGTGGCTGACCTGCATGGCGAGTGCGTTGGTTTACCCCGTGCGCGACTATCCAGACGTTACGGATGCTCGTTTATCGAGAAGCAGAATGAGCCCGGTATCTACGACGTAGTATTCCGGAAAGTTAATTGATTTCTGACGTGAAGTTTGGAGAGTTTTCTGGCTTATCCCTTCGCCTATCATAGTTGCCCTCGCCGCGCTCGACGCGGCTACGACATTAAAAGGGCTGGCACGGTGCCGCCCATTAAGGGAGAGGTCAGTGGCAATAGAGAATGATGATGCGGCGGCATGCGGTGTAGGCGCGGGCTTAGGGGCTGCCGTAGGTGGATATGTTGGGGTTACTTCCGCTGGGACGGTCGCTTCGGCCGCTGCGGCCGCTGCTCTTGGAGCTGGAGGTGCCGGCGCATCGGCAGCAAGTACTACGGCGGCTATAGCCGCCGCAGCTGGGGGGTCTGTTGCAGCGGGTGGGGGAGGCATGGCTGGAGGCGTAGCGACTATAGCTAGTACCGCAGCGACTGCCAGTGCCGTTCCAGTGGTCGGTTGGGTTGTTGGTGGTGCTCTTGTCGCTGGCCTCGCCGGATACGGCGGCTGGAAAGCCTACAAAAAGTATCGGAAGTAACGGAAAACAACTTGGTGCCGCAAGGTGCCCCGCGCCGGCCGGTAGTCCGAAGAAAGCAGAGCATGAAATACGAAATCGTTTACTCCGTGAATGAAGATTTTGCAGAGGCAGTTAAGACGGTGCGGGCGCGCATGGAGCTTATGCTGTCCCGTGGCTGGAAACCACAAGGCGGAATCGCGGTTACTACGCTCGGCCAGCTGGGCACGGCCACGCAGGCTTTTTCTGTAACGCAGGCCGTGGTTCACGACCAAAAGGGGCTTGGCGCCATTGGCGACTATTGGGGTGAAAGTGCGGACAAGTTGCGCGCTGAGCTTGCGGATCGCGGCGTCGATGTGAGTTCGCCAGACCCGGTAATCATCTCAACTGCTGGTGACTGGTTCGCTGCACTGGATGGCAGTACCCAGGACAGTATCATCGCGACGATGCGCGCCTTATCGAAGCCTTGAATTTTCCTCGGAAAACAGATGAGCGCCGACAGCTTCACTTTCGCAGATGTGCCACAACAGGACCGGTGCCGCTGGTTCGTACGCTACGGCACCAAGACCATGTTCGACTGCGGGTTTCGCTCGAAGGATGAGGCGAGCAGTTGGATCGACAATTTCGGGCGGCGCTTGGACTGGCGTGCCGGTTTCGTGGCCCGGCTCCGTGGCGATGACAAAGACATCGAGATCGTGGACCGTCTGGGCCAGGTCGCAACGGTATAGGAAAAGAGCGATGTCCGATACCTGTACCTTGACCACGCTGGCGATGCCTTGTCCCTCGTGCCCTTGGCGACTGGATGCGACGGCGCAGGACATCCCGCACTTCGATCTGGACCTGGCAGAGAATCTGGCTGCGACGCGCCCGGATGAGCGAGGGATGGGGCCGGACTTCGGCGCAAGCATGTTCGCATGCCACCAGTTCAAGGAAGAACGCGAGATCTCCTGCGCGGGTTGGCTGGCGACGGTTGGCCACCGTCACCCTGGGGTCCGCTTCGCGGTCGCTATGAAGCGGCTCGATGTCTCGGCACTTCGACTTGGTGCACGCTGGCCTGCGCTGCATCCGAACTACCAGCAGGTGCTGGAAAAGCTCCGGGAGACGACCCCGGCTGACGAACTGAACTAGACCGGAAAACGATGACCCAAAAGTATTATCACGTACTTGGTCCGATAGGCGATTGCAAGACAGAGGTGTTGTTCTCGGACCTGACGGCGAAAGAGCTGCGCAAGCAGTTCACCGTACCGTATATGCGCGGAAGTACGCTCTTTGCGGGGACATCGGTGGTCGCTCCTGCAGAACTTCGGAAGGTACGAATTATCTAAACGCCGGTGAAGGAAGCTGAGGCAAGGGAGCAGGTGAATCGGGATAGCTTGGCGGACATCGCAGAGATGAATCGCGCGGGCGGTCTGTTCATAATCAGTCCGGGTCAAGGTTACGAGCCAGACGACATCGCAGAGGCCGGCGCCGACGTCACCCGCACTTTTCTGCGCGGCGGGCCTGGCTCTTCAAGTGGTCTGCTGGGCCTATCCAAGACCGCCGCAGGGTGGCTGCTCGGCATTGTTAGTAGTGTCCTCGCTGCTGGACTGACCAAGTGGCTCGGTTGGGTTTAAACCGGAGGAAAATATCATGACTTACGACGCTGACATCGCTGACAAACTCAACGCGCTCGAGACGCTGACCAATCGCCGCGTCCGTGAAGAAGGCTCGCGTCGCAATGTCGACATCGAGGAGTTCGACATCCTCGGCGCCGACGGTCGTGCGGTTGGTGTGTTGACTGTGCGTGAGTCAATGGACCCGAACCCGCCGTTTCACGTCCACCGAACCGTAACTCGTCAATAAGCAGGGAAAACCGCGTCCCAGTGACGCCCGAATGCCGGCCGGTAGCCGGACGATGAAATGGAGTTCACATGTACAGCAAGGATGCACCGGAAGCACTGTCGATCGCCCTGCACGCGGTCCTGTTTGAAGCCATGGCCAAGGGCGTGGATGTCGATGCTGTCTGCAGGAAGGCGACTGAGGGCATGCTGGATGGCGGCAAGCCTTACCGCAGTGGAAGCGCAAACTGGGTTGGGCCGGCGTCGGACGCGATCACTGATGCGCTCGCATCTGTGAAAGGCTGATCGTAGTTTTATCCCTGCCGTTGATGGCGGCAGCAGTAAGCCTACGATCCCAAGGAAAAGTCGATGTCGAAAACACGTCCAAAAAGGCCGGGCGGATTGAGCGGCAAGCTCCTAGCAGTCGAGCCAGAGTATCGATTCGCAGTCTATAAAAAGCTCATCGCGAAACGACGTGGCAAGGTGGTAGGGAAAGGCTCCCCGGTACTCCCTGGCTCATATGAGAGTGGCAAGCGCAGGTAAAGGAGAAGACATGGAAACAGCATACGTATTGGAACTAGACGGCGCAGCCAAAACGGCCCTTAGTTCATTGCGTGATCGACTCGTTGAACGAACTAAGGCTCGGGTGAAAAACACGGTCGCTCCGCACGACGTTGTTGTGGTCGACGCATGGTGGTCATTGGAACAAGGGCAGCGGCTTTTCAACTACATGGACGGCCCCCTCGAAACTGTTGTGCAGTTCGGTCCTGAGTACGCGGACATGCTTCTGGTTACGCCGTAAGTCTGAGCAAAACCCGCACAGCAGTACCCCCGGCCCGCATGACGGACCTGGTGCATTGAGAGCTGGCACGGTGCCGGCGAACGACGAAAGATGCGATTGACTGCGCACGTAGCTGACCGATCGTCAGCATAGGAGACTGAGATGAAGCAACGCAAGCCTAAGGCACTCGTCCAACACGGCCGCAAAACGGTGGTGTCTTCACTACCTGGCGTCCCCGCATTTTTGCGTAAGCCTGCGCAGCCGTATAACCTGAGCCAGGCCCGAAGCATTGGCTTCCTTCCTGTTCTCGGTGAGCACCCCAGCAATCCAGACGTCGTGCTGCGATCGCTGGCCCAAACAGCCGGCGTCAAGCTCTTTACGTTCGACAAGTAACTGCCACGGGAAACCAGGCGCCCATGAGGTGCCCCGGTATCGGCCGGTAGCCGTGTAGAGGATAGATATGGCAACTTGGTTGTTTAGCTCTCGGGGCGAGCCGATCGCCTTCATAAAGGATGACAAAGTTTTCTCCGCGCATTCCGACTTCATTGGCCGGCTTGACGGCGACGAGGTATGGCATGGTCGCTACAAGGGTGAAATCTATCGCGAGAATCGCTTTCTCTACAAGTCGTCGAAGGGTTCGATCGTTCGCGGAACGCCGGGCACACTTGGCAGACCTGGCACGCCGGCTCGTCCAGCAAGCAAATCGTCCATTAGCATGCCTTCGGGATACCGCGACGTCGAGTTCAACTAGGAAAATCATGAGGTCACGACTATCCGCTTTTCGCGCTTGGCTGCTTGCACCGGTAGGGCATGTTGCTGACATCAAGCGTCGGCTGGTCTTCCGGGCGCTGAGAAGCCGCCTTCTGTTTATCGTCGCGTTGCTAATCTCGGTTCCGACCGTCTTCCCAGCATTGGGTGCAATGTGGAAAGCAGGAAGTGGCAAGTTGGATGCAGCGCCCGCATTGATGTGGTCCGTGGCGATCGGATATTGGATTATCTTTGCACTGACTTGCGCTCATGAGTATTGGTTCTTGCGACAACGCGCTGGTCGAAAGCAGTCTACAAGGTTGCATCGGCAGAGATTGAAAGCCATTTCGGCGCAGCTGGCCAAGCATGCCAAAGCGCAGGATAAAACGGACAGCTGATCGAAGAGGAAAAGACCTAGCGCCGGATACGCAGGGTTCGCAAGATCGACACACTCCCAGCCGGCGTGATTTCCAAGAATGGAGTACGAGCTCAAGACAACCCTCAGGAACAACAGAAAATCGTTGCATGATGTCACTGCGATTCAGGATGGGCATACACCAGATTTGACATTAGCGCGGTGCGCAACGCATGACGGCTCAGGCGACGTGAAAGATTGCATCTACATGCGTGCTCCAGCCGCAAGGGCTGTCCACTTTTAACGACGCAGCCGCACTTGGCGCGCTGATGTGGACCAGCAGCAGCTTAACACTGCCCGGTAAGCCCTGTGCGCTTGGCGCGCAAGACCCTGTCCTCGAGTCGTTCTACGCCGATGTCGCGATCTTGATGGGTAGGATTGACGCTTATTAGACTGTACCGGCGATCGGGCATTCCGAAGGTAGATCACCGTTCACACGGGATAATTCGTGATTATCCCATGTCTTCTTTTCTTCTGGAATGAGCACAAAGATAACGGAATTTAGTATGTACTACATTAGTATGTAATTCAGTATGTTATTTCGTGGGGTATGTGATGGCTCGCTCAGGTGTGTATTTATCAGATGTCAAACGCGCCCGTGACGAGGTGATCGCTCAGGGCCGACACCCATCAATCGACGCGGTTCGGGCTGCCTTGGGCAATACAGGGTCCAAGACGACGATCCACAAATACCTGCGCGAAATCGAGGTCGAGGAGGGCGGCGCGACACAAGCTGTCAGTGATGCGATCCTCGCCCTCGCGGCGCAGCTGGCAGAACAGCTGAAACGGGAGGCTGCGGCTGAGCTCGACGAGGTGCGGGCGCGGATGGACGATCAGCGCACCGCTGACGAACGTGCCCGGACTGAACTGGAAGCGCAGCTCGGCGAGGCGCGACGGGCTGTCAACGATGTCTCGCGGCGCCTTGAAGCGTGCGAGCAGGACCTTGCGACCGCCCATAACCAGCTCGGCACCGAGAAGATCGCGCGGCATACCGCAGAGCAGCGCGTGCTTGACCTGAATGACAGGCTGGCCGACGCCGAACGGCACCAAGAGTCGCTGGAAGAAAAGCACGAACATGCGCGGGACGCCTTGGAACATTATCGTACGGCGTCCAAGGAACAGCGCGAACAGGAGCAACGCCGGCATGAGCACCAGGTTCATGGGCTACAAACGGAACTGAAGCAGGCGCAGCTCACGTTTTCGCTCAAGCAGGAAGAGTTGACGCGATTAAACAAGGAGGCAGCCGCGCTCGCGACCGAACTCAGTTCGGTCAAGCAGGTTCTCCATCTTGAACGTGAAGCCAGCCGCAACCAAGCGAAGAAGGTCGAGCAGCTGCAGGCCGTCGAGGCGCGGGCTGCCGTGCTCGAGGCACAACTGGTCGACAGCAGGACGCGGTTGGCTGAGGCTGGCGAAACGGCTGCGCGCGCTGACATCGCGTCCGACGAATTGCGACGGCAAATCTCCGCGCTCGAAGTGGAACTGTCCGCAGCGAAAAGTGCAATCGCATTAGAAGAACGCTTGGCGAAGTTGGACAAAGCAGTGTTTGGTGGTGAGCCAACCAGCAGGCTGAACGCGCAGTCTGGAAGCGAGTGACGATGGCAGTGCAGTTGGCAATCGGCGCGCCGTCCGGTTTGGATTGCTGGACGGGGCTGACGGCCGCTGACGCATTTGAAGATCGACACCAGGTCATCTAAGCTGAATGATGCGTCGCCTGACGCATTTCCCGGAAGCGGTTGGAAGCAAATTTGTGAGACAGATGGGAACAGCGGCATCTAACAGTTTTACTTTCAAAGATCTGACAACTTTGCTTCCGAGAGCTGGAGCCGAAAGGATCGTCAACCTAAGCTGAAACCAATGTTCGCATAATCTATATTATGTTAAATGCGCTATTCATGTGAATGGCAAACTGTAGATGGAACAGCAGGCATGCCTCCCTCTCAACACAA
>Ga0308158_10003572_pt1 | contig 13567 bp, 11 predicted proteins | sample PhyBR2_FD_201038 | JGI IMG/M metagenome (GOLD analysis project Ga0308158, IMG submission 201038) | Phyllosphere microbial communities from UC Gill Tract Community Farm, Albany, California, United States - DLSLB.R2 | ecosystem: Host-associated > Plants > Phyllosphere > Unclassified | place: USA... | reverse complement strand
GAACGACCGTCCAGCTGATGATTTTGGTCTTCCGCGACAGCGGTCGCGCGGTGAGATCAGCTGGGCGTGGCGGAGAAGCGTCTTCAATCACTAGGCGAAAGCTCAATCTTTTCCATTTTCGTAGCATACCAATGGGCCGCTCACACGGCGCGGCCGCAATGGGCTGCACGGTTATTATGTCTGAGTTCCTGCCGTAATCACAGCCCTAAAGGCAGACGATGTTTGACTCACCCCTCCTTCACGATCGCGAGCCGCAGGAGGCTGCGGCCAGTAGAGGCGCATCGGATTGTGGACCAAGAGCTTCTGCTGACACGCGGCACTGGTCGCGATCCGCGGTATGATGTCGACCAGTGCGCCATCGTCGAGTGCGTGCGTCGTCATGTTGGGGTGAGGCCAGCCTTCTAGGGAGGGATCGAGTTTCGAGAATTAGAGAGTTCAAAAGAAAGCACACCGCAGCTTTTTGGTGTAACGCAGTGGCAGCCAGCCTAATCGACATTGAAATCGTTGGGAAAAGTGCTCATTGAAAGCGCATGCGCGAAAGCCCTCATCCGATTGCCGTGGCTCACGCTCAAGGCATAGAGGCAGGGAAGTCAGGTATGACGCCATTGGATTGCCCCTGGCCTATTTGGAATTTTGGAACCTGCCAAGCGTGGTTAGCGGGCTACAGCGTGGCGGTGCTGGCGACCCGAGCCTCCCAAACCCGCGTTGTCGGCGGCTAGCTGGTCGAGTGGCCGTCTCTAAAAGCCTCTGGATAGGCCGGGGATCGCGCCATGCTTGCGATCGTGCATGCGTGGCCGATCAGACGGCCGCGCGCTCCTCCTCTACCGCCAAATCCCGCAGGATCGAATGCAGCTTATCGCCGCTGAAGCGAGACGGATCGAAGTTGCTCGCCGTTGCCACATCGGCAAAACGGGCTGCATTGTCGTCTGACATGCCGACGAACCCCATCGCCCAGTTCGGGAAACTCCGCGCCTCGATCGGCTCAAGTGCGAGGAGGGAGACTTCGCTATGGCGGTCATCCTGTTGGATACGCTCAAATGCGAGTTCCACCACGTCGAGAGGGCCTTCGAGCACCTGAGCGAAACAACCCGCGTTAAACATCAGCGCGCCAGTGATGCCGTCTCGTTCATTGTTGGCGCGGCTCGTCGCGAGGATATCGTTCACTTCTGCCGCGAACGTGTCAGCGTCACAGGTCGTCAGATTATGGCTGTAATACACCAAACGATAGGTCTCAGCGGACATCACTGTCTCCTTCAATTTCCCTGCCAAGGAAGGACTGCACGCTGGCCTGCGCCATCGGTCGTCCCGTGAGGTACCCTTGAACGTGGGTACAATTTTGATCGCGTATGCGCTTGAGCTGTTCAGCCGTCTCGACGCCCTCGGCGGTAATCGCCATGCCGAGGCTGGTGCCAAGGCTTGATACGGCTTTCAGGATCGCTTCACTATCCGCGTCGTCGCTGGCGACGAACGAGCGATCGATCTTGATCTTGTTGAACGGGAATTTCTGCAGGTAGCTTAGCGACGAGTACCCAGTGCCGAAATCATCCATTGATATCTTGACGCCCAACGCGCGCAAAGCGTGTAGCGTCGCCAGCACGTTGTCCGTATCAGCGAGAAGAGCGCCTTCGGTGATCTCGACCTCGAGGCGTTCCGGATTGAGCCCCGATCGCTCAAGCGCCAACGACACAGACGCGAGCAGCGTATCCGCCTTGAACTGTAGCGGCGAGACATTCACCGCCACGACGAGGTCCCCTGGCCACGCCGCGGCCTCCATACATGCGGTCAGCAGTACCCACTCGCCTATCTTGACGATCAGTCCGTTTTCCTCGGCGACGGCAATGAAGTCGAGCGGAGGCACATTGCCGCGGACAGGATGCTGCCAACGCAACAGGGCCTCAAAGCCCATCACCGTATCAGTCGAGAGATCGAGAAAGGGCTGGTAGTGGAGTTCGAACTGTTTGAGCGCCAGTGCTCGGCGCAGGTCGATCTCCAGCTCGCGGCGCTCGTGCAGCAGCGTGTCCATACCGTGCTCGAAAAAGCGATAGCGTCCGCGGCCCGCACGCTTTGCTTCGTAAAGCGCCAGATCTGCATTGCGGAGAACATCGCGAGGCTGCATCGAGCCTGACCCCAGCGCCACGCCGACGCTGATGCCGATGTTCACTGTATGCCCGCCTAGCACATAGGTCCGCCCGATCAGGTCGACCAGGCGTTCGGCTAGAAGCTCTGCATCGCGAGGCGAACGAATGCCGCGCTGAAGGATAACAAATTCGTCGCCCCCAAGCCTCGCAACGAGATCATCCTTGCGTGAAGCCTTACGCAGTCTGTCCGCCACCTTCTTGAGCAGCTGATCGCCGATGCCGTGCCCCAGCGTGTCGTTGATCATCTTGAAGCGATCAAGATCGAGGCAGAGCACCGCGACTGGCTCGCCACCCTCGGCGGTGCCGGGCAGTGCGCGCTCAAGTGTAGCCATGAAGGTGTTGCGCAAGGCGAGCCCCGTCAGATCGTCTGTCCGAGACTGCGCCTTTTCGACGGTGGCAATGGCAACCGGCCAGAGGCTGATGCAGATGTTACCGCCGCCAATCGGATTTAACAGCGCTTCATATGCTTCGGATTGCCGCGTCATCAGCCTCATGCTCGACGGGCCGTCGCCGATCGACACCGGTCGCAGATAATCGGCGAAAATGTCGGGTAGCGTCAGCCCGACGATCCAGCCACCAAAGCTGGCTGCGGCGGTCGCGTTGGCATAAGTTATTTCACTGTTGGCATCGACGACCAGGACAGGATGCTGGAGCGATTCCAGTATCCGCGCGGAGGAGGCCGATGCAATCTCGGAGTTCTGCATTAGGTTTTGAAACATGGATCGAAATGCTCCGGGAACTGCCCGAGGCAGTACCAGCTACAAGCAAACAATACGTTAAAGCCCAAGCTCTCCCTGCTTGATGCAGCCGACGTCATGAGCATTCCACGCCCATAACCCGTGACGGAAAAACAGCGATCCACGTGCCTCACAAACGTTTGATAGCTAGCAGGCAAGGGGAAAGCGGCCGCCTTACGCCTCAGCCACCTCGGAAATCACGTTCACAGCCTAAGAATTGCGTTGCCCACGCCAGCTGAGTTAAGAAAGATTGTCGCACATCTCCTAAGTTTCGAACGTCGCGTATTTCGTCACTTCTGCGACAATCTATCATTAATACGATGGTACGAAGCACACCGTTCATAACGGCTGAAGTGCTGTATAGGCCGGTCCGTTGGATAGAACGCGATAGATGTAGTGAATGAGATTACCCGATCATCAAAGGTTGGCCCAAGGCCTTCATCCGCTTCCACTCACCACGCCGTGTCTGTTCGCGATGGGCGATCGAGGTGGGCATCGGAGCGGGGATGAGACGCCGCTGGCGATGACCCGCGATGAGGGCGCGCAGTCCCGTGCGAGCGCGTGAGACCCGGCTCTTAAGCGTGCCGGCCGGCACGCCGACGCGCGCGGCGGCCTCGTCGTTGGACAGGCCGACGATGCTTACCAAGCGCAAGGCCTCCCGCTGCTCGGCGGGAAGGTTTTGCATCGCGTCAGTGACCTCGGCCAGTTCGATCACGGCCTCCTGGCTGCCGTCCGCAGCCATGATCCGCTCTGCGGCGACCTCGTCATAGTCTCCATTGAACCGATCGCGCCGCCGCATGCTGAGGAAGCGGTTGCGCAGGATGGTGAAGGTCCAGGCCTTCAGGTTGGTGTCGGCGACAAAGTCGATACGCGCGCGCCATGCCCGCAGCATGGTGTCCTGCACGAGGTCATCCGCCGTGTCCGTATCACGCGAGAGCGATCGCGCATAGTTCCGCAAGGCGGGACGGAGCATAACCAACGAAGCCTCGAATGCGTCGTCCGCTTTGGACGTCGCATCCTTGGCGCTTGTCCGTGTCGAGCCATCATGCATGTCATAATCCTAGAACAGGCGAGTGATTGCGCCGCTACTAAGCGGACACTATGTCCGCTATATGGCATGCTAAAAGTATCGACGTCTCCCACGGTTTCCTTGCAATGACGGACCGCAAAGACCGGATTTGGCAGGGACAGACGATGATCACCAGAAACCAATACGGCCAGATGAAGCCGCAGAGTGCCTCGAATGCGTCGTGACGCTCGTGCGCGTCGCGACGCGCTTCTCGCTGCTGCTGCGGCAAGCTTCGCCGAGCGAGGCTACGGCATACCGCTAGAGGATGTCGCCGCGCGTGCCGGCGTCGGTCGCGGCACGCTCTACCGCAATTTTGCGGACCGTGAGGCGTTGGCCCTCGCGATCTTCGAACGCGACGTTGACGACGTAGACGCAATCGTGGCGCGCAACCAAAACTATCGTCAATCGATGCTTAATCTCGCGCTTGCCGGCCGGCGCAGCATGACGTTGTTCGCCCGCATTGCGATTGATCTGGTCGCGAATACCGAGAACATGGCCGCGTTCGAAGCGCTGGGCGAACGCCTAGCCCGCTCGCTCGACCCGCTTGCCGCCCGCGCCAGGGCGACAGGCGAGGTCAAAGACGATGTCGACGGTGCGATGCTGGCGCTGGCCCTTCGTATGGTCGGCGGACTGTCGCACAATCCCGATGCCCACGACAGGGCCATGCAGGAGCTACAGGTCGCGCTAGAGTTGGTCATGCGCGGACTGAAGCCATAAGCCCGACGCCGCGATGATACCTTAACCGGACGACTTGTCCGGAACGGGCTGGCCTTCTATATCGCGCTGAATGCTCGGGCCGATCGGCGCGATGATGAACGAGGCCTCCTGTGACCCGAGACGACGATGCGCTGCACGGCAGCGACCAGCAACGCGATGCCGCAATCGAAGCCGGCGATGACTCGACACCGACCGATGCCCCGGCAAAGAAAGGCCTGAGCTCCCGTGCCAAAATCATTTTGGTCCTGCTGGCGTTTGCAGCCGGGTTGGCTGGCGCCCTCTGGTACGTCCGGCACGAGACTCGCGGCAAATATCTCCAGGAGACGAACGACGCGCAGGTGATGGCCGACATGGTCACCGTGTCGCCGCGCGTCGCTGGCTATGTCGCCGAGGTGCTGGTCCGCGACAATCAGGACGTGGTCGCCGGCCAGCCGCTCGCCCGCATCGATCCGCGCAATTCGCAAGCGCAAGCGGCGCAGGCAGAAGCGCAGATCGCGGTTGCCAAGGCGCAGGCCGATGCCGCGCGCGCGCAGATCGGCGAGCAATATGCAACCATCGAGCAGGCACGCGCGCAACTGGCCGCCGCGCAGGCCAAGGCGGCGTATGACGCCGGCGAAGTAGCCCGGTATCGCCCGCTCGCCGCGTCGGGTGCGGAGACTCGCCAGCAGCTCGCCCAGCTGACGGCAACCGCGCGTCAGTCGGCCCAGAATGCCCGCGCACAGGGCGCAGCCCTGGCTATGCAACAGCGCCGCGTTTCCTCCTACCGCGCGCAGGTGCAGCAGGGTGTTGCCCAGGGGCAGGCCGCGCGCGCGCAGCTCTCCTCGGCCAACGTCGACGTAACTGCGACGCTGATCCGCGCTGCCAGCGCGGGGCGGATCGGCGACAAGAGCGTCACCACCGGCCAATACGTCCAAGCTGGCACCCGGCTGATGTCGATCGTGCCGCTCGACCGGCTCTACATCACCGCCAACTTCAAGGAGACGCAGCTAGCGCTGATGCGGCCTGGCCAGCCGGTGTCGATCCATGTCGACGCGCTCGACGGCATTGAGATCAAGGGGCGCGTGGAGAGCGTGGCGCCGGGTACTGGTGCGCAGTTCTCGCTGCTGCCGCCCGAGAACGCGACCGGCAACTTCACCAAGATCACCCAACGCGTGCCCGTCCGCGTCTCGCTCGAGGCGACGCCGGCGGCCCGCCGCCTGCTCGTCCCTGGCCTGTCGGTCACCGCCACCGTCGACACGATCGGGGCCAAGGATGAATTAGAACGTATCCGCGACCAGCAGAAGCACGTCAACGGCAAGGAACGCTGACATGACAGGCGCGGCCACCGCCGGCGCGCCGGCGACCACGACGCGACGCTCGCCCGCCAAGCGCGCCGACACAGCCGCCTGGCTCGCGGTCGCCGCGGGTACGTTGGGCGCGTTCATGGCGACGCTCGACATCTCGATCGTCAACTCGGCATTGCCGACGATCCAGGGAGAGATCGGCGCCAGTGGCACCGAAGGTGCCTGGATCGCGACCGCCTATCTGGTGTCTGAGATCGTCATCATCCCGATGGCCGCCTGGCTGGAGCGTATGCTGGGCTTACGTACCTTCCTGCTGATCGCCGCGGGGCTGTTCACCGCCTTCTCCGTCGTGTGCGGCTTGTCGACGAGTCTTGGCATGATGGTCTTCGGCCGCATCGGCCAGGGCTTCACCGGCGGAGCAATGATTCCAACGGCGCAGGTCATCATCGCGCAGCGCCTGCCCCGATCACAGCAGCCGATCGGCATTGCAGCATTCGGCGCGACCGCGATTCTCGGGCCGGTGCTCGGGCCGCTGATCGGCGGCTGGCTCACCGAGAACATCAGCTGGCACTATGCCTTCTTCCTCAATCTGCCGATCTGCGCGATCCTGGTCGCACTGCTGCTGGTCGGCTTGCCCCATGAGAAGGCCAAACTGCACCTGATCCGCGAGGCGGATTGGAAGGGTATCGCCGGCCTCGCCCTCGGTCTTGGCGGCCTGACCGTGTTCCTGGAGGATGGCCAGCGCGAGCAATGGTTCGACTCCGGCCTGATCCGTGCGATGTTCGCGGTCATGCTGGTCGGCTTCGGCCTGCTTTTCTGGGGGCAGGCAACCGCCAGGCGGCCGATTATCAAGCTTAAGCTGCTGCTCGACCGCCAGTTCGGATCGGTCGCGCTGATGGGCGTCGTCCTCGGCATCGTCCTCTACGGCACCTCCTACGCGATCCCGCAGTTCCTCGCCTCCGTCGCCGACTACAACGCGTTGCAGTCAGGCAAGGTGGTGCTTCTGTCGGGGGTGCCGAGCCTGTTCATGATGGCGATCGTTCCGATCCTGCTGCGCCGGGTAGACATCCGCCTCGCAGTCGCGGCGGGCCTGGCGATCATGGGCGGCGCGGCGCTGATGGACGCCAATCTGACCATCGCCTCTGCCGGCGACGATTTCACCGCCAGCCAGCTGATGCGCGGCGTCGGCCAGATCGCGGCCATGCTCTTCTTGAGCCAAGCCGTCGTGCGCTCCGTCCCGCCGGAAGACGCGGGTGACGCATCGGGGCTGTTCAACGCTGTGCGCAATCTAGGCGGAAGCTTCGCGCTGGCGGGCATCTCCATCCTGCAGGATCAGCGCATGTGGTTCCACTCGCGCCGGATGGAGGAGACGCTACGAGCGAACAGCGTCGCGGTGCAGGACTATGTCGGTGGCCTCAGCCAGCAACTCGGCACGCCCTCCGTCGGCATCCGCCTGCTCGGCCAGCAGATCCAGGGGCAGGCGCTGGTCATGACGTACAACGACATCTTCTGGATCATGGGCGTCGGCACGCTCGCGGTGCTGCCGCTGGTCCTGTTCTTGAAACCGCTGCCCAAGGACGCCGAACCGGCGATGGTGCATTGATGCGATACCACACTCTCCTGCTGTCTTCCGTAATGGGCGCGGCACTTGCCGGCTGCACGGTCGGTCCGACCTATAAGGCTCCGCCCGCCGCGGCGTCGGACGCCATCGCACGCGGCACGTTCGTACGAGCCCGCGACGCGGCGCTGGTGCCGGCGCCCGGGCTGGCACGCTGGTGGGAAACGCTGGGCGATCCGACGCTGACCGCGCTCGTCGACGACGCGCTGGCGCACAGCCCCTCGATCGATGAGGCGGTGTCGCGCATTCGCGCGGCGCAGGCTCAACTCAAGCAGCAGCGCGTCGCACAGCTCCCAAGCGTCAGCGCCAATGCCAGCTACCTGCGCGCGCAGCTGCCCGGCGTCGGTTTGGGTCAAAGCACTGATGGCAGCAGCGGCTCTAGCGGCTCTAGCTCGCTCGACTTTTACAATCTCGGGGCTACCGCCTCGTGGGAAATCGACCTGTTCGGCGGAGGACGCCGCGGCGTGGAGCAGTCGGGCGCCACGGTGAGTGCGCGCTTCGCCGACTTGGCCGATGCGCAGGTGTCGTTGTCGGCGCAGGTCGCACAGACCTATGTCAATTTGCGCGAAATACAAGCGCGCATCCACCTTAACGAGCAATCGACCGTGTTGCAGCAGCGGCAGGTCGCGCTGGCGCAGCAGCGCTATGCGGGTGGCACCGCCTCGCTGCTCGATGTCGAGCGGTTGCGCAACCAACTGGAAAGCACGCAGGCCGACGCGGTCCCGCTTAGCAGCCAGCGCGACGAGTATCTGAACCAGCTCGCTGTGCTGACCGGCCGCACCCCCGGCGCGCTTGATGGCACGCTCGCAACGGTCGTTCCCGTGCCGCTGCCGCCCGCGCAGGTGCCGATCGGCAATCCGGCTTTGCTGATCGCCCATCGTCCCGACATCCGCGCAGCCGAGCGCACGCTCGCCGCCAACACTGCAGCGATCGGCGTCAACAAAGCCAGGGAACTGCCTGGCATCCGCTTCATGGGCATCCTGGGCCTTGGCGGCACCAGCCCGGGCGACGTGTTCGACACCAGCAATCTGACGACGCTGCTCGCGCCGATGCTGAGTTGGTCGTTCCTTGACTTCGGCCGCAACCGTGCTGTGACCCGTCAGTCGGAAGCGCAACGCGACGAGGCTGATGCGACTTACCGGCGTACCGTGTTGGAAGCTTTGCAAGACGCCGAGAACGCGCTGTCGCGCTTCGGCACGACGCGGACGCAGCTTGGCCAGCTCGCCCAGGCAGAAGCGACGGCCGCACGATCGGTTGCGCTTAACGCACAGCGGGTCGCAGCCGGGACGAGCTCGGCGAGCGATCAGCTCGACATCGAACGCCAGCGCCTGTCTGCCGCCATCGCGACCGCCCAGGCACGTGCGCAGCTGACCCAGAGCTACATCGCCGTCAACAAGGCGCTCGGCCTCGGATGGGCTGCGGATGCAGCGTTGGCTCCAGTATCGCAGCCAATCAAAGGAACTGTTTCCGATTAATCGGCTAGCCAGCCGCGTGCGTCTGTCGCTGATCTCCTGACTTTCGAACATCTCGAATGTCCCACGTTTTGCGACAGCGGGACTGAAGCGGCTCGGCCTCAGGCGTCACCTGCGTGGAAGCGGCTCCAGCTCGAGTGACCATAGCCGCTCTATAGCGCTGATCTGACGATGCTGGGCCCACAAGCTTGGCCATTCACAAACTTGGCCACTGGAAATTATGGCTTTAAGCCTCCCCGTGATGACCATGCCGCTTCAGCCGACAAACGTCGGAGCCGACATTTCTGAGTGCGATCGCGAGCCGATCCACATACCAGGCAGCATTCAGCCGCACGGCTTGCTGCTGATCGCCACACAAAGCGAACTGCGCATCGTCGGGGGAGCAGGGCGGCTTGACCAGCAGTTTGGGCCAGACTGGCTTGGGCAGGACGTTGCAGCGCTTCTGGGAGGAGCAGCGGGCGACGCTTTGGCGTCCGCTGCAAAGTCTCCCCGCTCGCTTGGCGCGATTGTCGGTTCAGAATGGCAGGCCACCGCTCGCCACGCTGGCGATTTCTGGCTGATCGAGCTTGAGCCGGCAGAGCAGAAATCCGCTGAAGACGTGCTGAGCTGGATCGACGAGGTAGGAACCAGCTTCGAACGAGCCGGTGGGTTGATCGAGCTATGCCAACGAGCGGCCGAGAGCTTTAGAAGCCTTATCGGCTTCGATCGCGTTATGATCTACCGCTTCCTGGATGACGATTCCGGGGTGGTCATCGCCGAAGATGTGACGGATGGGCTCGTAACCTACCATAATCACCATTTCCCCGCGTCGGACATCCCCCAGCAGGCGAGAGCGCTTTACCTCCGTAACCGGGTCCGGGTCATTCCCGATGTTTCCTATCGGCCTGAGCCAATCCGGCCGGCAGAGCTGGCGGCCATAGACCTCAGCGATGTCGAGCTTCGTAGCGTTTCGCCGATCCACATCCAGTATCTCAGGAATATGGGGGTGGCGGCATCGGCTTCGATCTCAATCGTCAAGGACGGTATACTCTGGGGGCTGGTCGCCTGCCATCACATGACCCCACGCAACCTCGGGCCAGCGACCCGACGTGCGGCATCGCTGGTCGCAGCGGGTCTGGCCAGGCAGATCAATGCCAAGGAACAGGCGGAAGAGTATCGCGAGCGGCTGCGGGTCCGCGCCGATGAAGATGCTATTGCAGCATGTCTGGCGGAAGAGGTTGATCCAGAACAGCTGTTCAGGACCGCATCGGGCGATCTGCGCCGAATGTTCGAAGCCGATGCCTTTGCCATCCTTCATGGCGGCGCGCTCTACGAAGATGGAGCTTGTCCGGATCGGGATGATATCTGCGAGATTGCCAAATGGGTTCGCCAGCAAGGGCCGGCTCCCTTTCACAGTGATAGCCTTGCGGAAGATTTCCCTGCCGCCGCCTCCTACCGGGAGCGAGCAAGCGGCCTTCTTGCGATTACCCTGTCATCGAAGCTGCCAACCGTTCTCCTCTGGTTCCGTGCGGAAAAGCGGGAGGTCGTGGAATGGGCCGGCAATCCGCACAAAGCGGTAAACCTTAGCCCAGGCGAAAAATTGACCCCGCGGGCTTCGTTCGAGGCGTGGAGCGAGGAGGTGCGAGGGCGCGCGCGTCCTTGGTCACACGCAGAGACGGAAGCTGCGCGCCGTTTGATGGGGCGACTTTACGATGCTCGCCAGAACCGTCGCATTCGTGACCTTGCCGACGATCTCAACGTCGCCGTGGCAGACAAGGATCGGCTGATCGCCCAGCAGGAAACCCTGCTCAAGGAGGTGAACCACCGCGTCCAGAACAGCCTTCAACTCGTTATGGCGTTTCTGGCGCTTCAGGCCCGGTCGAGCGAGGATCCCGCGCTAGGCGTCCACCTTGGCGAAGCGCAGCGCCGTCTGTCAGCAGTCGCCTTGGTCCATCGCAGGTTATACAACGACGACAATGTCCAGTCGGTTGACCTGTCGCGCTATCTCGCGGACCTGATCGCGGACGTGAAAGCATCGATGGGTCCCGAATGGGCCAACCAACTCACCCTTGATCTCGCTCCAATCACGATCGTGGCGGACGATGCGGTGCAGGTCGGGCTCGTTCTTGTGGAACTTGTCATCAATGCGCAGAAATATGCCTATGGCGGTGAACCTGGTCCGATCTTCATCAGTCTTGAGCGCCATCGCACACGCTTTCGGTTGATTGTCGCGGACAAGGGGGGCGGCAAAACCGGATCGCGCAAGGGGTTTGGCACGAGAATGCTCGATGCGATGGTGAAGCGGCTGAACGGCGTTCTGGAGGAGGGCGAAAACAATCCTGGCTTACGAACTCTACTCACGGCGCCGATCTCGCTGCCGCGTATAGGCGTTAACGAGCAGAGCCAATAAGAGACGGCGACAGTGCGATGCAACTCACCCCTCTTAAAGTAGATCAATCAGCTCCTATGAGGAGCAGAGGCAAGATCGCTCGGGCCCGAAGTGCCTCCGAGTACGTTAACCTGAATTGCTGCGGAGTTAGCCCGATCTGTCACGTGCTCATCATTGAAGACGACCCGCTCGTCGCCATGCACCTGTCGATGCTGGCCGAGGACGCGGGAGCCACGTCGATTGGCACAGCTGACACTGAGGCCGATGCTGTCCAGGCAGCCCAGGAACAGCGCCCCGATGTGATACTGTCAGACGTTCGCCTGATCGAAGGAACCGGACCCAGGGCCGTTGCGCGCATCTATAGCGATTGCGGCCCCATACCGGTCATTTTCGTCACCGGAACGCCCGAAGAATGCGAGCCGTGCCACTATGCTGCCGCGGTCCTTATCAAGCCTGTAAACGATCGGGCGCTGATTACGGCCTTCACGAAGATAGCTCCCTAAGAGTGGGACCCTGCCCGACCGCTTATCCACCATGAAGTTATAGACCAAGCCGATCTTGTTGCCCTCAAGATCGTGAACGGCGGTTCCTTACACCTTGTGGAAGGCGACCAGTCGATTGGTCTCGTCGGTTGCTACATTGTTATCTGCCATGTGCTTTTTCCTTTCTGACGGAAGAACGAAGGATGGCCGGGCGGTCCAGCCACGCCGTGACTTACCAACCGAGTGCATCAAGAAGCATCGACGCCCTCACCGGTTGCGAGGCTGCCCAGAGTATCTTCGCTGAGCTTTTCGCCGTTGGGTCCCATGATCGTGGCGTCGACACCGGCTGCTTTCATCTCGCGCACGCGGGCGAGGGCGGCTGTGCCGGAAGCGTGAACTTCTGCTTTAAGCGTAGTTCCGGCACCTGTAGTCAACGAATCGGGTAGGTCACAAATATCTCCGCCGTAAGTCCTGGTTCGCAGTCATCAGGGCCGCTTACGTCGCCCAGCGCTACGCGTGCGACGCACCATGCGCGTGCCTGTCAATCGGCGTCCAAAAAGGACCCCCTATCGGCGTCCAAAAGAGACCCCCTTCGTCGGGCAGCGCTACGGTGATGACGGACGCGCCGTTCGCGCTGGTTGCGGCGTAGGGCGGGCGTAGCCCGACCGGAGCGCAACCAGCGCGAAGCGTTCCCTGGCCCAAGGGCTAGCTGCGGTGCTTGAAGCGCCAGCTGTCGTTGCCGGTTTCGACGATGTCGCAGTGGTGCGTAATGCGGTCGAGCAGCGCGGTGGTCATCTTGGGGTCGCCGAAGACAGTCGGCCATTCGCCAAAGGCAAGGTTCGTCGTGACGATGACTGAGGTGCGCTCGTAGAGCTTGCTGACCAGGTGGAAGAGCAGCTGGCCGCCTGAGCGGGCGAACGGCAGATAACCAAGCTCGTCGAGCACCACGACCTCGAGGCGTGACAGCTGAACTGCGAGCGTACCGGCCTTGCCGAGGCGGGTTTCCTCCTCAAGGCGGTTCACCAGGTCGACCGTGTTGAAGTAGCGGCCGCGGGCGCCATTTCGCACGACGTTGGCGGTAATGGCGCTGGCGAGATGCGTCTTGCCGGTGCCCGTACCACCGACCAGCACGATGTTGCGTTGGCCCGCCAGAAACGAGCCGCTGTGCAGCGAGCGCACCAGCCCTTCGTTGATGGGCGTGCCATCAAACACGAAGGCGTCGAGGTCCTTCACCGCAGGCAGCTTGGCAGCTGACATCCGGTAGCGGACCGACGCTGCATGGCGATGGGCCGTCTCTGCCCGCAGCAGGTCCGTCAGGATTTCCATCGTCATACGCTTGCGCTGCAGGCCCGTGGTGACCGCCTCGTCGAAGGCACCAGCCATGCCCTTGAGCCCTAACTCGGCCATGGCCGTCATCATCTCATGCCGCTGCATGGAAACCTCGCAGGCTGTCGTAGCGGCCGCAGTCGGCACGAGGCGGGTGGCGCAGCGCTAGGTCCTCGGGTGTGGCGATGGCCAACGGTCGGGGCGGCTCGCGCCGACGGGCGAGGATGTTGAGAATGACGTCGCTGGTGATACCGGCCAGCAATGCTTCACGGACGGCCGCCTCGACGAGATCGAGCCCGTCGTCGAGCACCGCTGCAAGCACGCGCACGAACCGCCGGTCTGCATCATCGCCAGCGC
>Ga0308158_10003570_pt1 | contig 13589 bp, 13 predicted proteins | sample PhyBR2_FD_201038 | JGI IMG/M metagenome (GOLD analysis project Ga0308158, IMG submission 201038) | Phyllosphere microbial communities from UC Gill Tract Community Farm, Albany, California, United States - DLSLB.R2 | ecosystem: Host-associated > Plants > Phyllosphere > Unclassified | place: USA... | reverse complement strand
GCGGTAAATCCTCCCCGGCACGGGGAGGTGGCGGCCGTAGGCTGACGGAGGGAGCTTCCAAGGGCGTAGCGGTCGTGGAAAACCCTCCACCCCCGCCCATGGCGGCGGTCCTCATCCCCGTGCCGGGGAGGATTAGATGAAGGGGCGATATGAGCAAATTCCTGGCGTTTGGCGAGATCATGCTGCGGCTTTCGCCACCGGGGCGCGAGTTGCTGTTGCAGACGCCCAAGCTCGACGTGTGGGTCGCCGGCGCGGAGGCGAACGTCGTCACCCAGCTTGCAAGGCTCGGCCACGATGTCGGCATGGCGACGATGGTGCCCGACAACGACCTCGGTCGCGCGGCGATCACGACGTTGCGCGGGCACGGCGTCGACACGTCGACGATTGCGGTCGGCGGCGAGCGGATGGGGCTGTATTTCGTCACCTCGGGTGCGGGCCTACGCGCGACGGAAGTGATCTACGATCGCGCTTGGTCGTCGTTTGCCGAGGCACCGGCTAGCGCCTGGGACTGGGATACGTTGCTGGCAGGCGTGGATCGCTTCCACCTGTCCGGCATCACCCCTGCGCTTGGCCCGGTTCCGGCGGCAAGTGCGCTCGCTGCCGTCGAAGCGGCGACGCAGCGCGGCATTTCGGTGTCATTCGACGGCAATTGGCGGGGCAAATTGTGGGAGCGCTGGGATTCGAACCCACGTGCGATCCTGACCGACCTCGTCGCGCATGCCGACCTGATGTTCGGCAACCACCGCGATATCGCACTGCTGCTCGGTCGCGACTTTTCGGGCGGCGCTGAGGATCGCCAGCGCGAGGCGGCCGAGGCGGCGTTCGAGGCGTTCCCGCGGTTGCAGACGATCGCATCCACCGCGCGGCACGTCGAGCATGTCGATCTCCACCGCCTGTCCGCACGGATCGACACGCGCGCGACGCATGTCCAGACCGACGAAGTGGTGCTGGCCGGAATCGTCGACCGGATCGGCGGCGGCGATGCCTTCGCGGCAGGTGTGCTGCACGGTCTTCGCTCCGGGGAGGAGATTGGTGACATCGCGCGGATCGGTCTCGCGCTCGCCGCGCTGAAGCATTCGCTGCCGGGTGATGCGAGCCTGTTCCGACAGGCCGATATCGATGCGTATCTGGCGGGTGGCCTCGATGTCCGCCGCTGACGGCTGGACGCGGCGTGGCGTGCTCGGCGCGGGCGCGGCCACGCTGATTGCGGGGGCCGGGCGCGCAACGATACCACTGCCACCGGTCTTGGTACGGTGCCCTGCTGGCGGGTTCGTCGGCATACCGCTGGGGCCGGGCGCTAATGGCGTGACGGCGTTCAAAGGCATTCGCTACGGTCGCGCCGAGCGATTTCGCGCGCCCGTGGCGATCCCGCCCGCGCGCGACGCGGTATCCGCCTTCGCGTTCGGCCCCGCCTGTCCCCAGTCCGGGCCCTATGCCCCGCAATCCGAGGACTGCCTGTTCCTCAACGTCTGGACTGCCGAGACCGACGCCCGCGCGAAGAAGCCGGTGATGGTCTATATCCATGGCGGCGCCTATTCGAACGGCAGCGTCACCGATCCGCAGAACGACGGGCAGGCGCTGGCGGCGCGCGGCGATGTCGTGGTCGTGACGGTGAACCACCGGCTCAACGCGCTCGGCTATCTGTATCTGGCGCGGCTCGACGCTCGGTTTCCCGACAGCGGCAATGCGGGGCAGCTCGATCTGATCCTCGCGCTCAAATGGGTGCGCGACAACATCGCGGCGTTCGGCGGCGATCCCTCTCGCGTGATGGCGTTCGGCCAATCGGGCGGCGGTGCGAAGATCGCGACGATGATGGGGATGCCCGCCGCCGCCGGCCTGTTCCACCGGGCAGCGACGATGAGCGGGCAGCAGGTGACGGCGTCGGGGCCGCTCAACGCGACAGCCCGGGCGAGGGCCTATCTGGCGAAGCTGGGGGTTGAGGAAAGCGACCTGTCGCCAGTGCTGACGATGCCGCTCGAAAAGCTGGTCGCGGCGCTGTCGGCGACCGATCCGATCATGGGGGGCGGCGTGTATTTCGGGCCGGTGCTCGACATGACATGGCTCACGCGGCACCCATTCTGGCCGGACGCAAACCCGCTCGGCAACCGCATCCCGATGATGCTCGGCAACACGCATGACGAGACGCGGGCGTTCATCGGGCTGGATTCGCCCAAGGTGCGGGGGCTCGACTGGAGCAACGTCGCCGCGCGGATGGCGCCCGAACTGAAGATCGACATCCTGCCCGAATGGGTCGTGGCGCAGTACCGCGCGCGCTATCCGGAGTGGTCGCCGACCGACGTCTTCTACGGCGCGACGACGGCGGGGCGGAGCTGGCGCGGGCAGGTGATCGAGGCCGAGGCGCGCGCCGATGCGGGAACGCCGACCTGGGTCTATCAGGTCGACTTCACCTCGCGGACGGATCCGCGGCGCGGCGCGTTCCACACGATGGACATTCCGCTGGTGTTCGGGACGTTGGGCGCGACCGGATCGCAGACCGGTACCGCAGCGGATGCGCAGGCGGCGTCGAAGGCGATGCAGGACAGCTTCGTGGCGTTCGCGATCACGGGCGATCCCGATCATGCAGGTGCGCCGCACTGGCCGCAATACGACCGTGCCCGTCGCGCAACGATGATCTTCGATGAGCGGTCCAGGGTCGCAAACGATCCGCGCCGATGGGAGCGCGAACTGTTCGCGCGCGTCCCGTATATCCAGCCCGGGACCTAGCGCAGGATCGGATAGGCGATGATCAGCACGAGCGGATCGCTGCCGGTCTGGCGGATGCTCACCGTCTCGCCGTCGAACAGATAGGCCGCGATGCCCGTCCGTACCGGTCGCGTCACGCTGCCGGACGAGACCTCGCCCGTACCAGAGATCACGTAATAGACCTCGTCGTGCGCGATGCGGTGGAGGCCGATCGCGCTGCCGGGATGCAGGATGCGCTTGCGGAACTCCATCGTCCGGCCGGGCACCGCATCGCTGATCCGGTAGGCGGTGCTGGAGCCGATCGCGCCGTGCGGCGGCGGTTCGTGGCGGATCGTGTCAGCCTCGTCGACGATGACCATCGGTCGCGATGCGGGCTGCTGCGAAGTGTTCGACGCCGGCAGCAGGACGGCCACGGCCAGCGCGCTCAATCCCCAAAATTGCATCCATGCATCTCCTGCTCAGCGCGATGTGTGACACGGCATGTTGACACGCCAAAGATCCTGCGACATTGTTGTGACACCGGTTACCTAGGCAGGTAAGGGACGGTGAGAAGACCAGCAAGAGCTGGCTTTTCGGGAGAGGATTGGGTGCCACCGTGCTCAGTAACGGGTCGAACTCTCCAAGATAGTCAGGTCGGAAGCGCCGCGGCGAGATGCCAGGCGCGCAACCGGTGTCATCGGCAAACGCCGAATGGGGAGTGGACGCAATGGAAGTTCAAGCAACGACAGCGACTCGACGGATGGGTTGGCTTGGCGGCGTGTCCGCCGGCAGCCTGATTCTCGCGCTCGCCTTGCCGTCGATCGCAGCGGCGCAGGCGGCACAGGTTCCGAACAGCGCGTCTCCGGGTACGCCCGCCCAGGTCGATCCTTCGCCCACGCAGACCGCCGTCGTGCCGCAGGGCCAGGCTGTAGACCAGGCCGCGGCCACGGCACCGCAGGCCGCACCCGAAACGGTGTCCGTGGAAGGCGAGACCGCCGAGATCATCGTCACCGGCTTTCGCAAGTCGCTCGACGCCGCGCTCAACGTGAAGCGCCAGTCGGTCGCCGCGGTCGACGCGATCGTCGCGGAGGATATCGCCAAGTTCCCCGATCAGAACCTCGCGGAGTCGCTCCAGCGCATCCCCGGCATCTCGATCCAGCGCGACGCCGGTGAAGGCCGCGCGATCACGGTGCGCGGTCTTGGTGCGCAGTTCACGCGCGTCCGCGTCAACGGCATGGAGACGGTCGCCACCTCGACCGACGGCGCCAGTTCGAACCGTGATCGCGCGTTCGATTTCAACGTGTTTGCCTCCGAGCTGTTCAACTCGATCGTCGTCCACAAGACCGCGGAGGCCTCACTCGACGAAGGCTCCCTGGGGGCGGTCGTCGATCTGAACACGGGCAACCCGCTGGGCGGCAAGATCGGCTTCACCGCAGTCGGCTCGGCGCAGGCCAGTTACAACGACCTGAGCAAAAATACCGGGCCTCGGCTCGCCGGGTTGCTGTCGTGGAAGTCGGCCGACGGCAGCTTCGGCGTCGCCGCGTCCGCCGCCTATTCGAAGACGAACAACTTCGAACTCGGCAACAACACCGTGCGCTGGGCACAGGGGCCGTTCGACTCGGTCGATGGCACGCGCTGCTACACCACGCAGAACCGCGGCGGCGTCTATGTGCCTAGCACGGCCTGCACCGCGGCCGCGCTCGCCTTCCACCCGCGCATCCCGCGCTACGGCTCGGTCCGGCACGCGCGCGAGCGGCTGGGCATCACCGGCAGCGTGCAATGGTCGCCGAGCGAGGCGACCAAGGTCTCGATCGACGGCCTCTATTCGCGCTTCAAGGAAACCCGCGAGGAGAAATGGGGCGAGGTCCTGTTGCGCTCCAACGAGCGGTCGATCGATATCAGCAACTACACGATCGATGCGAACAACAACCTGGTCAAGGCGACGCTTAACGACGCCTGGGTGCGAACCGAGCACTATCTACGCAAGTCGCAGACCGAATTCTATCAGCTCGGCGGCAGCTGGGATCAGGACGTGACCGACAAACTGCGCTTCACGCTGATGGGCGGCATCTCGAAATCGGATGCGACGATCCCGGTCGAGACGACTTTCGTGTTCGATGATCGCGACGCGCAGGGCTATAGCTACGACTATACCGACATGAAGCGGCCGACGCTGACCTTTGGCACCAGCGTCACCGATCCGGCCAATTTCCAGCTCGCGGAAATCCGCGATCGGCCGTCGGAAACGGTCAACAAGTTCCGCACCGCGCAGTTGCGGACCGAATGGGACGTCGCCGAGGGGTTCCAGATCAAGGCGGGCGGGCTGTACCGCAAGTTCACCTTCGACACGCAGGGCTTCTCGCGCGATGCCGTCGTCTGCCCCAATGCCGGCGGCAAGGACGTCGTGCTGGGGACGCTCACCTGTTCGCCGAACACGCTGTTCGGGCCGACCGCGGTGTACGGCTTCCCGGCCGGCAGCCTCGGCGAGATCTTCAACCTCGGCAAGGCGGGCCAGCCATCGGGGACGACGACCAGCTTCCTCATCCCGAACATCGATGCGTCGGCGGCCTATACCGGGCTGTATAATCGTCCGGCGACCGTGCTGGTCGGCGACACCCGCAGCGTCTCCGAGCAGGTCACCGGCGGCTATACCGAGTTCGACGTGAAGGGCGACATCCTCGGCCTGCGTTACGCCGCCAATGCCGGCATCCGCTACGTCCACACCAAGCAGCGCTCGACCGGGCTGTCCTCGGCGACCGTCGGCGGCGTCACCGTCAACACGCCCGCAACGGTCGGTCGCAGCTACGACGACTGGTTGCCGGCGATCAACGTCGCGCTGTTCCCGGCGGAAGACGTCATCATCCGCGGTGCGATCGCCAAGGTGCTGACCCGGCCCAGCCTCGGCAGCCTGACGCCGGGCGGGTCGGTCGATGGCTTCAACTACCGCGTGACCTTCGGCAATCCGCAGCTCGACCCGTTCCGCGCGACCGCGTTCGACGTCTCGGCCGAATGGTATTTCGCCCCGCAGTCGATCTTCTCGGTCGCGCTGTTCAAGAAGAACGTCGAGAGCTTCCCGGTCTCGGCGACGCGGAGCGGCACGTTCGCGTCGACCGGTCTGCCGCTGTCGGTGATCCCGGCGAGTTCGCCCGCCGCGGGTGCTCCGGAAGGCCAGTTGTGGCAGATCACCTCGCCGGTCAACGGCACGGGTGCATCGTTGAAGGGGGCGGAAATCTCGCTCCAGACGACGTTCCGCTTCCTGCCGGGCTTCCTGCGCAACTTCGGCGCCTTGGCCAACGCCACGTTCGTCGATTCGAGCGCCGGTTATTCGCAAGGCGGTCCGGCGACGACGATTATCCAGCCCGGCGGCACGCTCGGCGCGCTGCCGAACACGACCCGCTCGGCGACGCTCTACGGCTTGTCGAAGCGCGCGTATAACGGCACGCTGTATTACGAGGACGCGAAGTTCAGCGCGCGCGGATCAATCAGCTATCGCAGCCCGTACATCGACGGGGCATCGGCCACCGGCAATTTGTTCGAGGGCTATGCCGCGACGACCAACGTCGATGCGTCGATGCGCTACAAGCTGACGCCGGCACTCGAGGTCTCGCTCGAAGGGACCAACCTGACCGACAATTATCGTAGCCGCTACGTCGATCTCGACGCCAATCGGAACTACGAGAACAACCACTTCGGCCGCACCTTCCTCGTCGGCGCGCGCTTCAAGATGTAGGCGCGCCGGGCATAGTCTCTCCTCTCCTCGGGCGCATTCCTCACGGAGTGCGCCCATTTTTTTGATGGGCCTAAGCATATGATCAATCGTCGGAGTGCAATCCTGGGGACGCTGGCGGTCGGTCTGGCCGGCGCCGTCGATGCGCAGACTCCACCGCCCGCGCAGGTCGGGGGGCGGGGGCCGAAGCAGCGGGACCCGACCGAAACGATCGACCTATGGCCAGCCGGAGCGCCGGGTGCGCCGTCGAGATTGCCGGTCGAGACCGTCGAGGACCGGGCAACCGGTACGCAGGCTACCGATCGCGCCGTCCACGGGATCGCCCGTCCGCGCATGGTCGTGTTCCGACCCGCCAAGCCTAACGGATCGGCGGTGCTGGTGATGCCGGGCGGCGGTTATGTCCGGATCGTGGTCGACCGCGAGGGGTATGAGATCGCACGTCGGCTGGCGGATCGTGGCTGGACGGTGTTCGTGCTGTTCTATCGGTTGCCCGGCGACGGCTGGGCGGCCGGGCCGGACGTTGCCTTGTCGGATGCGCAACGGGCGATGCGGCTGATCCGCGCACGCGCGGGCACGTACGGGATCAAGCCAGACCGTGTCGCGGCGATGGGGTTCTCGGCCGGCGGCCATGTCTGCGGTGACCTGGCGACGAGGTTCGCGCAGCCAACCTACACGCCGATCGATACCGCGGATCGAGGTAGCGCACGGCCCGACGTCGCGGCGCTGATGTATGCGGTGCAATCGATGACCTTGCCGCTCGCGCATCCCGGATCGCGCGCGCTGTTGCTCGGAGCCTCGCCGACGCCGGCCCTGGAGCACGCGCATTCGACAGCCTCCAACGTGACGTCGGCGACGCCACCCTGCTTCCTCGTCCACGCCGAAGACGATAGGAGCGTCGCCGTCGACAATACGCTGGCGTTCCGGGCGGCTGCGATCAAGGCTGGCGTTGCGGTGGAAACGCATCTGTTCGCGACCGGGGGGCATGGCTTCGGCCTGAGCAGGGCGGTCGGCAAGCCGGCAGCGTCATGGCCGACGCTGTTCGAGGACTGGGCGCGCGCGCAAAGCCTTGGGTGAGCCAAGCGGGCCGGGGTCAGAGCGCCGCGTACCGGAAGTCGCGGAAGCGGGCCTCGCCGCTGCCAGCCGAATACAGGCCGGGGCGCAGCATCAGGAAGGCTTGATGCGGCGCTGCACGGCCGCAGCATCACGCCGATGCTGCGGATGGATCATGCAGCTGCGGCCAGCGCCGCCGGTCTCGCCCTTCGTCCTCTTCTGCTGATCGTGTTCGGGGATCCCCGGGTCGGAACCTCGCTGATGAACGAGGCGCCGACCGCCGGCATAGATCTTCCGCTCAAGCTGCTGGTATGGGAAGAGGCGGACGGCCGGGTCTGGATCGGCTACGTCGATCCCGCCTGGATCCTCAAGCGGCACGGGGTCCGGCAGGCCGGTCCTTCGGGCGGGATGACGGCGCTTCTGAGCGACCTCGCCATAGGGGCTTCGGGATCCGTTCGGCCGTGATCGGCTCTTTGCTGCGCTCCCTCCCAAGCGATCCGGCCTATCGACGGAACCTGCTGTCCGTCTACGCCGTGCTCGCCGTGATGAACGTAGGTGCCTGGGCTTGGGCTCTGATCGCCTTTGCAGGGCAGCCCGTGCTGATCGGGGTCGCCGTGATAGTCTACGGGCTGGGGCTGCGTCATGCTGTCGATGCGGATCATATTGCCGCGATCGACAACGTCACGCGCAAGATGCTCTTGGATGGGCGGCGGTCAGCAGCGATCGGTTTCTGGTTCGCCCTAGGTCATTCGGCGGTCGTCGTGATAGCGACGGCCGCTGCGGTGGGAGTTGCGGGCCGTCTGAACGCTCTTCAGGGCCTGCGCCAAATCGGCGGCCTTTTGAGCACGGCAGTTTCGGGCGTTTTCCTCCTCATTGTGGCGGCATTAAACATCTGCATCCTCATGGCCATCGTGCGTACGCTGCGTCGTGTCCGTTCGGGCCATGCGGTTGAGGCGGCCGAGTTCGATGCGTTGTTTGCAGGAAACGGCCTGCTCGCACGTATCTTTCGACCATTGTTCCGGTGGATCAGTCGTCCGTGGCACAAGGCCCCGCTCGGGTTCCTGTTCGGTCTGAGCTTCGACACAGCGTCCGAAGTCGCGCTATTCGGAATATCTGCTACGCAGGTGGCTCAAGGCGGCACGTTCGGTTCGGCGCTCGTTTACCCGGCCTTATTCGCAGCAGGAATGTCGCTTCTCGATACGACCGACGGTGTGATGATGGTCGGCGCCTACAACTGGGCTGTCTCCGATCCGCTGCGCAAACTCTACTACAACTTGGTGATTACGCTAATGTCGATCATCGTCGCGTTGTTCATTGGCGTCTTCCAGCTGAGCACGCTCGCGGTAAAGCTTTTCAGCCTCTCAGGACCATTAGCGGCTGCCACTGGAGCACTAAACGAGAATTTTGCCAATCTCGGAATCGCGATAATCGGAATGTTCGTATTTGCATGGCTGCTTTCGATCGCAGCCTTCAAGGCCGTAGGTCGTCCCGACGGCCCGGTCCTCATCTCGAAGGGCGGAGTACAAGGTGGCTTACGCCCTCGGATACCGTCCCATAGCATCCTGCAGAGCGCTGATTTGCCGACAGAGCGCCGTTCCTTAACGTTGAAGTGATGGATGCTCAACCGCCATGCAGCGCTCGTCGCGTTCGATTACGCGGCTGCCTCAGACCCTGGCGTTGTGTGTCCGGAAAGATCGCGCAAGCTCACTTACTGACGCTCGATCGTCGGTCCGCTTCAGGTGCCAGCAGTCTACCGTTTCCACTGCCCGAAGCGAAAGGATCCCTGCGATGGGTCGTTCCAAGAAAGTCGTCTCAATCCTTGCGGTCTTGATTTGCTCGTTACCTGCATTTGCGCAGGAAGGTAATTCTGCAGAGCCATCGATCGATGACCGGCCGTTCGATCTCTCGGCGCGGCAGTTTCCATGGGGACGTTGGAATATCGACATTACGGTCCACGACCGAGTCTACTCAGTGGGACCATTGGCGCAGTCGATCGCGGTAACCGACCCGTCCAACAACATGTTTCTCGGTTCTACCCGTTTAAAAGGAAGAAGTCTTCGCGACGAAGTGGCACACCCACCGCCAATATCCTTCGCTTCGACGTTCGGGTACGCCCCCAACGGCAGGACAGTGGCGATAGCATCGGCTACCTCCCGCTCCGTGACATTCTTGGACACACGATCCAACAGCATTGTCCGCGTTGCCGATTATGAGGATCCGCCCGCAGGCGTATCGTACAGCCCTAATGGCAAGGAGGTTTGGATACCGGTCGGAGGAAGGAACTACGTGTCTGTCATTGATGCGAAGGGATTCAACGAGATCTCTCGCATCCCAATGCCGGACGAGCCGGGGCCGACAGTGCTCTCAACTAACGGGCGCTACGCATATGTGTGTTCCGGTTCGGGTTTTCGAACCAGGATCGTTGACGTTGCCAAACGCACCATCGTCGCATCGATGCCAGAAAGCGGTTTTCCCTGCACCAGCATAGCGGCTTCACCCGACGGTAAGCAGGTCTGGTTGATTTCGGAGGGTGCCAGTCGCGCGTTCGCGTTCTCGGCAAAGCCACCTTTTAAGCCTCTGCAGACGGTTGATACCGGACCGCGCCCCAGCCACGTCAGTTTTGCGAGCAACGACGATGGCCAGTTCGCGTATGCTTCGGTGGGGGGGATGAACGCGGTGAAAGTGTTTGACACGCAGAGCTTCGGGAACGTCGCAACCATACGCATGGGCGTGTCACCGTCGGGATTGCGGCCGTCCGGCGACGGAAGTCGAATGTACGTCGCCTTGAACGAGAACAGAGCGCTCGCCGTCATCGACACCGCTGCGATGAAGTACATCGATTTAGTCGAGGTAGGCCAAGAGGCGCAGGCCGTCGTTTACGTGCCAAACGCGGTTCGATCCGTGCGAGACAATCCGAATATTGAAGCTCCATGAACCGGAGACTAGGTAAATAATGAGGGCATTTATCCGCCCAGTGTAAAAGGCCGCTGGTTAAGAACGCCATAGATTGGTCTGAAAGTATAAGTACGTCAGCCCTAAAATTAATGTGCCTTCCACATCTAGTATCTTGGGTTGCGAATGATTGAGCGAGTCGAGTCTACCCGGTGCAACCAGGAGGATATCACCCGTATTACCCCGTATGGCAGCGCACACGGAAGCGAACCAAAGATTAGTCTTTAGCTGATAAATAGGACCCCACCGCCGCGAGATTACTTGGGACTGTAAGCTTCCGTAGCCAGTTCTGCTATTGGATACGCATCAGTTGTGATGGGTAAGGCAAAGCGAGCTCCTTCAGTTCATCCCAAGGTGCTGTCAGCCAACGATCGTAATCGTCGTCGTGAAGGATGACCGGCATGGCCTTGGGATGGATCGGCGCTACGATCGCATTCGGCTCGGTCGTCAAAAAGCCGTATGCATTGCCACGTTCAGTGGGACGCCAGATCCCTGCAAAGGCAAAGACCGGGCGACTAGGCACGTCGAACCAGTGCAGCGGCTTCTTGCCGTCTCCGCCGGGTGCCAAGCCATATTCCGAGAAGGCGGTGACCGGAACGAGGCAGCGGCGCGCCGGTGTCGTCAGCATCGACCGCCAAAAGCTCGAGTTAAGGTTTCGCACGTTCGTCACGTACTTGGTAAGCTTTATCGAGGGGTCGCGCGCGCTGGGCACCTGCGTCGGCACACCCCATTCCATCCGCTCGAGCTTTCGCTCGACACCGTCCTGTACGATAACCTTGCCGTAGAAGGGCATCTTCTTGCCCGTCGGGAAGATATCACCGACAGGGTATTCCTCGTCCTTTTCATAAGGAGGCCGAATACCGAAGGTGACCGCGAGGTCGACCTCCTTTGCCGTCATCCGATACCGGTTGCACACGATGCATATCCCTCGGGTTGGCGCCGACGAGATCACTCGCCGGCACACGCGTCTTACAGTTTGTCTTTCAGCCCCTTGGCAGCCGTGAACGCAACCTTCTTCGATGCCGCGATCTTGATCGCCTCGCCGGTGCCGGGGTTGCGACCTTCGCGCTCCGGGCGATCCTTGACCGTGAACTTGCCGAACCCCGGGATCGAAACTTCCTCGCCCTTCACAGCAGCCGCCGCGATCTGATCGAACACCGCCGTGATCGCCTTCTTCGCGTCGGCATCGTTCGAACCGGTCGCTTCCGCGACGCCCTTGGCCAGTTCACTTACGTTCATGCTATTCGTACTCCATAGGAAACACCGGCGGGACCTTAGCCATGGCGAACGACGAGACAAAGACCGTACTGGACGACACGAGCGTCGCGGCTGTTCGCCTCATGCCGGGTAAGCTCGCGGATCACGATGTCGCCGAAGCCTATAAGGCGACGGGAGGACAGGGGCCGAACGCCGATCTCGCAGCCGAAGCGAAGCGCGCCCGCAACGTCGATTTCTAGCACCCGGCGATGCGCTCGCGCGTGACCCGAGGATCCTCGTAGAGATCGCGGATCGCACGGAGCCGAAAGACATTCCACCAGCGTTGCCAGCGATGCTCGGCTGCATCGTGAATCATGTGGCAGCGCTGACAGAGTGCCTTGAGGTTCGAAGACGCGCTATTGCCCGGATCCTGATCGAGGTGCGCGCAGCCCAGGACGACATAGGTTACCCGGACCGATGCCAGCACGAACCCGGCCTTCATTGAAATACGCTTGTCCCGGTCCGACCGCCAGCACCGGACATCGGCATCCCACCAGCGTCCGTCGCCGAGATGGACGACACGGCGCAGATGCGGCCGGCCGCACCCCTCGCACTTGGCACCGGCACGATCGAACCGGACCGTCTGCGACAGCTGACGCCAGTCGATCGGGTAGAGCCAGCGGTTCTCGGGTCGGATCGGCATGACGATTCTATGAGTCAGCCGCGTCCAGAACGAAAGTAAATTCGTTCCGCTGTGTTTATGTTTCGTTTCGTACCCGTTCCATACCGCGGTGAGCCGTAGTCAAGCGCAAAGAGTCCGAACCGCCGACAGAAACCCGTTGACCAACGCCGGTCGGTAACGGAACATAAAGAGAACGAGTAGGGTCTAGCCACTATGTCATCCGTCGCTCCCGAGTCCTTAGCCCACAGCATCGCGCATCTGCGTACGATCGCTACGCCAGTCGCCGACTACCGCATCATGCCTTTCGGCGTGGCGGCCATCGACGGCAGGCTTGGGGCTGGGGGATTGCGTGCTGGAGCGCTTCACGAGGCGACGGCACGCAGCGCATCGCTGGTCGATGATGCCGCAACGACGTTATTCCTTGCCGGCATTGCGGCGCGTGAAGCTGCCAATGCCAGCGGCCCTGTCTTGTGGGCCACGTGCCGCACCGACCTCTACGCTCCGGCTCTGGCGCAAGCAGGCCTTTCCTCGTCGGATGTCATCTATGCTCACCCATGTGATGACGCGGCGTTGCTGGCCGTGATCGAGGACGCGGTTCGCGATGGCACGCCATCGGCGATCATCGCGGAGGCGAGCAAGGTGTCGATGGTCGCAACCCGCCGCCTGCAGCTGGTGGCGGCGGAAGCTGACATGCCCGTGCTGCTGCTGCGCCGTCGTCGTAGCCGCGACCAGGATCCGTTTTCCGAACCTTCCGCCGCGTGGACGCGCTGGCGGATCGGCTCCGCGCCTTCGGCGCGGCTGGAGATCGCGGGTGTAGGACGAGCGAGATGGTCGGTCGAACTGGCGCGGCAACGCGGAGGTGAGGGTTTTTCCCTGATATTGGAGGGCAGCGATGAGACGGGTCGTCTCGCTGTTCCTGCCGAACTTGGCCATCGAACGGCTGAGACGGTTGGAACGGCCCGCTACGCGACTGCCTGAACGGCCAGTCCTTCAACTTTCGGTCGACGACGACCCCGGTGCCTGTTCGGTACCGCGGGGCGGCGATTGGCGTCCTGGCGCACGCTGGGCACGCGAGGCTCCGCAATCACGCGGGGATGTTGAAACACAGATCGCTGCGCTGCCAGTCCATGCAAAGCCGCCCATGCGCGAGCTTGGCCGGCGATCTGAGGCGGCGAGCCATCCGTATAAGGCTGTCGCGCCCAGCTGCGCATCGTAAAGGAGCAGATCCTCGAGAACGATCGTCGCATCCTGGCGAGCGCACGCGAGACCGAGCTCAGTCGCCGGCTGATGGAGATACCC
>Ga0308158_10003565_pt1 | contig 13616 bp, 10 predicted proteins | sample PhyBR2_FD_201038 | JGI IMG/M metagenome (GOLD analysis project Ga0308158, IMG submission 201038) | Phyllosphere microbial communities from UC Gill Tract Community Farm, Albany, California, United States - DLSLB.R2 | ecosystem: Host-associated > Plants > Phyllosphere > Unclassified | place: USA... | reverse complement strand
ATATTCTGCACGACAGTCAGCAGCATATCCAGTTGCGCCCGCATATCCACCAGCTCTTGCCCCAGCTTGTCCTCAAAGATCATCTGGTTGCGCATGCTGGGGTCGCCGAAGACAGACTGGCTGCGAAAGCCGCTTTGCGTCGCGTTGGCCGGCAACGACACCGGCGGCATATTCTGCGCGTTGTAAACCCGTCCCAGAATGACCGGTCGATCCGGATTGCCGCCAATAAAATCCACGACGACTTCGTCATTGATTCGGGGCAATTGCAGCCCGCCAAAGCCGCCGCCGGCCCACGGACTGGACACGCGAATCCAGCAGGAGCTGTTTTCGTCCCCGGTCGCCTGGCGGTCCCAGTGAAACATGACCTTGATGCGGCCGTACTGATCAGTCCACAGCTCCTCGCCAGCCGGGCCTACGACGCGAGCCGTTTGCGGTCCGCTGGTTTTGGGCTGCGGCGTCACCCGAGGTGCGCGAAATTGAATATTGGATGGCAACGCGCGGAAGATCACTTCAAAATGATCCTCTTGCGCGGTGCCGGAGGAATAACCAGCCACGCTCATATTGTAGGTGGCCGATACGCAAAGGTGTTCGCGGTTTTCAGCGCGGCGCGGGTGATTGCGCAGTTTGAAAAGGCGTCCCGGTTCAACGGCGCGGATATTGCAGATGCCAAGTACCTGCTCTCTTGCGCCCTGAATTTCCTGCAAGCGCAGGCGAGCATATTTCTCGCCGTGATCCACTTCCTGATAACCGCCCTGCCATTCGTAGATTTCCAGCTTGTCTGTATTGGCTGCTTCGGCATTCTTGCTGGTGGAATCCAGGCGAGCGCCAGGCTTGCGAAAATCGTAGTCAACCGTTGCGTAGCCACCAGGCGTGATCTGCGCCTGCACATGCCAGTCCGAGACGAACTCTTCGTGCGCAAGCATGTGCATCTGGCCATCGTAGAAGGTATAGGTATCGTAGCCTGGGGCCGGTTCATGCGTTGAGACATCGTCTGTGAGCACCAGTGTGTGCTCACCGTTCTCATGGCGGAACCAGTAATAGATGCCCTCATGTTCCATCAGCCGGCTGACAAAGTCAAAATCCGACTCCTGATACTGCACGCAATATTCCCAGTCGCGGTAAGACTCGGTCAGGTTATATTCCACCGCAAAGCTGTAGGTGCCCAGCACTTGCTTGATGATATCCACTGCTGACTTATTCTGGAAAATGCGGTTGTCCCTGGACTGAGTCAGATACCACAGGCTAGGCCGCAGCGTAGCGCGGTAAACATAATACTCGGAATTGAGCAATTCACGGCCAACCAGTTCGAACCGGATAATCTGCCCATTGAGGTAATGCGGTGCGCCACCGGCCGTTTCCACCTGCAACGTGAGCGGCTTGCCCAGCAGCGATCGAACATCCAGCATATAGGTCTTGGCAACCAGCTCAACATTGAACTCAAACAGTTCCGACAATCCGGCCTGCCCTTTCATGCTTTTGAAGTTCAGCACTCCGGGCATGGGTGTATGCGCAATGACGGGCCGGTTCTGTAACTGAGGGATATCCATGTTCATCTCTCGCGTTGGATGCGTTCGGGTCGATCGAAATAGGGAGCAAATTTGCGGGTATGAGCATTGCTCACTGGTGATCAGGGCTGCCAGTCAAATGGGCCACTGTCCGAAATGGTTAATATTCAGATAGTTCAGTTGCTTATTGATCAACCTGATCGGGATACGACAAATCATAGGCAGGCTTTATGTCAGGATAATTACCTGAATAAGTCGTCATGTCTGACCCAGGCATGGATCTGGCGTCAAACGACCGTATATCGGGCCGGCAATAGTGCGGCATGTCGCATGCGGAACATATTTTTACATCTGAAATATTTTTTAATAGCGTAAATGAGGCATAAATACAGCAATCGCTTTTCACTGTGACCAAGGCGCCTGTCGCAGCATTGGCTGCGCCGGCATTTGCCCCGACCAAAACCCGCGGGTATGACGTGGTCCATCTGGTAACGGTCACCCACGATATAAGGGAAATGCACAGTTATTATTTATGTCATACGATTGAAGTAATATAATCCTGCAGCCATCGGCGTACCGTACCATATTATTCAAAACCATTGTCGCATGCAGATATTGCTGTGAACTCATGTTTATGTCCAACAAAAAAAGTGCAGCTAGTTGGGGTTGGCGATTATTCGCCCTTTCCTGGATTCCCTTTATCGGCATCTTTTCCTATGTGTTCTACCCGATAGAAGAATGGCTGCCCCCGATTTCGATATATTGCCTGGTGATCTCGCTGTGCATGATGATCAGCGGCGTCGTATTGATTCTTGTGTCACTGTCTTGGGGCGCCAGCGATAATCGCCGGATCCGCCAGACGGGTGAACCTGGCCAGGCCACGATCCTGTCGGTACAAGATTCGGGAACCCGGATCAATAACCATTTCGTGCTGAACGTGGGTGTTCGCATTGCACCCGCATTCGGGCCCGCCTTTGAGACTGTCTGCAGCCAGGTCATTCCAATCTACCATATGGCGCAGATCCAGAAAAACAATACGGTAAACGTGCTGTATCTGAAAGACACGCAGGAAGCGGTGATTGATTTTGAATAAAGCATTACCCCTGTGAAACGGGGGCCGGACACCGATTGAGCAATTAGAAAATTTAAGCCCATCAGCCGATTGTGAGGCTCAGGTTCATCCCAAGGCACCTTGCCGGTTGCTGACCCGCGAGATCCCCCCAGAGGCAAGCATATATGCGACAGAACATACCAAGCCCGCGCGTACAGTGAGGCCGATTGTAATAAGAGCGCGGGCTTGATCAGATGCAAAGCGCCTAAGTGCTCAATGTACCGGGTTGCCTTGCACCGGTTTGCGGGGAAGCCGGATTGCTGGAACGCCAGATGAGAAAAAAATTAAAGAAAGAATGAGAAGAACAGGAAAAAGAGGGAAAAAAAAGACCTTTAACACCGCCGACAGGCCCTGCTTGCTGCGTATGGGATTTGAGCCTGCCACCGGACTAAAGGTCCAGGCAAATAATAGCGCCCAGGCGAGTACCCTGCCTTGATCTGAATAAATTTTTGTACTTTTTTTTTGGGGAAAACTGCCAGCCAGCGGGGACTCACCCACAAGGCTTGCGGGCCGGACAGGCAACCTGAGAGTGGCAGCTAACGCGCAGCCCCCTCGAGCAGCAGATCGGTGGTCGTCGCGAGCCCTTCATACGCACTGCCAACGGGCCCGGCGCTGCTGACTGATATACGATCCGCTTAACCTTTCACGATCACTGCCTGCAGGCCCGGCCAAATAACCATGGCGATGGTGTCTGCGGGTGCCTGCTCAGGCCACGCCCTCCCACGCCTGCCGGATCACCTTGGCGCTGGCAGCCAGCGCATCTTCTTCCCTTGCCGAGAGTGCCGGCATGTAGGTCTCCAGCACCCCTTCCTTGCCAAGCAGCGACGGGAGTGACAGTGTCGTCTCAAAGGCTGCGATATGAGATCCGATGGGCACGACCAGTTTCTCGTCGTTCAGAATCGTTCTGGTGATATGCGCGGTGACCATGCCAATGCCCAGTTGACTGGCGCCGGTGCCTTCAATAATGCTGATATTGGCAAACCGGACTTCATCTTCGATCTGTTTCTGGAATGCTTCGCAATCCTTTTCATTGACATCCAGCACCTGGGCCAAGGGCACGCCGCCGATACGCACACCGGACCAAATAAACACCTGGGAAGTCCCATGTTCGCCCAATACCATGGCTTCAACAGACGCAGGATGTACGCTCGCGTGGCGGGAGATGTGAAAGCGCATGCGCTGGGAATCGAGCAGCGTTCCTGAACTGATCACATGTGCTGAATTGCTGTACTGGCGTGCCACTTCAGCCAGCGGGTCCGGCGGATCGGTCACCACCAGAATGATGGCCCCGGGCGCCGCTGCATTGATTTTCGGGATAATGTCCTGATAAATTTTTGCATTATCGTCCAGCAGCCGCAAGCGGCCAGCATCATCGCTTCGGTCCGTCGCCCCGCCTGTTTTCTCGTTCACACCCACGGTTACAATGACTAACTTGCACTGGTCAAGATCTTCATAGTGACCCGCCCGCACCTGAACTGCCGGCAATAATGTCGTTCCGTACTGGATGTCGGCCACCATGCCCTGGGCCCGTTTATGATTGCGATTGACCAGAACAATTTCGCGCGCGCCCCCTGCATACACCAGGGACATCAAACAGGCACGACCTACCGCACCCGCACCGATCAGACCGATCTTCATACCGTATCTCCGTTGGTTAACGCTAAAAAAGCAATCTGCCCAGTTTATCGCAGCTATGCATAACGGTTGTATGCATTCATGTTAAAACACAATTGAATAATAAATAATAGTGAACATCAACCCGTCTCTTTATGCAGACTCGCTGTCCGCCCGCGTTGATGCCAAGCCCGATAGTCGATTTCTATTTTGGTCAGCACGGTTGCTGAGCGCAGAGGTCACTCCAATGAAACTTCGTATTTTTATGCTGATTGTGATTGGCATTGTCGCCTTTTCGATAGCGGCAGGGGCAATCTGGCTGCTGACCCTTCCCCTGCCAGGCAACCATCCCCCGTTGCCCGGACTTGATTCGCACGAGTACGAAACGGCAATGGCAACCCTTGCTCCGCCAAAACGCCAGCGCCCCCTGATTGCCGTTATCGGTATTAACGAGGCCACCGAAACCACAGACTATCTGTTGCCCTACGGCATTCTCAAACGTGCCGGCATCGCCGACGTCTTGGCGCTGTCCATGGAAGACGCACCGGTCCGGTTATATCCGGCATTGACAGTTCGGGCCGATGCCACCGCTGAGCAGTTTGATCGTCGCTATCCCACGGGCGCAGACTATGTGATTGTACCTGCGATGAGCCGTGACGATGACCCCGCCGTCATTGCCTGGCTGCGTCATCAGAAAGCCAAAGGCGCGATCATTATCGGCGTCTGTGCCGGCGCAAAGGTGGTAGCCGAAGCCGGATTGCTGGATGGCAGGCGCGCCACAACCCATTGGTATTATCTGAACTCGCTGCTGGAGAAGCATCCCGATATTGATTATGTGGCAAACCGTCGATGGGTGGTGGATAATGGCGTTGTCACCACAACCGGCATCACGGCGTCTATGCCGACGATGCTCATGCTGATCGAAGCCATCGCCGGCCGCGAAATTGCGCAGAACGTTGGCCAGGATCTGGGCGTGACGCAATGGAGCGCAGCCCATGACAGCCAATCGTTCCGTTTTACCCGCCCCTTTGCCTTTACTGTCATTGAAAACACGTTGGCGTTCTGGCGCAAGGAACAGTTGGCTCTGCCGTTGCACACGGGTATAGACGAAGTATCGCTGGCACTGGTGGCGGATGCCTGGTCACGTACCTATCGCTCGCGCGTAACCACGTTCACGCCCGATCAAGACACGATCGTCACGCGCAATGGCATGCAGATCATTGCCGACCGCGCCGCGACAACGTCGGACAACGGCACTGCCGTCCCAGTGGTTGACATGGCACATCCGGCCGCCGCGCTGACCGGCACGCTCAATGCAATCGGCAGGCGCTATGGCTTGCCAACTGCCAGCGTGGTGGCGATGCAGTTGGAATATCCATGGCCGGCAGCCATGCCTGATCACAACGCTGATCGCAACTGAACAAGGCCACCGTGGCTGGCCCGTGTGCAGCCTTAGCGTTGCGCCGGCTTACATAATAAGGAGATTGAATGCACAGCCAGCTTTATCATCAATCGTCCACGAACCTGATATGACATGGAAAATAATGGACATCAATTACCTGCAGAGTTTTATTACCGTTGTCGAAGCCGGCTCGTTTGCCGAAGCCGGCCGACGTCTTGATCTGACCTCGGCGGCGGTCGCTGCGCGCATCAAGGCGCTGGAAGATGACATGGGCGTGGAACTGGTGCGCCGCTCTGGTCGATCGGTCAAGCCTACGGCAAGCGGCATGCGAATTATCGAAAGTACACGTTCGGTCGTCAGGCAGATCAGGGATATGCGCGCCATGGCGATGGACAGAAACAATCAGGGCGAACTGCGCCTGGGTTGCTTTGTCTCTGCTATGACCAATATCCTTCCGCCCATTCTGAAGCGTCTCTATGACATTTATCCCGAGGCGTCCGTTTTTGTGACACCGGGCGCCTCCATCGAGCTGTGTCGCAAGGTCGCGGCCGGGGAGCTGGATGCGGCCATCGTGGTCGAACCGCAGTTTGCCGTGGCAAAGCATTGCATCTGGCAAAAGTTCATGGAAGAGCCCCTGGTGGTGATTGCCCCTACGCATATGCTGGGGCGCAACCCCCATGATGTCCTGGCCAGCGAACCCTTTCTTCGCTACGATCGCAGCGTTTACGGCGGACAGCTTGCCGATCGCTACCTGCGCGACCACGACCTGCACCCCAGGCAGCGCCTGGAGATCAACAGTCTGTCCTCGATTGCCGTCATGGTGCACGAAGGGCTGGGGGTCTCGTTGGTGCCCGACTGGTCGGCCATGTGGCAATCGCTGGATATTGTACAGATCAAGCTGCCGGGCAGAACGCTGGTCCGGCGCAACGGGCTGGTGTGGAACCAGCACGGGCATCATGCCAGGCTGGCCGCCTGTCTCCATGAACAGGCCCGGGCGGTATTTGGTGCGGGCAACTGATGCTCGCCGCCACTGGCCAAAAAAAAGATGACGCTATGCCGCATGCTGCAGGATTGCGAATCCATTTGCTGCGGCGCCAGGCTGTCGGCGCAACGCCGCAGCCTGGACCTGCCCGCGCCGTAAAATTAGCGCGGCACCGTGCCTTTGGTCTGGGGGGCCCGCAGAAAATCGAAATCCACACCTTTGTCTGCCTGCGTTACCGTATCCAGAAACAGCTTTTTATACCCGCGCTCGGCGCTTGGCACGACCACCGGCGTACGCTCGCGACGCAATGCCAGCTCCTGCTCGGATACCAGCAGGGAGATCTCGCGCCGGCTCACGCTCAGGCGGATTCTGTCGCCATTTTGTACATAGGCCAGCGGTCCGCCTATCGCTGACTCCGGTGTGACATGCAACACGATCGTACCGAAGGCGGTGCCACTCATGCGCCCGTCGGAGATGCGCACAATATCCTTGACCCCCTGAATCGCCAGTTTGCGGGGAATGGGAATGTAACCGGCCTCTGGCATGCCCGGTGCGCCCTTCGGGCCGATGTTTTTAAGTACCAGAATATCATCGGCCGTCACATCCAGTTCGTCCGAATCAATGCGCAACGCCAGATCCGCCGCGTCTTCGAACACCACCGCTCGCCCTTCGTGTTCCATCAAACCGGCATCAGCCGAAGACTGCTTGATAATGGCACCGCCCGGTGCGAGATTGCCTTGCAAAACCGCAATCCCGCCTTGCGGATAAATCGGATCGGCGGCGTTTTTTACCACTGTCTGCGCAAACCCGGGACCGGCGCGTTCAATTTCTTCACCCAGGGTGCGCCCGGTGACAGTCAGCGCATCGAGCTTGAGCAGGGGCTTGAGTTCACGCAGCAGCGTCGCCATGCCCCCGGCCTTGTGAAAATCTTCCATATAGTGCTGGCCCGAGGGCTTCAGATCGAGCAGCACCGGCGTATCTTTGCCCATGCGATCCAGCGCCTGCAGGTCGATATCCAGACCAACCCGTCCTGCAATGGCGGCCAGATGCACAATGCCGTTGGTGGAGCCCCCGATGGCCAGCAACACCCGCATGGCATTTTCAAATGCATCGGGTGTCAGGATTTTATCGATTGTCAGCTTATCGTGCGCCATCTGAACGGCCTGGGCCCCGGTCAGTTCGGCAATGCGCATGCGATCTGCCGTCACCGCCGGCGGACTCGCTCCGCCTGGCAGACTCATGCCCAGCGCCTCGCTCAAACACGCCATGGTGCTGGCGGTCCCCATGACCGAACAGGTGCCCACGCTGGCCACCAGTTGGTTATTCACATCTGCAATTTCCTGGTCGTCAATCTCCTGTGCCCGATATTTACCCCAGTAGCGGCGGCAGTCAGTACAGGCGCCCACTCTTTCGGAACGGTGCGAACCGGTGAGCATGGAACCGGTGACCAGCTCAATCGCTGGAATGCCTGCAGAGGCAGCGCCCATCAACTGGGCCGGTACTGTCTTATCACATCCGCCAATCAGGACAATCGCGTCCATCGGCTGGGCCCGAATCATCTCTTCGGTGTCCATCGACATGAGATTGCGCAGGTACATGCTGGTCGGATATGAAAAGCTCTCATGAATGGAGATCGTGGGAAAGTCCAGCGGCAAGCCACCGGCCAGCATGATGCCCCGTTTGACCGCTTCGAGCAGTTGGGGCATATTGCCATGGCAGGGGTTGTAGGCGCTGCCGGTGTTGGCAATGCCTACAACCGGACGGGTCAGCGCCGAATCCGAGTACCCGGCGCCCTTGATAAACGCTTTTCTCAGGAACAGAGAAAAACCATTGTCGCCGTAACTGGTCAGGCCTTTTTTCAATCCTGTTGCTTCGGGTTGGTCATCCGACTGGTTGCGTCTGGACATGTTGCTTTACCTCAAGTGTGATTAGCGGGTGGTGATATTGCCGTCTTTGATAACTTTGTCCCACAGGGCAATCTCTGCCTTCAGGCGCTCTGCCGAAGCGTCGATACTCAGGGGATCGGCATACACCCCTTGCTCCAGTAATTGTTTCTTGACTTCATCCTTGGCCAGTGCCGTAGTCAGTGCTGCGTTCACCTTATCCAGGACCGCCTTGGGCGTACCGGCCGGTGCCATGACGCCAAACAGGGAGCTTACATTGTAATTGTCATAACCTTGTTCCTTGGCGGTGGGAATATCAGGCAACATGGATATGCGCTCGGGCGTCAGCACAGCCAGTGGCCGCAGTTGTCCCGATTTGATAAAGCTGATGGCTGCCGGTACAGTTTCAGTCATGACCTCAACCTGCCCGCCAACCAGGTCCGTCATGGCCGGACCGCTGCCGCGATAGGCGACGTGCACAATATTAACGCCTGCGATCTGCTTGAACAATTCCATGGCCATGCGTTGCGGCGCACCGGCGCCGGAGGACGCAAAATTGAGCTTGCCGGGGTTCTTTTTGGCGTTGTCTGCCAGCTCGGGCAAAGTCGATACCTTCAAGGACGGATTGGCCACCGCAACCAGCGGCACCGAACCCACTACACCAACAGGGGTCAGATCTTTTTGCAGATCATAGGTCAACTTGCCTTTTTCCAGTATGGACATCACAGAATGCGAGGTGAGTGCCCCCATTAGCAGGGTATAGCCATCCGGTCGGGCTTTGGCAACTTCGGCCGCGCCGATATTGCCGCCGGCGCCACCTCGGTTTTCAATCACCACCTGACCGCCGATCTGGTCACCCAGATTTTTCCCCACAATGCGCCCGATCACATCGGTCGCGCCACCCGGCGGATATGGAATGATCAGCCGGATCGGCTGATCGGGATACGTTTCGGCATGAGCGCCAGCAAACGGTGCGAGCGTCAACGGGCTGCCAAGCAGCAGACAGGTCGCCACACTGGCTGCCCTGCGATGAAATCTGGTCATGAACATATCTTGTCTCCCGATTATTGGTATGGGTTACTTGTGCTTTTTGTGAACTTGCGTGCCCTTGTCATCTGCCCTGCATGGGATGCCGACAAGGTTTCACCATCAAGGCGCCGGGCGCCGCTGTAAAAGGGGCACTTTGGCCAATTTGCCTGGCCAGCTGTCCCTGGCATAGAGCAATGTGCAGTATGACAAATGAAAAGCCTGCGAAAACCAAAAAATTTTTTGTTTTATCTATAAAAATTGCACATCAATCGCTTGTGCAGGCGCTACCGGAAAACCCCTGATTGACCGCCAGCGGATGCCGGTATTATGGTATAGCCAGCGTCCCAGCCGCCACCATCAAAGGGCTGGCTGCCCGCAACTGGCTTGGACGCGGCACCCGCGGTACACCCAGTTGTGAACGGACCGCGGCAAACCAGACCAGGAGTGCCTTATTCATGTTTATGTGCACAAGAACAGCGCTGATGCTGATGTTGCTCGTGGAGGCGGGTCTCTTTTACGCGGCATCGCTGCTCCATGCTGGGGTTGTCCTGGGTGGGTATATGCATTTGCGTGCAGCAACAGCCGAAGCCGTCATTGGTACCCTATTGGCTGTGGGGGTGGTGTTCTGCATAGTCCGCCCTGGGCAAACACCGCAGGTAGCGCTGTGGGCACAGGGTATTGGGCTGGTGGGAACGCTGGTTGGCGCATTCACGATCGCCATTGGCATAGGACCGCAAACGCTGGCCGATCAAATTTTCCATGCCTTTTTGCTAACCGTGCTGACAGTCGGAATTGTGCTGGCATGGGAAATCTGGCACAGGCCACCGTAAAAGCACTGTCTCGCCAACAATGACAGACCGGCGCTACCAGTAGCCGGTTCCCGTTAGCTGCTGCGCTGCATCAAGGCGTTTTTACCCCTGCATTGTCCGCTGCCACCCAATCATGGGCGATCGCGCCACCTGAAGTCAAAAAACAGGTGCAGGCACTATAATGCTCCAACATGCTATCAACACCGGTCAACCTGGCCAAGCCGTTCTGCCAGATCGCCCTATTATTGACATGAATTCCGACTGCAGCAATGACACAAACGCACACAACAATAACGGATACCCACCAAATTCAGACCAGCCAAGGTCGTTTACATGCCCAATCGTGGTCGCTGCCGCCGACAGGCGCAGACCGCCAAACGCCAATTATTTTGCTACACGATTCTCTGGGTTGCATTCCTCTTTGGCGCGATTTTCCGCAAAAACTGGCACTAGCCACCAGGCACCCGGTGATTGCCTATGACCGTCTGGGATTTGGCCGCTCCGACCCCCATCCGGGCACATTAACGGCTGATTTTATCGCCCAGGAAGCCACGCAGATCATGCCGCAAGTATTTGCAGCATTTGATATCGACCGCTTTATTGCTTGTGGCCACAGTGTCGGCGGCGCCATGGCAGTGCAGGCAGCTGCGCAATTTCCGGATGCCTGCAAGGCGCTCATTACCATGGGCGCGCAGGTGTTTGTCGAGGAACTCACACTCAACGGGATACGCCAGGCCAAACTGGATTTCGCAAAACCGGAGAATTTGTGCAGGCTGGACAAATATCACGGAGACAAAAGTCGCTGGGTTGTAGATGCCTGGACCGATACCTGGTTATCGCGGGAATTTTCACAATGGCATGTTCGCAGTGAGCTGGCGCAAATCCGGTGTCCAAAACTGGCGGTCCATGGCGACAGTGACCCATACGGTTCGATCGAGCACGCCCATGTTATCGCCGCAGGCGACGGACGAGTTGAGATTCTGAACGGCATCGGCCACGTACCCTATCGGGAAGACGAAGTACGAACGCTGGCGCTTATCGCCTCGTTTATCTCTGAAATCGATAAATAAAGGTATGTCGTTTAACCGCTGAGTCTTATGTCCCCGGGGCGCCTGTTCTCTTGCCCGCACCATACGACTACACGACACGACAGCAGTGAACGTGACTTCATGGTTTTGCCCGGCCATCGCCAAATTGCCTGCCGCGCGGGTGCCTTGCGCGAGCCGATGCTGCGGCTTTTTTACCAACGCTGCGCAATATCACACTTGGAATCGCCGCTGTGGGCCAGCATCGCGTTATAGTAGATTTTTGCACACCTGTATTGTCAAAGGACTGTTCTAATGTCTTACCACGCCGTACTCACAGCCATCGGGCTATTCGCCCTCACTTTTCTGAGCCCGGGACCCAATCTGTTTCTGATCGTGCAGACCAGCCTGTCCCAAGGCAAATCGGCCGGCATCGCTGCCGGTGCCGGGGTTGCGACAGGCGATGCAATCTACGCAGCACTCGGTTTGGTGGGCATGGCAACCATTATCGCCACCAGTCACACCGTATTCGCCTGCATTCAGATATTAGGTGGCGCATACCTGATCTGGTACGGCTTCAATCTGTTCAGACAGGCCCGGGGACGCACCAAAGCGGTCATTGGCAATACGGCAGCACCAACATCTGCCGCCAGCGCCAGCGTGAATTTCCGCAGAGGGATGATTACCGATCTGGCCAATGCCCAGACCGCGCTGTTTTTTGTGAGTATTTTCTCTGTCACGATCACACCTTCCACACAATGGCCTACCAAGCTGGCCATCTGGGTGGGCATTAGCCTGACGTCCCTGCTGTGGCGCGTGATGGTTTCCATGGCCTTTTCCCGTCCGTTGGTCCGGCGCGGCTACATGCATGTGCAGGCGTATCTGGAACAATTGGTCGGCGTGGTGCTGATGGGATTCGGCGTGAAGTTGATTATCGGCGGATTCAAACCCAACTGATCAATGAACGGGCCAAACACCTCGGGCTGAACGCAGCGTAGCGAATAATCTGCCCCAGGTGAATCAGTGTTTAGTGGTAAGCCCTTTGCCGGGCCGATTGGGCGCATCTTTATGCGTCTCGGTCACGCCCTTGTCGGTGATCTGCACCCATCGCAGACCTGCTTTGTGCCACTGCTCGTCAAGCATGCCGTCCAGTTGCTGCCTGCCAAATTTTTCATAAGCTGATTCATACACCAGCACCGAACCCGCCTGCGCGTTCTTCACGTAAAACTTGGCCCATTCAGCACGGACTTCACATTCGTCATCCTGATTTGCCAGTGTGTTGCCTTTCTCGTCAGCCCAGTCCCTGAATGTCATGACATGCTCCGGGTAAATACACCACTATACACCCTCCCCGGCGCGCTTTCATGTCTTTGACAGTTCTGCCCATTTCGCGCTGTCCCAGCGACCCTGCGATACTTCTGCCATTAAGCAATGATGCTTGGTATGTGTGCAGTGAGTACACTTTCGTTTAATGATCAAGGACTTGCAAAGCGAGCTCAGGCTTGAGCTGCAATGGCTATTGTCGTCTGTTGCATAAAATCTCGATGACCAGATGGTTCCCACGCTATGACATTGGGGTCACCGTCGGCTACAGAGGTCAAAACCGGCGCGTGCATGCTCGCAACCATCATATTCAGAGGCGTCATCGAACAGCCCCGCTGCCAGCGGTAAACCACTGCACAAACAGTCGTAGGCCTTTGAATTTTTTGAAAAATATATCGTTTATGCTATAATCGCGACATCTAAAAAATCATTATATATTCATGAACGCTCTTGCCTTCGCGCTGTCTGGTACGCATCGGGTTTACACCCGAGGCATGCTGCCGGGCCGCATTCGTGCAAACGTTCCCCCAGCCTTTCGTCTGACCCCCCAATTCCTAAGGTGGTTCGCCGTACTTTTCTTGGCCGTGCGTCAGGAAATCACGGCCATCACTCTTGTCCCAGATTCCTCTCGCACGGCGTAGCGGCTAACAAGCCGGAAACGTCCCCATACCAGACAAACCATGAACGCGCCTGCACACAGGCGCCCAAAAGCACATCTGTCTGGCCAGGGTCCTGTAAATACGATTCTCTGCCGTTTATATCGCAATATCTTGCGGGTAATCGGCAATGGGAGTGGAAATGGAACTGCACAATCACCTTGCCCGACCGGAACCGCACAATGCGCTGCGCACCGTTGACTATTGGCAATCCTTCGCCGAACACGCCGACGTGCTGATTCTGCATACGACGCAAATCGTCGTTGATGCCGGCAAC
>Ga0308158_10003561_pt1 | contig 13632 bp, 11 predicted proteins | sample PhyBR2_FD_201038 | JGI IMG/M metagenome (GOLD analysis project Ga0308158, IMG submission 201038) | Phyllosphere microbial communities from UC Gill Tract Community Farm, Albany, California, United States - DLSLB.R2 | ecosystem: Host-associated > Plants > Phyllosphere > Unclassified | place: USA... | reverse complement strand
TGGGCATCCGACTGGCGCACCGTCATGAAGCCGTCGATGGGATTGAGTTCGCCCCCCTGGTAGCCGGTCACCACGCGCGCCGGCACGCCGGCCGCGCGCATCAAAAACACGAACGCGCCCGAGTAATGTTCGCAAAAGCCCGAGCGCGTCCCGTACAGGAATTCGTCGACCGTATGGCGCCCGAGCAGCGGCGGGGCCAGCGTGTATTCAAATGGCTGCTCGCGGAACTGGCGCAGCACGGCGTCGACCCGCGCGGCCGGGTCGCCCAGCGCGCGCAAGGCCATGCCGGCAGCCAGGGCGCGCGGGTTGAAGCCATACGGCAGCAACAGCCAGCGATTGGTGTCCGCCAGTACCGGACCGCGCTGCAGCGCATACTCGACATGCGAGCTGGCGCGGTAGCGTACGCGGCTTGCCAGCGGCGCGTCGGCCGTCAGTTCGAACTGGGGCGAGATGCGCAGCTCGTGGCCTGGCACGACGGGCAATTCGCCCGGCATCTCGAGCGCGAACACCCAGCGCGACTGCGACGGTTCGAGCGTGACTTCGTATTCCAGTCCCGGCCCGCCGACCGACAGGCGCAGGTTGCGGCCCGATGCGATGTTGTCGCCGCGACGCCAGGTCAGGCCATCGAAGGCGTCGAGCACGGGGCCGCGCCAGTACAACTGGGGCGCCAGTGGCGGGCGGCCAAAGAAGCGCACCCTGAACGCCGGTTCTTCGGACAGCGCCAGGTTCGACATCTGGCCCGGCGCCATCTGGTCCGACAAGCCCGACGTACCGGCGCCCGGGCCGCCCGGCATGCTCCACAGCGGGCCCTGGATGCGCGGGAACACGAAAAACAGCGCGATCGCAATCGGCGCGGCAAAGGCCAGCATGCGCGCGGCCATCGCCAGGCGCGTGCGCAGCGGCGGTACCGCGCCGGTGAACTGGAACGACAGCTGCGTGGCCAGCAGCAGCAGCACCGACGCGATCATCAGGATGGCGGTGCCGATTCCCTGCGCGTAAAAGAAGTTGGCCAGCACGAGGAAGAAGCACAGGAACACCACCACGAACAGGTCGCGCCGCGCGTGCATCTCGAGCATCTTGAAGGCCACCAGCAGCACCAGCATCGCCACGCCGGCGTCCTTGCCGAGCAGCGTGTCGTAGCTGAACTGCACGCCGACCATGGCGGCAATGGCGATCGGCAGCAGGACGATGGTCCTGGGCATGCGCTTGCCGCGCAGCGTGATGGCGGCGCGCCAGCCCAGCGTGGCCGCGCACAGCAGCGAGACCCACCACGGCAGGTGCAGTGCGTGTGGCGCCAGCACCAGCACCGCGCTGCCCAGGAGCAGCAGTGTGTCGGCCTTGTCGCGTGGCAGCGGAGTACGCAGGAAGTTCATGCGCGGTCCTCGATGCCGTACAAAGCGAGCGCGCGCAGGCATGCCGCCTGGTGCGCCGCGCCGCTGCCGGCGTCGATGCGCACGGCGCCAAGGTGGAAGGCATAGGGCAGGGCGCGGCTTTCGGCGTCCAGCACCCAGCGCGTCAGGCGCGCCAGGCGCAGTTCGACGTCAAGCGTGCGTGGCAGGCGGTCGAAGTCGAGCACCAGTTCGTCGCCACCACCGCCTTCGAAGTGTTTCGTCACCAGCTGGCCGCCGATGCTGGGATCGAGCCGCGCGATCTGGCGCCACGCCATCTGGCGCGGTGAGTCGCCTGCCTGGTAATTGCGCACGCCGGCAAAATCATCGTAACCGGCCGTGCGCACGCTGTTGCCCCCGCCGCCCTGCAGCGGCAGGCCGGGCGCGCCGTCTTCGGGGCGTGGGTAGACCAGCACGCGCGCGGCGGGCCGCCAGTAGCTCCAGGCGACGAATAGGCCAAGGGGAAAGCGTGTCGACAGCTTCACGCGCGCCGGCGCCGCCCAGCCGCGCGCGGTGGTCGGCAGCGTGAGCGTGACGGTGGCCTGCGTGCCGGCGGCGATGTCGGCGACATGGCGTGGTTCGGGCCAGTCGGCAAAATCGGCCCGCACGGCATAGCGCGCCAGGCGCGTGCGGTTGATCACCTGCAGCTCGAACTGCGCGACCTCGCCCGCAAACACGGGCGCCGTGCGGCCCTGCTGCAGGCGCAGCTGCGCCAGATTGCGGTAGGTGGCGACCATGTCGACCAGTGCGCACGACAAAGCCAGGAAGGTCAGGCCGAAGCCCAGGCCCAGCCCGTAATTGACCGAGCCAACCAGCAGCACGGCCAGCAGCAGCACGAAGCCCAGGCCCGCGCGCGACGGCACGATGAATACACGGCGCTGGCTGATGACCACCTCGCCCGCATCGAGCGCGCCGCCGCGCGGCAGCCATGTGCCGGTCGTGCGGCGCAACCAGCCCCGTAGCGCCAGCGCCATCAGACCGGAACCGCCTTTTGCAGTTGCAGCACCAGGTCGCGGCTGGCCAGCGCAGTGCCGTGCGCGGCGCGCAGTGGCCGCAGGCGGTGCGCGCAGACCGGCACCAGCACGGCCTGGATATCTTCGGGGATCACGTGATCGCGCCCTTCGAGCGCGGCCCATGCGCGCCCGGCCTGCAGCAGCGCGATGGCGGCGCGTGGCGACAGGCCCTCGGCGAACATGCCGTTCTGGCGCGAGGCCTGTGCCAGCGCCTGCACATACGTGATCAGGGCGTCGGATGCGTGAATGGTGCGCAGCTGGTGCCGGGCCGCGGCCAGTTCAGTGGCTTGCATCGCCGGCTGCAAGGTCTTGAGCATCGCGCGCCGGTCTTCGCCCATCAGCAGCGCGCGTTCGGCGGCGGCGTCCGGGTAGCCCAGCGTCAGGCACATCAGGAAGCGGTCGAGCTGCGACTCGGGCAGGGGAAACACGCCGACCTGGTTGGCCGGGTTCTGCGTGGCGATGACGAAGAAGGGCTCGGGCAGGGCGCGCGTGACGCCATCGGCCGAGACCTGGTGCTCTTCCATGGCTTCGAGCAGGCCCGACTGGGTCTTGGGCGTGGCGCGGTTGATCTCGTCGGCCAGCAGCACCTGCGTGAAGATCGGGCCAGGGTGGAACACGAACTCGTTCTTTTCGCGCTCGTAGATCGAAATGCCGGCCACGTCGGCCGGCAGCAGGTCGCTGGTGAACTGGACGCGGTTAAAACGCAGGCCCAGCGAAATGGCCAGCGCGTGCGCCAGCGTGGTCTTGCCGACGCCCGGCAGGTCGTCGAGCAGCAGGTGGCCGCCGGCCAGCAGGCAGGTCAGGGCCAGGCGCACTTGCTGGTCCTTGCCGACCACCACCTCGTTGACCTGGCGTGCGACGGCGTGCAATTTGTTGAACATGGTTGGCTTTACGTTATTCGGTACATGAAACAGGTCGGCGGACCTGGCGCGCATGCATGATTGACAAGGCGGCACAGCAGCGCTGCGGCCTGCCGTGGTAGATTAGCGTCATTGGCAATCTTCATACGTCGACAGCAACAAGCCGTCCCAAGGGATTCTATGCGAGAACGGCGCGGCAAGGTGTGAATGGATGAGCACAGGCGGAGACCGAGCATCATGAGTACAGCGATTTACAGCCACCCCGACTGCCTGCGGCACGAGATGGGCGATTGGCATCCCGAGTCCCCGGCGCGCCTGCGGGCCATCGACGACCAATTGATCCTGGCGCGCCTGGATGGCCTGATCGAGCAGCGCAGTGCGCCGCTGGCCGACACCGCGCAGATCCTGCGCAACCACACGGCGGGCGCGCTGGCGCTGGTGCGCGACCACATACCGGCCACGCCGGGCGATTATTACCCGCTCGATGGCGACACGTCGCTCAACCAGTACAGCTACCAGGCCGCGCTGCGCGCAGCCGGCGCCGCGGTGGCGGCGACCGACGACGTCATCGCCGGCACGGTCACCAACGCCTTTTGCTCGGTGCGCCCGCCGGGCCACCACGCCACACCGACCGAGCCGATGGGCTTTTGCCTCTTCAACAACGTGGCCATCGCCGCGCGCCACGCACTCGAGGCGCATGGACTCGAGCGCGTGGCAATCATCGACTTCGATGTCCATCACGGCAACGGTACGGCCGACGCGTTTCGCGACGATCCGCGCGTGCTGATGGCGAGCTTCTTCCAGCATCCGTTCTTTCCCTACACCGAACCCGAGCCGATTACCGCCACCTGCGTGAACGTGCCGGTGCCGGCGCGCTGCGAGGGCGATACCGTGCGCCAGCTGGTACAGGAGCAGTGGCTGCCGGCGCTGCACGCGTTCAAGCCGCAGATGATTTTTGTCTCGGCCGGCTTCGACGGCCATCGCGACGACGACATGGGCGGCATCGGGCTGGTCGAGGCGGACTACGCGTGGATCACGCGGCAGGTGCTGGCGGTGGCCAACGAATACGCCGGCGGGCGGATCGTCAGCTGTCTTGAAGGCGGGTACGAATTGTCGTCGCTGGCGCGCAGCGTGGTGGCGCACCTGAAGGTGCTGGCCGATCTCGAATAGTCGGGGAACCGCGCCGGCATTCTGCTCTCTAACGTAGCACCGGCACAAGCCGGGCAGCGAGGAGACCAGCATGAAGCACCGCCGCATCCCGTACGCTCTCTACATCTTCTGCACCCTGTGCCTGCTGCTGGCCAGCACCGTGGCGGGCGCTACCAACTACACGCTCTGGATCAACGGCCGTAGCGGCGGCGGTACGCCCGGCAACTACAGCGACTTTCGCTACTGGGGGCCGGCCGCGACGCCTGCCGGCATCAACAAGCAGGCGGTCAACTGGGATGGGCGCAGCAGCATCGCCTCGCAAAGCGGGCGCGTACGCGATGCGCTCGACTGCTTCTGCACGGGCCAGAACTGGTGCTATATCGCCGCCTACAGCGCGGGCGACCTGCTGCTTGGCTACACGCTGGCCAATTACGGCGGCTCGGCGCGCGCCGTGACGAACGCCAGCGCGAACGCCAACGGCGTGTGTGCGGCCAGCGGCGGCGTGCAGACCGGCTGGAACCTCAAATGGGTGCGCGTTGCGGCCGGTGCGGCGGGCGGCTCCGAGCTCGCCAACGCCGGCGCCTGGACCACCTCCGAGCCGCTCGTGCAAGACCTCAAGACCAGCACCGCGCGCGCCATGTACAACCACAACGACACCCGCAACGTCTGGTTCTACCGCTACGCGGGCGCACGCGGCACCGCGTACTCGTTCCTGTTGCCGGGCCAGGACGACGAGGTCGTGGCCTACCACAGCAGCGGCGGCGTGGCCGGCAATGCAGGCCGTTCGCTGTGTAATCCAGGCGACTGGCTGTGCGACGACCTGCGCCTGGGCACCGCGCCGAACCAGGGCGGCAGCGTCAAGTGGAGCTGGCACTCGGTCGTGTTCCGCGACGACGGTGAACGCTTCAACCACTATGGCGACGGCAACTGGGCCGGCATCATCGGAGTCATGCGTGACGCGATGGTCGATACGGCCAACTAGGTGGCCGGTCTGGCTGGCGCTGTGCGTCGCCGCTGCGCTCGTGGTCGGGCTGGTCTGGCACCCGGACGATCCGGCGCTGCCACGTGCTGCACCGGCGCCGCCGGCCGGCCTGCATTTTCTCGGGCCGGTGCCGGTCATGCGCTCTGCCGGTGAAGACCGCACCGCGCGCCGCCGTCAGCTTGCCGAGCAGGTTCAATTGACACAGCATACCTATTGCAGCTACCTCCAGCACACCCGCTACCCGCACACATCGCGCCCGGCCGCGCAGCATCCCGACCAGCTGTATCCGAACCAGCCGGTGCGCGAATCGAATCCGATGCGTGTCGATGGCGGTGACAGCGATTCGGGCGTGCTGGTGCAGACCGCGCAGTCGCGTGTCTACCTGGCAGCAGGCGAGACGGTCGAGTTTTCGCTGCGCGCCGTCGATGCGCGCGGCGCCGCAGTGCCGCTGGTGGTGACGCGCGCACTGGCGCAGGGCATGGGTGCCACGGGTAGCCGCTTCGCGCCCCGCGTGACGCTGGCGTTCTTGCAGGATGATGGCGACCACTGGCGCGCCACGTTCGCGCCGCGTGCAGGCGCACTGGCAGGCTTTCACGGCACCATCCGCAGTGAAGTGCGCTTCAGCGCGGCCGGCCGCACGGGTGTGGTGTTGTTCGATGTGATCCATTCGCCCGAGCTGCCGGCCATCTGGGCTGGCGCGCCGCTTGAAGCGATCGGCCCGGACGCGCTTGAATTCACGCTGCCGCTCGATGTGCGCCTGGCCGGCCGCTACGTGGTCAGTGGCCGCATCGACGATGCGCTGGGCCACCCGCTCGCGCTGGCGAGCTTCAACGAACTGTTGGGGCTGGGGATGCATGCAGTGGTTTTGCGTGTGCACGGCAAACTGCTGCATGACGCCGACCCTGCGCCGTCGTTGCCGCTGGTGCTGCGCGATGTCGAAGGTTATCTGCTGCGCGAGGATACCGAACCGGACCGGCTGCTGTTGGCGCGCCGCGAGGGCCCCGTGCTGGTCAGCCGCACGCTGTCGCTGGCCGGCGTGCCCGCTCACGCGTGGCAGAGCGAGGAACGCAGCCGCTACCTTGCCGAGTATGCGAAAGACCGCGCGGCGGCGCGGGAGCGCTTGTTGGCGTTCGATCCGGCTGCTCGATTGCCGCCCGCCGGGTGCAGCGGGCCGGCGCTGGTTCAGTAGGGCACCAGCGGCAACTCGACCAGCGCGGATACCGCGATGGCGCAGCACAGCAAGCCCACGCCATACCAGCGTGCCATCGATCGTTTCAGTCTGTCCCGTGCGCGCATATGTCGTCTCCGCTGAGTCGCGCCACCATGCGTGGCCAAGGGCCAGTGTGCACGTCGAATATGTCAACAGTGTTGCAACGGCTCAACGTCATGCGCAAGAGAAAGACGAGCTGTGGCGGGTTCGCGACGCCCGCGCGCGCCACCAGCGTAAAATAGCACCTTGAACGAAAGATAAAGAAAGCAACAGCATGTCGATACAATGGTTCCCGGGCCACATGAATGCGGCCAAGAAGGAAGCGGCCGAGCAGATGGAGAACATCGATCTGGTGATCGAAGTCCTTGATGCACGCCTGCCCGAGGCGAGCTGCAACCCACTGGTGGACCAGCTGCGCAAGTTCCGCCAGCGTCCCAGCCTCAAGATCCTCAACAAGATCGACCTGGCCGATCCGGTCGCCACCGCCGCCTGGAAAGCCTATTACGATGCCCAGGAAGGCGTCACGGCCTACCCGATGACGACCAAGAAGCCGGCCGACGTCGCCCGCATCCCCGATCTGGCCCTGTCCCTGGCGCCGCACCGCGGCGTGCCGACCAAACCCCTGCGCATCATGATCATGGGCATTCCCAACGTCGGCAAGTCGACGCTGATGAACGCGCTGCTGAAAAAACGCGTGGCCAAGGTGGGCGACGAGCCGGCCGTGACCAAGGTCCAGCAGCGCCTGTACCTGAACAAGAACGTGGTGCTGGTCGACACGCCGGGCATGCTGTGGCCAAAGATCGCCATGGCGACTGACGGCCTGATGCTGGCAGCCAGCCACGCCATTGGCACCAATGCGCTGGTCGAAGAAGAAGTCGCCGAATACCTGGGCGAGCTGCTGCTGCAGCGCTACCCGCACCTGCTCACCGCGCGCTATGGCCTGAAAACAGAAGGCATGGATGGCGTGGGCGTGATCGAAGGCGTGGCGATGCGCCGTGGCTTCCGTGTGCGCGGTGGCGAGTACGACTACGAAAAGGCGGCGCACTCGCTGCTGCAGGATTACCGCCAGGGCGCCCTGGGCCGCATCAGCCTGGAAACGCCGGATTCGCGCGCGGCCAGCCTGGCCCTGCACGCAGCCGAAGTCGCCGAGAAAGCCCGCCTGGCCGCCGAAAAGCTGGCCGCCAAGCTCGAAGAGCAGTCGCGCGGCAAACGCGGCAGCTGACCTGCCAGGGCGCGTGCCGACACGGTATAATCGCGCCGTTTTGGTGCTCTCGCGCGCATTCCGGCGCGCGAAGTTAAACGGGAAACACGACAGGCCTGCGCTACGCGCCGTCCTGGAAGTGTGCTGCCCCCGCAACGGTCGACAAGCGCCGCGTTCGCACATCCTGCGCCGCGGCAGACAATCTCGATAACCACTGTCCGCACGACAGGAAGGTGAGGGCGTCCCGCTTGCCAGCCCGGATACCGGCCAGGACAGGTGGAAGCGCCACGCGCTTCCTTCGACGCCAGGCTGCGGGGACGCAGCGGGGCGCCCTTTACCGAGAACACATTCATCATGACTTTTGCAGCTCCCGCGCGCCGCGCGCCCCTCGTTGTGGCGTGCGCTTTTGCCGTGTCCACCTTCGCCACCATCGCCACCGCGCAAGAAACGCTGGCGCCGGTCGTCGTCACCGCCGCCCGCTTTCCGGCCACCGCCACACCGATCGGCGCCACCGTGATCACGGCTGACCAGATCCGCACCTCCGGCGTGGCCGACGTGAATGCGGCCATCCGCAAGATCGGTGGCGTCTTCGGTCGCCAGAGCCTGGACGGCTCGCCCGACTTCAGCCTCGACCTGCGCGGTTTCGGCACCAACAGCGCGCAGAACGTGGTGGTGATGGTCGACGGCGTGCGCCTGAATGAAAACGAGCTGGCCAGCACGGTGCTGTCGAGTATTTCGATCGACACGGTCGAGCGCATCGAGATCACGCGCGGCGGCAGCAGCGTGCTGTACGGCGATGGCGCCACCGGCGGCGTGATCCAGATCTTCACCCGCCGTCCATCGGGCAGCGGCACGCGCGGTTCGCTGTTTGCCGAAGCCGGGCGCTTCGATGCCCGCGACCTGCGCGCCTCGATCGCGCACGGCGCCGGTCCCTGGTCGTTCGACGCCGCCGTGACCGACCGCCGCACCGACAACTACCGCGACAACAACCGGTACGAGCAGACCAGCTTCAGCGGCGGCGTGCAGTATGCGTACGGCGCAAATGGCCGCGCTGGCCTGCGCTTCGAGAGTTCGCGTTCGGACGCGCGTTTTCCGGGTTCGCTGACCGACGCGCAATTCCAGTCGATCCCGACCCAGAGCAACACGCCGGACGACTTCGGCTCGCTCGACACCGACCGTATCAGCGCCTTCGTCGAGCACCGCATCGGCGCCATCGAACTGGCAGCCGAACTGTCGCACCGCGAGCGCGACGTGAAGTCGACCTACAGCGGGTTTGGTTCGCGTTACAAGTCCGAACAGACCCAGTTCTCGCCACGACTGCGCCACACCGCCACGCTTGGCGACAAGCGCAATGAATTCGTTACCGGGATCGACCTGACCCGCTGGGATCGCCAGGTGACGTCGAGCTTCTCGGCCGGTGACGCCAAACAGGAGTCCAAGGCCATCTACGTGCGCGACGAACTGACCTGGAACGCGCCGCACAATGCGCGCCTGGCCATCGGCGCGCGCCATGAACGTTTCGACAAGGACTACGCTGACCCGCTCGCGTTCACCGACCCGGAAGACACCGAGCAGTCGGTCAACGCCTTCACGGTCGAAGGCAGCTTCGACGTCGTCCGCGAAGTGACCCTGTTCGCCAAGGCCGGCCGCAGCTACCGCATCGCCAACATCGACGAAAACTCGTACCGCTCGAGCCCGGGCGTACTGGCACCGCAAACCTCGCGCGACCTGGAGCTGGGCATCGCTGCCGGCAACGACGCGCGCAAGGCCACGGCCCGCGTGTTCCGTCACCGCCTGACGAACGAAATCTTCTTCGATCCGACGCTGGCCGGCGGCTTTGGCATCAACACCAATCTCGACCCGACCCGTCGCCAGGGTGTCGAAGTCGAAGGGCAGGCGCTGCTGGCGAACAACCTGCGCCTGACCGGCGCGTGGCAATACGTGCAATCGGAATTTCGTGATGGCCCGAACGCCGGCCGCGAGATGGTGCTGGTACCAAAGCACGTCGTGACGACGCGCCTGGCCTGGACGCCGGGCAATGGCCAGACCGCCGATGTCGGCGCGCAGTGGGTGGCCAGCCAGCGTTTCGGTGACGACTTTGCCAACAGCTGCAGCGCGCGCGTGCCGTCGTACACGACGGTCGACGCCCGCTATGCGCGCCGCTTCGGCCCATGGGAAGCGTCGGTGTCAGGCCTGAACCTGCTCGATCGCCAGCACTACAGCTACGCATTCAGCTGCCGCGCCGGGATTTACCCGAGCGATGGCCGCCAGCTGAAGGTGTCGCTGCGCTACGACTTCTGATCCATGTTCTGCCGGGCGCGGACGGCTGATGTATTTGCATGCATGTTTCAGCGGTAAGCAAATGCAATAAATCGCGCCCTGCAGACAGGGCAGGGGCAAAAAGTGGTAATCTCGCGATCGTTCGCTCAATCATATATGTGGAAGGATGTTATGCGCACTCTGCGTTTTGCCCTCGTTGCTGCCGCCCTGGTTGCCGGTTTCGCCAATGCTTCGCCGACTGATCCACGCGTCGGTTCCGAATACACCGTGCTGGCCGCGCCGCAGCCGACCCAGACCGTCGGCAAGAAGGTCGAAGTCGTCGAATTCTTCGCCTACCACTGCGGCGCCTGCAATGCGTTCGAGCCGACGCTCAATGCATGGATCAAGAAGCAGGGCGACAACATCGTGATGCGCCGCATCCCGCTGCCGTTCCAGGGCCCGAGCGACCCGGAAGCCCGCCTGTTCCTGACGCTCGACGCCATGGGCAAGCTGGAGCAGTACCATGACCGCGTGTTCCGCGCCGTGCACGTCGAGCGCAAGCGCCTGATGAAGGATGAGGACATCATCGCCTGGGCAACCTCGAACGGGCTGGACAAGGCCAAGTTCATGGAAGCGTGGAACTCGTTCGGCGTCCAGACCAAGCTCAAGCGTCTGCCGGCAGTTGCCGAAGCGTACAAGGCCAGCAGCACGCCGACCGTCGTCATCGATGGTAAATACGTCGTGTCGCCAGCGACTGTGGCACAATCGAACAAGATCCAGGACATGGGCCAGTTGATGACGGCCACTGGCCAGGTCCTCGATGCACTGGTAACGAAGGCAGCCCAGACCAAATGACCAACGACGTCGAACGCGACATCCTCAAGATCTACGAAGGGTCACGGCCCAAAGAGGAAGAGCTGTTTGAGACCAGCCGCGTGAACCATGTCGCGTGGTCGCTGGCGGCGATCTTCGCCCTGGTGGCCATCTGGCTTGCGATCGCGCTGGTCAATGCCGAAAACCAGCGCCATGCGCTGGCGACGAACAAGTGCCCCGACATGGTCTTCAAGTCCGGTGTCGACAAGGCCTGCCTCGTCACGGTTAATTCGCGCGATCACTGGTGGCAGCATCTGTGGCATGCGGTGACGAACGTGCGCCCGCTGCCGAGTAATGTGGGGCAGTAAAGGTTGTTGGCAGCAAGTTGAACGGCGTCCGGTGGACGCCGTTTTTCATTCTACTGGTGTCCCCGCATGCATTGCCCGGGCGCGGGCGCTTGCACTCCAGCGCCGCAGCGCCACCGAGGCGCACGCCGCCAGCACGCCCCCGACGACCAGCACCAGCCGCGTGTCGATCAGTGTCAGCACGGCGCCTAACAGCGCCATCAGGATATTGGCCAGACAGAAAATGGTCGACAGCAGCGCCATGACCGAACCCTGGCCGTAATCCGCGAACGTATCGGCCGACCAGGTTTGCAGCGCCGTGTTGTAGAACGCATGCGGCACGCCGAACAGGACGATGCCGGCGATCCCGATCCACAAATTGCCAAAGCCCACGCACAGAATGGCCATGGCGCCCACCGCTGCATACCAGCCCGCGCGCAGGCGGCCCTCGACGAGGCTGGCATGACCGGCGAACAGCGCGGCTGTTGTCATCAACGCGCACATGCCCATGTTCACCAGGGAAATCTGGCGCGCGTCGTAGCCGCCCACATCGACCAGCCACAACGGGAAGTACTCATACAGCGACGCGACGCCGCAGCAATAGCCCAGATGGATGATGAACAGCGTGCGCAGCGGTCCGTGGCGCAGCAGCGTCAGCGCATGGCGTTGACGCGCGACGCTCCACCAGCGCAGGCCGTGCGTGGCCGGTGGCGTCGCCGGGATCGTCAAGAACACGCCGAGCGTGCCCAGTAGCAGCGCGACCGCGGCGATGCCGAACGGGACTTCTGCGCCGTAGGCCATCGTAAAACCGCCCAGCAGCGGGCCGACGAGCCAGCCAAGGTTGAACGCGCCATTGAGCCAGGACAGTGCGTGATTGCGCAGCGGCCCCTTGACGCGTTCGATCACCAGCGCGCGCATGACGGCGCCATTGCCCTCGAGCAGGCCGGTAAAGAAGCGCGCTGCGAGGAACAAAAGATAGGATTCCATGACCATCGCGGCGGCCGTGAGCAGGTGGCCGAGCGCTGCGCCGACGGTCGTCAGCAGCAGCGCGCGGCGCCGGCCGAAGCCGTCGGACAACGGCCCCAGCACCGCGCTGCCGATCAGCAGGCCCAGCGGATTGATCATCAGCGCAATGCCCAGCAACAGCTTGGGCGGCAGGCCGAGGAAGCTGTTCAGGCCGTGAACGCTGCCATCGGCAAACAGCGGCGCCAGCATCGGGTAGGGCAGGGAGGCGCCGACAGTCGACAGCAAGGCCAGCGCACACAGGGTCGTGATCAGGAAGCGTTCGTTCATGCGGGGGCTTCGATGGACAGCGGCAGCCGCACGACGAAGCGCGCGCCGCCGAGACCGGACGTCGCCACCTGCAGCGTCCCGCCGTGCAACAGCACCGCCTTGCGCGCGATCGACAAGCCGAGCCCGAAGCCGCCGGTGGCGCGGTCACGGCTGCGATCGAGCCGGTAGAACGGCTCGAACACCTTGTCGCGCTCGGCGTCGGGGATGCCGGGGCCGTCGTCGTCGACGGTAATCTCGATGTCGGTTGGCCCCCGTGTGGCCGACAGCACGACCCGGCTGCTGGCATATTTCTGGGCGTTGCGCAGCAGGTTGCCGACGGCGCGCGCCAGCAGGCGGGCGTCGCCGTCGATGGTACCAAGCCCGTCCGCGAGCTGGCAGCTGACATCCCGGGGCGAAGGCGGCAGCGTGGCGCAGCAGTCGCGCAGCAGCGCGTCGAGATCCACCGTGGCGCCCTGCAGCGTGCCGGCACTGTCGAGTTTGCTCATATCGAGCAGCTCCCTGACCAGATCGTTCAGTTCGCGCACGTCGCCTTCCATCGCGGCGATGCGGCGGCGCAGGTCCGGGTCGTTGGCGCGCGCGTCCAGCAATTCAAGGCCGAATTCAAGGCGCGCAATTGGCGTACGCAATTCGTGCGAGACCGAATGCAACAGGCTGCGCTGCGCGCCCATCAGCGCTTCGATGCGCCCGGCCATGTCGTTGATGCGTTCGGCCAGCGGATACACGATCTCGGAAGGGGCGAGCCGGGCGCGTGCCGACAGCTTGCCGGCGCCGAACTCGTCGGCCATCCGTGACAGCGATTGCAGTGCGCGCCAGTGCGAGCGCGACCACAGGGCAATCGGCAGCAGCAGGGCGAAGGCGACGATGACGAAGCGCAGCAACTCCTTTTTGAGCTCCTTGCCGATATCGATTGGCAGGTTCTGCGCGTGCAGCACGTCGTCGCTGCTGCCGATATAGCGCTCGCCCGCAAGATCGACGCGCCGGTACAGGGCGCGCTCGCCGATGTCCAGGACAATCGCGCCGCGATCGAGCGCCGCACGCCGGGCGCCATCGAACCGGGCGCGCGCGGCGGCCAGCGGCAGCAGGTCGTAGCGCACCGGCGAGACTTCGCGCACATTGTTCA
>Ga0308158_10003560_pt1 | contig 13636 bp, 13 predicted proteins | sample PhyBR2_FD_201038 | JGI IMG/M metagenome (GOLD analysis project Ga0308158, IMG submission 201038) | Phyllosphere microbial communities from UC Gill Tract Community Farm, Albany, California, United States - DLSLB.R2 | ecosystem: Host-associated > Plants > Phyllosphere > Unclassified | place: USA... | reverse complement strand
CCAGGGAGAGCCAGAAGGGAATCCGCCAGCCCCAGGCAAGGCGGTCTGCCTCGCTCATGGCCGCCACGGGCAGGAACGCAAGGGACGCCAGCACGATGCCGGCCGAGATGCCGCTCATGGCGAAGCTCGCAAAGAAACCGCGGCGGCCTTCCGGGGCTTCCTCCGTGGACAAGGCCGAGGCCCCGGCGGTCTCGGCGCCGGCGGACAGGCCCTGCAACAGGCGCAGCACCACCAGCAGTGCGGGGGCCCAGTAGCCTGCCAGGCTGAAGTCCGGCAGCGCGCCGATCAGGAACGTGGCACTGCCCATCAGGACGAGGGTAAGAACGAGGGTGTTCTTGCGGCCGATCTTGTCACCCAGGTGCCCGAACACCACTGCGCCGAACGGCCTCGCGACGTAGGCGACACCGAAGGTGGCGAAGGAGGCGATAAGCGCCACGGTGGGGTCGCCCGCGGGGAAGAAGATCTTCGAGAAGACAAGGGAGGCGGCGGTGGCATAGATGAAGAAGTCGTAGTACTCCAGCGCGCCGCCGAGGAAGGCTGCCAACGCTGCCTTCTTTGCGCGCTTGAGGCGGCGCTGCTCCTCAGGCGTCGCCTGGGCCTGGGCTCCTGCTGCGATGTTGGTCATTGTGGGTTTCCTTCCACGCTGAAGGTGGGGATCTTTGGTATTTGTACGCAATACGAACAACTGTGCGAAATGCGTCTAAAAAGAGGATACTAGCCGGTGACGCCAATCACAACGTCGATCTCTGCGAAAGGTGGAGCACCGCATGGAACCGCGCAGTCACGCTTCCCGCCTGGTCCTGATCGGGTCAGCGGCTTCCCAGGCCATGTCGCCCGGGCTGTGGAACCCTGTACTGGCCCGGCTGGGCAACGGCTGGAGGTATGAGGCATGGGATGTGCCCCCGGCCGGCGACCTTGCCCAGGTCCGTAGAAAGCTCATAAGTCCGGAGATCGTGGCCGCCAACGTGACCATGCCGCACAAGCACTGGGCGGCGGAAACCGCTGATACTGCCGACGAGTCGGTGAGGCTGAGCGGTGCCTGCAACCTGCTGGTGCGGGCAGGTGAAAGGCTGGAGGCCCACAACACCGATATCACCGCTGCCCGGAAACTGCTGGGGCCCGCCTACCAGCGCCATGCCCTCCTGCTCGGGGCAGGGGGAGCGGCCCGTGCAGCCCTCATTTCCATCCGGGAAAACGTGGGGGCCGTGTCCATCACGGACCGCGATCCCCATGCTTCCGCCGAGCTGCTGGAGCTGGCGCGCGAACTGGGCCTCGAGGCGCACGCCATCAGCTGGGAGCAGGCCCGGGATGCCGCTCCTGATGCCTCCCTGATCGTCAACGCCACGCCCATCGGAAAAAGCACCTCCGACCCGGCGGCCTGGGGTGGTGCTGCACTGGCGCCCGACGCTGTCCTGTACGACTTCGTATACGCCCGCCACACCACCGCCAGCGTGGCGTGCGCAGACGCCATGGGCATCCGGTGCATCGACGGGTGGGACCATCTGCGGGAGCAGGCGGTGGCCATGGTGCCCCTCCTGGGACTGGACGGAGAGGCAGGGTTGTTGTTGCGGGAAACTCTCGGCCGCCTTCGGGACACGCATTAGGGCCCCGATTCTTGGCCAGGCTTCCTTCCCGCCGGTGCCCGATATGATCGGACAGGTGCCAAAAGCCCGGCCATTCCGTGCCGGTACGCCCGGTTGGTGCGGAGGGGAACAGGAACGTGGAGGAGCAGGCAGGCTACTTCGTTAAGTCAGTCGAGAAGGCTTTTGACGTCCTGCTTGCCTTTACCCCGGACCAGCCCCGGCTTACCGTCTCGCAGGTTGCGGCCCGGACGGACATGACGCGGGCTTCGGCCCGGCGCTTCCTGCTTACGCTCACTGACCTTGGCTACCTCCGGGCTGTCGGGCCGGCCTTCGAGCTGACCGCCCGTTCCCTGGACGTCGGCAGGTCCTATCTGGCCGCGCTGACCTTGCCCAAGGTGGCCGAGCCGCACCTGAGGGACTTGGCGGCGGAGCTTAACGAGACAACTTCCCTGTGCATCCTCGACGGCGGTGACGTGGTCTACGTTGCCTGCGTTCCCTCTCCGCGCCTGCTGAGCGTGTCCATCACGGTGGGCACCCGCTTCCCCGCCTGGGCCACCTCCATGGGCCGCGTCCTCCTTGCCGGGCTGCCTGCGCCGCGGCTGGAGGAATACCTCCACTCGGTCCGGCTCCAGCGCTTCACGGACCGCTCCATTGGCAGCGTGGAGGACCTGCGCGCCGAAGTGGAAGCGGCAAGGGCCAGGGGCTGGTGCATGGTTTCACAGGAACTCGAGGAAGGCCTTCGGGGCGTGGCCGTCCCGGTCCGGCGCGGACATGAGGTTGTGGCCGCGGCCAACGTCTCGCTGCAGACGCACCGGGCCGCGGCCCAGGACATCGAAGCGGCCGTCCTGCCGCAGCTGATGGAAACCGCACGCCGCATTGCCCTTGATTACGGCGGTCCCGCCGTCCGTGCCGTTCAATCCACGTAGCGCATCAGTCCACGTAGCGCAGGTGTGATTTGGCAGCAGTACAGCTAACAATCAGTGCTGCGGAGGGTACCTGCATGCGGGAGCTGGAGTACGCTGGGTTCGGAAAATTGTCAGCAAAATTGGCAACCGTCAGGGACAGGGAGAAGGGTGGCTTTGGACACCGTGGATGGAGCGGGCCGGACCGTCACCGCCGTTGAGCTTGCAGAGCTGCTGCGCACCGCCATTGTCAGCGGGGAGCTCGTGCCCAACCAGCGCCTCGTGGAAGGGGACCTCGCCGCCGAGTACGGGGCCAGCCGGGGAAACATCCGGGTTGCCCTCTCGGAGCTGAGTGTCGAAGGCCTCGTGGAGCGTGTCCAGAACCGGGGAGCGCGGGTGCGTGCGGTCTCGGTGGAGGAAGCGGTGGAGATCACCGAGGTGCGGGCAGCCTTGGAGGCGCTCTGCGCCCGCAAGGCTGCCGAACGGGCCACCGATGGGGACATCGCTGAGCTGCAGGACCTGGCAGCCCGGATGAAGGACGCCGTGGACCGGGGCGACCGGGAGTCCTACTCGGAAGGCAACCAGGCGATGCACGAAAAGATCATCGCCATGAGCGCGCAGCAGACAGCCGCAGCAACCATCCAGCGGCTGCGGGGACAGGCGGTCAGGTTCCAATTCCGCCTTGCCCGCCAGCCGGGCCGCCCGGCCGTCTCCCTGCCGCAGCACCTCGCCATCATCGATGCCGTCTGTGCCCATGACCCGGATGCGGCGGCAGATGCCATGCGGCTCCATCTCGAAAGCGTGGCGGACGCCATCCGCGCCAGCAACAAATAGGCGCAGTCCTTCAGCAAGGCAATCACCGGGCCGAGGCGGCCGGCTGACAGGCGAATCGTTACCACTAACCCTCCGGCCCCTACTCCCGCCGCAGCGCGTGGCGCTTTAGACTCAAGCCAACTGCGTGCAGCAGAGCCGCTGCACTGCTCGTCAGGAAGAGGAGTCGGCGGGTGAAGCTGGGGATTCCGCGGGAACGGCGGGAGGGTGAGCGGCGCGTGGCCGCCACCCCGGACACCGTCAAACAACTGGCCGCGATGGGACTGGAGGTCCTGGTGGAAACCGGGGCAGGGGACGGTGCCGGGCACGCAGACCCCGGGTACCGAAATGCCGGCGCCACGGTGGTCCCGCAGCTGGACCTGGCCGCCCTGGACATCCTGGCCCACGTCCGTCCCCTCGATCCGCACACCGCCGTGTCCCTCAAAAGGGGAGCCGTTACGGTGGGGCTCGCGTCGCCGTCGTCCGAGCTGCCGGGTGTGGAGGCGCTCGCGGACAGCGGCGTGACCTCCTTCGCGCTGGAACTGGTGCCGCGCATCTCCCGTGCCCAGTCCATGGATGCCCTCACCTCGCAGGCGCTGGTGGCCGGGTACCGCTGCGTGCTGGAGGCCGCCATCCGGCTGCCCCGGTTCTTCCCGCTGTACATGACCGCCGCCGGAACCATCCCGCCGGCCCGCGTCCTGGTGCTCGGCGCAGGCGTCGCGGGGCTGCAGGCCATCGGCACCGCCAAGCGCCTGGGCGCCCGCGTCTTCGCCAACGACATCCGCCCCGCCTCCGCCGACGAAGTGGCGTCCATGGGCGGCACGTTCATCCGGCTGGACCTTGAGACGGCGGAGGCGGCAGGCGGCTATGCCCGGCAATTGAGCTCCGACGCCGGCACCCGCCAGCGGCAGCTGCTGGCACCCCACGTGGCGCAGTCGGACGTCTTAATTACGACGGCGGCGGTGCCCGGGCGGGCGGCACCCCTTTTGGTGACCCGGGAGATGGTGCAGGGCATGCGCCCGGGATCGGTGGTCGTCGACCTCGCCGCCGAGTCGGGCGGCAACGTGGAGGGTTCAGTGCCTGGCCAGGACATTCCCATTCCCACCGCCGACGGCACCGGACACATCACCCTGGTGGGGCTGAAGGACCCGGCCTCCGCGATGGCCTCGGACGCCTCCCGCCTCTACGCCAAGAACGTGGCCAACCTGCTGGCGCTGCTGGTCCGCGACGGCACGCTCACGCTGGATTTCGACGACGAGGTGGTGGCAGGTGCCTGCCTCACCCACGCCGGGGAGGTGCGGCACCAACCCACGGCCGAACTGCTGGCGGCACGGGCACACGCCTCAACAGCCGGCGCCGCTGCCGCCGCCCGGCAGGAAGGAGGGCTCTGATGGACGGAATCGCCCTGCTGACCATCACGGTGCTGGCGGTGTTCGTCGGTTTCGAGGTGGTGTCCAAGGTCTCCAGCACCCTGCACACGCCGCTGATGTCCGGCGCGAATGCCATCCACGGCATCATCCTGGTGGGGGCGGTCATCGTGGCCGGCCAGGCAGCCGACCCGTGGGTGCTCGCCGTGGCGCTGCTCGCCGTCGTCCTTGCCACCGCCAACCTGGTGGGCGGCTTCGTGGTGACGGACCGGATGCTGCACATGTTCCACGGCAAGAAGGACGTGGTCACCAAGGCAGGCAGCAAATGAGCCTCCTCGATCCCGTCTGGACCTCCCTGCTCTACCTCGCAGCGGCGGTCTGCTTCATCCTGGCGCTGCGCGGGCTCAGCTCACCGCGCACCGCCCGCCGCGGAAACCTGGTGGGCGCACTCGGGGCACTGATCGCCGTCGTTACGGTGTTCCTGTCCGCCCGGCTGGAGAACATTCCCTGGATCCTGGCCGCCATCGCCGTTGGCTCGGCAGTGGCGGCACCGGTAGCCCGGCGCGTGAAGATGACGCAGATGCCGCAGTTGGTGGCCCTGTTCAACGGCGTGGGCGGCGGCGCGGCCGCCCTGGTGGCACTCCTGGAACTGGGCCATGCGGAGGACCCGTGGGTGCGGGTGGCCATCGTGTTCACGCTCCTGGTCGGTGCGGTGTCCTTTGCCGGCTCCGGCGTCACGTTCGCCAAACTGCAGGAACTGATGACCACCCGGCCGGTGGTGTTCCCGGGCCTGCCGGTGGTGATGTCCGTGGTCCTGCTCGCCGCCGTGGCCGCGGCGGCGGCTGTGGTGCTTACTGCTTCATTGCCGCTTGCGGTGGTGCTGCTGGTCCTGGGCCTTGCCGCCGGCGTCCTGCTGGTGCTGCCCGTGGGCGGTGCGGACGTGCCCATTGTCATCTCGCTGCTGAACGCCTTCACCGGCCTGGCCGTGGCAGCGTCCGGCCTGGTGCTGGGCAATGTCCTGCTGGTGGTGGCTGGCACCCTGGTGGGCGCCTCCGGCACTATCCTCACCCGCGCCATGGCGGCGGCCATGGGCCGGAGCGTGGCGGGCATCCTGTTCGGCGCCTTCAGGGGAGGGTCGACGGCGGGATCCACCGCAGTGAGCGAGCGTCCGGTCCGTTCGTCCTCACCCGAGGACGTGGCGGTTCTGCTGGGGTACGCCCAGCGGGTGATCATCGTCCCCGGCTACGGCCTGGCGGTGGCCCAGGGGCAGCACACGGCCGCCGAACTGGCCCTCGCCCTGGAAGCCCGCGGCATCGAGGTCGACTTCGCCATCCACCCGGTGGCCGGCCGCATGCCGGGGCACATGAATGTGCTGCTGGCAGAGGCCAACGTCCCGTACGAGTCGCTGAAGGAGATGGGCGAGATCAACCCGGAATTCAAGACCACGGATGTGGCCCTGGTGGTGGGCGCCAACGATGTGGTGAATCCGGCCGCCAAGACCTCCTCGGGCTCGCCGATTTACGGAATGCCCATCCTGGAAGTGGCGGAGGCCCGGCAGGTGGTGTTCCTGAAACGGTCCATGCGGCCGGGTTTCGCCGGCATCGAAAACGACCTGCTGTACCAGCCGCAGACGTCGCTGCTGTTCGGTGACGCCAAGGAGTCGCTGGCCCAGGTGCTGGGGGCGGTCAAGGCACTGTAGGCAGGAAGGTGCCCCGGCGCGGGATACCCTTCTTTCAGAAGCTTGCTTTCCATCCGCCATCAGAGGACGCCATGACTGAGACCAGCTCCACCCCATCGCCCAAACGTGCCGCCGTCGTCATAAACCCGGCCAAGACGGTGGACATCGACGTGCGCGAACTCATGGCCAAGCACTGCGAGGAAAACGGCTGGGGTGAAACCCTCTGGTTCGAGACCACGGAGGAGGACCCCGGCGTCGGGCAGGCGAAGGAAGCCCTGGCCCAGGGCGCCGACCTCATCATCGCGGCAGGCGGCGACGGAACCGTCCGCTGCGTTGCCGAAGTCCTGGCCGGCGGGGACATCCCCATGGGCCTGCTGCCGCTGGGCACCGGGAACCTGCTGGCCCGCAACCTGGGCATCGACGTGACGGACTATGACGGGGCCCTGTCCGGAGCCCTCGTGGGCACTGAGCGGAAAATCGACGTGGTCCGCGCCCGCCGGAACGACCCGGACAAGGAGCAGCTGTTCCTGGTCATGGCCGGCATGGGCTACGACGCCACCATCATGGCGGACACCAACCAGGAACTGAAGCACAAGGTGGGCTGGCTGGCCTACGTGGACGCCGGCATCCGCAACCTGCCCGGAAAACCGGTCAAGGCAACGGTGGTGATTGACGGCAAACGCGTGGTCCACCGCGGCGTGCGCAGCGTGATGGTGGGCAACTGCGGCAAGGTCCAGGGCGGCCTGGAGATCTTCCCCGAGGCCAAGATCGACGACGGCCTGCTGGACATTGCGGTCCTGGCGCCGCACCACGGCAGGCTGGGCTGGCTGTCCGTGCTGGCCGGCATCATCGGCAAGGGCAAGAACAAGGACACCGCGGTGGAGTACTTCCAGGGCAAGAGCGTTGAAATCACCCTGGAGCACAAGGACGACTACCAGCTGGACGGCGACCACGAGGGCCAGGGCAAGCACGTGCTCATGACCATGGAGCCCGGTGCCCTGACCCTGCGGATGTGAGGCCCTGCGGGTGTGGGGCCTCCTGCCGTCGGGTCTCCTGCCGTAGGGCCGGTCAGCCCAGCAGCCGTCCCCAGCGCGGCTCCAGCAGCGGGGCGCCGGCCAGTTTCAGGGCATGCCAAAGGGTGACCGCCACGGAGTCCAGCACGGGAACCCCGGTGGCTTCCTCGATCTCTGCGGTGATGTTCGCTCCGTAAAGGTTGGTGCACAGGTACACCAGCGCATCCGGGGCCGCGGCGGCGAGCTCCAGGGAGCCGGGGCGCATCTCGTCGTCGCTGACCCGGGCAAAGGACTCGTTGTCGCTCAGGCCCAGCGCCCGGTGGTCCACGGTCTTGATGCCTTCACGCTCGTAGCATGCGATGACCTGGTGGTTCACGTCCTCCGTGTACGGCGTGAACAGGCCGATCCGTTCCGTCCCGAAGGCGCGGAACGCCTCAAGGTAGGCCAGCGTGGAGGTGGTGGCCGGGATCCCGGTGGCGGCGGTGATTTCGCCCGCCAGTTCCTGGTCGTGTGCCGAACCCAACCAGGAACCTGATGTGCCGTTCCAGGCGATCACATCCACGTCCGCCGTCGCCAGCAGCTGTGCCGCCTGGCGCATGACGGCAGGGTCGAACTGCCGGTCCGAGGAATCATCCAGGGCGATCCGCGTTACCGGGATCCGGGTGAAGTGCACCGTGACGTCGGTGCGGCTGCCCAGGATGCGGTACGTCTGGGGTTCCAGGCAGGTGTTGGAGGACGGCACGATCATGCCGATCCTGCGGGGGCGGGTGGTTGCAGGCATGGTGGCTCCTAAAGGGCGGCGGCGGGCAGTTGGGCGGCGTCGGAGGCGGACTGGTGCTGCCGGAAGCCGTTGCGGTGGATGAAGCGGCCTGCGGCGCCGGGATCATGGAAGCCGTCCGCGTCCAGGACCACGCGTCCGTTGGAAACCACGACGGCGGGCCAGCCCGTGAGTGCCTTCCCGTGGAAGGGGGAGAAGTCCGTTCCCATGTGCAGGGCTGTGCCGTCCACGGTGCGTTCCTCGGCAGGATCGAAAACCACCAGGTCGGCGTCGAAGCCTTCGGCGATGCGGCCCTTGCCGGGGACGGCGTTGATCCGTGCGGGTTCGGCGGCGAAGGCGCTGACGAACTGCTCCACGCTTGCCCCTGCGGAGGTCATTGCGGTGAAGGTGACCGGCATGCGCGTCTCCACGCCGGGCAGTCCGTGCGGCATGGCGCGCACGTCATCGGTGCGCTCGCGTTTCTGGGACAGGTCGTAGCAGGAGTGGTCGGAGGACATGGTGTGGATGGCCCCGGAGGCCAGCCGTTCCTTGAGGGCGGCCACCGTTTCCGCGTTGCGCATGGGCGGGCAGCAGGCAAACCACTCGGGGAAGGTGGAGGCATACACGGAGTCGTCCAGGGTGACGTAGTGCGGGCAGGTTTCCGAGTACGCCTCCTGCCCGCGGTCCCGCGCCTGCGATACCAGGTCCACGGCCCCGGGCGTGGACTGGTGGACGAAGTACACCGGCGCACCCGTGTATTCGGCCATGGCCAGGGTCTCCTTCACGGAGATCTCCTCGGCCAGCTCGGGCCGGGTCCGGTGCAGGTGTTCGATGCCGATCCGGCCGTCCTGGGCGTGCTGTTCAGTGCAGTCGGCAATGATGGGGTCGTGCTCGGCGTGGATGTAGGCCAGGCCGTCCAGCCGCACCATTTCCCGCATGACCTTGAGGATGGTATCGCCGTCGGCCATGGTGGTGCCGCGGTTGGTGGTGTACATCTTCACCGAGCGGACGCCCTCGGCAGCCAGCTGTTCAAGCTGCCACGGGACTGTTTCGTCCCAGCTGACCACGGCGCCGTGGAGGGCCACGTCGCAGCGGGACTGGGTGGCGAGTTCCTTTTTGTGAAGGACGGCGGCGAGCGGGGTTTCCTGGGCATCGCGGGGGATGCCGAAGTCGATGATGGTGGTGGTGCCGCCCCACAGCGCTGCGGTGGAGGTGGTGCGGTAGTCGTCCAGGGTGCGGAAGCGGCCGGTCACCTGCGCCACGTGGCAGTGCCCGTCCACGCCGCCGGGGATCACGAGCTTGCCCGTGGCATCGATGGTGCGGTCGGCCGCGGGCACCGGCTGGGCGGCGTCGACGAGTTCGGCGATCTTTCCTTCGTGCACCACAATGTGGGCTTCGCGCCGGCCGTCGCTGTTGACGACGGTGGCGTTGGCGATGACGAGGTCTGGCTGGTGGGACATCGGTGTCCTCCTTGGAGTGGTGAAGTTTGTTCAGGCGGTGGGCTGCGGGGTGCCGGCGTGCTCCTGGCGGGCAGCGAGGGCTGCGTCCAGGTTGCCGGAGAGGCCCTTGCGGTCCTTGGCCGGGGGCGGGGCAAAGGCGCCGGCGCGGTGGGTTCCGGACTGCAGTGCGGCCACGGCCTCCGCCATGCGGATGCCGGCGGAAATGCCGTCAACCACGGGCACTGGAATCTGTCCGTTGAGTTCGCGGGCCAGGCCTGCCAACGGGGCGCCGGCAAGGATGACGACGTCGGCGCCGTCCTCGGCCACGGCCTGCCGGCTCAGTGCCAGCAGGGTTTCCCGGAAGTCCTGCTGGACGGAGGCGATGCTGGGAAGGGAATCATTGATGGAACGGATGGAGGCCAGCCGTCCGGCCAGGCCGAACTGCTCCACGCATTCGCGGTACCAGGGCTTGATCCGGTCCGAGATGGCGATGATGGAAAAACGGTGGCCCTGCAGGGCGGCTGCGCACAGTGCCGCTTCGGTGATGCCGATGACGGGGACGTCCGCCAGCTCCTTCAGGGCGGGCATGCCCGGATCCCCGAAGGCTGCCACCACCACCGCATCCACCGGGTCTGCTCCGGGGCGGGTGTGTTCGGCGATGATTTCGGCCACCGCGCCGGCGGCGATGAGCGATTCGAAGCGGGTCTCGATGTATTCGACGCCGTGGCCGGCCGTGCGGACCAGCAGGTCGGTGCCAGGGGAGGCGGACCGCAGCGCCTCGGATTCGATCAGTGCGGTGACATCGGCACTGATGTTGGGGTTGATGACCAGGAGTTTCATTTTCTCTTCCGGTGGAATTCTGGTTCGGTTTTTTGGAAGTCCTCGGGGAACTGGTCCCGGTACTTCCCGATGTGGGATGCGGACTGGGCAGCTGCCCTGTCGGGGTCGCCGCTGGCGATGGCGGCGTAGAGTTCGCGGTGCTCGCGGATGAGCTCGGGCAGGTCGGCCACGTGCCGGAACAGCCAGTGCATCCGGCCTTGGAGGGGTTCCAGGGCGGACTTGAGGAAGTTGTTGTCCGCTATGGCCGTGATGGCGTCGTGGAACTCGCTGTTGGAGCGGTGCGCTTCCATGACAGAACCCTTCGCCAGGAAGGCCTCCGCGTTGTCCAGCAGGCCCTTGAGGTAGGCGAGGTGCTCCTTGGTGGCCCGCTTGGCGGCGAGCCGGCAGGTCAGCACCTCCAGGGACTGGCGGACGTCGAAGAGGTCCTCAACGTCCTTGGGGCTGAGGGTGCTGACCTCGGCCCCGCGTGCGCCGCGGTCACTGATCAGGCCTTCCATGCGAAGCATTCGCAGGGCTTCGCGGACCGGCAGCCGGGAGACGGAGAATTCGGCTGCCAGGTCGCGTTCCACCAACCGCGTGCCGGGAGCGTAGTGTCCTTCGAAAATCCGGTTGCGGAGGGTGTCCCGGACGGTCTCGCGGAGGGGGCGGTCCTTGTCCTGGGTCTCTTCTGCGGTCAGCATGATGCTCCATTCCGGATTCTCGTACGGCACTGCTCCCGGCTGCGGGGGCGTCGATTGCAAGTTTCCCTGCGAGGGTCAGCTTAGACAGGAAGCCGCTTGTTGTAGTTCAGGGTTAGGACGGAGGCGCCCATGATCACCGCGGAACCCACGAAGTACAGCAGCGCCCAGGTGTAGGAGCCGGTGGCGCCCACGATCAGGCCGACGACGATGGGGGTGACGAAGCCCGAGATGTTGCCGCTGAGGTTCATCGCTCCGCCGAGGACGCCGGCGTTGGTGCGGCCGCCGAGGATGGAAGGGATGCTCCAGAACAGGCCCACCCAGCGCAGGAAGAACAGGACGATGGAGAGCAGGACCACTGCGGTGGTGGCGTCAGGGACCACGGTCACGCCCACCAGGCCTGCCACGACGATGGCGCTGGAGATGCCGAGGAGGGTCCGCATGACCAGGTTGGCGGAGGCGCCGGACGCGCGCCACTTGTCCGCGATGGTGCCGCCAATGATTTCCCCGACGAACCCGGCGCCGAAGATCACCAGCGTGGACCAGCCGATGGTCTTCAGGTCGAAACCCTTGGCCTGGGCCAGGTACAGCGGGCCCCAGGTCAGCAGGCCGTAGAACACACCGTTGAAGCCGAGCCAGCCAAGGCACATGGCCCAGAAGGAGTGGAATTTAAGGTAGGGAAGCAGCCCGCGCTTGCCCTTGCTGCCGTCCATGGCTGCTTCGGCATCCTCGGCAGCGTGTGACGCTTCAATGTAGGAGGCCTCGGCGTCGTTGACGCCGCGGTGCTGGCGGGGGTTGTCCCGGACGTACCACCAGACGGCCAGGCCCATAAGGACGGTGGCGGCGCCGGCGATGACGAAGGACCAGCGCCAGCTGCCCGTGGAGGCGATGAGGCCGGCGATGATGATGCCGCCAAGCCCGGCGCCCAGGGGTGCGCCGGCGTCCAGAATGGTGGCGCCGCGGCCGCGTTCGGACTTGTGCATCCAGATGGCGTTGAGCTTGCCGCCGGCGGGCATCACGCCTGCCTCGGTCACGCCGATGCCGAGCCGGGCGATGAACATGCTGAGGAAGCCACCCGCCATGCCGGAGGCCGCCGTGGCAGCGCCCCAGCCGATGCAGGAGGCGGTCATCACTTTGCGGGGACCGAATTTGTCGATCAGCCAGCCCACGGGCACCTGCATCAGGGCGTAGGTCCAGAAGAACGCGGAGAGCAGCAGGCCCACCAGTTCGGGGGCAAGGTTGAATTCCTTTTGGATGATGGGCAGGGCGACGGAGATGGAACCGCGGTCAATGTAGTTGACGGAGACCAGGACCAGGAGCAGCAGGAAGAGCTTCCACCGGACGGCAGTGCGCCGTTGCGTGCCGTCCTTTGCGGGTTTGTCGGCGGTGCCGGGGGTGGCCTCAGGGGACGTGGCCGTTGTTTCAGTATTTGGGATGGACACAGCTTCTCCTTCACGGGGAAGTTTACGGATGGGGGGATGCGAACGGTGCGGTACGTGCCGTTGGGCCGTTGCCGATGGGGAGGGTCCGCTGGACGATCCGGAGCGCCGAGCGGAAGCTTTGCAATTTTGGGATCCCAATTTGGGATCCCAAAATCTAAGGTAAGAGTGACTCCCGCCACTGTCAAGGATTTTTTGGGCACTGGCGTCGCGGCCGGCTTCCCAACCGATTGTGACCGGCGCCCGCCGGGTACGGGGCAGCCATGAACACACCAGTGCTGGAACGGGCAAAGAAGAACTGGAACAAGCTGGGCGCCGGACTGTACGCCGGGGTCCTGAGCATCGTTGTCCTTGCCGTCAGTGGCGCGGTGGGGCTCCTCTTCCACCTGCCCTGGCTGTTTCCCAGCCTCGGCCCCACGGTGATGTTGTTCTTCGAATCACCCGAACAGAAAGCCTCCAGGCCCGTCAACACCCTTGTGGGGCATGGTGTCGGGCTGCTGGCCGGCGTCCTGTGCCTGTATGCGTTGGGCCTGCAGGACCAGCCGTCCGCGACCGTGGGCGGACTGACCCCGCTGCACGTCCTCAGCGGCGTATTGTCGGTGGGTCTCACCACGCTGGTGCTGACCTGGCTGGGGCTGCCCCACCCGCCCGCCGGAGCCACTACGCTGATCGTCAGCCTCGGCATCCTGTCCACCCCGGTCCAGCTGGCCTCCATGGCCGGTGCCATCATCCTGATCACCGTGGTGGGGTGGGGGCTCAACGTCCTGTTGGGGACGCGGCCGGCCGATAAGAAGTAATTTCGGCCAACTCAGCCAGCCGGTGTGCCCGCGCCGATTCCGCCGGGGTGAACGGCTCGCCCGGCCGGGAGAAAGTGATGGGCCCGTGCCATGCCGTGGGGATCTTAAGGCGCGTCCCGTCGTCGGGCCCTTTGCTGCCGGCGTCCGACGGCGGCAGGATCCTTGCGTGCAGGAGCTCGGCCACCGCCAGCGGCAGTTCGTCCGGGGCGGCAGCGATCCGTGCCGCGAGGCTCAGCGCCTTGGTCTGCCCGTCCGCCATGGCCATCGCGGTGGTGGGCCAGACGTGGGAACTGCCGCCGCCGCCGTCGTGCAGTGCCTCCAAAAGCTCCCACTC
>Ga0308158_10003555_pt1 | contig 13651 bp, 13 predicted proteins | sample PhyBR2_FD_201038 | JGI IMG/M metagenome (GOLD analysis project Ga0308158, IMG submission 201038) | Phyllosphere microbial communities from UC Gill Tract Community Farm, Albany, California, United States - DLSLB.R2 | ecosystem: Host-associated > Plants > Phyllosphere > Unclassified | place: USA... | reverse complement strand
GCCTCTGCCTCGCCGTACCCAATCCGAAGAAATGACCACCGTTCCCACTGAAATCAACGCCGCAGCCGTCAAGAACAGCGCGACCGACAAGCACACCCCGATGATGCATGGGCGTGTTCTCCTATGTATAGACTGCGTTAGTTTTTAAACCTACGCCAAAAGCTACGCCTCAATTTTACTTTTGGTAACAGAGTAGGTATGATATGGAAAGCTCACTACATTGTTAGTCTTACAACAAGGGTCACCGTGTCCAGCGCATTAAACAATCTACCGCGAATTGCAGAGCTACTTAGGTATTCAACCAGTAAAAAGATCATCGAAGAATTTCTGCGAGGAAAATCTTTAGCATTTTCGAACAAGGGCTGGGACGATTTGATTGCTAACCGTCTGCTCAAGTATGTTGACGAAAATTTAATCTCAGAAAACGATTTGCTTGGTTTATTAAGCTCAGTTGAGGAAGTTGGCAGGCAACACGTCTTCCTATATCGTTGCGATCCTGATATTGCGATCAAGCTTCTAGATAAAGAACGCGTCCACGGTGAGGTGGCTAAAATCGGGATGACTGCGCTGCTCGTCCAGCCGTTAGCACTTGACACACCAGATTCCCCGACTCTGGTCGACATCCGTTTGCAAGAGGCAGAGGTTCCTTTATCTCTTACCGTTAAAGAGGTATATTCTCATGAAGCGGTCAAGCTTTCTCAGACTCAAAAGACTGAGAATCGGATGGTTAAAACCTTTGAAATTGTTCGCACTCGTGCAGTAAATGTAGCAAAACTTCATCGCGACGGTTTGCTTGAAATTCGTTTAGCGTCAGTGAGCGAGCAGTCCTATAAAGAACAAAGAGATCGGTTTGAGAAACACCTAGGAGATCTGATCCCGATTCATCAGTTCGGTAAAGTTGATTTTACAATTGCCAAAGAAAAACTTAGTGACAGAAAGTCTGATTTATCAGAAAAGGTTAGATTTGCGGATACAATTCTGAAAAATGCTAACGGAACGACTGTTAAAGTAATGACGGGATCTCGCGATGATGACCTCGCTCAAGACAAGGGCGCAGTCGCAGGCGAAGATGCGTTTTTGGCACATCACGACGGCTATCCCGATGGGCATAATTTTTTTCTAAAAGCAGTCCCTGGCGTGCTGAGCAAAGATATTCTCATTTTACTTTCAGGTGAATCTCACGAGTTTGGAGTAATCGCAAACTGCGAAGAGCCAGAATACAATTATGTCCTCCGTGAACTTACAAGCCTTAATAGCTGAATTCCCGAAGTATTCTGATTCGGTGCGAAAGCTCGTGGCTCATCTTGAGACGGCAAACCCTGACTCAAGAGAGAGCGTATACGATATTGCACGCATGTCCTCCATTTCGAACATTCGCTCCCCACAGGAGTTAGCCCGGGTACTTGCGGCCTTAGTACGTGCTGGAATGTTACGCCAGTTTGTGCGCGTTGAAAACGGTACAGGTGGTGGCATCGAGGACTTCTCTTCCCTTGGCGATGTACCAGATGAAATACATGATTGGCGAAATGACGTCACCATGCAGGTCACGCCAGACAAGCTGAGACTGTGTTATAAAATTCAGCGCGATTCTTAAAAAATGGACGCAAAAAAAATAGCCGACGAGCTCTTGGAAGAGCTTGAATTTGTTGCGACAGATAAAAAACTTGATTTCATCCGGCGCAGAGTTAACAATATTAGTGATGCCGATACAAAGGCCCTTGTAGAGGCTTGCATTTTAATTGGAATGGCCGCTGGCAACAGTAATAAAACATTTCAGCCTTTACATGTTGTTGTTCTTGTTCACGGCATTAGAACCCAAGGAGTATGGCAGGATAGAGTTGCTGCAACGATAGAACAATACCCGAATACGCGCCCAATAATAGTTGGCTTTGAATATCAGGATTTACTTAGCTTTTGGCTTCCTTACTTTCTTCGGAAAAAACCGATAGCGCGCGTTGAGCGCGAGTTGCGCGGCATTATTCAAGATCATCCAGACGCGCAGATTTCAGTATTGGCGCATAGCTTTGGAACATACATCATTTCCCAAATCCTTTTAACTAGGCCAGATATCCAGTTTCATAGATTGCTTATGTGCGGCGCAATCGTAAATCGATATTTCGGCTGGGATGCTTTGCGTTGTTTTCCAACCGGTGGCATTTTAAACGATGTAGGCACTAAAGATAGACTGCCAGCCCTAGCCAAAATGGTGAGTTGGGGCTATGGCTCAAGTGGAACATTCGGGTTCCGAACCCACAAGGTAACGGACCGATATTTCGATTTTGGGCATAGTGATTTTTTTACCCAAGACCACATTGACAACTACTGGATGCCATATTTAATTAACGGCACAATCGTTAAATCAACATGGAATCATGAACGACCAACTCCACCCTGGCCGCTGTCACTAATGGAGTTTCTACCACTAAAATCAGTGATTATTCCTGCCTTGTTTTTCGTTGCTTACAAGGCGGTCTGCTTGATCCTTAATGTGTGCTAGTGGTGCTCGGGACGTTAACTGAAACGTCCCTAAGTAGATAAATACGTCCACGTCGAGGTGCTCGCCCATCATCCGCTCCATCATCGCCTCAATCTCTTCTAGACGCGCCAGCTTGCCCACACTGATCAACTGCAGCGGCCCTTCATCTTTTCGATCCTGATGCACGGTGAAAAGATGTCCACCACCGGTCGGCGTGATGATGTGAATATCGAACGTCGCCCCTACTTCGAGTTCACTGCGCGACATGCTTCGAACCGCTCCACGACCCGGTCGTATTGCCGCACGAGTCGCTCAACGTCTGAGGCGATGCCGACAAGATCAGCAGCAGCCTCTGGCACAATCTCCGGTCCATTGTCGTCAGCTGCAGGTCCGCTGGCAGCGGGTCGATCACTGGTCGTGGCGGTGGCTGGTACTGGCCTTGCGGGGCAGCGCAAGCTGTCAGTGCCAATAAGATGGCGGCGCTGAGCAGCCGCGAGAGATTGCGCATAGTCCTTCTCCTTTTTCAATGCAGCGGTGTCCTTGATGCCGAGCTGCTCACGCAGATCGACTTCGGTTTGTCGGTTGATTTCAGCATCAGCATCGCGCCGCTCCTTGCCGACTTTGATGGCGGCCTCAAAGCCTTCGTCGTAGCGCTCGACGCCGTAGTCGAGCAAATTGAGCCAGCCAAGCAACGCCAGACCAATCAGCACAATGGCGCTAATCAATATCTTTTCGATGCTGGTCATGCGATTACCTTCCTTGTTTCGTCCGTGAGAAACCGCCGCTCCTGGTAACCGATCGCGTCTCCAATGGCCGAGGTCTTGCGTCCGATGTTCACGCAGTCCGAAACCCCGTCGACGTCGTCCAGGTCGGCGAATCTATTCAAGTTGTTGAGGTGCCAGAACCAGGCCGCTGAGAGCGCCGCACCGGCATCGGTGGCCAGCCAATTGCCGATCTCATTACGAGGGATGGCGAAGAAGTCAGCACAGGCATTGTGGTTTGTCGTACCAGTCAGCTGCATCCAGCCGCCGCCACGCGTGCGCCAGCCGTCGCCGCTCTTTGCGTCGCCATTGCCCATACGGTTTGCGTAAGCGATGTTGGCAATGGTCTGCTGGTCGGCCGCGTGCGTTGCGGTACGCCCGTACTGCTCCGCTTGGGCAGGCGTGAAGCGCTTCACCTTGGCCGTGTTGAAGGTGGCCAGGATCGCTTCAGGCTTATAGTTCAGGTTCTCTCGCTTGCGCACAAAGCCGCCACTTTCATGAGCGACTTGCGGAAGGAAGTGAATCAGACGCAGCCGGGTGTTGATGCCGAAGCGCTCAACTGCTGGCACCAGTGCAGCAGCGACTGCAGCAGCGTTGGTCCCGCACTGGGGTGCGATGCGGCGGATGACCTCTGCAGAGATCCGCATCACAGCACCTCTTTCACATCGCGCACCAGCTCAGCCAGGTCAGCGTCTTTGCGCTTCTCGAGGAACTTGAACAGCGCACGGATAAGCGCCCAGGCCGGGAGACCACACGTGAACATGAGCGCACCCTGCGCTGTCAGGCCCAGGACGTCATGAGACCAGTGTTCAACTGCCAGATACTTGATCAGCACCGCGCCGCCACCAATTGATCCAGCAAAGGTGCAGGCCAAAGCAACGCGCCACTCCTGTTCAGAAGAAGGCTTCGTCATCGCCATGACGACGAAGGCGGCCAGGCCGAGGCCAATGGCCCCCATGCCGGCAAGACCTCCCAGGATTTTCCAGCCCGCTACGCCGGCAGCAGTGCCGGAAATTGGTTCGCTCATGAGTCTCTTTCAGGGAGGTATTCAACCCGGCAAGAAACTCATTTGCTATGTTGCAGATCGAGCCACCGGGAAACACCAGTGTCCCCAGATGTGCTCAACAGTTCTTTAAAGACTGAGAAAATCTATAGCCTTGTAGCGCTTTTGCGAACGGCAGCAATCCCGTCCCGATCACAGCTGGGCCGCATCAATGAACAGCTGATTGGTCTGATCATCATCCAGGCCCAGGATGCCCGCCATCATGGCGACGAACGGTGACTGGCGCTCCCACGTCGGGCGGTAGTCCCACGCGTTCTGGACGCGCCACTTGGTATCCGGGTCCTCGATCGCATCGATAGAGGGCTGCACATTGGCGAACAAGCCAACGTTGTAAAGCGCCTCGCGACCCTGCCCGGAAGAAATTTGCTGCGGCACTGGCACCTTTTCGCCCTCTTCGATCGCCGTCTGCTCCTCTAGCGTGGCCGCTCGAACCGTCCATTGCTGGACCCATGCATCGTCGATCAACTCAATTGCGATGGGTTCGGCGATCTGACCGCGCTGCACTGCCGGACGCGCGCTATGCAGCGGGTAGACGCCAGCGTCAGCCAGCGCCCCGTCGGTGATTTCGCTCTCAAGAATAACGCTCGCCGATTCCCACAGCGCGCGGCGGATCTCACTATGCAGAGTGAAGACAAACTTGGTTGATGGTTGGTAGTACATTGTTGATCCTTAAAAGTCCTGCGTATTCGTTGAGGGATAGAATCGCTCAGGGCCCCATATAGCGCGGCCTGCGCCAGTTTCCCCATTATTTCCACGAAGCCCGGATAGGGAGCCTGCCACCGAGCCACTTCCACCGGAGCCGTACTTTCTCCCATCACCGCCGGAGCCGGGTTTTCCATCCTTAGATGCAGATGTGCCGTTGGCGCCCGGCGCGCCCTGCCCCATCAGTCCAACGCCACCACCCTCGCCACCTTGGCCTGATCCCTGATAGCCAGAGCCTGGCGCGCCACCGTTGCCAGTACCGGCATCGCCCGAATATCCGCCCGCTCCCGCACCTCGGCCACCGTATCCACCATCGGCTTTTTCAGCTCCGGCCACGGCCAATGCACCGTTACCTCCGCCAACGAATGAGCCATCAGGCTTTGCACCAAGCGCCGTGCTCGTGCCAACCTTGCCTACGATTGCACCGCCGCCAGCCGCTTCCAGCAAGGTGGTGGTGCCGCGAAGAAGACGGGAGGGCCTGCCTGAGGTGCCGCTGACGGTGTTGATGGTATTTGCCCCTATACCGGGCGCGCCAATCTCAACTGTCAGAGTCTCGCCTGGCACGACTGGGAGGTCGCGGATCCATCTGAGGTCACCAGCGCCCCCGCCCCTGCCTCCTTGGCTGGGTGCAGATCCGCCATTGGCCGTGGTGCCGTCCGATCCGTTACCCCCACCAGCGCCGCCGCCGACTAGCACCATGCTCCAGGAGAACACATTGGGGGCAACGACTACGCTATAGGTACCGGGCGTCGTCCATTGCAGCTGGCCAGCTGCCTCCTGAGCAGCTGCGAACATCAGTTTGAAAATGGTGTCGTCCATACCTGCTCAGTTGTCATAAGGTTGGGTAACGACCATGCGCCAGCGAGTGGCTCCCTTGTTCGTCGTGACGAACAGCAACAGGTAAGTCTTGCCGGGCGTGAACGAATACACCACGTTGTTGCCGGTCTTGACTGTCGTTGGCAGCGTAAGCGTGCCGCCGGTGTAGGCCAACTCCACCGCGAAGCTGAAGCCATTGGTCGGGCAGTTCGCAAATGCCCACGTCTCGCTCGCCGACATGGTGCGCGTAAAGAAATTGGTAGACGACAGATCGAAGGTGGCCGATGCGGCGGCGCGCGGCGTGAACGAGCCATTGCCAAACAGCGGCATCCACTGGCCAGCGGTGTCGTTTGCCGGGTCGACCGTGCCAGCGCCGGTCACCTGACGACGGTACGCCTGGAAGTTGACTTGGCTGATGGCCAGAACGTTCTTACCGTAGGTCGCGCCACTTACCCACGGCTGCGCGTCAGCGGCCGCAATCGCAGCCTGCATCGCAGCTGTGGCGTTCTGAGCAGACGCTTCGGCCGCTGCGGCCTTCGCGCTTGCGAAGTCAGCACGATCAAGGATTTGCGCACCGAACTGATTCAGCTCTGCGTTGTAGGCCGGGAGCCGGCGATAGAAGAAGCCCATGTTCTTATCGAAGGTCGGCTTCTCCTGTGAACGGTGCGGCAACTCATTTGGATTCAAAAACTCAGTGATAGGCATTACACACTTCCTTCAATTTGCAGTGCCATGTCCGATTTCTTCAAACCCGGAATGACGATTTTGAAACTTCCGTACCGCCCGAATACTGCCGTGGCGCCATACGGTCCACCGATCCAGACGATCGGACGTTGACGGATCTGGAAAAGCTTTCGCTGGATGTAGTCGATCTCGCCGTTATCCACCTGAACATCGACGCTCATTTTCTTTGCATATGGCCTGAGCTCCGTATTGGTCGTGCCATCGAAATTGAATGTCGTGCTGGAGTAGTCTTTACCCTCTGCCGACAGTCCGTACAGGGAAGGACCGAAATCGTCTACTCCGCCGATGGCCAGCATCCCGCACTTCGGCACCCCACCTGGCTTACGGATCGCGATCAACACCAGCGCGTTTGCGTATGGTGGCAGCGACGTGGTAACGAAATAGTCGGAGCGGTCGGCCGGGCGGAAGCACCAGTCGAAGTAGCTACTGGTTCCGCTAGCAGTCACGAGACTCGTAACTTCAGACGCCACCAGCCCTTCGGATTGATCGACCACCGACAACTCGATTTCGTCGGCGTCGCAGTTTCCGATGTACAGGCCCTCGCTGATCGCCTGTGGAGTGAGAACGATGATGATTTCTTCGGGGTAGATCGTTTGGGTGTTGTTGTACTGGTCGAGCATTGCCCAGCGATTCGTCGCGCCGCGCGGATTCCAAGCTGCAGGATCGGTGAGGGCTTTCCCCTTATTCGCGTCGATCAGTGACTTGAACACGTTGTGCGTCACAGGGTCATGGACAAGCGCATCCTTTGCATACGTCGCGCCAGCGCTGTAGTCTGGCTCTGCGATCGGCACGTTGGAGTACAGCAGGCCAGCGACGGTGCCCACGATGTCAGCAGCCCGGGAGACAGTGCTACCGCTCGTTTTAATTGGGCTGGTAAGTCTGTCTCGCTCAAGCTGCGGCAGGCCGATGCGCAAGGTGAAGTCGTATGACTGGCCAGCCACCACTGCGATTGCAACACCCGCATGAATGAATGCTGTCGCGGAATTGCTTATCTGTATGGACTGGCTATAGCGGGCCAGCGGCAAACCCGAGACGGGGATGGCGTCCCCATTTGTTTGCTGAATGTGACTTGACCCACTTCGCTCAGTTACAAAAGATCGAATAGACGCAGGCAAGCCGCTAGAGGGTCGCATCCTATAAAAAAAACTGCTGACCCAATTTTGACCAGCTACAGCGGCAACTGTCTCGTTAAATTCAAAGCGAACATACAGCGAACCCGACGTATTGGCGATACCTTGATAACGCAGGTCGATGCAACTTACGCCTGATTCAAGCGGCAAATCAACCACAGTCGCTGAGATGCCCAGAACCGTAGCGTCAACGCCGTCAAGGAACCCCCACGAACTTGGCTTTGTACCAGGCGCGCCGGCGACTGCACCGGCCATTGTGTTATTCCGCAAATAATTCGTGGCGGCCGATTCCAGCAGCGCCCACGGTGCTTTGCTCAGGTCGGCGGGATCGTACGTCACGCCCAGAGTATTGGCCGGCACTTCGACCAGCGTGCCGTTTCCGTTGTACACATTTTTAACGGATGGCCGCGAGAACGACGTGTCGCCCAGCGTGATTGGGTCAACAATAATCATTTGATACGTTCCTTCGGTGAGCCGATTGTTTCCCAGCGCTCGAGCAGGTCGGCCGTAACCATCGTGTTCTTCGCGATCGCGGCTAGTGCACGCTCAAGCGCCTGGTCTTTTGTTTCGTTGTCCTTGCGCAGTCGGCTAACCTCTGCCGCCAGCGCCGCCGAGTTATCGTTCGGGTTGTTGAAACGTGACATCAGGTTGCGCGTCTGGCTGGCATTGAAGATGCGCGCCGCGCCAGTAGCTTCCAGTTCCGGCCCGTTCTCGCCAACGATGCGCCAGCCGCCGCCGTGGTCGCCGCCTGCAGCGTATCCAGGCACCTTCCTCTTCGCCTTGTACTCGTTGCTTTCCTTCAGGCCCTGCTCGATCGTGCCGTACGACGTACCGGCTGCGGCACGTTCCATCCAGTACTTGAGTCCAGCCGCATCGGCAGGCCGCCCGAACGTCGACTGATACAGCGCCTTGATCTTGGCTTCTGGCGAATTGCTAATGGCGCCCACGATGTCCGAGATCGAGCTGCCGGCAGCAGCGCGGTCATTCCAGTACTGCATCCCAGCAGCGTCAGGCGCGCGCCCCAGCGTGCTCTGATAGGCGTTGCTGATCGCGCTCGCCGATGCGTTGACCGGGTTCGATGCCGCGGCCTGCACGGCTGAGTGCAGTGCAAGAATGGCCTGATGAATAGACAGCGCGGTCGTGCTGATGCCATTGAGTTGGTCGATCTGCTCCTGCTCACGTTCAAGCATCTGCTCGTATGAGCTCAGCTGGCTCTCCAGCGATTTAAGCGTACGCTCCTCGACCGACAGTGCTGCGTCCGAGAGCGAGGCCAGGTCGGCCATCGTGTTTTTGGTTGAGTAGAAGTCAGCCTGGTAATCGGCGAAGCTGGCGAACTGCGCACTGGCATCCTGCGTCAGCACGCTCAGCACGGCCTGCAGCTTGTCCGAGTCGGGCAGCATGCCGCCGGCGCGAGCAATCGCCAGGAAGCCCTGCAGATCGCTCTGGGCGCGCGTGCGCTCCATTACCTCGGCACCCGGGCCGCGCATTCCATTGATCGTGCTGCGCAGGCTGTCCGATACGGTGCGGATCTTGTTTGCCGCCTCGGTATGGGTGGCGACCTGCTTTTGGATGGCGGTGCGCTCACGGTCAACGGCGCGCTGCAACACGGAGAACGCGCTGTCGACGTCGCTCATCAAGCCGGCCGCAACATCCTTTGCCGACAGCGTCGCGTCCTTCTCGGCCTGCAGTGCCTGGATGCGATCCCATAGCGGACGGTTGCCCTCGTCCAGAGCGGCGCGCTCCCGGGCCAGCAGTTGCTCGCGCGTCATCGTGAGCTGGTCGAGCTGCTCTTGCAGCGTGGTGCGCTCCTGCGCGATCTTCTCCTGCGCCGCGGCCTCGGCCTGCAACGACTGGATGCGATCCCACAGCGGGCGATTGGTGTCGTGCAGGGTATCGCGCTCTTTGGCCAGCAGCTGCTCGCGCGTCATTGTCAATTCGTCGAGCCGGTCCTGCAGCGTGGCACGCTGGTCAGCGATTTCCTCGAGCGACATGCTGAGGTCTTTCACGGCCGGGTACACCTTGGCGAACGCGTCGGCCAAGCTCATCATGGCGGTGAACTGCTTGGCACCCGCCTCGGTCGTCTTGTCGATGCCGAGTGCCGCATTCTTGAACTCGGCGCTGGTATCAACCCAGGCCAGGCCCATGCCGGCGAGCTGCTCGGTAACGTACTTTTGGATCGGCGCCAGGCGCTCGGCCTCGGTCAGGAAATTGTCCGCGAACGAACTGACCTGGCTGGCCAGCGCGCTGATGCCGCCCGACATGTCGATAAGCCGCTCACGCGCTGGCACGCTGGCGATACCCGCCGCGCCGACAGTGGTACCGATCGAGGCCATGATGGCGTCAAGGGTCTGGTAGTTCGACGCCACCCGGGCCAGCGTCTCGAGGTAGCCCTCGCCCACTTTCTGGAACGACTCAAGGCCGGCCACGCCGGATGCGGCCAGGCTATCGCCGACCTTCGAGAAGACCGCTTGCAGTTCCTCCTGGATCTCGTCGTCCGACAAACCCTTGAGGCTGACCTTGCCGATGTCGACAACGAAGCTGCTCAGCTGCGCATTGAAGCTGTCCGCGCCCAGCCCAAGGATGGTGCCGGCTTTGAACACGGTGTCGTACAGCGAAGTCAGCACGCTGGCGATCTGGCGGTTTCCTTCGGCGCCCAGCCCTTCCATCTTCACGCTAGTCTTGTCACTGCCGAACCAGCCGCCGTCTTTCTTGACGTCGGCGTACTGGGAAGCCTTGACGCCACCGGCCAGGATGCTCCCGAAGCTCGACTTATCCAGGGTAAAGCCGGTGTCCTCCACCGTCTGCTTGCCGCCGAAGACGCTGCCCAGTGCCTTGCCGACGAAGGTTTTGCCGATCACGGCACCCAGCACCGCGCCGAGTGCCATGCCAATTGGGCCGCCGAGCAGAAGGCCGATCTGGCTGGTACCCATGCCGACGTAGGCACCAGCCATCGCGCCGCCTACGGCTCCGGCTGCGGCACCGCCAATGCCAATCGCCTTCGAGTCGAACGCGCCTTTGTTCATTTCCTTGCCGAAGTCACCGGTCACGCCGGTTGTGCGCACGAGCAGCGAAGCGAACTGACCGATGCCCGACTCGATGTTGCGAAGCGAGATCAGCATGTCGTTGTTCACGCCGAGCGTGTCCTGCGACGACTGCTCGATCTCAGCGAGCGCGCGGGCGATAGATCCAGACTTTGCGTCCGAACCCAGCACGGTACCGGTGCCCTGCTCCTTCTGGCGGGACTCGGACAGACTCACGCTGCTACCGCCCGACACGCCACCGATAGCTACGCCCAAGCCAGCGACGACGGCGGCCATAGCGGCCATACGTCCGAAGGCGCTGTACGGGTCGCCGGTGCCCTGATTGAGAACCGCAGCGATACCCTTCGGCACCAGCTCGGCCATCGTCATCGCGAGCTCGGCGGCGTGGAAGACCTTCGATACCGTCATTAACGCCTGGTATCCACGGCTCTGCTCGCCGAAGAAGCCAGCCGCGGCACCCGCCATGTCGCCGTAGCCGGACAGGCGGTTCTTGGTTTCCATCTCGTTGAGACGTGCGATATCGGCGATGTACTTCTGTTCGCTCATGGCGCCGGTTAAACGCTCACGCTCTGCAGTGGCGCGGTGTTTGTCGATCTCGGCCTGACGCTTGCCAAAGCCGTCGAGCGTAGAGGTCAGCGCAGACAACGCGGTACCCGCACCGCCCAGCGATTCGCGCAGGGCTTCGCCGAACGACTGTGCTTTGGCGGGGTCGAGGAACTCATCCAACTGTTCGATGGATTTCTTGCTGGCTTCGAGACCGTCGATCTTGCCGAGCGCGGTCGCGCTGCGCTGCTTTGCGGCGATCAGCTTATCGAGATTTTCAATCTGCTTGAGCGTGAGGCCGCTGGATGATGCCTGAGTCCGTTGATACTCGAGCTCTGCCAATTCCATTGCTTCGATCTGGCCCTTCGTTTTCCCGAATGTAAGCGCGAGCTGCTCGTTGCTGGCCGCCTCAGTCATTGCACTTTCAATCGCCTTTGCAACGCTTGTGTCGTAAGCGGCCATTGACTTGGCGTACGACTCCAGGCCCTCCGCCGCACGCTTGTTCGCCTCGATCACTTCCAGCTTCGTCACAAGCTCTTTGCCCTCACTTTCCAGAAGGGCATATTGGATTGGTGTGAGCTTCCCCTTCATCTCGGCCAACAGCTCGGTGAGCTTGAGCTGCTCTTGCTGGCTGGCGGATAGTGATTCGCCAGCACTGAGTTCGAGATTGGCGGCAGCGATTTTCGCTTGGATCGCTTTCACTAGGTTCTGATACGCGGCGGCTTGCTTTTCCGCATCCTTAGAAGCATTGCCACCGTTCGATTTGTAAGCAAGTGTTTTCTTGCCAGGACCTTCCGCCGGGCCACCGGGAGCTGCGCCCTTCCCCTCATTCTCAAAGTATCCAGCCAGAGCACCTGAGAAGATATCGCCTCGCGAATTATAGAAATCCGACAGCTTCTTATTTGCCGCCTCCAGAACTTGGTTACGCTCAGCAACTGTCTTTTTCAGCTCCTCCAACGGAGAGCCGCCATTTACAGCGCTATAGGCCATCCTTGCAGGCGAAGCCGTCCAAAGCACTTTGAGGTCAGCGGCCACAACCTGGACGCTGCTTGAGATCGCGGAGAAGCTGCGAACTGCCAGCACGGCAACGTCGGCCACGCGAGCAATACCCATTGCAGTCATCTTGGCCCAGTCAGCGATTTCGCCACTGTCGATTAGACCGTCTTGTTTTTGTATGACATCAGAAAATCCTTTCGCCAGTCCGGACAAAGCGGGCAGTGCGGCTGCGGTAATAGCTTCGAACGCTTCGTCGGTGCGCACACCCAACATACCAAACTGGTCTTGTAGGGAGGCGACTTGGGTAACCGATCCGGCAGAGATCGTTGAGAAGCCATCGACGGTTTCCGCTAGATCATTCATAAACGGCAGCAGCTTTACGCCGGATTCCTCGAACAGATCATTTGCTAGAGCGGCTTTGCCGGAACCATCGGCGTAGTTTTGCAAGCTCTTCGCTACCTCAATGAATACTTGTCCAGGATCACTCAGCGTGCTCGCAGAAATGCCAAGGGCGTAAAGCGCCTTTGCTGTCTTGCTTGATTTATCATCGAGAGTAGTGAGGCCGCGTGCGAGCTTGACCAGGGCAGGATCTACCGTGCCTCCAAAATCGGCGCCGAACGCTTTGGCAACTTTCTGGATTTGCGACAAACTCTCGACGGTGGAGCCGATCTTCTGCGAGAGGTCATCGAGCTGGCCCATGGAATCCATGACACCTGTGATTCGCGCCGCCAGGCTGGCGAGCGACACGCCTGCGACGGTGAAGCCAGCGACATTGCCAATGGTGGACTGAAGGTTTGAATAGCGATCGCCGAGACTACCGAGCTGCCCCGAGATGCGCTCCAAGGATTCACCGTTCATGCGGCGCAGAGCATCACCAACAGACTCAATCCGCCGCTGGCTTTCTGCCGCACCTTCTACGGCCATCTCAATAAGTGCGCGCGGCAGTGCCATCGTCCTAGTTCCTTAATTCTTGCGTTGGCGCGACCACTCTTCGAGGCACGCTCTTTCCATCATTTGAATCAGCAGAAACGTATGCTCACGGGCCTTTTTCTTCAGGCCGCGTAGCCGCATACATGTTTCCACTCCTGGGTAGTTCAAACCTGTAGCGCCTCCCATACCAGCGCTCCACTGGGTCTGCACAGCGAGCCACATGCTGAAAGGTTCGTCGTTCTCAGGCCAGAGCCAGTACTCGTCTTCGTTCAGCGCGATGCCGCCCTCGGCGCAGAGACCGAAGGCGGCAAGCGCGTCGCTTACGTGATCGTGTTCGGCCGGCTCATCGTGACCAAACTCGATTTGGCCGCGCGCCAATAGGCGCACGACCTCGGTCAGTTTTTTGCGACTGCGGCCACCTGCTCCAGGTAGGCGTGCATGATCACGAC
>Ga0308158_10003554_pt1 | contig 13652 bp, 11 predicted proteins | sample PhyBR2_FD_201038 | JGI IMG/M metagenome (GOLD analysis project Ga0308158, IMG submission 201038) | Phyllosphere microbial communities from UC Gill Tract Community Farm, Albany, California, United States - DLSLB.R2 | ecosystem: Host-associated > Plants > Phyllosphere > Unclassified | place: USA... | reverse complement strand
GCCCGGCCTTCACGACGCGTGGCTTTGTCGAAGAAGACGCCGTCACCGTGGGCAACCTGATCGCCGACGTGCTGGACAACCCGCACGACGCCGCGACCATCGAGCGCGTCAAGGGCGAAGTCAAGAAGCTGACCAGCAAGTACCCGGTCTACGCTGCCTGATTTGCTGCTCTGCCTTCGCGGGCCGGTTCGCCGGCCCGGTCGTCGTCCCACGTAGTCTTGCAGCCCCGGCGCCATGAAATGTCCCTTTTGTCAGCATGAAGATACACAAGTCCTCGATACCCGCGTATCGGAGGAAGGGGACGCTATCCGGCGCCGGCGCCGCTGCGGCAAGTGCGACAAGCGCTTTACCACCTATGAGCGCATCGAACTGTCGATGCCGATCATCGTCAAGAAAAACGGCAGCCGCACCGAGTTTGCGTCGTCGAAGCTGCGCGGCAGCCTGATGCTGGCATTGCGCAAGCGGCCCGTGGCAGCCGAAGCCATCGACAAGGCCGTTGCCTCGATTGAAGAAAAGCTGCTCACCAGCGGTCTGCGCGAAGTCGATACCGGCCATGTGGGCGAGCTCGTGATGCAAGAGCTCAAGGGCCTCGACAAGATCGCGTATATCCGCTTCGCGTCCGTCTACAAGAATTTTGAAGACCTGGATTCCTTCCAGGCAGCGCTGGCCGAAGTCGGGCATCAGCACAAACTCGACAACTAATCCCTTCCCGAGGTTCCCCGAACGGCGCGGCGTACGCTTGCGCCGCCGCACGGGTGCGCGAAGCCGGCCTGATAACGTCAAGGTTCGTTATCGGGAGGCTCGCATGCGTCACCAGTCTCAGTGCGGTTTCACGCTCATCGAAGTGCTGGTGGCGCTGTTCGTGCTCGCCATCGGTGTCGTCGGCGCCGGCGCGGCGCACCTGGTGGCCGAGCGCACGCGCCAGCAGGCGGCCTTGACGGCCGAAGCGGCCCAGCTCGCCAATTCGCTGGCAGCGCGCATGCACGCCAATGCGCCGCTGGCCAGCCTGCCCGATGCGGGCAATCCCTATCTGTCGCTCGACTACGACGCCGTCGCCGACGGCCCGCCCGTTGCAGCTGCTGCATGCTTCGGCAGCGCCGCATGCGATCCGCTGGCGCTGGCGGCGTTCGACCTCGATGAGACGCGCCTGCTCGTGCACGGGCGCTTTCCCGGCGGGCGCATTGCCGTCTGCCGCGATGCGGCGCCGTGGGATGCCGGCAGCCACCGCTATCAATGGGCATGCAGCGGCGGGGCGCAGGCGGGGGTGGCGATCAAGATCGGCTGGCACGGCAACGATGACCTGCCGGCGTTCGTGCTGATGGTGGCGCGATGACGCGCGACCGGCACCTTCGCGCGCGCCAGCCGGGCTTTACCATCGCCGAGTTCATGGTGGCGATGGTGCTCGGCCTGGCCGTGCTGCTGGCGGCTGGCTCGCTGCTGATCGGCGCGACGCGGGCGCACGCGGCGCTGCTCGAAGCGGCCGAGATGGACGACGCCGGCCGCTATGCACTGGATGCGCTGGCACGCGCCGTGCGCCTGGCCGGCCACGTCGACTGGGCGGCGCACCCAGTGCCAGACCCGGCAGTCCCGGCTGCCATTGCCGGGCTGGATGCGGCCTCGCTGACCTATGCCGGCGCCGGGATCGATGCGCCGCTGCCCCTTGCCGTCAACGGCAGCGACGTGCTGGCGCTGCGCTTTGCCGGCACCGGTGCGCCACCGGATGGCGATGGCGGCACGCTCGACTGCGCCGGCTTTCCGGTCCATCGCGACCAGGAAGGGTGGAGCATTTTCTATGTCACGCGCAATGCGCAGGGCGACGCCGAACTGCGCTGCAAATACCGGGGCGCCGGCAGCTGGTCGTCCGATGCGGTGGCAGGGCATGTCGACAGCTTCCAGGTGCTGTACGGGCTCGATACCGATGGCGATGGCGCGCCCAACCGGTACGTGAACGCCAGCGCGATCCGGGCGCTGGATGCGGCGCTCGTGCTGGCCGGGTCGACGCTGGATGAGCGTGATGCCGACCTGCGCACGCGCAGCCACTGGAAGCGCGTCGCGAGCGTGCGTTTGGGCCTGCTGCTGCACGGCCCGCGCCGGGCTGCCGGCAGCGGTGCGAGCCTTGTGCACTGGCTGTTCGGGCCGGGCTACGACGGGGCGCTGGCTGCCGCCGATCCGGGTGCCAGGCTGGCGGCGGCTGACCTCGACAGCGAGGGCGATGCGCGCATGCGCAAGGTGTATGGCGCGGTGATTGCGGTACCGATTGCGTTGCCTGTGTTGCCATCGGCGGCGCCGCCCGCTGTACCGCCCGCCGGGCCGCCCGCGTCGCCACCCGCAGGGCCGCGCGCTGCACCTTCCATCGCGCCGTCCGTGGCCGCGCCTTGAGCCGGGCATGCGCAATCGACGTTCACCCAACCCCCGGCGCCAGGCTGGCATCGCACTCATCACTGCGCTCGTCCTGATGCTGGCGGTGCTGATGACGGGCATTGCGTCAGCGCGCGGCGCGCTGCAAGGCACGCGGGGCGCTGCGTACGAACGCGATCGCGTGCTGGCGATGCAGATGGCCCAAGCCGCCCTGGTCGATGCTGAACACGATATCGACGGCGGCGCGGCGCCGGGCTCGGCGCGCGCCAATGCGATCGTCGGTGGCAGCGCGGATGCGTTCATCGGTGGCTGTCTCGGCGCCCGCCCGTATAACGGCCTGTGCGCGCACGACGCCGACCCCAACCGCCAGCTTCCCCGACTGGCCGCTGATGACGGGCCGGGTATCGGCTTCGGCACCTTCACCGGCGCCACGCTGCCGACGGGCGAGGGCGGTTTGCCGCTCGCGCTGCCACGCTACCTGATCGAACTGATGCCGGCCTCCGGCGAGGGGCAGCTGTACCGCATTGCCGCGCACGGCGCCGGCAGCATGCCAGGTGCCCAGGTCGCGCTGCAGGCCTATTACCGCAAACCACCCGATGGATCGCGCGGCCGGCGCGTCGGCTGGCGCGAGGTCGGCAACTGGTCGGCACTGGTTGCCGCCGCAGCCGACTGAGCCACCAGAGCACACAGGAGAACACTGCATGACACGGGATCGCAAGAAGGGTTTCACACTGATTGAACTGCTGGCCGTGCTGGCGATCATCGGCATCCTGACATCGGTTGCGTATCCGTCGTATGCGCGCCAGATCGTCAAGGCACGCCGGGTCGAGGCCCAGCTGGCGCTGCTCGAGCTGATGCAGCGCCAGGAACAATATCGCGCGCAGCATCACACGTATGGCGCGTTCTCGATGGCCGCCAGCGCTGCCGACACGGGCCAGTTTCGCACCTGGCTTGGCAACAGCGCCGCCGCCAGCGCGTATGAGCTTGACGGCGACGCCTGTCCGGGCCAGCCAGTTGCTGCGTGCATCCTGCTGCGCGCGCGGCCGGGCACGGCCAACGTCAACGCTGCTTTTGCCGATCCCGAATGCGGCACGCTGACGCTGGACAGCACCGGGGCACAGGGCGCCAGCGGTGCATCCGTGCGCTGCTGGCCATGACAACCCCCGTCGTGAAGTCGCTGCCCCGATCCGCCCCGCAAGCCCGCTGCAGCGGCGTGTCGCTGGCCGAACTGGCCGTGGTGCTGGGCATGGTGGCCATCACGGCGGCGCTGGCGGCCCCCGGCCTGCACCGGATCGTGCAGGGCCAGGAACTGCGCGTGGCTGCCAGCGACCTGTACAGCGCAGTCCAGCTGGCCCGCTCGCAGGCGATTGCCCGCAACGAGCCGGTCATCCTCACGTCCAATGACGCAGCCGGCATCGACTGGTCGCGCGGCTGGACCGTCTACGTCGACCGCGACAACAATCGCCAGGCGGGGGCTGGCGACGAGATCCTGGCCGTGCGCGCCACGCTGGCGCAGGGCGTGCAGGTGAGCTATTCCTTTGCCAGCGCTGCAGCCCCGCAATACATCGCCTACAATGGCGCGGGGCGCAGTTGCAGCGACACCAGCAGCGCCGCCGCGCGGCCGGGCACGCTGTCACTGTTCCATGGCGGCGGGGTACGCCGTATTAAAATCAATATGCTTGGTCGCCCGCGCCTGTGCAACCCGGCCCGTGACGCCGGCTGCGACGGCGCCGCCGCACCGCCCTGAAATGAGCCTGCAAACAAGCCTGAAGCAAGCCGAAAACCAGCGCATGCCACAACGCGCATCGATGAAAGACCACGTGACCCACGACAGCCGACCCATTCTCAACGACACCGAAGGCATGGCCGCGGCGCTGGCCTGGGCGGCGCGCGGCATGTTCATCACGGCGCCCAATCCGCGCATCGGCTGCGTCATCGTCAAGGATGACGTCGTCATCGGCGCCGGCCACACGCAGCCTGCCGGCCAGGCGCACGCCGAAATCCAGGCGCTACGCGACGCCGCCGCACGCGGCAACGATGTGCGCGGCGCCACCGCCTACGTCACGCTCGAACCCTGCAGTCACCATGGCCGCACGCCGCCGTGCTCGGAGGCGCTGATCGCCGCCGGCCTGGGCCGCGTGGTCGCGGCGATGGTCGATCCCAATCCGCTGGTCGCCGGGCGCGGCCTGGCGCAGCTGGAAGCGGCGGGCATCGCCGTGCGCTCCGGGATCATGGCGCGCGAAGCGCAGGAACTGAACATCGGCTTCTTCTCGCGCATGGTGCGCGGCTTGCCGTGGGTGCGCCTGAAAGTGGCCGCCAGCCTGGACGGCGCCACGGCGCTGGCGGGCGGCGAAAGCCAGTGGATCACGGGCGCGGATGCGCGCGCCGACGGCCATGCATGGCGCGCGCGCGCCAGCGCGATCGTTACCGGCATCGGCACCGTCAAGGCCGATAACCCGCAGCTCACCGTGCGCGGCCTTGCCACGCCGATGCAGCCGCGCCGCGTGATCGTCGACAGCCGCCTGGAGATCGATCCCGATGCCCACATCCTGCAGGGCGAGCCGTGCTGGCTCGTCGCGGCGGCCGGGCAACCGGGCGACGAGAAAGCCGCCGCCTTGCGCGCCGCTGGCCACGAAGTGCTGTACCTGCCGAATGCCCATGGCAAGGTCGACCTGCCGGCGCTGATGCGCGAACTGGGCCGGCGCGAAGTCAATGAAGTGCATGTCGAAGCGGGCAGCAAGCTCAATGCGTCGCTCGTGAGAGAAGGCTGCGTCGACGAACTGCTGGTCTACCTGGCGCCCAGCCTGATCGGCCCGGGGCAGGGCATGTTCGACCTGCCGCCGCTCACGCAACTGACCGAACGGCGCCAGTTGCGCTTCCACGACGTCACGCGCGTGGGCGACGACCTGCGCATCCTGGCCCGCTTCGCCGAAGCTGCCCAATCATCCTCTGCTACCCCCAACAAGGAATAACGTCGTATGTTTACTGGAATCGTCGCCGCTGTCGGCACCATCACTTCCGTCGCGCCGCTGGCCGGCGGCCTGGACGCCGGCGTGCGTCTCGCCATCGATGCCGGCCCGATGCCTCTGGCCGACGTGGGCCTGGGCGACTCGATCGCCATCAACGGCGCCTGCATGACCGTCACCGAAAAGAGCGCCACCGGCTTCACGGTCGATGTCTCGCGCGAAAGCCTGAACAAGACCGTGGGCCTGGACGCGCCCGGTGAAGTCAACCTCGAGAAGGCACTGACACTGGCCGAGCGCCTGGGTGGGCACCTGGTGTCGGGCCACGTCGATGGCCTGGGCATCGTGCACAGTTTTGAGCCGGTCGGCGAATCGCGCGAACTGATCATCGATGCGCCGCACGAGCTGGGCAAGTTCCTGGCCTATAAAGGATCGATCGTCGTCAACGGTGTCTCGCTGACGGTCAACCGGGTGCACGACCTGGAAGAGGGCGGCCAGAAAGTCTGCCGCTTCTCGATCAACCTGATCCCGCACACGATCGAGGTCACCACGCTGCGGCACCTGGCCGCCGGTTCGCGCGTCAACCTCGAAATCGACCTGATCGCGCGCTACGTCGAGCGCATGCTGGCAGCCACCACTGCCAGGTAATCGAGCACGCGGTTTGATGCCACCGGCTTCGTGAAGTGCGCGTCGAAGCCGGCGGCACTCGAGCGTGCCAGGTCGTCCGGCGCGCCCCAGCCGGAGACGGCAACGATCGCGCAGCGCTCGAGCCCGGCGATCTGTCGCAGGCGGCGCGCCACCTCGTGGCCCGACATGTCCGGCAGCCCGATATCCAGAAACGCCACGTCCGGCAGGCATTGCGCCGCCATCTGCAGCGCCTGCTGGCCGTCATGGGCAAGCGTGACGTCGTGGCCCTCCATCTCGAGCAGTATCGACAGCGTCTCTGCCGCATCGACATTGTCGTCCGTGACGAGAATGCGCAGCGGCCCGACCGGCGCGCTCTGTGCTGCTGGCGCTCGATCAGGCGCCGACGCCACTGCCGCCTGATCGAGCGCGAGTCTGACCACGAATGTGCTGCCCTTGCCGATGCCCTCGCTGTGCGCGCTGACGGCGCCGTCGTGCAGGGCAATCAGCTGGCGTACCAGCGACAGGCCGATGCCCAGGCCGCCCTGCGCGTGCTTCCGGTTGCTGCCCACCTGGCTGAACATCTCGAACACCGATTCCAGCGACGCGGCCGGGATGCCGACGCCGTTGTCGGTGACGGTAATGACGGCGTCGGCCCCATCCTGCGTCACGCGCAGCGACATCGCACCGCCCGGCGGCGTGTACTTGGCTGCATTGGTCAGCAGGTTGCCCACCACCTGCGCGATGCGGGTGGCGTCGGCAAGCACCGGCAGCGGGGCAGCATTGAGCTGCAGATCGAATGTGTGCTGCTTCTGTTCGATCAGCGGCAGGCTGGTCTCGACCGCGTCGGCCACGATCGCATTGAGGTCGACGCGGGCTTTGCGGATCTCCACCTTGCCATTGGTGACGCGTGCGATGTCGAGCAGGTCGTCGATCAGGTGCGCCAGTTGCCGGACCTGGCGCTCCATCATGCTCCGGACGTTGGCAATGGCGCCGGCGTCAGCGGGCCCGATGCGCATCAGCTCCAGGCCCGTCAACAGCGGCGCCAGGGGATTGCGCAGTTCGTGCGCCAGCACGGCCAGAAATTCGCTCAGGTTGCGGTTGGCCCTGGCCACTTCGTCGAACAGCTCGCGCTGCCGGGACTCGGCCAGGCGCAGGGCCGCCTCCGTGCGTTTGAAGGCGTCGATGTCGGTGACGATGGCCACGTGGCCGCGGGTGACGTTGTCTCGCCCCTTGAGCGGTACGGCGGCCACCTGGGTCCAGATCTCGACGCCATCGTCGCCCAGGTAGCGCGCTTCGATGCCCGGCACGACGCGCTCGCCGCGCGCCGCGCGCGCGCCGGCGAAATCACGGCGCTCCACAAGCCGGCCATCATCATGGAACGCGGTCCAGCGCATATAACGCTCCTCGTCCAGCGACGGCAGCACGCCGGTGGGCAGGTAGCGGTGCATTGCCTGGTTTGACAGCAGCAGCTTGCCGTCCTGGCCGGCCACGGCCACGCCCACCGGCAGGGCGTCGAACATCGTCACGAGCGTGTCGCGCGTTTCGTGCAGCGCCTGTTCGGTTCGCTTGCGGTCGCTGATGTCGAGCACATTGCCGACAAAACCCAGGAAGTCGCCATTCGGGGCAAAGCGCGGCTGGCCGGTCGCGATCACCCAGCGGTAGCCGTCGACGGCATGCCGCAGGCGATGCTCCATGCTGAATGGCGCGCGGCGCGCATTGGCATCGACGACCGTGTGCAGCGCCGCGTCGCGCTCGTCGGGATGCACTGCCGCCGTCCAGCCGAACGCCAGGCTCGTCCCCTTGTCCTGGGCCGTGAATTCGTGCCAGGCGCGCGACAGGAACGAGAGCCTGCCATCGGGCTCGGTCACCCACAGCATGGCCGGCGCGGCATCGGCCAGGTCCTGGAAGCGCGACTCGCTGCGCGCCAGCGCCCGTTCAGCCAGGCGCCGCTGCAGGATCGCGGCGGCCTGGTTGGCGGCCACGCCCAGCAGCAGGCGCTCGTGCTCGGACGGAAAACCGGCGCGCCGCGCGCCGATGACCACGACGCCGGGATCGCTGCCGATGCCGAAGCGGGCGGTGCCGAACTGCAGCGGCGCGTCGTCGTTTTGCAGTTCGCCCGACTGCATGGCGGCATCGAGCGCCGCACGCGCGGCGGGCAGCAGGCTGTCAGTCGCGTCGCGCCGGACGCGGATGATTTCCAGTGAATCGGTCTCGCCCTTGCCCGGCAGGTGGATACCGACCAGGTCCAGGTTCAGCGTGCTGAGAAGGACGCCAGCCAGGCTGTCGATGACGCCTTCCGGCGGCAGGTCGCCCCAGACGGCTGGCAGGGTGGTCATGGCCACCAGGTCGCGCGTGGTCTTGCGCAGGCGGTCGATTTCGGCGCGGTACTCGTCGGGTGAATGCATGCCGCAGCGCCCGCCTATTGCGCAGCGCTGGCCGGCGCGGCGCCTGCCAGGCGACGCGCTGCGAGCTCCTCGAGCATCTCGGCCGGCGGCACGAAGAACGGATTTTCCTGCAGGATGCCGCCGATGATCACCATCGGGTGGGTGCGCAGGATGTCGATCACGACATCGGCGCTGAAATGCGTCAGGTCGTAGGTGCAGACGATCGGGTTGTGGTGCTCAGGGAGTATCTGGTTCAGGCGCGCCTCGTATTCGACGACGTCGTGGGCGTCGGGACGTGCGCCGGGCGACCAGGCCATGTCGGCGATATTGCGCGAGACGGTGCCGGGTGGTGCGTCAGCCGGCGCGATCAGCGCCAGCAGCGTGGCGATCATGCGCTGCTGGTCGAACCTGCCATCCTGCAGATAGGTCTCGTCCCAGGTGTGCACGGCAAGCTGGCCTTGCACCTGGGCGGCGTCAAGGTCCACGCCGGCCTGCGCCAGCCGGGCAAGGTGCATGTCGCGCTGCGCCGGGTTGACGATATGGGTAGCCAGATCGCCGCGTTCGACGCCTTCCAGGATGAACGGCAGCAGCACGCGGTACTTTTCTTCGTCCGTATGGAAAAAGGCGCAGGCATGGCACGCGTGGGTGAGGGGCTTGCCGGCCAAGTGAACCGGGTTATCGGAAATGCGCATGGTGTTTCACCAGTAGAGCGCCGGTGATGCCTGGCGCCGGCGTTGATCTGTACGTGGGCGGATGCCCGCTGCCACGGCAGCGTGCACGCACAGTATAGACGATGCCCGCCGCCACGCGAACGGTCGTGCGAGGCTCAGGTGCCGGGTGTTGCCGGCACGTCCTGCCTGCCCGTGGCCGGCGCCCTGGCCACGTTTGCGGCCCTGGTGGCCAGCTCGGGATTGAGCACCACCTGCACATAGTTCTTCGTATCGAAGTAACGCCGCGCCGCTGCCTGCACGTCCTGGGCCGTCAGCGCGCCCACCTGCTGCTCGACCTTCAGGATCGACGCCGGATCGGTGCCTTCGGTCAGGCTCGATTGCAGGTTCGCCACCCAGTAGCCATTCTCGCGCAGCGAGCGGCGGTGGTTCTGGATCCAGCCGGATTTGACCTTCTCCAGCTCGGCGGCGTCCGGGCCGTTCTCCTGCAGGCGCCTGATCTCGGCAAACGTCGCGGCCACGACCTTGTCGACGTTCTCGGGGCCGGTCGGCAGGTTGATGCCGATTGAGTAGTTCCCATACGGGATCTTGCTGAGCGCACCGCTGGCGCCGCCGCCGTAGATCATCGCCATCTTTTCACGCAGCACCTCGATGATGCGCAGATTGGTCACTTCGATCAGTGCAGACAGGCGCAGCTGCTCGGCTTCGGAAAATTCGGCCGGGCCCGTGAAGTTGATCGAGATCGTGCTTTTCGGTTCGGTACCGCTGCGCACCTCGCGCTTGACCACGCCGGTGACCGGGCGCAGGCCCACGTCGCGAAACGCCACTGGCACCGCGGGCGTCGGCAGGGTGCCCAGATAGCTCGTCAACAGCGGACGGATCGCTTTTTCGTCGAAGCTGCCCACCAGGATGAAGGTCATGTCCTTTGCGCTCGAAAAGCGCTGGCGGAAGATGGCAATGCTGCGATCGAGGTCGATCTTGGCATACTCGTCGGCCTCGAGCGAGCGCGGGGCGCGCGGGTGATTGTTGAACAGCGCCGACACCACGGCGTCGCCGAAACGCCGGCCCGGCTGGCCGCTGGCGTTGCGCGCGATTTCGGCCTGCTTGTCGATATATGCGTGGAACAGGTCTTCGTCGCGGCGCACGCCGGCGAACTTCAGCCACAACAGCTGCAGCATCGTTTCGATGTCGGTCGCGCCCGAGGCGCCGGCGATGACGTCGGTGTAGCTGCCCAGGCCCACGGTCACGCCGGCCGCCTTGCCGGCCAGGATCTTGCGCATGTCCAGCGGCGTGAAATCCTTCACGCCCATGCTGGCCACGATCGCGTTGGAAAAGCGCGCGTTGAGGATGTCCTGGTCGGGGAACAGGCTTTGCCCGCCGGGACGCGCCGCGCTCAGGACCACCTGGTCGTTCAGGAAGTCGGTGGGCTTCAGGATCACCTTCACGCCGTTCGACAGGGTGAGGCGCGTCAGGCCCAGCGCCTTGTCGTGCTCTTCGTGCGTGATCGTGCCGGGTTGCGCCGGCCGTTCCATCAGGCGCGCCGCCAGCAGTTTTTCATCATACGGCGCGACCGGCTGGCGCGCGGCATCGGCCACTGCTGCCAGCAGTTGCGGGCCGGTCGGCGTATCGGGCCGGGCCACACCCGTGTACAGCACCAGCTTGCCCGAGTCTTGCGGGATCGTGCTGCGCGCGTACGCGTTCATCTCGGCCTGCGTGATGCCGGGTACGAGGTTCTGCACGTAGCGGTATTCGGTTTCGATGCCGGGAATGGCCTCGTCCTGCAGGAAGTTGCGGATGTATTCGGCGGCGTAGGTGCCCGAATCGCTCTTGGCGCGCTCGTTCCAGGCCTGCTCGTAGGTGCGCATCAGGTTTTTCTTGGCGCGCTCGATTTCCTGCACGCCAAAGCCGTGCTGGCGCGCGCGTTCGTTTTCCTGGACCAGCGCCGCGATGGCCGGCTGCGCGCCACGCGGGCCGATGGCGGCCGACGCGTTGTAGGCGCGGTAGCGCGGGGTCAGCTTGCCCAGCGAGCTGCTGGCGCCCAGCCACGGCGCATCGGGCAGTTGCGAGATTTCGGCCAGGCGCGCGCTGAGCATCGAGGCGAACAGGCCCTGCACCAGCTCTTCGCGGTAGGCGCGCACGGTGCCCAGGTCGCGCACCGGCTGCACCGGATAGCGGATCAGCACTGCATTGCCGTCCGCTTCGGGGTCGGTCACGACCAGCGCCTCGGTGTCGGCGCGCGCGGGAATCGCGGCGTAGTCGCGCGGGCGCGGCTTCGCCGGATTCTTCAGGCGCGTGAAATGCTGCTTGACCAGCTTCTCGGCCTGCGCCGGATCGATGTCGCCAACCACGACGACTGCCATCAGGTCGGGCCGGTACCAGTCCTTGTAGAAGCGCTTGAGCGTCTCGGGCCTGAAATTGCGCAGCACGTCTTCGCGACCGATCGGCAGGCGTTCGGCGTAGCGCGAGCCGTTGAACAGGCGCGGGTAGATCTGCTTGCCCATGCGGTCGGCCGCGCCTTTGCCCAGGCGCGCTTCTTCGAGGATGATGCCGCGCTCCTTGTCGATGGCGTCGGTATCGAAGCTCACGCCATGAGCCCAGTCTTCCAGCACCTGGAAGGCCTGGGTGACATTTTGCGGTTTATCCGTCGGAATCGGCAGGATGTACACGGTTTCGTCGAACGAGGTGTAGGCATTCAGGTCGGCGCCGAAGCCCACGCCGATCGATTGCAGGTACGACACCAGCTCGTGCTTGCGAAAGTGGGTGGAGCCATTGAACGCCATGTGCTCGACGAAGTGCGCCAGGCCGCGCTGGTCGTCGTCTTCCAGGATCGAACCTGCCTTGACGACCAGGCGCAGTTCGAGCTTGCGTTCGGGGCGCGCATTGCGCTGGATGTAGTAGGTCAGGCCGTTGGCCAGCTTGCCGACCTTGACCTGCGGGCCGACCGGGATCACGGCATCGAGCTGCAGCGCATCCATTTTCGAGACGGCTGCCGTTGGCGCACTGACCTGCGGCGCACTGTGCGCCAGCGAGGAAACGCACACCACCGCGGCCAGCCATGCGCCGCGTACAAATTTGTTGCTCATTGGGGGTTCCCGGTGACTTGATCGGTGCATTTTACAGGGCGCGCGGCGGTGCACGGCTGGGCTTAAGGCTGCACTAACGAACGCCGCACCAGAGGATGCGGCGCCAGCACGGCGCTTACAGCTTCACGCAGCCCAGTGCCAGCAAGCCGGCCATCCCGGACGCCGGGATGGGCCGCCCGTACAGGTACCCCTGCATCACGTCGCAACCGAGCGAACCGAGAAAATCGCTCTGGCCGATCGTCTCGACGCCTTCGGCCACCACGGCCAGGGACAGGCCCTTGGCCAGCGCGATGGTGGCCTGGGCGATCGCCGCGCTGCGCTGCTCGCTGGTGATGTTGCGCACGAAGGTCTGGTCGATCTTGAGTTTGTCGAGCGGGAAGCGCGACAGGTAGCCCAGCGATGAATAGCCGGTGCCGAAGTCGTCCAGCGAAAGCGACACGCCCAGTTCGCGCAGTTCGGCCATCTGGGCCTCGGCCGCGCTGCTGTCGCCCAGCATCACGCTTTCGGTCAGTTCGACCTCGAGCCAGCGCGGCGCCAGGCCGCTGTCATTGAGCGCGGCGCGCACCACCGAGACGACGGCGCCGGCCTTGAACTGGTGGGCCGACACATTGACCGCCACGCGCACCGGCGCCAGGCCCGCATCCTGCCAGGCCTTGTTCTGAAAGCACGCCTGGCGCACGACCCATTCGCCGATCGGATGGATCAGGCCCGTGTCTTCGGCCAGCGGGATGAAGTCGGCCGGCGAGACATGGCCGATCTCGGTGCTGTGCCAGCGCAGCAGGGCTTCCATGCCGACCAGTGAGCCGTCCACGCGCGAGACCTGCGGCTGGTAGTGCAGCGCCAGTTCGTCGCGTTCGATCGCACGCCGCAGGCGCGTCTCGAGCGCCAGCCAGCGCAGCGCCTCGGCATTCATCTCGCCCTTGAAGAAGCGAAAGCCATTGCGCCCCGATTCCTTGACGTGCGTGAGCGCCGCATCGGCCGCCTTGAGCAGATCGCCCGGCGCGTCGCCATCGCGCGGATAAATGCTGATGCCCACGCTGCCGGTGACCACCAGGTCGTGGCCGCCCACGCCATGCGGCTCGGCGACGGCATCGATCAGCTTCTGCGCGCAGTAGATCACGTCATCGGTGTCATCGAAGTCGGTCATGAGCAGGACGAATTCATCGCCCGACAGGCGCGCCACGGTGTCGGTGGGGCCGGCCAGCACGCTGACGCGGCGCGCGACTTCGCGCAGCACGGTGTCGCCCGCCGCGTGACCAAGGCTGTCGTTGATGCGCGAGAGCCGGTCGACATTAAACAGCAGCACGGCGACCTGGCTGGCATCCTGGCGCGCCGCGGCCAGGGCCTGGCCCACGCGGTCGTTGAACAGCGAGCGGTTCGGCAGCTGTGTCAGCACGTCGTGGTTGGACAGGAAATCGAGCTGGTGGTGGGCCGCCTTGAGGGCCGACAGGTCGGTCGACACCGACACATAGGCCGTCAGGTTGCCGGCATCGTCGCGCACCGCGCTGATGCTCATGCTGGCCGGGTAGATTTCGCCGTTCTTGCGGCGGTTCCAGATTTCGCCGCGCC
>Ga0308158_10003552_pt1 | contig 13653 bp, 13 predicted proteins | sample PhyBR2_FD_201038 | JGI IMG/M metagenome (GOLD analysis project Ga0308158, IMG submission 201038) | Phyllosphere microbial communities from UC Gill Tract Community Farm, Albany, California, United States - DLSLB.R2 | ecosystem: Host-associated > Plants > Phyllosphere > Unclassified | place: USA... | reverse complement strand
AACTCGGCTCCAGCTCGGAATATCCTCGTCGGTCCTCACCTCGCGGGATGGGCTCCACGGCGATGAAGTTCACGAGCCGCTCGCGCGGGTGATCCAGGTACGGGGTGAACACCCGCAGCAGCCCGCGCGGGCCCGGGATCGGATGGATCCCGATCTGCATGCCGTCCGCGTGCCCCCAGCGCGGCTCGGCGTCCGTGACCCCCGTCGGTCGCAGCCAGATGCCGTCCGCAATCGCCGGTTCAGCCTCCGTGAACCGTTCAGCCAACCCCATCGGATCTCCTTCTGCGTTGAAATCGATTTCGTAATCGTACCGATTTCAGTAGAGTGTGGCGAGATCAAGGAGGATCATGCCAACCCCCTCATCAGCCCTTCGGCGACTGACTGCAGTGCTTGCTGCCGTCGTCGTCCTCTCTCTGACAGCCTGCTCCAACGGAGGTTCCGTGAACGTGGATTCCAATCCCGACAAGCCCTTTCTGCTCACCGGCGTATCGAACGTGAAGGAGATCGCGAAATTGACCGGACCGGATGCCGTCAACGACACCGCCGCTGTCGGCGTCGCCGGCACCGACCTCGGCTGGATGATGAACCTCGGCGATCGGACCTTCTTCGTCTTCGGGGACACCTTCGGTGAGCGGGATCCCGAGTCGTTCGGCGGTCAGGGGGAGTTCTGGCGTTCGAACGTCGCAGCCTGGACGACCGACGACGATCCCACTGACGGCATCTCCTTCGAAGGCTGGCACGTCGATGATGTCGGCCTGGCTGAGGCGCTCATCGAGGGCGATCATGACGCGAACGATGCGGGTGGAGAGGTGACGAAGATCCCCACCTACGGCTTCTCGGTCGACGACGTCCTCTATGTCTCGTACATGTCCGTCTCGCATTGGGGTGAGCCGGGGGCGTGGGATGCCAACTACTCAGCGCTCATCCGCTCGACGGATGGGGGCGACAGCTGGCATCCGGTCGACGACGTGCGCTGGCCGGGCGACTCGAACTTTGTCCAGTTCGCGACTGCGAATGTCTCTGACGGCGGTGTCGAGTACGTGTACATCTGGGGAATCCAGGCGGGTCGATTCGGCGGGGTGCAGCTGATGCGGGTGCGCGCTGAGAGCTCGGCCGTCGAGTCGCAGGGCGGGTACGAGTACTTCGCGGGAGCCGACGGCGCAACCGCGAAGTGGAGCGATCGGATGGCGGATGCCGTGACCGTCCTCGACGGCACGATCGGCGAGCTCTCGGTGATGTGGTCGACCTACCTCGAGCGGTGGGTGATGACGTACTCGGATGCGGGCACCGCGTACATCCGTGAGGGAGTCACGCCCTGGGGGCCGTGGGGTGACCCGATCGAGCTCATCCCGGCGGCCGACTACCCGGCGTTGTACTCGCCTTATATGAACCCTCGGTACGTGTCGGATGACGGCCGCACGATCTACTTCACACTCTCGGTCTGGGGGCCCTACAACGTGTTCTGGTTCTCTGCGGAGCTCGACAAGCACTGACGTCCGATGGAGGAGCCTTGTGCTTGAAATCGATTTCGTCTAACGTGACGGGTACTCGGTTCACGGCCATTGCCGTGGCCGGTATCCCGGCACCAGCCGTACACAGCCCGATTCGACGAAGATTCGTGTTCCTGAGGAGGAACCAATGGCAATCCACACATCACGCAAGAGGCGGTTCGTCCTGTCCGCGCTCGGCGTCATCACCGCTGTAGGCCTTCTGGCCGGATGCGGCTCGAGCACTCCCGGTCAAGGTGCCGACGAGGGCAAGGGCGAAGCAGGTGTCACCACCGTGCAGTTCTGGCACCGCACGTTCACCCCCGCGGAGAACGCGTGGTACAAGGAGATCGTCAAGAAGTACAACGCCTCCCAGGACAAGATCAAGGTCGTCGACACCGAGGTTCCGGGTGACGCCTGGGATCAGAAGATGAAGGCCGCGCAGGCGGCGGGCAGGGCGCCGGACATCTACACGCATCCCGGCAGCATCCAGGATGCGGTGAACGCCGGGCAGCTCTACGAACTCAACAAGGTCGTCGATCAGGCCAAGCTCGACGAGATCATCGATGCGGCTCAGCCCGTGTCGCAGATCGACGGCAAGTACTACGCCTACCCGCTGCTGCTCGAGCCGCAGGCGGTGCTGTTCTGGAACAAGGCCATGCTCGACAAGGCCGGGGTCGACTCCTCGGTCGGTCCCGCCACCTGGGATGACCTGCTCGCCGCCTGCGCAAAGATCCAGCCGACGCTCGCGAAGGGCACCTACTGCATCGCGCCGGCCTCCGATGCGGGGACGTTCGCCTGGTCGACCGTCGGTCAGCAGTACAACTTCGCCGGCCACACCGCACTCTCCGCCGACTGGTCCAAGCCCGACATCAACAACGACAGCTACAAGGAGCTGATGTCGAAGTACAAGGAGCTGTGGGACAAGGGCTATATGCCCAAGCAGGCGCTTGCCGCCTATCAGGAGGGCAAGGACTTCGGCGAGCAGAAGGTGGCCTTCAAGGTCTCCGGATCCTGGATGATGTCCGAGATCGGGTCCGACTTCAAGGACATGCTGACCAACACCGGTGTGGGGAAGTTCCCGGATGCGTCCGGCGGAGAGCGCACCGCGACCACTCTGGGCAACTTCAAGTGGGTCATCGACGCGAAGAGCAAGAACGCCGAGGCTGCGGGCAAGTTCCTGGAATGGGCGCTCGCCGGTGACCCGGCCAACCTCGTGCCGTTCTTCGTGGACACGCAGTTCACCAAGGTGCCGGTGCGCCAGTCGGTGCAGGATGCCGTCGCCAAGGACGAGGGCGCTGCGAAGGCGCCCTGGTCGAAGGTCGTCATCGACGAGATCGCCCCGACCGCCATCCCCGAGCCGACCTACCCGTGGGATGTGTCCCTCGCCGTCGGCACCGCGATGGAGTCGGTGATGAAGGGGGCTGCGACGCCGGATGCTGCGATTGCAACGGCCGAGAAGGCGATTCAGACCGTGATCGATCGCGACAAGCTGTCTGAGAAGGCGCCGAAGAACTGACATCCGAGACCCGGGAGCCGGCCGAATGTCGCGCCGGCTCCCGGAACCATGCCGAGGACGGGACCACTGATGACCACCGCCACGCAGGACGCGCGCCGCAGACGGAGCGAGCGTCATGACCGCTACCGCTACCGGGACACCAAGCTCGCGCTGCTGATGCTCGCTCCGGTGCTCCTCCTGCTGGGGATCTTCGTGATCTGGCCGGCCGTCTACGCGGGCTTCCTGTCCTTCCAGGACTGGAGCTTCTACAAGGATCCCGTCTTCGTGGGATTCAAGAACTTCACCGACGTCCTGAGCGACCCGCTGTTCCTCGCCACCATCGGCCGCGGCTTCATGTTCGTGCTGATGACCGTTCCGCCGATGCTCGTGCTCGCCTACCTGTTCTCCAGCCTGGTCGTGGCCGTGTCGCGCCGCTTCGCCAGCATCCTCAAGGTGAGCGTGTACATCCCGACGATCATCTCGGGCGTGATCACGTCGATCATCTTCGTGCTGATCTACAACTACTCCGGCGGTCTGCTCAACGCCTTCCTCGGTCTGTTCGGCATCGACCCTGTCGCGTGGATCGGCGACCCCGCCTGGGCGCTGCTGGCGATCGCCATCCCCGCCGTCTGGCTGGGGATGGGCCTCACTTCGCTGATCATGGTCGCCGCGATGGTCGACATCCCGACCGAGTACTACGAGGCGGCCGCGATGGAGGGCGCCGGCTGGTGGCAGAAGACGTTCTACATCACCATCCCGCAGATGAAGAACGTGTTCCTGTACCTGCTCGTGACCGGGTTCGTCGCGGCGATCCAGCAGTTCGAGCTTCCGCTCGTCATGACCGGCGGCGGGCCCCTCGACTCCACGACCCTGCCGAACCTGTTCATCTTCAACCACTTCCGGAACGACATCAACGTCGGCTACTCGATCGCGGCGGCACTCCTGCTGTTCGTCGTGCTGGGTTCCGTGTCGGCGCTCGTGTTCAAGTTCGTCAACTCCGAGAGGCTGGTCGACTGATGGCCGTCATGCAGGGTGAGACCACCCGTATCGTGCTCGCAGGCAAGGAGCCCTCCGGCCGGTCGAAGCTGCCGCGGACGTCGGGCGGCTGGCTCGCGCTGGCCGGAAAGGTCGTCGTCGGCCTGATCTTCCTCGTCGCCGCGCTCTTCCCGCTCGCCTGGATGGTGATCGCGGGGTTCAAGTCCAAGACCGAGGTCGTCTCGACGCCGTTCCAGTTCTTCCCCGAGGTGTGGCGCTGGGAGAACTATGCGCAGATCCTCGCCGATCCGACGTTCTCGAGGACGATGCTCTGGACGTTCCTCGGCGCCGTGCTCTTCACTGTGCTGAGCCTCACGGTGAACTCGCTCGCGGCCTACGCGTTCGCGCGGCTCAACTTCCGGTTCCAGCGCACCCTGTGGGTCGTGGTCATCACGACCATGTTCATCCCGGGCATGACGATCCTGCTGACGAGCTTCATCGTCGTCACGCGCCTGTCGATGCTCGACACGCTCGCGGTCCTGGTCATCCCGGGGGCTGCGAGCGCGGGATCGGTGTTCTTCATCCGGCAGTTCTACCTGAACATCCCGGCCAGTCTCGAAGAGGCGGCCATGCTGGACGGATGCGGTCGGTTCCAGATCTTCTGGCGGATCTTCCTGCCGCTGTCGAAGCCGCCATTCGTCGTCATGGGGATCACTGCATTCCTGGCCTACTGGAACTCCTACGTGTGGCCGATCATGACGATCACGACGCCCGAGCGCTTCGTGGTGCAGCAGTACCTCGCCACGTTCCGCTCCGAGCGCAGCTCCGAGCTCGGTCTGCTGATGGCCGGCTCCGTGCTCGCCGCGGCCCCGGTCGTGATCCTCTTCCTCATCTTCCAGCGTCAGATCATCGGGAACATCAAGATGGCCGGGCTCAAATGAGCGGAGGAGCAGGATGCTGCTCTCGGTGACGGGCGCGAGCGGCACGGGCAAGTCCACGGTGCTGGAGGCGCTACGCCATGTCGACTTCGGGGCGCCGGTGACCTGCGTGGAGTTCGACTCGATCGGCGTGCCCGCGGGCGCCGACACTGCGTGGCGTCATGGTGCGATCGAGCGGTGGGTGCGGGTCGCGCTCGACGCTCAGGAGCGGGGCGAGCACCTGCTGCTCTTCGGTCAAGCCGCTCCGGGAGAGCTGCTCGCGGCGCCGTCTGCTGACCTGCTGGACGGCATCGCGATCTGCGTGCTCACGACATCGCCGCAGGTGCAGGAGGAGCGGCTGACGGGCCGGGGCGAGCCCGCGGAATCGCTCGTGCATCACCTGCGGTTCGGAGAGTGGTTCCGGCATCACTCGGAGGATCCGCGGCATGAGCCGGAGGTCATCCGGGTGGACACCACGATCCCCATGGCGTGGTCCCGCTGGGAGGGGCTGCCCCGAGACGATCCTCGTTGGCCGGTGACGGTGCTGAACACGGATCCGCTCACCCCGGCCGGCGTCGCCGACGCCGTCGAGGAGTGGGCGCGGGGGAACCTGGCCGGCACGGAGTCACCTGAACCACGAGGCCGCTGAGCCGTCCTCACACCACAAAGGAGTGCGTCATGACCGAGCAGTACAGCCAACCATGGATGAGCCGCCGAGCTCTGCTGCAGGGTGCTCTCGCCGCGGGCGCCGTGGGTGCGGCATCCGCCGTCGGCCTCGCCAGCGCCCCGTCTGCGTCGGCTGCAGGGCCGCTGACAGTCACGCGGATGAAGGTGCTGGCCGGCACCCAGACGGGCGTGCAGTACGGGGTCGGGGCGACCGACCTCGGCGTCCCGGCGCGCACCCCCGACGGGCGCATGATCTTCGTCTTCGGCGATACATGGGCGGACCACGTCGGCGGCGCCAACTGGCGCTCGCCGGTCGCCCTCTACTCGTCGACGACGAATCTCGCAGCGGGAGTTACGTTCAACGGACGAGCCGGTGCGGGAACGGCCACGACCGGCGTGGCCCCGCAGCTCTGGTACTACCCGCATGACGCCTACTTCAAGACGGTCATCCCCTCCGACATCATCACCGTCGGTTCGCGCATGTACCTGCACGCGATCGTCAACGGGCCGGAGTTCGGCATGGTGCGATGGACCGAGCTGTGGGCCTCAGATGACAACGGCGGCACGTGGTTCCATACCGGGCTGAAGTTCCCGGCGGACATGGCGGGCGGGCGCTTCCAGTGCATCACCTGGGGTCTCGGGAGCGACGGGTACGTGTACATCTACGGAACCGGGTTCCAGCGCGACAAGGGAATCGTGCTCTATCGCGTGGCCTCGAGCCAGATGACGCAGCTGTCGGCTTACCAGCCGTGGGGATTCGCGAACGGCTCGTGGGGCTGGGGGAAGCCTGCAACCGAGGTGCTGCCCGGCAAGTTCGGCGAGATGTGCCTGCGACCGCTGGGCGGCAAGTGGATCCTCACCTGGTTCAATGCTGCCGACTACCGGATCGACGCGATGGTGTTGAACACCCCGACCGACAACCTCTACACGGCTGCGAAGACGACCCTGCTGTGGGGCGGCAGCTGGGGGTCGGAGGATGCCACGCACGTCGCGCAGCTCTACGGCGGCTACATCATCCCCGGGTCCACTCTGGGCGACCTGCATCTGAGCGTCAGTCAGTGGAACACCGGCAACAGCAGCGTGTACCACTCCGAGCAGTTCCGGGTGCAGGGGCTGGTCTGACCACGACGAAAGAGCGCGGACGATGATCGTCCTCCCCGAGAAGTACACGCCGCCACCTGCAGGCGTCACCCCGGCCGGGTTCCTCGTCTGGCTCGTTCGCATGCAGTGGACCACCGTGCTGCAGGGCGTCGTGTGCGATGTGATCTGGCTGCTCGGCCTCGCACTCACCCCATGGGCGATCGGCCGCGCGGTCGATGAAGGTCTGGTGGCGGGCGACTACGGCGCGTTCCTGCGATGGCTGGGCGTGGTGGTGTGGCTGCAGCTGCAGCACTCCCTGATCCAGGGCCTTCGAGACAGAGCGGGTTCGATCAACTACGAGCGCGGCGTCAACCGCGTCGACCAGGTGATCGTCCACACCGCGACCAGGATCACGGTCGCGGCGGATCGGAAGCTCGGAGCGGGGTCGGTGGTGACCATGGCCTCGAACGACGCCTGGTGGTTCGGGTTCGTGCCGATCAACGTCGGCACGCTGGTCTCGGCGCTCGCCTCGTTCATCACGGTCTCAGTGCTGCTGCCGAGGGACTCCGTGCTGCTCGGAGTGCTCGTCATCGTGGCGGTGCCGGCGTTCTCGATGTTGCAGGTCTCCCTGGTGAACGCATTGCGCTCGCGGCAGAGTGCTGCGCGAGAGGCCACGCGCGAGATGAACTCGGTCGCCGCCGACAGCGTGCGTGGCCTTCGCGTGATCCGCGGTATCGGCGGCGAGGACTGGTTCCTCGAGCGCTTCCGTGACCGCTCCGACCGGGCGCGCGACGCGCAGAAGACGGTGGCGGGACCGGTGTCTCTGGCGGATGCCCTGAGCGTGCTCATCGCTGGCGTGCTCGTGGTCGGGCTCACCTGGATCGGCGCCATGATGGTCGCCAGGGGAGAGCTGCGGGTCGGCGAGCTCGTCGCCTTCTACGGATACGCCGGCTTCATGGTGCTGCCGGTGACGCTCTTCAACCAGGTGATCCGCGTGGTCGTGCGGGGGATGATCGCATCGCGGGCGATCGTCGAGATGCTCGAGGTCGAGTCGCCATGGCCGGATGACGCGGATGCAGCAGCTCCTGAGCGGCCTTCCACGCGGCAGGAGGTGCTGCACGACGAGCGCACGGGGCTGACTGTGCGCGACGGCGAGCAGCTCGCGGTGGTCGTGCGCGACTCCCAGGAGGCGCAGGCGCTGGTCGACCGGATGGCCCGGCTGGCGCCGGACGGCGAGGACGCCGTGGTGCTGGACGGACGTCTGCAGAGCAGCATCCCGGTCCAGAGCGTGCGCCGACACATCGTGGCATCCGATCCGGTCCCCTTCCTGTTCAGCGGCACTCTCCGCGAGCTGCTCGATCCCTGGGGGCGGCACGACGACGGCGAGATCCTGCGGGCGGTCTCCGCGGTGGACGCCGCGGACATCCTCGCACCGCTCGACGAAGGACTGGACGTGCGAGTCGGGGAACGCGGCATCGAGTTCTCCGGCGGCCAGCGTCAGCGGCTCGGCGCCGCGCGGGCGCTGCTCGCCGACGCGCCGATCCTGCTGCTGCACGACCCGACCTCGGCGGTCGACGCGGCGACGGAGGAGCGGATGGCGACTGGCATCCGCTCCCATCGGGCAGGCCGGACCACGGTGATCGTCACCACCAGCCCGCTGGTGCTCAGCGGTGCCGACCGTGTGGTGGTCATCGAGGATTCGGCGATCCGCATCGAAGGGGCGCACGAGGAGCTCGTGCGCCGAGATCCCGACTACCGCCGGGCGGTGCTGCGGGCGGAGGGCGTGTCATGACCGGTCAGACTCTGCCCAGGGCCGATGCGCGGCGGGTTCGTGCCGAGCTGCGCGCGATCTGGCGGCAACATCGGGTCCGCTTCCTGCTGGTGATCTTGCTCAACGGGGCCGCCGCCGCAAGCGGGCTGCTCCCGCCGCGACTGGTAGGGCTGTTGATCGACCGCCTCCGGGATGGCGCCGATGCGGGCGAAGTCGCGCTGTACTGCGGCGCGATGCTCGCCGGGGTCATCGCGCAGAGCCTGTTCGTGCTCACCGCGGCCCGGACGGCATGGAAGCTCGGCGAGGACGTGTTCGCTGGTCTTCGCCTCGCGTTCCTCCGCGACGCCCTCGCCGTCCCGATGGGCGTGGTCGAGTCGGCCGGCACCGGCGAGCTCGTCACCCGCACGACTCAGGACATCAACGCCGTATCCGAGACGGTGCGGTGGGTGCTCCCCGGCGTGCTGGTGTCAGCGCTCACCGTCGTGCTCACACTGATCGCGGCCGTGGTCGCCTCTCCGCTGATCACACCAGTGTTCCTGCTGGCGGTGCCGCTGCTCGTGCTGATGATGCGCTGGTACGTGAAGCGCGCTCCGCGCGTGTACCAGCGGATGGGTGACAGTTACGGTCCGGTGTTCGCCACGATGGACGAGACGGCCAACGGCTCGCGCACCGTCGAGGCGCTCAGCCTGCAGGAGGCCAGGCAGCGTTCGCTGGCGTCGGCGCTCGCCGCGCACTGGGCCGCGGCGGTGGGCCGCATCCGCCTGCGGCAGACGATGCTCCCGTGGTCGAATCTCGCGTTCGCGATCCCGGTCTTCTGCTCCCTGGCCTGGGGCGGCTGGCTCGCCGTGCACGGGGAGGTGAGCGTGGGGACGGTCGTGACCGTGACCCTGTACGCGTCCGGACTCGTTGCGCCGCTGGAGTCCCTCATCGACTGGACCGACGAGCTGCAGCGCAGCTTCGTCTCGTTCGCGCGGATCCTCGGGGTGGGGGAGATCGTCGACCGCTCGCCGGAGGCGGGTGAGCAGCCTGGATCGACCGACGTCGTGCTGCGGGGCGTCGGCTTCGCCTACACCGAGGGGCGCGAGGTCGTGCACGACGTGTCGCTGCGGGTCGTGCCGGGGGAGCGGCTCGCGGTCGTCGGGCCCTCGGGTGCGGGGAAGTCGACTCTCGCCCGTCTGCTCGCGGGCGTCGACCGACCGACCTCCGGCAGGGCGACGGTCGGCGGGGTGGATGCCTCGGCGATCCCCCTCGCCCACCGTCGACGCCATGTGCTGCTGGTCGCGCAGGAGAGCCATATCTTCGCAGCGACGGTGATCGAGAACGTCAGACTCGGACGGACGGATGCCTCGGATGCCGACGTGGCCAGGGCGCTGGCGCGGATCGGCGCCGACTGGGTGGGTGAGCTGGAGGACGGCTGGGACACGAAGGTCGGCTCCGGCGGGCATCCGCTCACCGGCGCGCAGGAGCAGCAGCTCGCGCTCGCCCGTGTGCTGATCGCGGACCCGCACACGATCATCCTCGACGAGGCGACCTCCGCCATGGATCCGGGCATCGCTCGCGGCCTGGAGGCGGCGCTCGCCGCGACGGTAGAGGGCCGTACCGTGATCGCGATCGCACATCGGCTGTACACGGCATACGACGCCGACCGGATCGCCGTCGTCGACGACGGGCGGATCGTCGAGCTGGGCCCGCACCGGGAGCTCGTGGCGGCCGGTGGCCCGTACGCGCGGCTTTGGGAGTTGTGGCGCGATGAGGGGACGGGATCCCGCCCGCCGTCGTCGTAAGCTGGCAGCATGTCCTCGCCACGAGCGGATCGGCCGCGAGCGGAGCACCGGATCACCACGCGGAACGCACGCTTCCAGCAGTGGCAGGCTCTGCAGACGAATCGCAACAAGCGCACGCGGGCGCGCGAGTTCCTCATCCAAGGCGTCCGTCCGATCTCGCTCGCCGTGGAGCACGGCTGGACGATCCGCGTGCTCATCCACGACGCCCACCGCGAGCTGTCCACCTGGGCTAGAGATCTGCTGCGCACGGTGCCCGCGGAACGCGTGGGAATGGCATCCGAACTGATAACCGAGCTCGGTGAGAAGGACGAGGCTCCCGAGCTCGTCGCCGTGGTGGAGATGCCAGACGATGATCTCCGCCGCATCCCCGTTCCGGCCGACTTCCTGGGTGTGCTCTTCGATCGGCCGACGAGCCCGGGCAACGTTGGCAGCGTCATCCGCTCGGCGGATGCTCTCGGCGCCCATGGCGTGATCGTCACCGGCCATGCCGCCGACGTGTACGACACCAAGTCGGTGCGATCGAGCACGGGCTCGCTCTTCTCTCTGCCCGCAGTCCGGGTGCCCTCGCCGGGCGAAGTGATGGCCTGGGTGGGAGCACAGCGCGCGCAGGGCATCCCGCTCATGCTGGTCGGAACCGACGAGCACGGCGACAGCGACGTCTTCGACTTCGACTTCACTCGCCCCACGCTGCTGCTGATCGGCAACGAGACGAAGGGCCTCAGCACGGCCTGGCGCGAGCACTGCGACCAAATGGTCAGCATCCCGATGGCAGGCACCGCCAGCTCATTGAACGCTGCGAACGCCGCGACGGTGGTGCTCTACGAGGCGCTCAGGCAGAGGTCAGGACGGTCCTGAGCCCGGGTCGGGGATCCGCACCACCCCGATCAGGTGCCGGTATCGGGGATCTGCCGCGAAGCGGCCGAAGGGCCACACGACGGGCGTCTTCTCTGATGAGCACAGGTGGAGAAGCTCGTCCGGCCCCATCTGAAGGGCGACGTGCGCGCCCCAGGCGGTATCGGTGTCGTTGAACAGCACGAGGTCCAGTGGCTCGGCGGCGTCCCGTTGCGGATGATCGTAGGACGGGTCAGCCCACAGCTCGCTGGACCGATGAGGTCTCGGTCGTCGGCCGAAGAGGTCGAGGACGGCGTAGGCGTACAGCTGGCAGTTGGCCCCCTCGGCGACCGTTCCGACATCCGCGGAGCCTGGATGCCGCCCACCGACGTACTTCACGGACCACAACCACTCAGGCCACTCGCCCGGGGGCGTGGGCCAGTGACGAGGGGCAGTCGGCGTCATCTCAGTGCCCGGGTGAGTGCGAGGACCGGTTCGTCATCGAGCGCGATCATGGTGCCCGGCGGCACCGGCTCCCCGTCGATGCTGACGCCGCGGCCATCGGGCAGATACCCCCGGCGCGCGTACATCTGCTGCGCGATGCCGTAATCGGCATACAGACCCACGCGAAGGCCGGCGGTGCCCGCTCTCGTCGCGATGAGCCTCTCCGCCTCGTCGAGCAGCCGGCGACCGAGCCCTGCACCGCGGTGCGCGTGCAGGACGTTGAGGTCGGAGATCTCCGGGATGCCCGCTTCTCGGAAGGGAGGATATGCGGATTCCCAGATGATCAGGCAGTATCCGGCCGGGCTCTCGTCCCGTCGCGCGACCAGCACGTCGATCCGGCCGGCTCGCCGCTCATCGAGGTAGTGCTCGAAGAGCGCGGCTGGTTTGGGCCAGTCGCGGAACGCGTCAGCGAGCCCGGTGATGTCTGCGGACTCCGCATCCGCAAGGGAGATGTCCGTCATGCCGTCACCATCCGGCCGCTTCAATGACGCGCTCGGCGACCGCTCGCGGGTCCCGGCCATCGACATCGATGACGTGATCGTCGAGGTCCGCCGCATCGAGGGCGTGCGTGATAGCGTCGTGCCCTGCGAGGAACCCGTCGAGTTCCCACGGGGCGTCCGTGGTGTGCCGGGCTCGGAGTCGCTGCTCGACGACAGCGCGCGAGGCTCGCAGCCGGATCAGCGGTGCCTCGTCGGCGGATGCCGCTCCGAGAGCTGCTCGGCAGCCGTCCAGATGAGTCCTATCTGTCAACACGTGAGCGACCACGACGCGTTCGATGCCGCTTTTCCGGTAGTTCGAAGTCACCGCGGCCAGGTTCTCGCGCGCGACCTGTCCGCCCCACGGATCGTCCTGCGGTCGGGGCCACGACAGTGTCAGGAAGTCGAGATCGACGAGCGCGTGTGCCACGGCGTTCTCGCCGAGCAGCGCCCCGAGTTCCTGCAGTGTGCGCGACTTTCCGACGCCCGATGCTCCATTCAGGATCAGGCCCCGCGTGCGCTTCGAGTCGGTCATCCTCATTGCTCCTCTGACGCCGACGGGGAAAGGTTCGCGTTCACGGTGCGGATGATCTCCACGACTTCGATCCTCCCGTCGACGAGCGTCTCCAAGATCGGTTGGCCGTCGCCGGCTTTTTCGGCGTTCGACCAGTATCTTCTGGCGAGGTCAAGATTCGTCGCTCGATCCGCCGTGCCCGCGAAGCAGTTGCGCGCGTCGCCGCTGAACCATCGACCGTCGATCGTGAGGCGCACAATCTGATAAGTCGGGCGGCCCCAGTCGACGAAGAGCGAGCACCATCCCTCGGCATCCGCCAGCGTCCCCGATACGTAGAGGCTGCTGAGCCTCGACGGATAATCGGGGAACTCCTCTGCTCGCACGTCTTCCATGGCCAATTCTCGGAAGGCGACGGCGAGATGGTGATCGAGCTCAACCGGCCTGTCGGATGCGGCATCCGCATAGATCCGAGCGACCTCAGGGGCGCGTTCCTGCACACGGCGCCAGACCCCGCTTCGATTGACCTCGTCGAACACGATCTGCTGACCCACATGCATCGGCTTGTCTGTCACCACGTGGAACGCGAACCTCTGCGTCATGATCTGCTCCTTCTGTGTCGTGGACGCGGTGGGAGGGCCCATGCGGCCCTCCCGCCGCCGTGGGATCAGGGCACCTTCGTCAGCGAGACGTCATCCAGCTGCATCCAGATGTCGCCACTGTTGGTCCACACGCCGCCGAAGACCTGCACGGCGTCGCGGTCGCCCGCATCGAACTCGACAGTGAACCGGGTCCAGGCGCCGACGGAGTGGAAGTTGATCTCGCCGATCGGGACGCCGTCCAGCGTCCGGGCGCCGAAGAACCCGTTGTCGCTGTTCACCGAGGTGCGCAGGAACCCGGTCAGCCGGTACCTCGCACCGCGTTCGACGGGTACGTCCTGCCAGATGTCCCGCCATCCGCTGTTGTATCGGACGAACGCGCGGTGATCCCCGGTGAAGCCGGCGGCCGGAGCATTGTCGATGCCCGAGTTCGGTTTCGCCGCCCAGGTGCCGTTCGTGCCGTCGCCGAGCGTCGTGGAGCGCTCGAAGCTCGCATCCGTGACCAGGTTCGGGTCGATGATGTTCCCGTCGCGGTCGATGCGCAGGCGCATCAG
>Ga0308158_10003547_pt1 | contig 13668 bp, 11 predicted proteins | sample PhyBR2_FD_201038 | JGI IMG/M metagenome (GOLD analysis project Ga0308158, IMG submission 201038) | Phyllosphere microbial communities from UC Gill Tract Community Farm, Albany, California, United States - DLSLB.R2 | ecosystem: Host-associated > Plants > Phyllosphere > Unclassified | place: USA... | reverse complement strand
GATCCCCGCCTGCTGGCAGGCGAAACGCCCACCGTCGATCACCTGCTGCGCCACCTCCGGCGGCAGTTTGGCGATCGGCCAGCCGAGAATGGCGATCGCCATGATCGGTTTGCCGCCCATGGCGTACACGTCGCTGATGGCGTTGGCGGCGGCGATGCGGCCGAAATCGAACGGATCGTCGACGATCGGCATGAAGAAGTCGGTGGTGCTGATAATGCCGACGCCGTTGCCGATGTCATACACCGCGGCGTCGTCACGGGTTTCATTGCCGACCAGCAGACGCGGATCGACAAATTTCTCCCGCTCGCTGTGCAGGATGGTTTCGAGAACTTTCGGTGAGATTTTGCAGCCGCAGCCAGCGCCATGGCTGTACTGGGTTAAACGGATCGCTGGCGATGTCATAGTCCACTCCCTTCGATAACGGCACTCAAGATAACATAGGGTAGCGCTTGCCGAGGGGATTGATAAGAGCGGGCCGCCGATAAGCGAACGGCCTGCTCAGAAACCATGCAATTTTGCGGGGTTTGGCGCATTTTCGCCGCGCCCCGTCGGATAATACTTAGAAATAGCTGACGAAAGGCGTGCTGTCCGGCGGCGTCACTTTGGTGGCGGCCTTCAGCTGCGGCGTGCCCAGATAGAGGAAACCGACGATCTCATCCTGCTCGCGGCAACCGAAGGCTTCACGCACCAGCGCATGCTCGGTCCAGGCGCCGGTGCGCCAGATGCCGTTAAAGCCCTGCGCCAGCGCCGCCATCTGCATCGCCTGCACGGCGCAACCGGCGGAAACCACCTGCTCCCAGCGCGGCACCTTGGTCTCTTCAGTGCAATGCGCGATGACGGTGATGATCAGCGGTGCGCGGAACGGCGCCTTGGTGGCTTTTTCGATCGCCGCCTCATCCAGCTGATCCTGCTTCGCCGCCGCCTGCAGCAGCTGACTGAAGCGCTCCAGGCCCTGATTCTCGATCATCACGAAACGCCACGGCTGCAGCGCGCCGTGATCGGGCGCACGCAGGCCCGCGTTGATAATGTTTTGGCGCACTTCCCCCGCCGGCGCCGGTTCCGCCAGGCGCGAAGCCGAGCGACGATTCAATAAAAGATCCAGAGCATCCATCGTAAACTCCTGATAACAATTTTCATTCCGGCCACGTTAACATAGCTAAACGGCGAGTTACAGCCTCGGCGATAGCGTCTGTGTGCCACGATTTAAAGCTGACATTTACCCGGCCGCTCATTAGGATAGCGGAACATTCTCGACTCTTGTTGGAGAGCACATGCGCACATTGTGGCAAATTATTGCCGGCATTTTCCGGTGGACATGGCGTCTGCTGAATTTTATCAGGGAACTGATCCTTAACCTGTTCCTGGTCCTGCTGATCCTGGTTGGGGTCGGCATCTATCTGTCCTTCCAAAGTTCCTCCACCTCGACGGCCCCGGCGCGCGGCGCGCTGTTGGTCGATTTAAGCGGCGTGGTGGTCGATCAGCCTTCGGTAAACAACCGGGTGCGGCAATGGGGGCGTGAACTGTTGGGCGCCTCCAGCAGCCGCCTGCAGGAGAACTCGCTGTTCGACGTGGTGGACAGCATCCGCAAGGCCAAAGACGACAAAAACATTACCGGCATGGTGTTGCAGCTGAATGACTTCGCCGGCGCCGATCAGCCCTCGCTGCGCTATATCGGCAAAGCGCTGCGCGAGTTCCGCGACAGCGGCAAACCGATCTTCGCCATCGGCGACAGTTACAATCAAACGCAATACTACCTGGCCAGCTACGCCAACAAGGTCTACCTCTCGCCGCAGGGCGCGGTCGATCTGCACGGTTTCGCCACCAACAACCTGTATTACAAGTCGTTGCTGGACATGCTCAAGGTCACCACCAATATCTTCCGCGTCGGCACCTATAAATCGGCGGTCGAACCGCTGATCCGCGACGACATGTCCCCGGCGGCGCGCGAAGCGGACAGCCGCTGGATTGGCGGTCTGTGGCAGAACTATCTGGAAACCGTGGCGGCCAACCGGCAGCTGACGCCGCAGCAGCTGTTCCCCGGCGCCGCCGGCGTGCTGAGCGGCCTGCAGGCGGCAGGCGGCGACACCGCCCGCTATGCGCTGGACAATAAGCTGGTGGACGAGCTGGCGTCGCGCACCGCGATCGAAAATCAGCTGGTCAAAACCTTCGGCTGGGACAAACAGGCGAACGATTTCAACGCCATCAGCATCTACGACTACCAGCCGAAGCCGGACGCCAACCAGGGCGGCAAGATCGCCGTGGTGTTCGCCAACGGCGCCATCATGGACGGCCCGCAGACGCCGGGCAACGTCGGGGGCGACACCACCGCCGCCGAGCTGCGTCAGGCCCGTCTGGATCCGGCCGTCAAAGCCGTGGTGTTCCGCGTCAATAGCCCTGGCGGCAGCGTCAGCGCGTCCGAAGTGATCCGCTCCGAGCTGGCCGCCGTGCGCGCCGCCGGCAAACCGGTGGTGGTGTCGATGGGCGGCATGGCCGCGTCGGGCGGTTACTGGGTCTCAACGCCGGCCGACTACATCATCGCCAGCCCGAGCACGCTGACCGGCTCCATCGGTATTTTTGGCATCATCAATACCTACGAGAAAACCCTGGATACGCTGGGCGTGCACACCGACGGCGTGGCGACATCGCCGCTGGCCGATATCGCGGTCACCAAGGCGTTGCCGCAGGAGTTCTCGCAGATGATGCAGCTGAATATCGAAAACGGGTATAAGAACTTCCTCGATCTGGTCGCCAAATCACGCAAGATGACCCCGCAGCAGGTTGACCAAATCGCGCAGGGCCACGTGTGGCTCGGCAGCGACGCCAAGGCCAACGGCCTGGTCGATCAGTTGGGCGATTTCGACGATGCGGTGAAGAAAGCCGCTGAGCTGGCGAAACTGCAACAGTGGCAGCTCGACTGGTTCGTCGACACTCCGAGCCTGAGCGATATGGTGCTCAGCCAGTTCGGCGTTTCCATTCACGCCATGCTGCCGGCGGCGATTCAGGCCATGCTGCCTGCCCCGCTGGCCTCGGTCGCCAATGCGGTGAAAGAGCAGCCGGGTTTCTTCAATAACTTGAACGATCCGCAGAACCGTTACGCGATCTGTCTGACCTGCGGAGAAGTCCGCTAACAAATAATTCTGCTGCCCGGCCTCCGCCGGGCTTTTTTTCTGCCGCCATGTCCCTATAATTCAGCCCATCTTATCTTTGTTAAAATCATAACCATGCAAAAGAAATCCATTTACGTCGCCTACACCGGCGGCACCATCGGCATGCAGCGTTCCGAGCACGGCTATATTCCGGTTTCCGGCCACCTGCAGCGTCAGCTGGCGCTGATGCCGGAATTCCATCGGCCGGAGATGCCGGATTTCACCATTCATGAATACGCGCCGCTCATCGATTCCTCGGACATGACGCCGGAAGACTGGCAGCACATCGCCGACGACATCAAACAGAACTACGATCGCTACGACGGCTTCGTGATCCTGCACGGCACCGATACCATGGCGTTCACCGCCTCGGCGCTCTCCTTCATGTTGGAGAACCTGGCCAAACCGGTGATCGTCACCGGCTCGCAGATTCCGCTGGCGGAGCTGCGCTCCGATGGCCAAACCAATCTGCTGAATGCACTGTACCTGGCGGCCAACCATCCGGTGAACGAAGTCAGCCTGTTCTTCAACAACAAGCTGTTCCGCGGCAACCGCACCACCAAAGCGCACGCCGACGGCTTCGACGCCTTCGCCTCCCCGAATCTGCCGCCGCTGCTGGAAGCCGGTATCCACATTCGTCGCCAGCACGGCATCGACAGCCCGGTTTGCAACGGCGCGCTACAGGTACATGACATCACGCCGCAACCGATCGGCGTCGTCACCATCTATCCGGGCATTTCCGGCGCGGTGGTGCGCAACTTCCTGCTGCAGCCGGTCAAGGCGCTGATCTTACGCTCCTACGGCGTCGGCAACGCGCCTCAGAAGGCCGAGCTGATCGACGAGTTGCGCGCGGCTTCCGAACGCGGCATCGTAGTGGTCAACCTGACGCAGTGCATCTCCGGGCGCGTCAATATGGAAGGCTACGCCACCGGCAACGCGCTGGCGCACGCCGGGGTGATCAGCGGTTTCGACATGACGGTGGAAGCCGCTCTGACCAAGCTGCACTACCTGTTGAGCCAGCCGCTGACGCCGGAACAAATCCGCGCCCTGATGCAGCAAGATCTGCGCGGCGAGCTGAGCATCAACGGTTAACCTACCGATCTTTGGAGCGGCGATGAAAACGGCCCTGTTGTTGATCGATCTGCAAAATGATTTCTGCCCCGGCGGCGCGCTGGCGGTCACGGAGGGCGACGCCGTCATCCCGGTCGCCAATCAGGCGATCGCCGCCTGCCTGGCGCGCGGCGAACCGGTGGTGGCCAGCCAGGACTGGCATCCCGCCAATCACCGCAGCTTTGCGGTGAACTCCGATGCGCAAGTCGGCACCCTCGGTGAACTGGAAGGTTTGCCGCAGGTGTGGTGGCCGGTGCACTGCGTGCAAGGGAGCCTCGGCGCCGATTTTCATCCTCAACTGCAGCGGCAACACATCAATGCCGTCTTTCGCAAAGGACAGGATACGGACATCGACAGCTATAGCGCGTTCTTCGATAACGGCCACCGGGCGCAGACCGAACTGCACGGCTGGCTGCAATCGCAGGGCATTCAGCGGCTGGCGATCATGGGCCTGGCGACCGACTATTGTGTGAAGTTCAGCGTGCTGGATGCGCTGGCTGCCGGCTATCCGACGCAGGTGATCGTCGACGGCTGCCGCGGCGTGAATCTGCAGCCAGACGACAGTGAGCAGGCGCTGCAGGAGATGGCGCGCGCCGGCGCGCAGCTAGTTACCCTGTCACAGTTTCTCGCCAACTAAATCCGCTCTGGCGCCACCGGCGCCCTCTCTGCGCGGCGGCGAAAATATCGACGCCGCTCACAATGCTGTTCTTCTTCTCCTCCAGCCGCTTGTGACCGGCAGGCGCTTTTGCTGTTATGGCAGCGACGCTTTTGGCGTCAAACGGTTATACGCATCCGGGGCCCGCTGAGCCCGGCTTTATTGTGACCGCTACTGGCGGTACGGTCGGCCTTGCCGATCCCAAGGAGACAAACATGAAAATAACCCGAAAACTGCTGCCTTTGCTGGCAGCGGTGCAGTTGGCTATCGCCGGTATCGGCGCGGCTCAGGCGGCCTATCTCTCCGTCGGCTACTTCAACGGCGGCGCCGCCGCCACCGCGGAAAACCGGGCGATTTTCATTCGCTCGGCGTTGCAGGTGATCGAGCAGTACCGGCTGGATGGGATCGATCTGGACTGGGAATATCCGGTAAACGGCGCCTGGGGCTTGGTGGAAAGCCAACCGGCAGACCGCGACAACTTCACCCTGCTGCTGAAAGAACTTCATCAGGCGCTGGGTAAAGGCAAACTGTTGACCATCGCCGTCGGGGCCAACGTCAAAAGCCCACGTGAATGGGTCGATGTGAAAAATATTGCGCCCTACCTCAATTACATCAATCTGATGACTTACGACATGGCTTACGGCACGCAGTACTTCAATGCCAACCTGTACGATTCAACGCGTTGGCCAACCGTAGCCGCCGCCGATCGCTACAGCGCCGATAACGTAGTAAAGCATTATCTGGCCGCCGGTCTGAAACCGGCGCAGATGAACCTCGGGATCGGTTTCTACGGCCGGGTGCCGAAACGGGCTACCGAAGCGGGTATCGATTGGGACAAGCCGGACGCCGCCAACCATCCGGTGACGCAGCCTTACTTCAGCGCGCGTGAAATCGCCCTGTTCCGCACGCTGGGATTGGATCTCAGCAAAGACACTTATTTTAAATACCGCGATATCGTCAACAAATTGCTCAACGATCCGCAGCAGCGTTTCCGCGAGCACTGGGATGACGACGCCAAAGTGCCATACCTGACGCTGCAATCCGCCGAGGGCAAGCCGCTGTTCGCCATCTCGTTCGAGAACCCGCGTTCGGTGGCCATCAAGGCCGATTACATCAAAAGCCAGGGATTGGGCGGTGCGATGTTCTGGGAATACGGCGCAGACGACAATAACCGGCTGGCGCAGCAGCTGGCGGAATCGCTGGGCATAAAGGGCGAGAAACGTTGAATCGACGGGGCGATGGCGACATCGCCCCGCTTTAGGGGTGGAGCCTTACTGCGGCTTGAGTTTCACCAGCGGCTCGGCAACGAACTGCTGCTTCAGCTCTTGTTTGCTCTTCATCACGATCTGCCCGTCGGTGCCGATGCTCATATGCTGCGGATCGACGTTGTTCATCGACTGCCACAGCATCACCGCCTGCAGGCTGTTTTCCTTTTGCTCCGGCGTCAGCGCCACGCCGTCCGGCCATTTGCCCAGTTCAACCGCCTGCACCAGGCGTTGGTATATCTCGGGCGTCATCGCCGCAATCAGATCTTTCACGTCCATCAGGGCCCTTCTCGCTTACGGAAGAATAATTAGCTGAATCGATTTTGTTAGTTAAATTACCGCTTAACCGGCCGTTTGATCGCCATTTTCGCCATCGGTGAAACTCAGCGAGGCGGAATTGACGCAGTAACGGTCACCGGTCGGCTGCGGGCCATCGGGGAAAACATGCCCCAGGTGCGCGTCGCAGTGGCCACAGCGGATTTCAACACGATGCATATTATGTGAATTATCATCAAGATAACGGATTGCATCGGCGGAAACCGGCTCGTAAAAGCTGGGCCAGCCGCAGCCGGAATCGTATTTGGTTTCGGAATAGAACAGCGGCTGGTTACAGCACAGACAATGGTACACGCCCTCACGCTTGTTATGCAGCAATTTGCCGCTAAACGGCGCTTCGGTGCCACGCTGTTGCGTGACATAACGTTGGATTTCATTCAGTTCCGTGACCGGATGAGCGGGGGTTGTCTCTTTAGCCATTTGTGCTTATCTCTGAATGTGGATAATGTCAACGAAAACAATGATTAATAATAACAAAAAATTAACACCACTGCAGGGTTTTTTGGCCTAAACTGTAGCCCATAAAGGCCACGTCACGATGATATGTGATAGCGATCACACATCTTGCGTATGCTGACTTTATACTTGGCGGCTTGTCCCCATATAACGGATGAGGCCGAGCGCAAATGGACTGTGCAATAAGCGTGCAAAACCACCCTTCCGGTTTGACTTGCCGCAAGTATTGACACGATTCCGCTTGACGCTGGGTAAGGTTTTTGTAATTTTACAACCAACCTTTTATTCACTAACAAATAGCTGGTGGAATATATGACTATCAAAGTAGGTATCAACGGTTTTGGCCGTATCGGTCGCATTGTTTTCCGTGCTGCTCAAGAGCGTTCTGACATCGAGATCGTTGCAATCAACGACCTGTTGGACGCAGAGTACATGGCTTACATGCTGAAGTATGACTCTACTCACGGCCGTTTCAACGGTACGGTAGAAGTTAAAGACGGCCACCTGGTTGTTAACGGCAAAACCATCCGTGTTACCGCAGAGAAAGACCCGGCTAACCTGAAGTGGAACGAAGTGGGCGTTGATGTGGTTGCTGAAGCGACCGGTATCTTCCTGACCGACGAAACCGCGCGTAAACACATCACCGCCGGCGCTAAAAAAGTGGTTCTGACTGGCCCATCCAAAGATGCGACCCCAATGTTCGTTCGCGGCGCCAACTTTGACAAATATGCCGGCCAGGACATCGTTTCCAACGCCTCTTGCACCACCAACTGCCTGGCGCCGCTGGCTAAAGTCATCAACGACAACTTCGGTATCGTTGAAGGCCTGATGACCACCGTTCACGCGACCACCGCTACTCAGAAAACCGTTGATGGCCTGTCTCACAAAGACTGGCGCGGCGGCCGCGGCGCATCCCAGAACATCATCCCTTCTTCTACCGGCGCAGCGAAAGCGGTTGGCGTGGTTCTGCCAGAGCTGAAAGGCAAACTGACCGGCATGGCGTTCCGCGTACCGACCCCTAACGTGTCCGTTGTTGACCTGACCGTTCGTCTGGAAAAAGCGGCTACCTACGAAGAAATCAAGAAAGCCATCAAAGACGCCGCTGAAGGCTCTATGAAAGGCGTTCTGGGCTATGTTGAAGACGACGTGGTTTCCACCGACTTCAACGGCGAAGTGCTGACTTCCGTGTTCGATGCCAAAGCCGGTATCGCACTGAACGACAACTTCGTGAAACTGGTTTCCTGGTACGACAACGAAACCGGCTACTCCAACAAGGTTCTGGATCTGATCGCTCACATCTCCAAGTAATGGCATGATGTTAAGCTGATAATGAGGGCGACATTTTTTTGTCGCCCTTTTTTTACCCGTCATCTTTCGAGTCACAGCGTTGTTCGCTGCACACACTCACCTCAGTCACTGTCTAAGCATGCGCCTGAGGGCCTGGTTGTGACCCGAAAGCTAATAGGGTCCATTTCTATTTCCGGCAAACAATAGGTTATGAAATGAACGAGAAAATTTTCACCCTGCCCGTTTCCGAACAGATTTCGCCTTACATCAGCCAGCGCCAACTCGATGAGCTGGGCGTGGTGGTCGTGTCGCACCCGAAAGTGCGCGCGGCGGTCGCGCTGCAGGGCGCCCATTTGCTGGCCTGGCAGCCTAGCGGTGAGCAGCCGGTAATTTGGCTCAGCAACAACACGCCTTTCGCCAAAGGCAAGGCCATCCGCGGCGGCGTGCCGATCTGCTGGCCGTGGTTCGGCCCGGTGGCGCAACCCTCCCACGGGTTCGCCCGCAACCAGCCCTGGAGCCTGACGGCGCACGATGAAGATGACAACGGCGTCATCCTGACCTTTACGCTGAAAGACAATGAGCAGACCCGCAAGCTGTGGCCGCACGCCTTCACGCTGATTGCTCGCTTCAAGCTGGGTGAAGAGTGCGAGATCGAACTGGAATCGCACGGCGATTATCAAGCCACGGCGGCGCTGCACAGCTACTTCCAGGTTGGCGATATCGATCGGGTCAGCGTGGCGGGCCTGGGCGAACCTTATATTGATAAGGTGGCGGGCGGCGTCGAAGCGCGTCAGACGGGCGAAGTGACCTTCGTCGGCCAAACTGACCGCGTCTATACCCGTCCGGAGGCCTTCAGCCTGATCCGCGATCCGGCGCTCGCACGCACCATCGAGGTTCATCACCATCATATGAGCGACGTTATCGCCTGGAACCCCGGCGTAGAGCTGTCCTGCAGCATGGGAGACATGCCGAACGACGGTTACAAGACCATGGTCTGCGTTGAGACCGGGCGCGTCAGCAAACCGCTGGTCGCCGCCGGCGAACAACCCGCCCGTTTGGGTGTGACCTTCCGCAGCCGTAAAAAGGCCTGAAACCCCGTGCGCGCCAGCGCACTACGGATGTGCAAAAGGGGCGCTCGCGCCCCTTTTTGATGCATGCCATGCACGCTTATCGTGCAATGCGCGATTAGAAGGTGTAGCTCACACCCGTCATCAGCAAACCGGTGTAAGATTTATCCACCATCGGGCTGTCTTTCACTTCATCCGACAACTTCACATAGCGGCCGAGGAAGAAGGCGTTCCAGCTCTTGTTGAGCTGGTAATTGGCGCTCAGCTCGAGATACGGCGCCCAGCTATCGCTCGGGGTGTAGCTGTCCAGACCGCTGCGGCGCGATTCATTGGCGCTGACGCCATAGTAATATTTGTTCTGGTTTTTGCTGTTCCACATCACGCCAACGCCAGGAACCAGCGTCAACGCGTCCAGATCAAACTTATACAGATAGGCCACATCGCCCACCAGCCCGTTGCTGTAGTTCAGCGTGTCGCCGGTGAAGGTGGTGCGAATGGTGCCCCACTCTGCGTTGTGTGAATAGGCCAGGCCGGCCATCAGCGTGCCGCGACGCTTGTCGAGACGCTTCATGCGATCGTCGTCGCTGTCGCCCGGACGGTAGCCCCATGGCGTGTAATACCCCATGATGCTCAGCTGATTTTCTTGATCTTTCCACAGGTAGTAACCGGCGGTCAGAGTACGGAAGTAGAAGTCGTCACCTTCATAGTCGATGACGGGCACCGGATAAACGCGATCCTGATAACCGCGATACGGGTCCGGGCTAACCAGCGCGGCAGCACCCAGTGACCAGGTTCCCGCCTGGGCACTTTGCGCACAAACCATTGCGGAAGCGATAATTGCTAGCGTTTTGAGTTTTGAAATCTTCACTGGTTCTTTTTCCATAAATTACAGGGTTAATAGCCGCAATAGTTTATGTGAAAATTTAGTTACGCGCCTAATCTTTACAATAGAAAACGACCAAGATCGAATAACTTATAGCGGAATTATGAATTAATCATGGCGGAACGATGACGATTCATGCCGCAGGCCGCGCCAGACAAGGCATTTGGTTATCCCGGCAATAACTGAGTCATTGATATGACTTAAAAAAAGCTTTTTCTACGGCAGGAAATTTTCCGGCAAGCAAACTAAGCTTAAATCAGAAGATGAATTTATCCTGGGCCCAGTGGCATACAGCGCAACTCGCGATAATAAGCGCACCAAGTTGGCATACGGGTTGCTGTACTCAGGCGTATTCTCATCTTTCGGGAGCCAGAACACTATCACACGCTCTCTTTAACCTGTGCTAATAACGAAAGGACGGGCATCATGAACATATTTGACCACTATCGCCAGCGCTACGAAGCTGCCAAGGACGAAGAGTTCACACTGCAGGAATTTCTTACCATTTGCCGGCAAGATCGCAGTGCCTATGCCAACGCGGCCGAACGTCTGCTGATGGCTATCGGTGAACCTGTGATGGTCGACACTGCGCTAGAATCACGCCTGTCGCGCCTGTTCTCCAACCGCGTGATCGCACGCTATCCGGCCTTCGAAGAGTTCTACGGCATGGAAGAGGCCATCGAACAGATCGTCTCTTACCTGAAACACGCCGCTCAGGGCCTGGAAGAGAAGAAACAGATCCTTTACCTGCTGGGCCCGGTGGGCGGCGGCAAGTCCTCGCTGGCGGAACGTCTGAAAGCGCTGATGCAGCGCGTGCCCATCTACACCCTCAGCGCCAACGGCGAACGCAGCCCGGTCAACGATCATCCGCTGTGCCTGTTCAATCCGCAGGAAGATGCCACAATCCTGGAAAAAGAGTTCAATATCCCAAGTCGCTATCTCGGCACCATCATGTCGCCGTGGGCGGCGAAGCGCCTGCATGAGTTCGGTGGCGATATCACCAAGTTTAAAGTCGTGAAAGTGCGCCCTTCCATTCTGGAACAGATCGCCATCGCCAAAACCGAGCCGGGCGATGAGAACAACCAGGACATCTCGGCGCTGGTCGGTAAAGTGGACATCCGTAAACTGGAGAACCACGCGCAGAACGACCCGGACGCCTACGGCTATTCCGGCGCCCTGTGCCGCGCCAACCAGGGGATTATGGAATTCGTCGAGATGTTCAAAGCGCCGATCAAGGTGCTGCATCCGCTGCTGACCGCAACCCAGGAAGGCAACTACAACGGCACCGAAGGCATCTCCGCCCTGCCGTTCAGCGGCATTATTCTGGCGCACTCCAACGAATCCGAGTGGGTGACCTTCCGTAACAACAAGAACAACGAAGCGTTCCTCGACCGCGTGTATATCGTCAAGGTGCCTTACTGCCTGCGCGTGTCTGAAGAGATCAAAATTTACGACAAGCTTCTGGATCACAGTGAGCTGACCCATGCGCCCTGCGCGCCGGGCACGCTGGAAACGCTGGCGCGCTTTAGCGTGCTGTCGCGGCTGAAAGAGCCCGAAAACTCGAGCATCTACTCGAAAATGCGCGTGTATGACGGCGAAAGTCTCAAAGATACCGACCCGAAAGCCAAGTCCTATCAGGAATACCGCGACTACGCCGGGGTTGACGAAGGCATGAACGGCCTCTCCACCCGTTTCGCCTTTAAAATCCTCTCGCGGGTATTCAACTTCGATCACGCCGAGGTGGCAGCCAACCCGGTGCACCTGTTCTATGTGCTGGAACAGCAGATCGAGCGCGAACAGTTCCCGCAGGATTTGGCGGAGAAATACCTGGAGCACCTGAAAGGCTATCTGATCCCGAAATACGCCGAGTTTATCGGCAAAGAGATCCAGACCGCCTATCTGGAATCCTACTCGGAATACGGACAGAACATTTTTGACCGCTACGTCACCTATGCCGACTTCTGGATCCAGGATCAGGAGTATCGCGATCCCGACACCGGCCAGCTGTTCGACCGCGAGTCCCTGAACGCCGAACTGGAGAAAATTGAAAAACCGGCCGGCATCAGCAACCCGAAAGATTTCCGCAACGAAATCGTGAACTTCGTGCTGCGCGCCCGCGCCAACAACAACGGCCGCAACCCGAACTGGACCAGCTACGAGAAGCTGCGCACCGTGATCGAGAAAAAGATGTTCTCCAATACCGAAGAACTGTTGCCGGTGATTTCGTTCAACGCCAAAACATCGACGGACGAGCAGAAAAAACACGACGACTTCGTCGATCGCATGATGGAGAAAGGCTATACCCGCAAGCAGGTGCGCCTGCTGTGTGAATGGTATCTGCGGGTCAGAAAATCCTCATAACGCCTCAGGTAAGCGGCATTATCAGGGCCATGTCCACAGTCATGGACGTTGCAGCGCAGCCCACGGAGGGGCTGACACATTGCGCTGCCGCGGCCGGGACATGAAGAGTTGGCAACGTCGTTTGGGGGAAGTATGGCCTATTTCATTGACCGGCGGCTGAACGGCAAAAACAAGAGCACGGTGAACCGCCAGCGCTTCTTGCGCCGTTACAAGTCGCAAATCAAACAGTCGATTGCCGAAGCCATCAACAAGCGTTCGGTCACCGACGTAGACAGCGGGGAGTCAGTCTCTATCCCCACTGACGATATCAACGAACCGATGTTTCATCAGGGGCGCGGCGGCACGCGCCATCGCGTTCACCCAGGCAATGACCACTTCGTGCAGAACGATCGCGTCGAACGGCCTCAGGGCGGCGCAGGCGGTGGCGGCGGCCAGGGCAATGCCAGCCAGGACGGTGAAGGCCAGGATGAGTTCGTCTTCCAGATATCCAAAGACGAGTACCTCGATCTTTTATTCGAGGATCTCGCCCTGCCCAACCTGAAAAAGAATCAGTACAAGCAGCTGACCGAATTCAAAACCCACCGCGCCGGCTACACCGCCAATGGCGTGCCGGCCAACATCAGCGTCGTGCGTTCGCTGCAAAACTCGCTGGCGCGGCGTACCGCCATGACCGCCGGTAAAAGGCGCGCGTTGCACGAACTGGAAGACGCGCTGACCCAGTTGGAAAACACCGAGCCGGTGCAACTGCTGGAAGAAGAGCGGCTGCGCAAAGAGATTGCCGAACTGCGCAAGAAAATCGAAAGCGTGCCGTTTATCGACACCTTCGATCTGCGTTACAAAAACTACGAGCGCCGGCCGGAGCCCTCCAGCCAGGCGGTGATGTTCTGCCTGATGGACGTATCCGGTTCGATGGATCAGGCCACCAAAGACATGGCCAAACGTTTTTACATTCTGCTTTATCTGTTCCTGAGCCGAACCTACAAAAACGTCGAGGTGGTCTATATTCGCCATCACACCCAGGCGAAAGAGGTGGACGAGCAGGAGTTCTTCTATTCGCAGGAAACCGGCGGCACCATCGTCTCCAGCGCATTGAAACTGATGA
>Ga0308158_10003546_pt1 | contig 13673 bp, 13 predicted proteins | sample PhyBR2_FD_201038 | JGI IMG/M metagenome (GOLD analysis project Ga0308158, IMG submission 201038) | Phyllosphere microbial communities from UC Gill Tract Community Farm, Albany, California, United States - DLSLB.R2 | ecosystem: Host-associated > Plants > Phyllosphere > Unclassified | place: USA... | reverse complement strand
TACTATTCCGGGCGACGGCAGCTACCCACAGGGTTGCGGGCTCTGCTGGCCATAGCGGGTGAGCTAAAGCCGCTCGGCTGATGCATAGTTAGAGGGACCAGCCGTCATTCACCGAGAATCGTCGTTTTGAGGCTAGATGTGCGGACAACCCGGTCTCAATCTCCACTGTGCGACAAACAGGTGTTTTGCGTCACCTGGCCGGCCCGCCGTCGCTCACATGCGTCAAACATCCGACCCAATGATGTCCCGGCCTGCTTATAGATCAGGCTTTCGCTGAGGCCCGCCGCGGATGCCCCGCTGACCCACGTCCGGACATTCGCGACCAGTTTCCGGCTCCCCAACTTCAGCCGTTCATTCATCTCGAGGATAACACGGTAGTTTCCGGATAAGCGGTTCACGCCATACAAATGGATCACCTGAAATCACGCCGCGTGAGATCGATGACCATCACGGCCAGCAAAATGACGCCCGCGATCCCACCGACGAGCGCGAATGGCACCGGGTCTTTACTCGTCACGATTTTCATCGGCAAAACCCACGGAAACCAAGCCGCCTGTTGTGTGCGCGTCATCGCTACTGCGAGGGCTACAAGCGTACCCCCGATGCCGACGCTCAGCGGCACGACGAAACTTGCGAAACGTAATGCGGACCATAGCTGGAGAATTATCATCAGCGTAGTACCCGACCACAGGAGAAACATGGTTCGGGCCAGGCTCTGCCAAGGGATTGCCCCCACTGGAACGTGCCCACCAAGCGTCCCTCCAAGCCAAGCACCGATCCCGGTGTCCAGAAGGGCCAGCAGCGTGATGCACCCGGAGGTCACAAGCACGACGATCGCTTTCGCCAGGAACACCTGCCAACGTCTGATCGGCAGGGCGAGGAGATGATCCCAACTACGTCCGCGATGTTCGATCTGGCCGACCAAGGTGGTGAAAGCGGCGACGATCATCGGCAGCAGGAACAGCGCCCAGATCGGGAGCAGGAACTCGTTGAAGATCGACGTCCAGCTCGACGTGCGGTCGCTGGTCATGAGCGACAGGCACGCCAGACCGCCGGGCAACGCCGGCGTAGCCAATGCGAGGAGTGCGGCCAGTGAACCGTTCAGCTTGCGAATTTCGACATCGAGGATCGTGATCATGCTGTCATCCCGTCATGCGCTTCGGCACGATCGACCGCATCCCGGTAGACGTCCTCCAGCGTGCGAACCTGCGGCCTGATCGACGAGACGGCGAAATCGGCTTCGACCAGCAGGCGGTTAGCCATCGACGCCTGATCGGATTGCACGATGCCTTCACAACGAACGATGATCGACCGGTCGTCACCTGCCGTCGCGTCCATCCCGCGCCTCCTCAGCAACGCAGATCCCGCTTCCGCCTCGCCGGAAACCGTGAAGATTATGCTGGTGCCACCCCGCAGCAGTGTGTCGATATCGTCCTGTACCAGCAGGCGCCCCTTGCGCATCACACCGACGTGATCGGCCACGTGCTCGACTTCAGTCAGGAGATGACTGGAGACGAACACGGTCCCACCGATATGTCCGGGTAGCGCACGGATCAGGGCGCGCATGGCCAAAATGCCATCCGGATCGAGGCCGTTGGTGGGTTCGTCGAGCAGCAGTAGTTTTGGCGAACCGAGCATGGCTCGAGCCAAGGCAAGGCGTTGTTTCATCCCGAGCGAATAGTCTCGCACCCGCCGACTTGCCGCTGTGCAAAGATCGACGAGTTCCAGTACACGATCGACCTCTCCGTCTGGCAAACGAAGCAAGCGGCAGGTGAGGCCAAGGTTGGCCCGTCCGGTCAGATGATCGTACAGCGAGGGGCTTTCAACGAATGCGCCGACCTGCGCCAAGGCGACGCGGCGTGCCATGGCCAGATCGTGGCCAAGCAGCCGTATCGATCCGGCGTCAGGGCGTAACAGCCCGAGCAGCAGGCGCATCGTGGTGGTCTTGCCCGCGCCGTTGGGCCCGAGGAAGCCATACACGCATCCCATCGGCACTTGCAGCGCCACTGCATCGACCACCGGACGTCCGGCAAAACGCTTGGTCAGTCGGTCCGTTTCGATCGCCAGCAATAGCTTGCCCCTATCATTAGATTTAATTCTCGATTAAATCCTCATCGTGGAGCGATTTAAGTCAAGGTTAAATATGGCACGGCTGATGAACGACGATCTGCAGCACAGTCGATGGCTGGCACGGCTGGCGACGATGACCTTCTGTGTGATCGCGCTCGTGATCGTCACAGAAGCGGCAATCGTCGCCGTTGCGCCTCGTTCTGCTGCCGCACTAGCGTTCCTGCTCGCATTCCGTGCGCCGGTGCCGTTCTACCTATATGCGCTCTGGACAATGCGGCTGGCTTTTGGCCGGATCGCCGGTGGCGAGGTGTTCTCGACTGTGCTGCCGAGTTCTCTCACTCGACTGGGCCTGGCTCTCGCCCTCGGTGCGACCGCGACGGTCTTCGTCAGCCCGTTGGCACTGAGGCTCATGGGTGGCTATCGTCACGGTGCCTATGCCGCCTTCGATCCATCGGCGATCACAATCGGGCTCGCGGGTCTTTTCCTCGTGATCCTGTCGCGCCTGTTCTCCCGCGCGGTCATGCTGCAGAACGAATTGGACGAGATTCTCTGATGCCGATCCGGGTGACGCTCGATACCGTTCTGACCAATCGGAAGATGACGGGGAAGCAGCTGGCCCAAGCGGTGGGCCTCAGCGAGACGCAGCTTTCGCTGTTCCGGTCCGGCAAGGTGCGCGGCATCCGGTTCGCAACACTGGCCCGGCTATGCGCCGCTCTTGATTGCCGACCAGGCGACCTCGTCGACTATGATTACAATCCGAAAGACCTGCACAACGACGATGCTGCAGATACCTGACATCCTACGTGTTTTGTCCCGGCTACCGCCTCGACCCACATGCGGTCATTCGCGGCCTCTTTTGGGCTCCCCACCTTTTACCATTCATTCATGTTGGCAGCGGAGGAAGTGTTGAGCCTTTGCCCTGCCCGCAGCCCCGTCAGCTTTCCCAAAAAGGGATGCTGTTTTGAGAAAACCTCGCCCTAACTCTCTGGCGCTCTGTTTGGAATGCAGGAGGCGTGTAGCTTCCCGCTGATGCGAGCCGATGCTACCCGATTAAACCTTGACGTGGAGCCCACATGATTGACGTTTATCGAAAAACGATACATATCGCTTTTCGATAAACGGAGGCCTTTGTGCAGGATCGAATTCTCGTCGTTGCAAACGGACTAGTACGGTTCGCGCACTGGTTGAACTGGGCGGTAGCAATCGGCTTTATAATCGCGATCGTCCTTTCCTTCGTTTTCGGCGACGCGCTGTCCGCGCAGATTTCCACAAAATATCACGGCCGCCATGTAGCTGAGACAATCACTTTGCTGCGAGCCACAGGCTTACTCAGCGTTGTCGTCTGCGTCGCAGTCTATCAGCTCTTCAGCCGCCTGTTATCGATCATGGAAACGGTACGCGCGGGCGATCCGTTCATCGTCGCGAACGCGGATCGGCTTCAGCGGATTGGCTGGGCTTTGTTCGCGATCCAGGTGCTTGATCTAGCGTTCGGTGCCATCGTGTTCGCACTCGATCGTCTTGGTATCGATCACGCGACTTGGGTCCCCGGCTTTACCGGTTGGATCGGGGGTCGTGATGCTCTTCGTGCTTGCCCGCGTGTTTCGCGTCGGTGCGGCGATGCGTGACGATCTGGCGATGACCGTCTGATGCCCGTCGTCGTCACACTCGACGACATGCTTACGGCTCGGCGGATGACATTGACCGAGTTATCGCAAGCGGTCGATATCACAATGGCGAACCTATCGATCCTGAAGACTGGCAAAGCGAAGGCGATCCGCTTCTCGACCCTGGAGGCGATTTGCGAGGTGCTCGACTGTCAGCCGGGTGACATCCTTAGTTTCACGCAAATGGGGGAAACGGATTGATCGACTATGCCGAGAAAGCCGGTACGCGAAGGGGGATCGGGAGCGCGCTACGTGTCGTAGGGCGCGCCGTACTCGAAACCTATCAGCATGGCGGGCGGACGGTGGTGACCGCGCCGCTGATCCTCGGCATCGCCGTGCTGCCGGAATTCATTCAGCATGTCGCGGAGATCCATCTGGGTATGTTCGACTCCGCAGAGCGTTTCCGTACGCTTGCTAACGATCCCCTTCGTTGGGGTTTCGGTTACGTGAAGCTGGTAGGGTTCATGATCGCCATGCTCGCTGTCGCGCGGTTCTGGTCGGTGAGGTCGATCCCCCGAACACTACTGGTCCCGCCAGCAACTCTGCTGCGCGTCGCAGCGGGGTTGATCATAGGGTTCGCGGTTGCGTGGCCGTTCGCTTGGCTGGGAAAGCAAGGCTTGTCACCCGTGATCAACATACCTCTTCAGATCGTTTCTGCCGTAATTCAGGGGGGCTTCCTGATCTACGTCATTGGCGCGTTAGTAGAGGACGTGTCCGTGACGCCGAAGCGCGCTATGACGTCGCTGCTGCCCGCCGCGATCATGCTCAGCGTGCTGGTTGCCGTGGCATTCGCGCCATCGCAGGCGCTCCACATGGCAAACCACAAGCTGGCTTTGGGACGGCCACTGCCGATCGTGTGGATGCTCATGCTGTTCGATGCACTGTGGGTCGGACTATTTGCAGCGCTGGTCGGCTCTGCAATGTTCGTTGGAGTGAGGACCGGGCTGACATGGCGGGGCTGGACCGTGCATCCTAGCGATCTGAACCCGTCGAATGTTCATACCCCCGAAGGCGCGAAACGGAGTGCGGTTATATGACGCCGATAGCTCTGTTCTTGATGTGCTGGGCAGCTTTGACCGTGGCTAAGGACACGCAGATCGGGCGGTCGCTGCACAGTGTGATGGTGCAGCAACCTGCTGTTGCGGCAAACCGGCTTACACGGGGTAACGTCGCGATTGCGATCGCCGTTCTGTTGTTGATCGTCCTGCACGTAACTGCGGAAGACGGTGATCGGATCCGGATGGCGGGCCTGGCCGTCCCTGACTTGACCATTTGGCTTACAACCTTCGAAATCAGCACCGTCATTGAGATGGCTACTGGTTTCGCAGTAGCATGGGGGGCTATACGCCGAGTGAGCGTCTCAGCGGTACTTGCGCTCCTTCCTTTTCGCTCTGCTGCACTTGCAAAGGGTAAGGCTAGACGGGTTCGCCGCAATCGGCGCCGTAGTTGCGCTTCGCCCGTGAACGACGATGAGGATGGGGCGGGGCTGTTGCTAGCGGCCTAAAACCAAAGGTTGCCCATCAGTCCAAGCACCACCTCATTCAATCATACCACCGTGCATATCAGCAATGTTGAGCTTGGCGCTTGGAGTGCGAATATGCAGGCAATCGACGTCAGAAAGAGATGGGGTTGGCTGCTCCTGGGCGCGATCACGCTTTCGACCATCGGCGACGAAATATCGCTGATAACTCTCATGTTCCGGACCGCTGACAATCGTACGCCGTTCGCCGTGCCGACGCTGCTCGTCGCGCAATTGTTGCCGGGGTTGATCGCGACACCATTCATCGGTCGGCTTGTGGATGCACGTGATGCCGGCCGGCTGCTGACGGTAACGGCATTGATCGATGCCATCGTCATAGCATGGATGGCTTGGCATCCTGATTTGCTAACGACTATCCTCGGAGCCAGCGTTCTCAGCATATCATTCGCGATCGGCGGGACCGCGAGCTTCGTTCTCATTCCGGTTCTGGCCGCGCGACTTGGGATGACGCTACCGCGAGCGAATGCAGTGTTGGAGTTTGTCCGCAGTGCCGGGATATTGGCGGGACCGGTGATCGGTGGTGCTCTTGTGGCTTGGGGAGGTGTCGGGAGGGCGCTCCTGATCGATGCGGCCAGCTTCGCGCTACTAGCTGCCGTCGTGCTGGGAAGCGGATTGCGTCGCCCGATCGAACCGAAGGACGCTGAAAAGCAGACACTGTTGTCGGAATATGTGCCTGTCCTGCGAAACCGGCGAACCACTGTCATGATCGGAGCGCTGATACTCGAGGTCTACGCGGTCTCGATCGCGGATGTGGCGTTCGTCTTCCTCATCACCGTTACGCTCGCAGCCGGACCAACCGCGTTTGGGTTGCTGACTGCATGTTGGGCCGGGGGGATGATGGCCGGTGCTACCGCCTCGGGTACGTTAGCGATGCCGCGCCCTGCTCCAATCGCATTCGTTTCCGCGGTAGTGATGGGCGCAACGATGTTGGCAATTGGTATCGCCGCTCTGACGTTGACGGGTGGGATCGTCTTTATAGGCATTGCGTTCGTGTTCGGCGGTGCAGCCAACAGTTTGCAGAACGTCGCAGTTCGCACAATGCTACAACGAGAAGGGCCAGTAGGATCACGCGGCAAGGTTGCAGCGATATATAGCGCTGGAACAAGCGCGGCCGCCATGCTTGGCTATATGACTGGCGGTTTTTTCACGCCACACAATGCCACAAGCGCGTACGTCTTCGGCGGTACTCTCGGCGTTCTTTCCGGTTTCGTCGGCTGGCTGCTTTTTCGCCATTCCAGACCAAAAGACATTTAGTCATGACTAACAGGTTACGCAGTCCTAGACGGAACGGGTAGTAAGACGTCATAGGCGTTCCCGGAATTGAGTTTCAGGAATGCATACTTGAGGGGTACCGATCTACCGCATCGCCTTTCGATCGTAATCGCCCGAAACGAACGATTTCCAGCGTGAGAAACCGGGATCACTGAACGCCCGATCCGAGCACTTTTGACCTACAGACGATACTTCTGCCGGGTACCTTTTCATAGCCTCAACAACACCTTGAGCTTCCTCAAGACGCTCTCGTTTAATCTTTGAGAAGTACCAGGTCTGAAGCTCATAAAGCCCCTTCCTGGCGTTAACATTTGCTCCGAGCTGGTCGGCGTTCCTCTCCAACGTCCGGATCACAATAGCGCAATGTAGATCGTCAGCGGGGTTGATCGCAGAAGCGCTAGCAGACGCACAGCCCGCCAAAACGAGCAGCGTCGCCCCTAAATAAGCCTTGTTCATACCTGCTCCCGATCTATCCCCGTTTAGGTAGCGCGTGAACGGTAAATGCTTGGTTGTTTGGCAAACGTAACCGCCGGGGCCTTCCCGAAAACGAACGTCTGACGGGGACCTTGCCGCCTCGATCGCGCTGAAGGCCAACTGCGGGTTTCGCGTTCCAAAAATCTCTTCCCGATTGCTCTTCCCCGAAATGGCCAATTGAAGACAAAGGAACGCGAAAAAATGCGCTTAAGGATTTGCTGTTATTGGGCGAAGGCACCCGGCCCCAGCTTCCGGCCAGACCCAGATGCGGACGTTCGTCACGGGTTGATCGCTCCCCGGAACCGGTCGTTGGTTCATGTCCGGCTGCGTGGCTGAACCTGGGCCGACAGCGGACTGTCAGTTATCGGCCGCCCAGGCGTAAGACGCGGATAGTCTGGTCAACTCTATCGCGCTTCCTTCTTGGGCGGCTGGTAGAGCGTGGTGAACTGCATGGAATAGGCTTCCACCTTCATGACCGACACCTGCACCTGCAGCTGCTGTCCCACCTCGACGAGCCTGCCCTGTTCGGCTGGACTTGTGCGCGATCCCAGAAGGATCTTCCTGACGGCGGCCGCCCGGCCATAGAACGCTTGGCCACGCCCGTCTCGGAAGATCCGCCATTCGCGTTCGCTCGCCCAGCGCACCGTCTTGCTCGACAGGCAGTGACGCGCCTTCTCGGTGGGGGTGCTGCGGTCCATCGCCAGGATCGGCTCGAGCTCGGAGTAGATCATCCTAGTGATAGCGACCGTGTCGTCCAGCCCGCGCAGGAGGGCGTTGACGTTGTATTGCACGCACATCCCGCCGAACTGGTCGGCGTAGTGCGCCCACATCGGCTCGTGGTCCGAGACCTCGGACATCGACGCGATCCCGGTGGTGGCGAGCGCGTCGTCGACGGCCTCCTGCCGCTTGCTGTCCGGGGATCCACCAGAGAAGCGCTGGGATAGGCGGTGCGAGCCCTCCATGGGGTCGTTCATCTCGGAGAAGAGCGGACAGAAGATGTAGCCCCCGAGAAGCGCGCTTATCTCCTGTTCCAGCTTCGAGCCAAGCGGCCTGTATCGGTAGAGGTTCGATGGCTTCGCGTAGATCTCGATCGTCGCCATTCACACCCCTCGATTATCCAGCGCGGCCATCCTCATCTCGGCGATGACTTCCGGCAAGTGCTACCTTAGCGGCGAGATCGCGGGATCGATGTCGCCGAAGTTGATCTCGACCCAGTCGTCACTGTCGTCCTCGCCGGTCTTAACAACATCGATGGACGAGGGCAGCCGGCCCTCCATCAGGTTGCGAAGGATGTAACCCTGCACCGAATTCGGCTCTCTCGGGAGTTTTCGTGCCGCCTCGACATTTTTCGCGCCGTTGTCCTCGAGCGCCCTTAGCCCAGCCAGTATTTCCGTGAACTCGCGCAGGCCGATGCGGACCTTCGAGCGTGACATAGAGTAGCCTCCGTGGTGACCGAGGTCGTAATCGTCCTCTCGCGCCCGCAGCGCGCCATTTACCGGGGAGCGGCCGGGCTTCGGCAGATGCTCCATCATTGATCTAAACAGCGCGTCCAACTGCTTTGCGGCTGCGGAGTTATCGCGGACCCGTAGCCGGGCGGCATTCTGTCGCACAGGCGGGACCGGTGCCCACCCGCTCTGCTGGGTCTCTTGCACGCTTAACAGCAGCACGAAGTCGACCGACGAGTATTGCCGGAGGAACTCGTCGATGATCTGGTCGGCGGACACCTCGTCCCGGCTGCCGGAGCGACTTGATAGGGCGGTGCAATCGCCGTCCCCGACGATGACGCCGGTCACGCCGTCCGCACCGCGCAGCTGATCAGCCTTCGCCTTCAGCGCGCCGTATAGGGGGTTGCGGTCTTTGATCTTCGGGACGTCGTAGGCGGCGAAGCTGTAAGAGCTGTAGGGTGCCTTTCGCGGATCGATCGTGATGTCGATGCCGACGTCCTCGTCATCTATCTCTACGCGGAGCACCGTCTCGCCGGCCTCCATCTGCTTGCGCAGCTGCGGCACAATCGTTTCGTTCACAAAACTCTGCAGCTTCCCTCGCGGCGGCAGCAGGAGGACAGTCCTAGTTCCACGCTTCGTTCTCTCGTGTCGGGAGCGGATCCTGATGTCGAGGCCGCCGAGCGGAAGGCCCATCTTATCCTTGGCCCGCCCGACGAGTTCGCCTAGCTCGTGGTACGGATTGTCGTTGTCCAGGCCCTCGTCCGAGACCGAGGTCACGTCCGCTGTGAGCTGCAGGTCGGGCGTCGCTAGCTTGATGTCTGGCCGTCGGCCGGACGCGAGTTCGGCCTCGTTCTCCAAGGTCCCGCATTTGGACAGGGCGTGTAGGACGACGGTTTCCCACATCGCGGCGACCCGGTCCTTCCCGGCGCGGTTGAGCCGTCGGGCAAGTCCATCGACAAAGGCGTCACCGATGACGCCGCGCAACTCGTTGAGGCGGCGCTGCAGCGCGCGACGCTCGTAGATCATCCCGTTGTTCTAGCAGAGGCTGGCCGTCAGACGCATCTGATTTCAGAATTTTTTCAACGCTCCGGGCTTTGCACGGACCTCGGCCTCCTTCATCCTCGCGACATGAGCCACGCCGTGGACCCTCCCGCCTCACGACAGCCGTTGCGGATCCCCAGCGATCAGCTGGCAAGGCAGGCGGCCGCGAGCCTTGGCGGCCACCTCTTTCAGGCGACCCGCGCGGCAACCGAATGGTCGCATCTGGGCGACGATGCGCAGTTGCTGATCGAGGTCGCCGAGGACTACGCCGTTCTAGTCCGTGACGCGCTCGACATGACGCAGACGAAGCACGAGTTCGGTGCGTCGGTGACCCTGCGCAGCGACGGGATCCGCAAGGCGCTGTCGGGGCTGATCGCGTTCCAACACGCCAATCCCAACCTCACGGTGAGCCTTGCATACCTGACGACTGCGCAGCCTGGACGGGAGAATGGCTCAGCCGTTCCGAACGGGGCGACCGGCCTGAGCTATTGGCTCGATGCGGCGCGTGGCGCCGATCCCGCTCCCCTGCGTCACCTGCTGCTGGACACCCAGCTCGACGAACGCGTGCTCGGGTTCGTCCGGGAGTCCGACGACGCCACGCTTCGCGATCGCTTGATACGGCGAGTGAGCTGGTTGACCGGTAGCCCGGCACTGCCGGCGGCGCAGTCTGTCCTTCAGGCCAGGTTGAGGGCGCTCGGGGTCCAGCGGACCGGCTACGCGGAGGACGGCGACCGCGCGCTGCCCTTCATACTCAACCGGGTTCTCCAAACGGCGGTCGCGGAGGACCGCATCCTCACGCGTGAGGACTTCGAGGACGAGTGGCAGCGCGCCACCACGATCGGCATGAGCGTCACGATGGTGCGGCGGCTTGCCGCGCTCGGTGGTACCGGCGATGGCGTTCCGCTCGCGGCGGAGCCGCCGCCACCGGCACTTTCGGCTCGCACGGCACCGCGTCACGAACTGGTCGGCCAGTTTCGCGAGGTTCTGCGGACGGTCGACGTGCTGTGGCTCCATGGCAGCAGCGGCCTCGGCAAGTCGCAGCTGACGCGACTGATCTCCGCAGGAGCCAACGGCAGATGGGAATTCGTATCTCTCGGTGATTGCACGCCTGAGCAGCAGGAGGTGCGCATCGGTGCCGCGCTGGCGAGGATCGATCGCGAAGGGTTCGCCGGATTGATCCTCGACGACCTGCCGGTGCCCGCGCCGGGGGGTCTGAGGCGATGGATCGCGGCGGCCAGCCTGGAGCTTGCCAGCGTCGCGGGTGCGCGGGTCGTCGTCACCTCGGAACGCGAGCCTCTGCCGGCCGTGCGGATGGCCTTCGAGCCGTTGCGCATCAAGGTGCGCAAGGCGCCTTACCTCGAGCGTGAGGATGTCGAGCACATGGTCGCCGCCGCTGGCGGCGTCGCCAGCGACTGGGCCGCGCTGGTCCATCTTACCTGCGGCGGCGGACATCCCCTGCTGGTCGATGCGCGCGTCGCTGGACTTGCATCGAAGGGCTGGCCGTCGGGCGAGCGCCTCAACGGCCTCGGCATCGGCGATGGCGCGACGGAGATCGAGGACGTCCGTCGTGAGGTGTCGCTACGGCTGCTCGACGAGCTCTCGCCGGACGCGCACCAGCTGCTGCTCAGGCTCGGTGGGCTGGTCAGCAATTTCGACCGGCGCCTTGTCGACGCGGTCGCTGCCGTCGAACCCCCTATCCCAAGAGCAGGCGTGCTGCTGGAATACCTGGTCGGCCCCTGGATCGAGCAGAAGTTCGAGGATCGCTACGGCCTATCCCCGCTGCTGGCAGCCTCCGCCGCCGCCCTCTCCGCCAGCGAGCGCGAACGGGTGCTCCACGCTGCCATCGAGGACCTCATCAGGCGAAACCCGTTCCCTGGTGACCTGCTGTCAGCGCTGATCATCTATGCGATGATCGTCCGGCACGCTGGCGGCCTGATGTTCGTGGCCAAGGCGGTGCTCGGGACGGCGCAGCGCTCGAAGCTCGCCGGGGAGATGTTCCCCCTCGTCTACATGAAGTCTGGGAAGGACGGTCTGCTGTTTCCGGAGCACCGCGGCGTCTCGGCGATGCTCCGGCTGGCGCAGGTGATGGCAGCGGTTAACGAGGATCCGCCGCGCATGATAGGCGAGGTCGTCGAAGAGGCGCTGAAGGAGGCCGCGATCCATCCAGAGCCGCTGCGCGGCGGCAATACCTACATGACGTTGATCGCGGTGCTCGGGAACGAGAGCGCCGACATTCGACCCAAAGTTTGGATGCCGATGCTCGTCAGCTATCGCGACCACCTGGTCGCTGGTCACTTCCCAGACGAGATGACGGAGCTGATAGACAACGTCGACCTTGGCGGCCTCAGCCCTGACCGAATGTTCTTCGTCGTCCGCAGCAACAAGGTGGACTCGGTGGCGGATGTCGAGGAGCTTTTCGGCGAACTTGACGGGATCGACCCGGCCTGGCGGCACGAGCTGCTCACCGGCGCGACGCACTTGCTGAAGGGACCCCCCTTATTCGTTCAGAAGGGCTGGTCGAGCGAAACCAACCCCATGACGCTCGACGCGGCGGCCGCGGAGGCGGCCTACACCAAGATGGCGGAACAGGCAGCTGGCTGGGGCGAGGACGAGATAGCGATCGAGTGCGTGCGCAGCCGCGTCGTCATGCTCGACGAGTATCTCGACCGGCATGAGGAGGCGCTTGCGGTACTCGATGACGGGGAGGCCCGGTTCGGCAGGAACGAGCGGCTGATCCGCAGCCGCGCGACGGTGCTCGCGACTATGGGGCATCATGCCGAGGAGCTTGAACTGCTCTCCAGCCTCAGCCCGGAATACAGCGAGGATGAGCCGCTGGAGAGGCTGATGATGCTGAGGACGGCGGCGATCAGCGCCGCTAGGCTGGGGCGGTTCGGGGAATCCGCTTTGCTCTTCCATCAGGCTTACGATCTGGCGAAATTCGAACCGCCTGCCGTCCTCGCGGTGAGTGTGAGGCCCGGCCTGCTGACGGACGCTGCCGCGATGGAAGTCCGTGACGGGCGCGCCGCTGAGGCAGTCGTGGACCTGCTGCGCGCTTTGGATGACGTCACGGACGGGGACCCGAGCGACGGAACGCCGGCCTTCGCGCGCGCCGCGATCACGCATGTGACACAATGGGCCGTGGCATTTCTGGAGGGACGGTCGTTCCCGGAGGATCCGACCGCCAACCCCGGCGTGTGCTCCACGCTGCGACCGAATTTAGATCCCGTGCAGCTGGAGTCCCGCAAGCCCAATCAGGAACTATACCTGCTCGCGCGCCTAGAAGGGATCGGTGACACTGATGTCGGCGCCGAGCGCCGCCTGCTCGAGCAAGAGCGCGTCGATGGTGTCCAGCTGAAGCTGGCCGTAGGCGTCGCCGCAACGCAGATTGAGAGGAGCATCGGAAGAGGAGATGTCGATGCCGTGCTGGCGCAGCTACCGCGCTATGCATGGCTCTCCGGCCTGTTCGTGCGGGCCGGCGGTGCGGATGCCATTGGACCCAACGTCGCGATGATCGAGCCGGCGCAGTGGCTGGAGGCGGAACAGCTGGCTGCGCGCGCCGCGGCATCCGGCGTTGTCGGCATGCTGTTCGCCGACGGTCGGTCCGACGAGGCCGTTATCGCGGCCTATCGGGCAAGCGAGATGTCGCCCGGCCTCGATGCGCTGATCCTCGAAGTCGACAGCGTCGGGAGCGGCGAGCCGGAGTTTTTCCGGACCGGAGTTGCGGCCTTGCGGTTGCTGCAGTCGGACGCCAAGCAGAATGCTGAGCAGCTTCTACGGACCTCGGTAGAGCTGTTTATGTGGCTGCGCCATGTCGGCTCTAGTGTGCTCAGCGAAAGAGCACACGCGGTGCTCGCCGCACGATGGTTGGACCTGGCACAGGAGCGCCGGGCACTGCTGTCCACCCCCCGGCTTGCGGTTCCTGCGATCGAGGCGGCGGCCGCGACGGTGCCGGGCATTGGAGGCATAGCGCGCATTGTCGAGGCAGGCCGTTTAGGGTCGTCGCTCGGGCTACCGCAACACGTAATGGAAATGTTACAGTCGATTGAGCTGCCCCCTTCTGAGCGGTCCATCGACTATGAGAGTCTGGATCAAGGAAGGGACGACGAATGCCTGCGAAAAAGCACAAGCCGGAAGAGATCATCGGGAAGCTGCGTGAAGTTGAAATCG
>Ga0308158_10003544_pt1 | contig 13679 bp, 8 predicted proteins | sample PhyBR2_FD_201038 | JGI IMG/M metagenome (GOLD analysis project Ga0308158, IMG submission 201038) | Phyllosphere microbial communities from UC Gill Tract Community Farm, Albany, California, United States - DLSLB.R2 | ecosystem: Host-associated > Plants > Phyllosphere > Unclassified | place: USA... | reverse complement strand
GACCGCGGTGTCCGTGGTCTTGGAGCTCGCGACCGCGGCCGAGTTCGTGTAGCCGAACGTCACGCGGTTGGTCGTGGTGTCGCGGTAGCAGATGCCGTTCTGGGCGACCTGCTTGTTGCAGAGGGCCTGTGCCCCCGCCGAGGAGGTGGCGGTGCCCAGGAACGTGCCGGGTTCGGCCGGCATCCTCGACGCCCTCAGCGCCGAACAGTTGAGCGTGCAGGCGAACACGTCGGTCCGAGGAGCCGGCGCGGGAGCGGTGCACTTCGAATCCTCGACGACCGCATCCGCGGTCGCATCGTAGCACTGATTGACGTACGGCGTGGACTTGAACCCGGCGACGCAGAGCTTGGAGGCGCTGAAGTCGATGGGCTGGGTCCAGCGGTAGACGTGCTCGTCCACCGGTTCGGCCGGTGCCGAGGAGGCGAATGCCGAGGGAGACAGAGTCGCTCTCATGTAGAAGGTCTGCGCGGAGGCAGCGCTCATGGAGGTCGTCACGGCGATGGCGGCGATGATCAGTTTCAGCATTGGGGAACCCCTTTGTCATTAGGCCTACCGCATATCATGGAATTACACAATGGGAGGCCGCCGGTTCTTCAGGACGGCGCCGACGGATCTCCTGGATCCGGACGCGATCTCATGATCCGGACATAACGAACATCATGATGATCGGTATCCGTCATCCCCTCACCTTGGGCCAGGAAGGTGAAGGCCGATCTAGATGATGACGCATCCACAGCCTCGTGTTATCACATCGCGACACGAGGAGACGTCACCCTGATGGTTGAGATGCAAACGGCCCGCCGAGAATGGGGCCTGACCAGGATGATCCTGATCGACTCCTACTCCAAAGGCACAATCGTCGAGATGGAACTGACCGGCGGCACGGTCATCACGGGGATCAACGGGCAGGGCAAGACCACGCTGCTGCAGCTGATCCCTCTCTTCCATGGAGAGGATCCCGGTAGGATCGTCGCGAGACTGGAAGGACGCGACAGCTTCTACGAACACTTCCTCAAATCGTCGACCTCGTACATCGTCTTCGAATATGCCCGCGAGAACGGTACCCTGTGTCTATCCGTCCAGCATGCCAACAGCGACGGTAACAACATCATCCATCGCTTCGTGCCGGCGCAGTACGATCGAGGGATGTTCGTCGATGACGACGGGAAGCTGGTGGAGACGCACCTTCTCGCCACGCGCCTGCACCGCATGGGTCACAAGGCGAGCTCGCAGATAACCACGAGAAAGGCCTACCGGGAAGTCCTCCATCGCACCGCTCAACGCGGCACTCCCGAATACAACCTGGCCGCTCTCTATTCGATCGTTCCTTACGGATCGAGGATCAATGGTCTCGAGCGCATCATCAACGGCATGTTCAGCCGGGAAGCGAACTTCGACGATCTGCGCAACATCGTCGTGCGTACGATCAGGGAGGATGCGACCACGCTTAAGCTCGTGGGCGACCGCTTGATCGCGGAGCGCTGGATCGCGAACGTCGGCGCATATCGACGCGTCATGAACATGCGGGGGCGATACGATTCAGCCGTCGCCCACGACATCGCGAAACAGGCGGCTGAGAAGGGAATGATCGATGCGATCGGCCTCCTCAAGGGTCATGTGACCTGGGCGGGGGACAAGTCCATCGAGATCGCCCTGAGGGCGAAGGAGAACGACGACAAGGCCGCCCGCATCCGGGAGATCGACGAGCCGGCTCTGCAGGAGCATCGGATCCGCCTTTCGGAAGCGGAAGCCCGGAAGGTGACGATAACCAAGGGGATCGATGCGCACGAGCGGCGCCTTAGGTCTGACGAGACCGCAGGGATGGCGCGGAAGTCGGAAGTCCTCGATGAACTTCCGGGCATCCGCGATGCGGAACGCAAGGATCGTCTGCGCCTGGATCAGCTGACCGCAGCCGCCGACGAGGTCAAGGCGCATGCCGCCGAACGCAAGGATTCGGCCAGGCGTCAGGCAGATGCCGGACGGGAGGAGATCGAAGCCAAGGAGGCGGATCTCGCACGGGACGAGGACCGACGCATCACCCAGGTGCGTGAGGAGAGCCAGCGGGCGACAAGCGATCTGCGCGTGCGGGAGCGCGAGCAGGACGATGACATGACGTCAGAGCTCCAGGCCGCACTGGCGAGATACGAGCAGGCCGCCCAGTCAGCTCGCAATCCGATGGCCCCGCCGGAGAAGGTGGTCGCACTCAAGCGTGCGCAGAGCCAGAGGGACAAGGCGTCCGAACGCGAGAGGCAGGCGCGCCGCATCAAGTCCGAACGCGATGCGGAGGTCATGACCAGGATCCGTTCCGCCAATGCCACGGAACAGGCCCATGGGCAGGCCAGGGCCGACATGGCACGAGCGGAGAAGGCGGTCCAGGAGGCTGCCGCATTCGTCAAGGGAGAACCCGGCACCCTGTTGGCCATGCTTCGGGAGGACGGCGGTTCGTCGGCCGATGAGCTGTCACGGATCATCAGGACTGAAGTCCTGACCGCACCCGGCATCAAGGCATCTCGCGTCGACCAGGGAACCAGTCTACATGGCTACGAGATAGACGCCACGGCCTTCGAGCCGGATCCGAGAGTCGATCTCGAAGTGGCCCGTCAGCGTCTCGAGACCGCGGTCGCCGATCGTCAGGAGAGCGAGCGCATTCTTCGCGATGCGAGGGATGCGGAGACGACCGCCAAGCGGGCCGCGAAGAATGCCGGTGACGCCGCCACCATGGCGCAGGTGGAGGTGACCGCTGCCGAGAAGGAGGTCGAGGCGTTCCAGACCGCGCTCACCCGGGCCAATTCGGACCACGAGAAGGCGATCAAGGATGCCGCGCGGATCGCCGAGGAGCAGGAGGAGGTTCGGAGTCGCGAACTGGAGGCGGTCCAAGATCGCCACAGAGCCATCAGAGAGGATCGAGCCGCGGTCGCCGATGGAATGGTCAAGCGCATGGACGAGGCCGTCATGGCGATCCGCTCCGACATCTCGGCCCTGAAGTCTTCCCTCCGGGACGCCAGATCGGTCCTGAAGCGCACGCTCGAAGAAGAGCTTCGCAGGATCGAGAAGGATCTGGCGGAGCAGATGACCGGGAGAGGCATCGATCCTGACGAGATCAGGCGTCTCGAGGACGACTTGCGCACAGCCCGTGCGCGCATCGACGCCGTCGAGACGACCCGAAACGACGTGATGACATGGCGCGCATGGATGCGCGACGAACCGGCCGTCCAGCGCAGGCGTCTCGCCGAACTCGACGCGCTGAACTCCGAGATCACGACGATCGGATCCAGAATCGAGGTCGCCATCGCTTGCATGAAGGCGGAGCGGAAGGCGATCGCCGACGCCAAGGAGGCGCTGGAGATGGAGAACAGGACGTTGAGGGAAACCGTCTCCGACAGCGAGACCAAGGCCCGGATCGGAGAATCCGAACTCGGTCTATGCATTGGAGAGGTCGCCTGGGATCCAGCGGACAGGATCGGCAACGTGCACGCCGCGCTGACCAGGAACCTCAACGCGCGGTCCTCCTCAAAGACGCAGCTCGAAAGAGAGATCCAGTCGCTGGACGTTGCCTTCCTGCAGGTGCCGGATACGCAGACGCACGACTACAGGATCAAGGGGCGCTACGACTATCAGGCCGAGACCCCTCTCGACGGCTATCGGCACTGGTACGGCCACATCCACGAAGATACCAGGAACATGCTCGCGAACGATGCGCGCGGGCTGGCCGGTCAGGTCATCGCGTTCCACCGGGACCTGGTCGACTTCGAGAAGCAGATCACGGCGTTCAATCGCGAACTCCAGAAGCACCTCGGGGATGCGACCGCCTTCGACGGCATCGAGGATCTCACGATCGCGATCGTCTCGAAGGTGAAGGAGGTCGACTACTGGGACAAGGTGAGGGACGTGTCCGAAGCCGCGGCGGCATGGATGCGCGGCGATGACGACAAGATACCCGGTGACGCCTTCATCAACGCCCTCCAGAGTCTCCTCCACGTCTGGCGTCGCAACGGAACCATGGATACGAACCTACGGGCTCTGGTGAGGATAGAAGGCTCCGCAAAGGAGAAGGGCAATCTGCGCAGATTCAACAATTCCGAACAGTTGAAGAACGTGTCGTCCAACGGACTATCGTACCTGGTGCTCGTCAGCATATTCATCGCCTTCGTCAACCGCATGAGGGCAGGGGCCCCGACCACGGTCACCTGGCCACTCGACGAACTCAAGGCCATCGACAGGACCAACACCGGTCGTCTGGTGGAGCTTCTGAGACGCAACAGGATCGAGCTCGTGACGGCGTTCCCCGACCCGGACCCGGACGTCATGCGCGAATTCAGCAACCGCTACGGTCTGGATGGTCGACGGCGTCTGGTCACCGCTCACGTGGAGGGCATCGACGATGCACGATGAGATCCCATCCGCCAGAGGGGCCTTCTCCGAGGCAACCCGGACGTTGATATCCGGCCACTTCGTCTGCGAGCACACGCATCCGGACGCCTACGGTCACCTGAACGATCACGACTTCTTCGCCGACGTGGATGCCTACCTCGAACGCATGGACATGCGTGTCACGAGAGTGCGCGACGGAGGTGCCTTCTACGCGACGAGCGTCTGCGACGAAGCGGAGGCGCGACTGCACGCCAGACGCGTGATGCATGCGATGAGGACCGAGATCACGTCGGTCGTGCATTTCCTGAAGATGACGATGGAAGCGCTCAAGGACGATCAGGCGATCGCACCGGGCTACGTCATCTTCAAGTCGCAATACGTGACAGCGGTCACGGACAGTCCCTCCCTCACGGAGGAACTGAAATCGCTGGCGCACAATCTTCGCGGCACGCCCGGCAAGGACACCATCGAGGCATTGATGGAGAAGGTTCTGCGCAAGATGTGCGATCTCGAGTATCTCGACGTGGCGGACCGTGAGAAGGGCACCTACCTGGTCACCGGCAAGATAGACTATGCCCACGCCGTCATAGCATACCTCGTCCACAGACTGCCCGCGGAGCCGGACGAGGAGATCGACGCCCCGAGGCAGGAGTCCCTGCTTTGAGGAGCGCGAGAGAGACGATCCCGGCACATCTACGTCTTCTCCACGGCAACGAGAAGGCGGTGATCGCGGCGTACGCCGGCGACATGATCGACGATGACGTCGCGAGCCCCAGGGACGTTCTCGCGCTCATCCAGGCCAACGTGATCGTCGAGAACTCGGAAGGGGTGAGACGGCTCTCCAGAAGCCTGCACAGCCACCTCGACGACGTGATGCGCAAGCGACGTTCGTACAGGGCGGGCGAGAACTTCTCGGGTCAGGTCGAGATGCTGGAGAAGATCATCGCGTCCTGCGAGGACGCGATGCGGGAGAACCACTTCGAGAGGCAGTGCCAGCTGGAGGACGAGTTCCGCCATGCCGCCGAATCGCTCGCGCAGGGCATCGACGAGACACTGACCCATCTGCGTGCCGAAGTGGACAACGAATTCGGCGATCTCCCGAGCTTCGCCGAGAAGAGCCGGCAGAACCAGCACTACACCAAGCGCGTCGAGGAGACGATCGACGCGTTGGCGCTGATAGCGGACTCGAGGATAGTCGACAGGTTCGATGCGCAGCCGATGCTCGAGGAGCAGGAGCGCATCCACCGCAGAGAGCTGCTGGACCGCATCCCCAAGTGGCGTCAGGCATTCATGACGATCTCCGAGGTGCTCGGTCGTCACGTGCATGCGCTGCGGCGGGTCGATCCGGAGGCGAAGGCTCTGCGACGCCTCTCCCTGCACATGCGCAACAACCGGTCCTACGAGATGCCGGACGACCCGCAGGACGATCACATCCAGGACTGGATGCTCGCGGCGATGCCGCTCGCGATCATGACCCACCCGGACGTCCATGACGTCGACCAGGAGGACATGATCGCCGATGTCGTCGCTTCGCTTCCGGCACTCGCAAGAACCAGATCGTCGAAGCGAAAGCCGGGCATCCTCGTCGAGGACGACGATGAACCCACCAGCTTCATCATCAGAAGGCCGCAATGGCGGATCGTATTCGACGACATGGTGCGCGAAGCGAGCGTCGAACGCATCTCGGCACGCTCCGTCCATGCACGGACCCAGACAGGCACGAGCCTCGACATCTGGCTGATCTACGTGGCCGCGACATGCGCGGCCGCCAGATCCGAGGCTGGCCTACGCCACGAGACGGTGATCGAACCGCACGGTCCACTCGACGGACTGCTCCGCATGAAGGACGTCGTGCTATGGACGGAATGATCGTCAAGACGCTCAGCGATCTGGTGACGGGAGCCAGGAGAAGACCGCCATCCAAGGGACGCGTGTACGATTGGCTGCTGGACATGGCCCTGGTCATGCAGACCCCCAAGGGCACCGAGCTCGTGCCAGGCGCGATGAACGAGATCGCAGTCATCCTTCGCAACGAGGGTGCCGAACCCTATCTGGCCTCTACGATCACGTCCCGCGACGATCGATCCGTCACGAGGCGCTACGGTGCCTACGAGAAGATCGGCGGTCATGTCATGGCCAAGGACAGGATCCTGGTGAGATCCATTCCTGGAAGGCCGCTGAGGACCAGCAGAGGCGACGTACCGCTTCCACCGAGATGCTCGATCGACATGGACATCCGTGATGCGCTCGACGGTCTCAGACATACATGCATCATGCTCGTGGAGAACCGTTTGTGCTTCGACGAACTCGAAGGCCTCATGTTCATTCCGGCCGTCTACGACCTGGAGCCGCTGGTGCTGTTCAAAGGCAGCCCTCATGTCTCGTCTGCCCATGGGAGATACATCCGGGAGGCGGCGATCGACGTGCACGTGTTCGGTGATCAGGACCCGGCCGGGCTCTCCATGGCGATCACCACTCCCTACGCGGTCTCGCTCGTGGAGCCTCCTCTCGACATGATCCTGGCGGAGATCGAAAGAGCTCCGAATCACGAACTGCATCTGAAGCAGATGGCGACCGCAGAGGGAATCCTGTCGCATCCCCCCGCCTGGGCTGCGGAAAGCGTGAGGAGAATCGTGAGGACGACTTCCGCCATCCCACAGGAATCGTTCATAAGAACCTGACGATTCCGACTTGCGACGCGCCGGCGCCCGTCGTCACGTAAAGCATTGATCTCAGCCGCCGATGTCACCGCAAGGCACGGTAAGGATCCGTCATGGTCATGAAGAGAGCGACGAATGTCGAGATCTCGAGAACGTCTCCCAGGATACGTGAAGGATGAAACGATGCGCACTCAACCGAAACCGCTGTACGACGCCACGATCAGCTACCGGACACCCGCCGGACGTAGAGTGCTCTTCGGATCCATGATCCCCTGCACCGACATGTTGGAATGCAGGGCCGAACTCGAAAGGCGCTTGGACAACGAGGTCAGATTCGGCAGGCGCCGTCTCGCCTCGGTCCTCGATGACTTCAGTGCGCGATACATCACGATGCAGATCGGTAAGCCATGCCAGGCTTGACCATCCGTTGATCGCGGCTTGATTCAGCATCGAGGCGATGAAGCAGACCCCGATGAAAACGCAGGCGTTGCCCATAGTGATCGTCATCCGTACACTGTCGCCGCGGCCATCAGACACAAGGGAGTGACGACGACCATGTCAATCATCGAACAAGCCAATCGAACGGGATCCGAGGAAGGATCCACGCTTCCCGAGCAGCTGGCGACGCATGCCCTGGGCTGGGCGCAGGAGAACCGGGCGCTGCGGAACATGGTGGCGTTCAGCACGCTCACCGAAGTCGTCGAGCGTGGTCTGGGTGGAAAGACACAACGCTCCGAACTCACACCCGAGGACGTCGCCAACGTCCAGAAGGAAACCCGGGAGTGGCTGAAGCCCAACCTGAGGAGCGACATCCCTCTGGACGGTCTGGACAAGGCGATCTCCGAAGGTGCGGAGCGTTACAAGTTCGCCGATCTCGAAGCAGCCCGGGCAAAGGGGCCCGAAGCGGTCAGCACACTGCTCTCGTCGCGCACCACTGGAGCGGAGCGCTGATTCCTGGAGGAGTATCGCCTGATGACGATACTCCTCCAGCAACATCGACAAGAAACCCTTTTCGAACCTCCTCGATCCGGACTAGCATCCGATCATGGACGAGACGTTCCCACCCGATGCGTATCTGCGCGAGAAGCTCTTCCAGCCGATCGTGGACAAGTTCCGGATCGATCCGCAGAGCGCCAAATGGTCATGCTTCCGCTTCTTCGCCGTCGGGATCACGATCAGCTTCGCCGGCCTCGCGGCGTACATCGCGAGCATTCCGCAGCCGCCCGGATCCTCGACGGCATACCTCGCAGGGATGCTCGTGTTCGTGCTAATCATGACGATCCTCCAGATCTGGCTGCAGATCCGCAGACCGCCCGCCATGGTCCTGAACGGGATGCCGGCGGTCCAGAGGATCGCATGGGTCGGCGCATGCCTTCTTCTGCTCGCTCTGGCGGTCCTGAACACCATGACCGGCACCGCGGGGCCGGTCGTGACCGCCATAGGATGGGGAATGGCCGCATCGTGGCACGCCGGCGTCACGGGGGCCTACGTCAACGTCTGCCGCAAGCCTCCGCCTCCCAGGACCGACGGCGCACGGAAGCTGGCGTTCTCGGGACTCTGATCGTCACCGCCTTCCCTCACGGGAAGGAGTGATCCCGATGCCGGAACAGATCGATGTCCGGTGGACCGTCTGGACGGCCCACCGGACGCCGATCAGTCCAGACGATAGATCCCGATCTGGCCGCCTTCACCGACCACGACGACATCGCCACGTTCCTCGGAGCCACGCGTCGCCACGAAGGCTCCGTCGGACGGCAACGCCTCCACTCTGACGCCGGTCGACGCATAGGCCTGCAGCACCGGGAAACCGGGCTTCAGTATCGAGACGTCACGACCGGCGACATGCCACTCCGGTACGCGGCTCCTCTCGCTCGCGCCGATCTGGATGACATGCGACCGGGCGCCATCGACAGCCGGCAGCAGAAGGACGTCCAGGGGACGGCCGGTCGCGCGCCTGACCAGAAGATGCGTCCCGCGCGGGTCCGCGGAACCCTTGAAGGCGACCATCCTGTCGGTGGCGACGGTTACGTCGACGCCGGCCGGATCCTGAAGCGTCGCATCCACGATCTTCTGACCTTCCGGTAGGCGAAGCGCCGAAACGGCATCGGGAGAGACGCCTATGGTGACGTGGTCGACGGAAACCGTTCCGTCGCTATCCAGCGGCGACACTGCAGCCGCTGCTGCTAGAATAAGCATGTTAATCATGATGGTTGCCATACCCTTTCATATCCATTTTCTATTTACATCTATTGACGGTCACTCTCTGACTTATGCACTTTTCTAAAGCATCAGAAGATATCGTCAATCGTCAATTTGCCTATTACGCGCATGACGCCCCCTCACCGTCTCGTATTCTCAGCATCCTCAAGGGCGCCATCAGATCATCGTGCAAGAATGCGATGCTGCTCTCAGAAAGATCGCAGCATCGAGACCTGGAATGTGTCTGTCACCGGGGGCTGCGACATGGCGTGACCGGCGGCAATGGTCCGAAATAAGTCGTCGAGCCGCGATGATCGACCGAGACGCCTTTGTAAAAAATAGGCGGGGAGGGAGATGGACCCTGAAGATGGGAGCATGATACTTGTGGCGTGACGGCCTGCGGGTCGAAAGAGGGGCCTGATTGAAATGACCATCGCAACCACCATCCGCAGCCGCGGAACGTCGACCTGCGCGAAGATCGTGCTCGGACTGCTCGCCAGCACCGCCATGGCGCCGAGCGCAGGAGCTCAGGGCGTCGACACGACCTGCAACCCGGGAACGCCTTCGTTCAGCTACGCCAGGCCGGGTTCGATCCAAGTGGACTTGGCGAATCCGTTCGCCTTCAAGGTGCTGCTGAGGAACGGCGGCCAGATGGATCAGGGCTACGACGCGAACACGGGCTTCGTCTATTCGTCCACCGGCGGCGAGGGCAGGAAGGGCGAGAGCGGCGGAGTCACGGGACGCGGCCACGATGGCGAGCGCGGAGGGAAGGGCGGAGACATCCGCGTCATCAACTGCGGAACCATCCATACGGTCGACCCGAACGTGGACGGCATGTACATGCGCAGCGTAGGCGGCAACGGCGGGCAAGGCGGAGCCGGCGGCGCCTTCGACCAGAGGACGGGCGACGGCGGGGAGGGCGGCAACGGAGGCGCCGTCACGATCGAGGCCGTCGACGGCACTTCGATACTGACCAAGGGCAACGGATCCCACGGCATCCACGCCTACAGCCTCGGCGGAAACGGCGGCAAGGGTGGCAGCGGCGTCCTGTGGGGCGGCTCCGGCAAGGGCGCGACGGGCGCGAACGGCGGAAACATCAGCATCGTCGCCGCGACCGGCACCTCGGACTGGCAGATCGAGACGCAGGGGTCGCTGGCCCACGGCATCCTGGCACGTAGCGAGGGCGGCTTCGCCGGAGCAGGCGGAAGCGGCAACGTGATCGCGAGCGGCGGCAAGGGCGGCACCGGCGGCAACTCAGGCTCGGACATCAAGGTCGACAGCGGCGCGAGGATCAGGACCTCGGGCAACGGATCCAACGCCATGACACTGGAAAGCGTCGGCGGACAGGGCGGCGACGGCAACGGCGGCACCCGCCTCTTCGTGTCGCTCGGAGCGTCGGGCGGCGTCGGCGGCAACGCCGGCAGAATCGACGTCCACAACGCGGGCGACCTGGTCACGGCAGGAGACGACGCGAAGGGCATCGCCGCCCAGACGATAGGCGGCGGCGGTGGTTCCGGAGGCGACGCGTTCAACATCGGCGCTCTGGGCGGACTCGCCATCGGTGGCTCCGGAGGCGGCGGCGGAGACGCCGGAGAGATCGCGATCAGGAACAGCGCGAACGTGACGACCAGCGGCCACGGTTCGTTCGGACTGTTCGCCAACTCCGTAGGCGGCGGCGGTGGCGACGGCGGGCATGCGACGGGAGTGACGATCGGCGCAGGCGAGGCCGTGCAGGTCTCCATCGGCGGATCGGGCGGCAGCGGCGGTAACGGCCACTCCGTCTCCATCCGACAGGATTTGGGGTCGGTAGGCAGCGCAATCTCCACGGGCGTGCTCGGAAGCCGGCCGGTACCAGTAGCGGGCGTCGATCAGTTCGTCGGCGACATGGCGACGGCGATGCTCGCCCAGTCGGTCGGCGGCGGCGGCGGTTCCGGCGGTCGCGCGATCGCGGTCGCCGCCTCCGGCACCGACGCGGGGCCGACCGTCTCCGTCGCCGTCGGGATCGGCGGCACCGGCGGCAACGGCGGTTCGGGCAGCGACGTCACCGCCTTCCAGGACTACGAAACAAGGATCGCGACGTACGGACGGCAGGCCGACGGCATGCTCGCCCAGTCGATAGGCGGCGGCGGGGGACACGGCGGAAGCGTGATCACCGTCGCCGCCGCCGTCGGACCCATCGCGGGATCCATCTCCCTCGGTCTCGGCGGCTCGGGCGGCAAGGGAGGCAACGCCTCCAGCGCCTTCGCGTCGGCCTTCGGAACGATCGCGACCAGCTCGGACATGTCCAGCGGCGCGATCGCCAGATCCGTGGGCGGTGGCGGCGGCAGCGGAGGCAACGTGATAGACGTCGCCGCGAGCCTGGCGCGCTACGCGGGTTCCGTGGCCGTCGGCATCGGCGGACATGGCGGTTCCGGCGGGACGGCCGCCACCGCGTCCATGGACGCCCGCGGCGTCGTCACCACGCTCGGCAACGCGTCCCACGGTGTGGTCGCGCAGTCCATCGGCGGCGGCGGAGGCTCCGGCGGCAACGTGCACACGTACGCGGTGTCCGCATCGGCGAGCGGCGGCGCCAACGGGCTTGCAGCAACGGCAAGCGTGGCCGTCGGCGGCGTCGGAGGCTCAGGAGGCGCCGGCGGATACGTCAAGGTGCAACAGGGCGCGAGCATCTCCACCTCGGGCGACATCTCGGACGGCGTGCTCGCACAGTCCATCGGCGGCGGCGGCGGTGACGGCGGCAACGTCTTCGCGCTGTCCGTGGCAGCCAGCCTCGACAAGGGCGGCGCGGGCGGCACCCAGGGGGGACGCAGCCTGAGCGCAGCCGTCACGGTCGGCGGCAACGGCGGCGTCGGCGGCAGCGCCGGCGCAGTCGACTACCAGAGCTCGAGCGGAGCCTCGATCACGACGTCGGGCGTGCGCTCGCCGGGTCTCGTCGCCCAGTCGATCGGCGGCGGCGGCGGCAACGGCGGCCACGCCCACAGCTTCGCCGCGTCGAGCGCGATCCCCGTGGATCAGTCGCGCGTTCTGGCCGACAAGACCGATCTGCTCAACAAGCTCTCGAAGATCGGCATAGGCGGAGAGACGAAGCCCGCCGATTCCGACACGAAGAACGGTCTCAACGCCTCCGTCGCCGTAGGCGGGAAGGGCGGAAGCGGGAACGTCGCCGGGAAGGTCTCGCTGCTGCTCGATCCCTCCACCACCATCTCGACCGCCCAGGCGCAGTCCCACGGCATCATGGCCCAGTCCATCGGCGGCGGCGGCGGCTCCGGCGGATTCGCCTTCTCCGACGGCTTCGCCGGAGTCGACGCGTTCGGCGTGAACATCGCGATCGGCGCCGCAGGCGGCACCGGCGCGCACGCCGACACCGTGATGGTGAGATCCATATCGGCATTCGGCACGGGCCGCATCACGACGAAGGGCGACCAGGCCCACGGGATCCTCGCGCAGTCGATCGGCGCTGGCGGCGGCGAGGGCGGAGCCGCGACCACCGACCTCTGGGGCGTCCCACGGCTCAGCAAGAACGCCGCCGCGGTGGCGCTCGGAGGATCGGGAGGAGCCAGCGGCAACGGCGCGGACGTGCTGGTCGACTACGACCAGACGATCTCGACGTCGGGTGCCATGGCGTCGACCATCGTCGCACAGTCCATCGGCGGAGGCGGCGGCATGGGAGCCGCGACCAAGGCCGGAGGCCTCCTCGAGTTCACCCTCGGCGGTACGGGCGGTGCGACGGGCAACGGCGGAGCGGTGACCGTGTCGGGCCTGGGCGCGCTCGCAACGACAGGCGACGTCTCCCACGGCCTGGTGGCGCAGTCCATCGGCGGCGGCGGGGGCATCGGCGGAAGCGCCGGAGGCGCGACGTCGATCAGGGACGTGGGCCTGAAGATCCATCTCGGGGGCGATGGCTCCGGCGGCGGCAGCGGTGGTGCCGTGACCGTGCAGCGGGAGGGGACGATCAGCACGGCAGGCAAGTCCGCCTTCGGCATCCTTGCGCAGTCGGTCGGCGGTGGGGGCGGCCTGAACGCGCTGTCCGAATACACCGCGATCGCGGGCAACGTGCCCATCGAGGTCTCGACGAGGGCCGGGAACGGCAACGGCGGCAAGGTGAGCGTGACGACCCTGCAGAGGCTGGCGATCTCGACCACGGGGGACGGATCGCACGCCATCTTCGCACAGTCCGCCGGCGGCGGAGGCGGTCTTCTGATCGGAAACGGCGACTATCGCGCGACTGCAGACCAGTCGGTCCCCGGCGGGAATTCCACGGGCGGAGACGTCAACGTCGGATCGAACGCGGAGATGCGCATCTCGACGACCGGAAACGGCGCCCACGGGATCTACGCCGAGAGCGTGTCCTTAGGGATCACGATCTCGAACGCGATCGGGAGCACCGGCCATCTGAGCGTCGGTGCGGTCGGCACCGGTCTCGTGACCGTCGTGCAGTCGGGCACCATCGAC
>Ga0308158_10003543_pt1 | contig 13693 bp, 12 predicted proteins | sample PhyBR2_FD_201038 | JGI IMG/M metagenome (GOLD analysis project Ga0308158, IMG submission 201038) | Phyllosphere microbial communities from UC Gill Tract Community Farm, Albany, California, United States - DLSLB.R2 | ecosystem: Host-associated > Plants > Phyllosphere > Unclassified | place: USA... | reverse complement strand
GTACCGCTGCGGCGGAGTTCGCCGCGCTTCGCGCGGAGCGTGACGTCGTTCCCGCGCTGCGCGACATGCGAGCCTTCGTCACCGAGGTCATGGAGGACGAGATCGCTCGCCTGCGCGGTCGCAGCGCAGACAGCGCAGATGAGATCGAGGCGGCGCTTCGGCACGCGTTCGGCCGCCTGATGCACCGACCGACCGTGCGACTGCGTGAGCTCGCCCGCGCCGGGGCCGCCGGTGAAGCCGCCGCCGCCGTCACCGCTCTCTTCTCCCCCGACTCCCCGTAATTCCCTCGTTCCGTGGTGGGCTGCCGTGCCAGAGCAGCCCGCCCGACCTCGCCCTGGTCTCAGGTTCTGCGGATCCTCGACGAGATCGCGACCGCGACTGAGCGCGCACTAGCCTGATCCCATGTGGTCTGTGGTGCGGAGCCCGGGATGACGGGCCCGATCTTCACCGGTCACGAGCGCGGCAGCAGCGGGTACCGTCGGATGATCCTCGCTCTCTTCGCCGCCGGGGTCGCGACGTTCTCGCAGCTCTACTCGGTGCAGGGCGTGCTGCCCGAACTGGCGGAAGACCAGCGAGTGTCCTCGGCCGATGCCGCCCTGTCGGTGTCCTTCGCCACGCTCGGACTGGCGATCGCCGTGATCCCGTGGTCGCTGCTGGCGGATCGGCGTGGTCGGCGCACGACCATGCGCGTCTCCGTTGTCGCGGCGGTGGTGCTGGGTGTCCTGGTGCCGTTCTCCCCGACCTTCGAGGCGCTGCTCGCGCTGCGCTTCGCGGAGGGCCTGGCCCTCGGCGGGATTCCGGCGGTGGCACTCGCGTACCTCGCCGAGGAGGTGTCGCCGCTCGCGTCCGCCGTCGCCGGCGGCACGTACATCTCGGGAACGTCGCTGGGCGGGCTGTGCGGCCGGCTGGTGTCCGGACCGCTGAGCGAGGTGTTCACCTGGCGGATCGGCATGCTCGTGGTGTCGCTGCTGGCGGCGGTGGCTGCAGCCGTGTTCTTCGTGACCGCGCCGAAACCACGCGGATTCGTCCCGGTGGTCCGCGGTTCGCAGCGCGATGTGCCCCTGTGGCGAAAGCTCCTCGCGTGCCTGCGCGACCGACGCCTCGTCGCCCTGTTCTGCCAGGGCGGCCTCCTGATGGGCGGGTTCGTCGCGGTGTACAACTACCTCGGATTCCGACTGCAGCTGCCGCCGTTCTCCCTCCCCGTGGCGGTGTCGTCGCTCCTCTTCCTGGCGTATCTCTCCGGCACGTGGTCGTCCGCGCAGTCGGGGCGCATCGCGCTGCGACGCGGTCGCTTCGCGGTGCTGCTCTGCGCGGCCGGCGTGATGCTGGGCGGCCTCCTGCTCACCGCGATCCCCGCCCTGGTCGCGGTGATCGCGGGTCTGCTGCTGTTCACTGCCGGCTTCTTCGCGGCACATGCCACGGCATCCAGCTGGGTGCCCGCTCTGGTGCGAACGGGACGGGCCCAGGCGTCGAGTCTCTACAACCTCGCCTACTACGGCGGATCCAGCCTGTTCGGCTGGCTGGTCGGTCTGGCGTTCCACGACGGGAACTGGTGGGGTGTGATCCTCGCGGTGAGCGTTCTGGTGGTGGCCGCGATGGTCATCGCCACGGCCGCCCTGCGCAGCGAGCCCACCGGCCGCCCCTCCGCTCTGTGACCGCGCGACCACGTCTGGGTCATGCGAAGGTCCACGTCCTACGCTGGCAGCATGAGCGAGCTCACCCCCGCCCGAACGGCACCGGCCCGCGGGCGCATCGCCACCGCGGCGATCACCAGCGCCGCATTCGTCGCCCTGCTCTGGGCGGTCGAGATCGTCGACACCGTCCTCGGCAACCGTCTCGACTACTACGGCATCCAGCCGCGCGAGATCGACGGGCTGTGGGGCATCCTGTGGGCGCCGCTCCTGCATGGCGGGTGGCAGCATCTGCTCGCGAACTCGGGACCTGCCCTGGTGCTGAGCTTCGTGATCGTCCTCTCCGGCCTCGCGCTGTGGGCCGAGGCCACCGCGATCATCTGGGTGGTCGCCGGTGTCGGCACCTGGCTCATCGCGCAGCCGAACAGCGTTCACATTGGCGCCTCCTCACTGATTTTCGGATGGATCACCTTCCTCGTGCTGCGAGGCGTCTTCGCCCGCAGCGCCCTGCAGATCGTGGTGGGCGTCCTGGTGCTCGGCGCATACGGCGGGGTGCTGTGGGGTGTCTTCCCGGGCCAGCAGGGGATCTCCTGGCAGGGGCATCTGTTCGGTGCCGTCGGCGGCGTGATCGCCGCCGTGCTGCTGGGGCGCCGCGCCCGTGAGAGCGCCATCCCTGCACCGCGTCGGTGACCCCTACCACGGGGTGATGCGCGACGCTCACCCGGCGCCTAGCGTGGGAGCAGCATGAACGACACCGCCGCTTCCCTCCGCCGTTGGGGCGTGATGACCGACCGTGTGCTCCCGGGACGACGGGCGCTGATCATCTGGATCCTCGCCGCAGCCGCCGCGATCTCCCTCCTCGCCGTCACCGCGACGCTGGGCGCGACGGAGTATCGCACGCCCGCCGGGGCCATCGTGATCTTCGCGACGATGCTCGCCGCCGCGATCCCGGGTGCGCTCATCGCCCCGTACTGGGCGACCGCAGCCGCCGTGCTCGCCGCCGCCTCGCTGACCGCGCTCGCCTCGCCGGAGACCGCAGCGCCGTGGCCGGTGGCGGTTCCCACGATGATCGCGCTGACCTTCACGTGGATCATTGTCGGGTTGCGGGCACGCTGGTGGGTGGCTGCGAGCGGGTGGGCGCTGACGAACTTCATCGCGCTGATGACGGCGAGCGAGTACGGCCAGCGAGTGGCCGTCGGAACCATCGTCGCCGACCTCGTGGTGTTCGCGTCGGTGTCACTGCTGGGGGTGGGCGTGGGCGTCATGCTCCGCAACTGGACCCTGATCCGGGCCGAACTCACCCGACAGCAGGCGATGACCGCCGCCGAGCACGCCCGCCGCGAAGCGGTGGAGGACAAGGCGCGCATCGCCCGGGAACTGCACGACGTGGTGGCACACGGAATGTCCGCCATCCAGATCCGCGCGGCGTCCGCGCGCTACCGGCTGACGGGGTTGTCGGACGAGGCCGCCGCGGAATTCGACGATCTCGCCGCGACAGCCCGCACCTCCATGGCCGAGATGCGCACGATCCTGGGGCTGCTCCGCGACGAGGAATCAGCCGTTCAGCGCGCCCCGCAGCCAGGATTCGGCGATCTGAGCACCCTCATCGCCCGCGCCCGCGATCTCGCCCCCGTCACCGAGAGTGGACTCTGGGAGCTGAGCGAGGCGGAACAGTCGGATCCGGTTTTCGGACTCACCGTGTACCGCGTGGTTCAGGAAGCTCTGAGCAACGCCGCCCGCCATGCACCGGGCGCAGCCACACGGATCGACTGGCAGGACGAGCCGGGAGCTCACGTTCTCACCATCACGAACGACGCCCCCGAGCACCCTGCTGCCACCCGCGTGGACGGCGGAGGTCAGGGCCTGCGCGGCATGCGCGAGCGCGTCTCGGCGCTGGGAGGCGCCGTGTCCGCAGCTCCCGTCGAGGACCCCGCCGCCGGCGGATTCCGCGTGCGCGTCACGTTCCCGCGCGCGTGACCGTCTCGTCGCGCGTACGCGGCCGCGCGGGCATCGGGCGCTTTCGCGCACGATGAAATCAGAATGGACACCGACGAAGGGAAGCCGATGACGAGTGTGCTGATCGTGGACGACCAGGCGATGGTGCGCGCTGGTTTCGCCGCCATCCTGCAAGCGCAGAGCGGGATCGATGTCGTGGGTCAGGCGGGCGACGGTGCAGAGGGCACCGCGCAGGCGCGGTCGCTGCGCCCGGACGTGGTGCTGATGGACGTGCGGATGCCCACGATGGACGGCATCGAGGCCACGCGACAGATCCTCGCGGCGGCCGAGCGCGATGGCCGCCCCGCTCCCGCGATCCTCATCCTCACCACCTTCGACGCCGACGAGTACGTCCACGATGCACTCGGCGCAGGCGCCAGCGGCTTCCTCCTGAAGGACGCCCTTCCGGATGAGCTGGTTCAGGCGGTGCGCATCGTGGCGGCGGGCGATGCGCTCCTCGCGCCGCGCATCACGAAGCGTCTGCTCGAGAGGTTCGCCGCCACCCGGCCGGCCGTGAACCGGCACACCCTGCGCCTGAACGACCTCACCGAACGCGAGCACGAGATCCTCGTCCTCGTCGGCCAGGGCCTGTCCAACGGGGAGATCGCCGCACAGCTCTTCCTTGCCGAGCAGACCGTGAAGACGCACGTCAGCCGCATCTTCAGCAAACTGCACCTGCGTGATCGGGTGCAGGCTGTGATCCTCGCCTACGACGCCGGACTCGTCGCTCCCGCGGGCTAAGTCCGCACGACGCGGCACGAGCATCCCGGAATGCGTAGTACCGGGGTAGGGGGTCAGAGGCGACCGCGGCGGGACGCGCGAGCCCAGACCTTCCCCGGACAGTGTGTTCATGGCACTCGTCTCCCCCTTCATCGCTTCCCCGTCCGTCACGGTGGCGCGCCCCGTCTCACCTCACGTGAGCACGGCGGCAGCGATCGGGGCGATTCGTCCGCCGGCGGCCCGTGACGGCTCCGTCGACGCCGTTCGGGCAGTCCTCCTCGGCATCGTGGTGCTGCTGCACGCCTTCATGGTGGGCGTCGGTCGAGACGTCACCGGAGCCCCGCTCCTGGAGAACGCCATGGAGCATTGGGCCGGGTTCCCCGCCCTCACGTGGGTGGTGCAGATCATGCCGCTCTTCTTCGTGCTGGGCGGCTTCGCAAGCTTCACGCAGTGGACGCGGATGCGAGAGCGGGGGACGACGGCGTCGGACTATGTGGCGGGGCGCGTTCGACGCCTCCTCATTCCCGCCGGTGGCGCCATAAGCGCGATCGCCGTCTTCCTCGCGGCACTCGTGGTCACCGGCGTTCCCGCCGAGGTGGTCTCGGTGGCAGGCTTCCGCATCGGCCAGCCCTTCTGGTTCCTGGCGGTCTACCTCGGATGCAGCGCGCTGGTACCGGCGATGGTCCGCCTCCACGAGCGTCATCGCCTCCTCACTCTCGCCGCGCTCGCCGCGGGCGCCGTGACCGTCGACATCGTGCGGGTCGCCACCGGCGCCACGGCGATCGGCCTCATCAACATGGCGTTCGTGTGGCTCCTGATGCAGCAGATCGGGTTCTCGCTGGCCGACCGGCGCTTCGATCGCGTGCGACCGTCACGCGTCGCGATGGTCGGCGCCGGGGCGGTGCTCACGCTCGCGATCACGATGCTCACCGGCTTCTACCCCACCGATCTGCTGTCCGCCCTCAATCCGCCGATGGGTGCGCTGGTCCTGCTCGGCATCGCCCAGTTGTCGCTCTTCCTGCTCCTGCGCCCCGCCCTGCGCCGCGTGGCCGACGGACGCGCATCGACCGTCATCGGGTGGATCAACGCCCGCGCAATGACCATCTACTCCTGGCACATGCTGGTGGTGGTCGCACTCGCCGGCTCGCTCCTCCTCCTGCCGATGGACCTGCCCACACCGCTGAGCACCGAGTGGTGGGCAACGCGTCCGCTGTGGCTGGCTGGCATCGTGATCGCCGTCGCGGCGCTCGTGGCCCTGGTGGGACGACGGGAAGCGCGGCGACCGTCCCCGATCACCGGCGTGCGCGCCCCCTGGGCGGCTGCTGCCGCCGTGATCGCGGCCGCTGCAGTCATGTTGGCGCTGCTCGGCGGCTCCGCTCCGGCCGCCTGGGTCATCGCCGCGGCGCTGGCGCCGATCGCGATCGCGCTGGCGAGCCGCGCGGCGCGACCGGCTGGTTAACCACGCGGGGTGACCGCCGCGGGGATGATGCCGGTGAGTTAACCACGGAAGGACCCGGCACGGCGGCTCCCACTCCGGGATGAGCTCCGCCGGTGGGTTAACCACGAGAAGGACCCGGCACGGCTCCCCACTCCGGATCAACTCCGCCGATGGGTTAACCACGAGAAGGACCCGGCACAACCCCCACCCCGGACGCACTCCGCCGGTGGGTTAACCACGAGAAGGACCCGGCACAACCCCCACCCCGGACGCACTCCGCCGGTGGGTTAACCACGAGAAGGCTGCCGTGGCCCGGTCAACCACTCCGCAGACGCCGATCGTGCGCCCACCGAGAAGGACGCCCCTGACGGTTAACCGGACGACCAGGCCGAAGGCGCCATCCGCCGCCGGCCCGACACGGCTCCCCCGGAATCACCGCGCGGATTCGCCGCCAACCGGACATCCGTCGTTAACAGCCGCGTTAACCCGCGAGGAGCAGAATCATCCCGCGCTGTTCCGCGTCGTTTCAACGAATGATCCACTTCTCCACAGGATTGTCCACACCTGGGGATGGAATTACACGGGCGTAGTTCCGCGCGCTTTTCCGAGCTACCCCCACAGGCGTCCGAGTTATCCACATATCCCCATGTGGATAACTCACATCCTGTGGATAGCTGGGGAGAGATCAACCGCTGCGGATCCACAGGGAGACATCCGAGACGTTGATCCTCTGGTGCTCGACGATCTCGTATCCCGCCGCACGCAGATCCGACGTCTCCTCGGTACTCACCACGCCGTCGACGACGGCCTCCACCACCCACACGCGCGACGCTCCCTCGAGGGCACCGGCTGCGATCGCCTCCGCGGTCGAGCGAGTCTGTGCGTGCCAGGTGGGGCTCTGCGCATACGGGGTGACGAGCTGCACGTCGCGCAGCTGCGCGAAGGCCGCGGGGTCGGTGTCGAGAGCCAGCCGCGGTCGCCACGACGGATCCACGCTCTCATCGAAGACGATCGCATCTCCGGGCCGCGCCTGCGCGCCGACCACGGCGGCGACGTCGTTCCAGTCCGACCCGCGCTTGGACCACGGCCCTCGTTGCCCCATCCATACGGGCACCGTGACGCAGAGGACCAGGACACTGACGCACAGTGCAGCCACCGGAACGCGGCCGACACGAAGTCGCGCCAGTTCCGCGATCCCCGACGCCAGCAGCAGCGCCACCGCCGGCCCCGCGAAGGTGAGGTAGCGAGGCGTGTAATCGTGGTGCACCGCGTCGCTGGCGAGCACCAGAGCGAGCGGGATCACCGCCCACGGCAGCGCGATGCTCACCGGGTCGATCGGAGACCCCGGTCGGGGACGCGACCGCACCCACCCCACGACGGCGATGGCGATGAGCGCCCAGGCGATCCACGCGTACGCATCGATGACGAACCACATCTCCACCAGGATGGCGTGCGGGTTGGTGTGGCCGGCGGTCGCTAGGAAGGCGATCTGCCCACGCTGGTGCAACGCGATCCACGCCACGGGGGCCGCGAGGAGCAGCCCCGCGACGGACGCCAGCGCCCACCCGACCCAGGCGCGTCGATCCACGCCGCGCCACCACAGCACCACGCCGATTGCGACCACCAAGAGCCCGACGTAGAGGAAGGTGATCGTCGCCACGGCGAGCACGGCCCCGTACGCCACCCACCACCAGGCGGAGGGCCGCCGGCGCCGCAGCACCTCCACGATGATCGCCATCAGCACCGCGGCCAACAGGGCGTCGAAGGCGTAGGCGCGCGCCTCGACGGCGGCGTGGGTGAGACGCGGCAGAACCGCGGTCAGGACGCCCGCGAGGATCCCGAACGGAAGGGACCGCAGCCGCGCGCCGATCCACACCATCACTCCAGCGCAGAGACCGATGGCCACCGCGGAGGGAAAGCGGAGAGCGAACGGGCTGCTCCCCGCCATCAGAATCCAGAAGTGCATCGTCATATAGTTCACGGCATGCACAATATCGATGTTGCCCAGCATCGCCATCAGACTGGGCAGCGGCCGGGTGGCGGAGAGCTGCGTGGCGGCTTCGTCACCCCAGAGCGAGGGAATCCACGATCCGAGGGCGTTCACCGTCGTGGCGATCAGCGCCAGCACCCCCGCGGCGAGCACCACTCGGGCGGTGGGAACCCGAGCCGCACCCTCCGATGACCTCGCCCTGTCCTGCACGCGGTCAGGGTACGCCCGGCCCCTCCGAACCGGGACGGCGAGCGGCTAGGAATGCCTGAGAGTCCTCCCCCCGAGCGTCAACCATGTCCCGAAACGAGGATGGTGTCGCGAAAAGAGGAGCCGCGACGAGGATCCGTCCTGTTTTCGCGACAATGCCCTCGTTTCGCGACGCTGGGGTGTCGGACGCCGGCAACGGCGCCGGCGGCACCGACCACATCACGACGGCGCGACCACATCACGACGGAGCGACCGCACCACTACGGCGCGATCACGCCGTGACGGCCGTCAGCTCGGAGCGCCGGCCTCGGTGTGGTGGCGAATGACTTCCGCCACGACGAAGTTGAACCACTTCTCCGCGAACTCGGGATCCAGGTGAGCGGCTTCGGCCAGCTCCCGCAGACGGGCGACCTGCTGCTCCTCCCGCGCCGGGTCCGAGGCGGGCATCTCGTGCGTGGCCTTCAGCACCCCGACCTGCTGGGTGGCACGGAACCGCTCGGCCAGCATGAAGATCAGCGCGGCATCGATGTTGTCGATGGTCGCCCGCAGCCGCAGCAGCGTGGCGGTGGGATCCTCGATCTGGCTCATGCCCCCAGCATAAAGCGGTCGCTCAGTGCTCGACGTGGAACACCACGTGAGACCCCGAGCGCGCGGCCTCCGTCAGGAACGCGTGCAGTCCCTCGAGGTATCCCCACGCGTAATCCCGCTCGTCGTCGCCGTACTCCGGGTTGCGCAGCTCCTCGGGCATCACGGCGTAGGCGGCGGCGAACGTCTCCTCGTCCAGGGTGTCGAGCCACGCGGCCACCTCCGGCACGTGCTCGGCCGACAGGTACGTCACCAGCAGCTCATCGGAATCCTCCTGCAGGTCCTCGTCGCCGAGGATCACGCCGTACGCAGGCCATTCCTCCGGGTCACGATCCGGGGCGGACGCCGGAGCGAGCGCGCAGGAGATCGGATCCCAGGCCTTGTCCGTCTCGCACGACGGCACGCCCGCCTCCTCGATCTCCTCGATGAAGGCGCGCAGCGCCTCGTCGTCCCCGGCGGCGGCCCGCAGGCGCTCAGCGAGGGCGTCGGTCAGGGCGAAGTGCATTCCGAGCTGCATGCCCCCGACGCTACCCGCCGGAGTGCGCGAACAGAAGCGAAAACGCGCCTCCGATAGGATGGGGTGGACCCGCTCGGGTCCCTTTACGGGGGTGATCCCAAATGCCAGGAATCGTGATCGTCGGCGTCCAGTGGGGCGACGAGGGCAAGGGCAAGGCCACGGACCTGCTCGGTGAACGCACCGACTGGGTCGTGAAGTTCAACGGTGGCAACAACGCCGGCCACACGGTCGTCGTGGGCGATGAGAAGTACGCGCTGCACCTGCTGCCGTCGGGCATCCTGTCACCCGGTGTAACGCCGGTGATCGGCAACGGCGTCGTGATCGACATCGAGGTGCTGTTCGGTGAGCTGGAGGCGCTGGCCGCCCGCGGCGTCGACGTGTCCAAGCTCAAGGTGAGCGCCAACGCCCATGTCATCACGCCCTATCACCGCACGCTCGACAACGTCACCGAGCGCTTCCTCGGCAAGCGCCAGATCGGCACCACGGGTCGCGGTATCGGCCCCAGCTACGCCGACAAGATCAACCGCGTGGGCATCCGCATCCAGGACCTGTTCGACGAGAACATCCTGCGCCAGAAGGTCGAGGGAGCCCTCGATCAGAAGAACCACCTGCTGGTGAAGATGTTCAACCGCAAGGCGATCGACGCGGACGCCATCGTCGAGGAGCTGCTGTCGTACACCGAGCGGCTGCGCCCGATGGTTGCCGACACGTCCCTGCTGCTGGATCAGGCTCTGGAGCGCGGCGAGGTCGTCGTGTTCGAGGGCGGCCAGGCCACCATGCTCGACGTCGACCACGGCACGTACCCGTTCGTGACGAGCTCCTCCGCCACAGCGGGTGGCGCTGCGACGGGTTCGGGCGTCGGCCCCAATCGCCTCGATCGCATCGTCGGCATCGCGAAGGCATACGCCACGCGCGTCGGTGCCGGCCCGTTCCCCACCGAGCTCTTCGATGAGAACGGCGACATGCTGCGCTCGCGCGGCTTCGAGTTCGGGACCACCACCGGCCGCCCGCGCCGCGTGGGATGGTACGACGCTCCCGTCACCCGCTATGCGACGCGCGTCAACGGCCTGACGGACATCGTGCTCACCAAGCTCGACATCCTCACGGGCATCGAGCAGATCCCGGTGTGCGTGGCTTATGACGTGGACGGCGTCCGCTTCGACGAGATGCCGGTGAACCAGACGGACTTCCACCACGCGAAGCCGATCTTCGAGTACTTCCCCGGCTGGAGCGAAGACATCTCCACGGCGCGCACGTTCGAGGATCTGCCGCAGAACGCGCGGGACTACGTGCTGGCGCTGGAGAAGATGAGCGGCACGCGCATCTCCGTCATCGGCACCGGCCCGTCGCGCGACGCCGTGATCGTGCGCCACGACCTGATCGGCTGACATGCGGTTCTGGCTCGGCGGGTACACCGCGGACATGGATGGAGACGGCGCCGGCATCGGCGTCCTGCTCGCCGGCGATGCCGACGCCCCATCCGCCGGTGGCCCGGCCGTCGCGGTCGATTCCCCGTCGTGGCTCGCGCAGCACCCGACCCTCGACGTCGTCTATGCGGCGCTCGAGGGTTCGGGTGGCGTGCGCGCGTTCACGCGCACCGGCCCCGCCACCCTGGCACCGATCGGTGCAGAGCAGCCCGCCGGCGAAGTCACCTGCCACGTCGTCGCATCGCCCGACGGCCGCTGGCTCACCGCGACCGGCTACGGCGATGGCACCGTAGCCCGCTACCGGCTCGATGACCACGGCGTTCCCGGAGCCCCGCAGTATGGAACGGCCGCCGTCGACCCGTACGCGGATTCCCGGGCCGCGCGCCTGCCGGAGGATCTCGGCGCCGACGCCACGACGACAGCGGAACTCGCCGCTGCGACCGCGGCGCTGCGCGGAGCCGTCGGCGATGAGTTCGCCCATCTGCTTCCCGAGCAGCCCCCTCTGCCCGACGGGATCGAATCGGCGGTCACCTTCACGGATCCGGACCCGGTCGCCCCTCCCCGCACATCGCACGCGCACCAGGCGCGTCATGTCTCGGGTGGGCTCGTGGCCACCACCGATCTGGGCTTCGACCTGGTCCGCTTCTGGCGCGACGGTCAGCTCCAGCAGGAGGTCGTCCTGCCTTTCGGCACCGGCCCTCGCCACACCGTCTGGCACCCCAGCGGACACCTCTACGTGGTCACCGAGTACTCGTGCGAGGTCTACGTCCTCGCCCCCGATGCCACCGGACGGTGGCGGATCGTCTCGGCGGCGCCGGTGTCCCCGGAGGCGAGCGTGGGAGCGGACTTCCCCGGCGAGCTCTCGGCTTCGGCCGACGCGGCGCTGCTCTACGCCGGCGTGCGGGGCATCAACGCGATCGCCGCGCTGCGCGTGCTGGGTGACGGATCGCGCGTGGAGTCGATCGCCACGGTCGAAAGCCATGTCGACTGGCCGCGCCACCACATCCTGGTCTCCGGCACCTTCCTGATCGCCGGCCAGCGCTCCAACGACGTGGTGTCGCTGGCCATCGACGAACGCAGCGGCATCCCCGGACGGCGCCGATTCAGCACCCCCGCTCCCACACCATCCGTACTGCTGCCGATCTTCGACTGATCCGACACCTCGCGGGCGCCCGTCGACGCGTCGTGGTCCCCGGTGCGCCACGGAGCGCGTCCCATGCATCATCCACAGGTTTCTGCATGGCCCGGCCGCGGCTACTACGCTCGTCACATGCGCAAACGTCTCCTGGTCCTTCCCGTCGTGGCCGTGCTGCTGGCCGGCCTGGCGGCGTGCTCGACGAATTCCGCTCCGGCGGCGAAGCCGGCCGCAAGCACCAGCACCAGCACCAGCGCGAGCTCGACGGTGACGCAGAGCGGCACGTGCTCGTACCCCGCCTCCGGAACGCCCGCGAAGCCCGCATCGGCCCCGTCCAGCGAACCCGCGCTGGCGAAGACCGCGACGCTCAGCACGTCTGCCGGAGACGTCACGATCACACTGGACGGCGACAAGACCCCGTGTACGGTGAACAGCTTCGTCTCGCTGATCGCGCAGGGGTACTTCGACGGCACGAAATGTCACCGCCTCACCACCCAGGGCATCTTCGTGCTGCAGTGCGGCGACCCCAGCGGCAGCGGGGCGGGCGGGCCCGGATACTCGTTCGCGGACGAGACCAGCCCCGACATGTCCTACCCCACCGGTACCGTCGCGATGGCCAATGCCGGCCCGGACACCAACGGGTCCCAGTTCTTCCTGGTCTATGACGACAGCACCGGTCTTCCGCCGGACTACACCGTGTTCGGGCACATGGATGAGGCCAGCGTCGCCGTCGTGCGGGCGATCGCGGCGAAGGGCGTTGCCGGCGGACGCCAGGACGGCGCGCCGGCGGAGGCCGTGACCATCACGTCCGCCACGACGGCGCAGTGACGCGATTCGCGACGTGACGACATCTGCGAGCCCGATCCCGATGCGGATCGGGCTCACTCCATTAGTGTGAGCGTGTGACACCGCCGTCGTCCCCTGCCACCGTCCGCACAACACCGCGCCTGCTCTGGGCCCTGCTGCGCCTCGTGATGGCCGCCCTGATCGTTGCCGCCATCGTCGCCCAGCTGATCCGGACGCTGGGATTCGCGATCGACAAGGACCGCGACTTCCTGACGGTGCTGACGAACTTCTTCAGCTTCTTCACGATCCTCTCCAACGTTCTCGCCGCCATCACGCTGCTGGTGTGCGGGCTGTGGCTGCTGACGCGTGGACGACGCCGTGAGTTCCAGCCCCGGGCGTTGAGTGTGCTCCTGCTGTCGGTGGGCACGTACATGGTCATCACCGGCGTGGTCTACAACACGATGCTGCGCGGAATCGCGCTCGAACCGGGCGGAACGGTCGCGTGGTCCAACGAGGTCCTGCACGTCGTCGGTCCCGCGATGATGCTCCTCGAGCTGATCCTGCGCGTCGCCATCCGCCCGATCAGCTGGCGCGCTCTGTGGGTGGTGGTGGGCTTTCCCATCGTGTGGGTGATCTACACGATGATCCGCGGAGAGCAGATCACCAACCCGGTCACCGGTCAGCCGTGGTGGTACCCGTATCCGTTCCTCAATCCCTACACGGTGCCCAACGGGTACATCGGTGTCGCAGGGTACGTCGTGGGCATCTCGGCGGCCGTGATCGCTGTCGCTTCGCTGGCGATCTGGTGGTCGCGTCGAAAGACGGAGGCCGAGGGCGCCGGGGAGCAGACCGACTCCCCCGCCGCCATCGCGGTGACCGCTTCCTGAGCATCCGGCACCACGCCAGACGCGGAACGACCGTCAGGAACGGGAGCGGACGCGAGTAATTGCCTGCGCACGATCACGCACGTCGAGCTTCGCGAAGATCGCGTTGATGTGGGTCTTCACCGTGGCCACCCCCACGAACAGCTGCCGCGCGATCTCGGCGTTGTTGAGTCCGTCGGCGAGGAGGGTGAGCACGTCCGCCTCGCGCGGGGTCAGCTCGGGGAAGCGAGCACGGAGCTCGGCCGCGGGTGCCGGAGCGGCGGCGGCCGTCGCCGACACCACGCGCGCCGCCACCTCGGCGGCGAAGGTGGCCTGCCCACCCGCCACGGCGCGGATGGCGGCGGCGATCTGCTCACGGCCAGCGTCCTTGGTGAGGTA
>Ga0308158_10003541_pt1 | contig 13700 bp, 10 predicted proteins | sample PhyBR2_FD_201038 | JGI IMG/M metagenome (GOLD analysis project Ga0308158, IMG submission 201038) | Phyllosphere microbial communities from UC Gill Tract Community Farm, Albany, California, United States - DLSLB.R2 | ecosystem: Host-associated > Plants > Phyllosphere > Unclassified | place: USA... | reverse complement strand
GTTCAGCTCCCGGTGGAGGGGCTTCTGTTCTGGAAACTGACGGGCCGCGAGGCGATGTCCGAGTCGTTCGCGCTGACGCTGACCGTGCTCGGCACGGACGCGCGCATCGACCGCAGCAAGCTGCTGGGCCAGCCGGTCACGGTGACCATCCCGACGCAGAATCTGCTGACCTCCCGCTATGTTAACGGCAAGATTACCCGCGTGGCGGTCAGCGCCGTTGAGCTGACGGGCACCCGCTATGCGGTCTACCAGCTGACGGTGGAGCCGGACCTGTGGCCGATGAAGCGCGACCGTAACCTGCGTATTTTCCAGGGGCAGACGGTGCCGCAGATTGTGAAAACCCTGCTCGGTGAGCATCAGGTCAACGTTGAGGACAAACTCACCGGCAGCTACCGGGTGTGGGACTACTGCGTGCAGTATCAGGAGTCCAGCCTGGACTTCATCAGCCGCCTGATGGAGCTGGAGGGGATTGCCTATCACTTCAGACATGAGGCGGATAAACACACCCTGGTTCTCACCGACGCTGCCACGCAGCATCAGCCGTTCAGCGGCTATGAGGTCATTCCTTACCACCAGACGCCGTCAGGCGGCAGCACGGATGAAGAGGGCATCAGCCAGTGGGCGCTGGAGGACAGCGTGACGCCGGGGATTTACAGCCTCGACGACTATGACTTCCGCAAGCCGAACGCGTGGCTGTTCCAGGCCCAGCAGAACCCGGCGTCGCCGAAGCCGGGCAGCATCGACGTGTACGACTGGCCGGGGCGCTTTGTGGATAAAGGGCACGGGGAGTTCTATGCCCGTATCCGTCAGGAGCGCTGGCAGGTTGAGCATCAGCAGATTCAGGCCACCGCGACGGCGGCGGGGATTGCGCCAGGGCACACCTTCACGTTAACCAATGCGCCGTTCTTCAGCGACAACGGTGAGTATCTGGTGACGGCAGCGGGTTACCACCTCGAAGAGAACCGCTACGCCAGCGGCGAGGGGGAGACCATTCACCGCACCGATTTCACGGTGATCCCGTCGGCAGTGGTGTACCGTCCGGCGCAGACCACGGCGTGGCCGCGCACCTACGGCCCCCAGACCGCGAAAGTCGTGGGCCCGAACGGCGAGAGTATCTGGACGGACAAATACGGTCGCGTGAAGGTGAAGTTCCACTGGGACCGCCTGGCGAAGGGCGATGACACCAGCTCCTGCTGGGTGCGCGTGTCGAGCGCGTGGGCGGGCCAGGGCTACGGCGGGGTGCAAATACCGCGCGTCGGCGACGAGGTGGTGGTGGACTTTATCAACGGCGACCCGGACCGTCCGATTATTACCGGTCGCGTGTACAACGACGCGAGCATGCCGCCGTGGGCGTTGCCGGCAGCGGCCACGCAGATGGGCTTTATGAGCCGCTCTAAGGGGGGCTCCGTGGACAACGCCAACGCCCTGCGCTTTGAGGACAAGGCGGGCGCAGAGCAGGTGTGGATCCAGGCCGAACGCAACATGGACACCAGCGTTAAAAATGATGAAACGCACAGCGTCGGCGGGGCGCGCAGCCATTACGTGAAGAAAAATGAACTGCATCGCGTGGAAGCGAATCAGACCCAGGCGGTGAAAGGCGGGACCGAGATCCTGACGGGGAAAGGCAAGCTGGATGCAGCGGTGGAGCAGTATGTGATTGCTTCCGGGACGAAGCTGCGGCTGGTCTCCGGTGAAAGCGCGATTGAACTGAATGCTAACGGCAAGATTAACCTGATCGGCAAAGAGTTTAACTTCTTCGTGGAAGGGGATGGGTATATCACCACGGGCGGTAAGCTGCACCTGAATACCTCGGGAACCAAGCCGGGCACTACAGCACCGGGTTCTGAGCATAAAGGGGATATTGATGCGGCGGTGCAGGAGAAATTTGCGCCGGGAAAGGAGAGTAAGGCTGGTGTGGCTGCCAGCGCACCTGCCGAAACTTCTAAAAACGCTACGCCTCAAGCATCCAATGTTCCTTCAAGCGGATATGGAAAGGATGTTGATAGTCTTGTCGATAAATCACCTACTATGAAAAATGACATAGCTACGTTAAAGAAACGAGGCTGGACATTTGAAGAAGGTGAAGCAGGCAAGGGGACGTTTGCCAATCGTCAAAAGCGCGTTATTACCGTTGATAAAAATGAGCTCGGTAACCCGAATGCAGTCGTTCAGTCTCTGTCACATGAAAGTGGTCACGCTTTATATGAACCCAACATTGATTTTTCTTCGCGCGACGCCTATCTCAACAGCACACTCAGTGATGAAGGCGCTGCAACGTTGAACAATATCCGGGTCCAACGCGAAATCATAGCCAACAAGGGCGGGGATATCGGTATTGCAGGCAATCCAGCAAATCAGACACAATATAATCGTATCTATGATTCTCTCGAACGTGGGGCTATAAAGGAAAGTGAAGCGCGTACGCAGATAGGCCGTATCTTTGGCAAAGGCGAACAAACGTCTACCACAGGGCAATATTACGAAGATTATTATGGCGGTTGGTATGATAAAAATTATCCATAGTCTAAAAACGGGTGCGGTGCTTGCGGCTTTATTAACGACGGGAATGGCAGGTGGTAACATGCAGAAACAGGATCTTTGGCAGTTCATTTCAGAAATGAGCGCATCACTCAAAACGTTGTCCGTTAACAGTCTGGATAACGCTCCGTTGTCATTCAAGCTAACGAAACAGAATGAATATATCAATTTCTACAATGCCGACGATATTAAACTGGCGGATGGAACGAACATTACTGCAATTGATTTACGTTTAAGTAAAGAAAGTGACGGTATGGCACCGTTACTGAATTTTTCACCGTCCGGCCAGTGCATCACTCTCGACACTGTTAAAAAACATTATCCGCAACTGACGTTAACTGATTATCCACGAGGCCGTTCGGAGAACGAAGTGACCAGTTATACAGCGCCAAAGGATATGAATGGACAAAAAGTAAGCTTCAGTTTCACGGTAAAAAAACCTGACTGCTTGGGGGGGGTCGCTATTAGCGCTGACTAAAAATGCCTATTTCATTACTCACCGCTTTTTAAAGTGGTGAGTAGCATAATATTTATCCAGCAAATGACGATTAACGTGAAAAAACGCCTTTCTGTCTCTCTTTTTTTTACCCTCATGTCTACCTTTCTGAGCAGTTATGAAGTAGTGGCTCAGACTATGCCGCCCATTCTGGCTAAAGAGGATTTTTCTCTGCAGATAAAAGACCAGATTGTGGCACTGGGCGATAGATGGACTTCTGAGGTTGCGCGTAAAATTGCAGTTTCTGTGGAAGGTAGTTTTGTCGGTGAGGTTCTTTTTGACGGAACGAACTATAAATTCTACCAGCATCAGAAGACTGGTTTAAAAATATTCAGTTCCAATCTCTGGTGGGATAAAACCGAGCGAAGTGTTGATGAATATATTGTGGCGCAGATAACGCTAACTGCTCCGGAAGGCAAAACAGTTCGCGGGATCCATATTGGTTCAACAATAAATGAACTTGATAAAGCTTATGGTGGTGGCCATGTCGAAAATGACTCCGGGGAGCAGTGGGTTTCGTATGAATTGGGTAAGAAAATACTCTCTTTTGAGGTTAAGGACAGTAAGGTTGTAAAAATAACAATGAATTACGATAATGGTTCTTCAGAGTGACTTATGACCAAAAAATATCTTGCAGTCGTATTGTTCACCGCTTTATTGACAGGCGTCGTTGAAACGTCAACAGCGCTTGAATTATCGCAATACAATAAGCTTGATACGGTAAGTCGCATCGTTAACGATAGCGAAGTGAAAGACAATCTCAGGAAGACGCTGGGAAATCATTACCAGACCTTTATTGATAACTTTGATGTCTTCGGTGAACCGCATACCACCACAGGTGGAGGATTGTTTGTCGAAGGCTGGCTAAAGGATCTCTACCAGGAGAATGCGTCAGCGCTGGTCATCAATCCTGACGGCAAAATCTTTGCGGCCTGGGTGGTTCCGGAGTCGGACGTTATTCATTACCAGTCTTCTGATAATAGCCCGGTTATTCATGCCGATATACAGCAATGGGCCGCCAGATTCAATGCGATGCATTTTGCAACGAACAGCCAATCAGGCCTCGCGTTTGACGGAGAATGGGCTGGCGAGTACGAGAACGACTCAACGTTAACCCTGCGGTTAGCTGAATCAGGCAACCGTATCACCGGGACTTATTGCTATATCACCCAGAGAGGAAACCGTATAGATTGCCCGGAAGATGATGAGCGTAATCTTAGCGGTACGATCGCAGGCAATCGTGCCAACGTTGAGTTCAACTCATCGTTTGGCGGCGTAGGCGGACGGGCTGTTCTGGAAATAAAGGGGAGTGAAATGGAATGGCGCTTAGTTACTCCTCCTCATAAAGGAAATTATTATGCTCCGCTGCGTTATACGTTACGTAAAGCCGCTTCGGTTCATAGCGCTGAAACCAGAAATCTCGACACCGAAAAGTTCTCTATTTCGCTGATAAATACGTGCGGTCATTTTGATAGCGAATGTAACCAGATGGCTTATCTCGGCGTGCGTAAAAGCGATAACAGTACGATCTCCTTAAGGGGAAAAACGTGGCACGACTCCGCAGGTAAAATAATCGGCTCAACGTACAAGAATGGCGAGACCGTTTACACCGTGACGTATGCACCCGCGAAATTGGTTGTCAGCAAAGGCAGCCATGTTTTAGTCGAACAGTCAGGCCAGTGGCTTAAATAATAAAAAAGCCAGCCAAAGGGCCAGCATGGATTGGCCTTCTTGTTTCTCACCATATTAATCATCCCGAGTTCACTTATGAAATACACCCTCCAGGAAGGTTCGTTTTCCCTTTTTCCTGCTGCCTGGCAGGATAACAGCATGAACATTATTCGCGATGACGAAAGCGGGCTGTCCGTGGTAGTCAGTCGCGGCGTTATCCCGGATGGCAGCAACTATGAACAAGAGTTTCACCGCCAGTGGGATGTGCTGCGTCCTCAGATGGGTGAAATTGCCCAGAGTGAATTCCGGAACGTAAAGGCCGGGCCTGACGGAAAAATTAACGGGCTGGAAGTTGAAACCACCTTTGACCGTAACGGCCAGCGCCTGTGGCAAAAACAGCTGGCCATTCAGACGCCGGGCAAACCGGTATTGATGATTTTTACCCTCTCGGCACTCAGAGCATTCACCGAAGAGGACGAGGTGCGCTGGAGCGCGCTTAAGCAGAGTCTGACGCTAAACGACAACCGGAATGTGTAAGGCATGAGCGATAACAACGCGGCCCGTAAGGGCGACGAGATTATTCACTCCAGCATTTTTGCTGACATCACCAGCATTGTTGCGGAAGGTGCCGCCTATGCGGTGATCGGCGCGGCGGTGGGCGCAGCAGCAACCGTAGCGGCGCCATTGCTGGGGGCGGGGGCAGCAGCTGCAGGCGTGGCAGCAATTGGATCCAGCTGTCTGTTAAGCGGCATCATTGGCGGCGTGCTGGCGAACGTCGCGGGGATCACCGACGATATCAGCAACGCCGCGGAAGGGTTAGGCAATGCGCTTTTCCCGCCGTCGCCTGCGGGTAAAATCACAACCGGTTCCAGCAATGTTCTCACCAACGCAATCCCCGCCGCGCGCGCGGCAGGCACGCTGACGCCCGCCGATACACCGTCCCCTGAGCCGCAGTCGCCGGGCAGCTTTGCCGATTACGCGGGCATGCTGCTTTCCGCCGCCGGACAGTTTGGCAGCGAAATGTGGCAGCCGAGCGTGGCCTCTGCCGCCGCGGGAACCTCGCCGCTGGAAGAAGACAAGGTGGCGTGCGAAAAGCACTCCGGGCCGCAGTATCTGGCGGAAGGCTCTAAAAGCGTCTTTATCAACGGGCAGCCCGCGGTGCGCGCGAAAGATCGCACTACCTGCGAAGGTACCGTTTCCGACGATGTCTCCCCGAACGTGATCATAGGCGGGGACACGCTCACGGTCCGCGATATCAAAAGCGGTAAAACGCCGGGTCTGGCGCTGGGGATGATTGCGCTCTCTCTGCTGCGCGGGCGTCCGGGCAAGATCCTGAAAAACATGCCCTGTGCACTGGCTTCAGCTGGCGGCGGGATGCTGGCCGATATGGCGGTAAATGCCGTGTTTGGCTCCTCGCACCCTGTTCACGCCGCCACCGGCGTGAAGGTGCTGAATGACGAAGACGAACTCGATTTCTCGCTGCCGGGGCGCTTCCCGCTTCACTGGCAGCGCAGCTACAACAGCCTGACCACCCGCGAAGGGCTATTTGGTCTGGGCTGGGCAACCACCTTTGACAGCTATCTGGCGCTGGAAGAAAACAATGCCACCTGGTTCGATGAAACCGGGCGCGAGCTGAGCTTCGAGCTGCCGCCTGTCGACCGCGCGTTTTACAGCATCAGCGAAGGCATCATTATCCGCCGTAATGAGAACGGCGACGTGGCGATTGCCGACGATGACGGTGCGGTATGGCGTCTGTATAAACCGACCCGGGCGAATCCATCCATCCTGCGTCTGGCCTCCCTCAGCGATGAATACGGCAACGCGCTGCTGACGGAGTGGGACGAGCATGGCAGGCTGGTTGGTCTTCACGACGAGCCGCGGGCGATAGACGTCACCCTGCGCTATGAAGATGAACGATTCCCGCAGCGCGCTACCGCTGCCAGCCATTTCGACGGCAACCAGACATGGCCGCTGATGCAATGGGGCTACGACGCGCGCGGCCAGCTGGCAAGCGCGACGGATGCCTCCGGCGTGGTGACGCGTGAATACCGCTATAACGACCACGGCCTGATGGTCTGGCACCGGATGCCGGGCGGCCTGGAGAGCGAATACCGCTGGAAAAAATTCGATCACTGGCGGGTGGTGGAAAACCGCACCAGCACCGGTGACGGATGCCGCTTTAGCTACGATTTAGCTGCCGGGTTAACGATCGTTGAGCACTATGATGGTCAGACGCGCCGCCACTACTGGAACGCGCAAAATCTGATTGTCCGCTACGTTGACGAGCGCGGTGAAAACTGGCGCTACGAGTGGGATGACAACGAGCTTCTGACGCGTCGCATCGATCCGCTCGGAAACGCCGTCACCTTCGTCTATGACGAGATGGGCAACCGGGTCCAGGAGACCGATGCCGACGGCAATACCCGCACTACCACCTGGCTGGAGCACCGAGCGCTTCCTGCGGCCATTATCGAAGCCGACGGCAGCGCCACCCGGTTCTGGTACGACGAACATCACGGGCTGAAGCGCGTGATGGACCCGATGGGACAGACCACGCAACTGCGCCGGGACGCGTTCGGCCAGGTCGTCGAAGAGGTCGATGCCGCCGGAAACAGCCGCTACCAGGAGTACAACGAGGCCGGGCAGATCGTTCGTGCGACGGACTGTTCCGGGCGTATTACCCGCTACCGCTATCATCCGCTGGGCTGGCTGGTCGCCGAGATGAGCGCAGACGGTGAAGAGACCCGTTATCGCTACGACGCCGCAGGGCGTCCGGTACAGCTCGATCGTCCGGAAGGCTGGACGGAATCGCTCAAATGGAACGAACGTGGCTTGCCGGTGAAGCATGCTGGCGCCGACGGTAAAGAAAGTGAGTTCAGATACGATGAGGCAGGGCGCTTAACCGCGACGCGCAATACCCAGGGCGAAGAGGTGCGTCGCCGCTGGGACAGCCGCGGGCGTCTGATTGCCCTGGAAAACGAAAACGGCGAAGCGTATCAGTTCCGCTGGGGCGCGGATTCGCTGCTGCTGGAAGAGGTAGGGCTCGATGGCGTAGCCTCGCAGTATCGCTACGACGCCTGCGGGCGCACGATAGCGCGCACGTTTGCCGCCGATCATCCGGAGGCCATTACCCACGCCTTCGTCTGGAGCGCGAGCGGCCAGCTGGTCGCCCGTACCACGCCGGAAGGGCAGACACGCTACCACTACACTCCGTCCGGGCTGTTAAGCCGGATAGGGCTGCATCCTGCGCTTTCAGTCGACGCGTGGACCACCGAGGCAGAGCAGGAGCTCGCCTTTGACTATGACGCGCTTGGTCGCGTCACGCGCGAGGCGGGCGATCACGGCGAGCTGGCGTGGGAGTATGACGCGCTGGGCAACCGCACCTCCGTCACGCTGCCCGATGGCCGCGAGCTGAAGCAGTTCTACTACGGCAGCGGGCATCTGCTCAGCATTGCTCTCGATAAGCTGTCGGTCTCCGATTTTACCCGCGACGAACTCCACCGGGAGACCAGCCGCACCCAGGGGCTGCTGACCACCCGCAGCGAATACGACCGCCTTGGTCGGCTGCATCGCCGGGATGTCTTTACCGGCAATGCCCAGCGCCCGTCGCCGCGCCGCTGGTCCCGCCGCTGGGATTACGACTATCGCAATAACCTGGTCAGGGAAGAGCGGGACGATAATCCGTTCAGCTGGTACCGCTGGCAGTACGACAGCGCCGGGCACCTGCTCGTTCAGGACGGGACGCTGCCCGGACAGGAGCAGTGGCGCTGGGACGCTGCCGGTAACCCGCTCGAAGGATCTGCTGAGAAGGTCACGCACAACCGCCTGACGCAGATGAACGGCATTCGCTGGCGCTATGACATCCACGGCCGCACCGTGGAGAAAGATAACGGCCAGACCCGCTGGCACTACCGCTACGACGGTGAACATCGCCTGACGGAGGTCATCAGCCAGCCGCGGGACCGCAACAAGCCGCAGACGCAGGTCAGCTTCCGCTACGATCCGCTTGGTCGCCGCATCAGCAAAACGCGACGCCAGATGCTGGGCGGACAGCCAACCGGTAAGCCAGTGACCACCCGGTTTGTCTGGGAAGGATTCCGCCTGCTGCAGGAAGTTCACGGGGATGTGCCGCTCACCTACGTCTACAGCGATCAGGACAGCTACGACCCGCTGGCGCGTATTGACGGCGTGGAAGCGCCGGAGATTTTCTGGTTCCACTGCCAGCCCAACGGCACGCCGGAGCGGATGACGGATATCGAAGGGCAGGTGCGCTGGGAAGGGGTGAACAGCGCCTGGGGCAAGCTACTGCGGGAAAGCGAGACGCAGTTATCAGGATATTCTCAGAACCTGCGGATGCAGGGGCAATACCTGGACCGTGAGACAGGGCTGCACTACAATCTGTTCCGGTATTATGACCCGGACTGCGGGCGGTTTACGCAGCATGACCCGATAGGGCTGGCGGGGGGGATAAACCTTTACCAGTTTGCGCCGAATGCGTTGGGGTGGGCAGATCCATTAGGTTTACGATGTGGGCGAACTAATACCTGGAATGATTTCCAGCGGCAGCATAAAGGTCGTTTCAAATCATCAACTGAAGCGGCTTCTGCTTATAAAAAATTAGTTAATGAACAATCGCCTTGGCCATTAAATGAACCTCCTTTAGATGCAACATTAGTTCCGGGGACTCGAGTTAAAATGGCCGTATCTCCAGGGCAGCCAGCGACAAGACCTGGAGGGTTTGCTACATTTGACGATATTCCTAATGCTTCATACGTTAGAAATGAGCTCGCTGTGAAGATGGAATGGAAACCTGATATTGATAGAGTAATAACGTATGAAGTTAAGAAACCATTACCAGTTAAAATTGGTGCAGTTGGACCTCAAGTTGATAAAGGTGCAAATGTGTATCTGCCTGGCGGCGGCTCACAAGTCGAAATGGCCGTGCCACCTGCAGAACGCATGAATTATTTGGAAATTATTGACGAATCGTTACTCAAGCCCTAATTTATAAAAAAGAGTTGAAAATGATTAACAAAATTATCTGTGATAAAGAAAAAAATACATTGCATTGGATATATAATGCGCACCAAGTCACTGTCACTATAGATGATTTAGATCTGGCAATGATAGATGAAAGGAGAGAATTAATTTTTGTATTGAGCAAACCATCACCATTACCAGTATTATTAACTATTTTAAATAATGACGGAGTTTTGCTTTCAACATTTACCCCTCCAGAAGGTGCATCTTTTTCTTACTTGACCTTAAATCATCAAAAAGAAGTTTTGATTGTTTGCTCCTTTTCTGAAAAGATGAATGGTTGGTATGATTGGCATTATTCTTTAGATTTGGATAGAAAAGAGTTAATAAGAATTGCTCCTTCTTATTAGAATCTGGTAAAGCAATTTTTAATTTTGCATTATAACCCATAAAACGCACGATAAGTGTGTTGGTTTTTGCAGTGCAAATAAAATATCTGATCAGCATGGCGTGGCAATTGACTCACCGACTGAGAATGTACCAATTGGTGAAAAGCCGATTCAATTCTATAAAAGTGCTATATAATATTTAGAAAGCATAGTTAACTATTATACTTACTAGGCCGGGACATATATTCTGGCCTTTTAGTTTTTTTGGGTGCGAGGGGCTGGGTTATTTATTCTATCGCAACGTGTGATGATTAGCTTTTAAAAGTATACGTTTAAAAAGACTGGGTGTCGGATGGTTATTTTCACTGTGCCCATTATTAAAAATTTGAAACTATCTGGGAAAGATCAACGGTTTCATTGCAAGAAAAAATAGAATAAATTACTTATCTGGAGATGCTGTGGAACCTTTGAAAAAATCCACAGTTATTGCTCATATTGTGAATAATAAAGGAAAATGGGGCAAAGGTTTTGTTCTGTCCCTTTCAAATAAATATCCTGCTGCAAAGAAACACTATCTCAGTAGCTTTAAAGAAAATAACATCCCAGAATTAGGGGTGATTGATTGTGCCAAGGTTGATGATCAAGAGTAAATATTTATTGCTAATATGTATGCGCAGGATGGTATAAAGAAAAATGTCAATGACAAAAATCAATGCGTATGTTATTCATCCCTGGATGTTTGTCTTGAAAAATTATCTGAATTTGCTTTGGTGCACCGGCTTTCAATACAAATGCCAAGGATAGGGGCAGGCCTCGGCGGAGGTGATTAGAATATAATAGAGGAATTAATACAAAAAAATATTTGCTATAAGATGATTGATTGCAATGTAATAAATTTATAATCTGCAATCAAAATTTAGCAATACACTTTATTATATTTGATTTTTGTTTAAGAAAAGATTTTTAATTTAAATGGGTAAGGGCTTTAGTATGCAAATATCTATAACAAATACAATTGAAAAAGGAAACGAGTTTCACGATAACCAAAAATACGCCGAAGCTTTAGAGCAATATCAAAAAGCCTGGCAAGCTCTTTCTGAGCCAAAGTTCGAATCGGAACTTGCTAACTGGATCGCTACGTGCATGTACAGCGTTTATTTTGATCTCGCGGATTATGCGGAGGCGAAGAAATGGGGAGAGGCGACGTTGCGCACACGTGGATCGGATATAGACACTGCACCCTTAATCGACCTCGGCATGGTTTGTTACGAGTTGAATCAATTCGATGAAGCGTATAAATATTTTAACGTTGCTTATAACTACGGCAAAGAGCGTGCGTTTAAGCATAGGCCTAAAAAATACCTTGAATTTTATTTATGCAAAAGAACGTGAAGTCCTCGCTGTTTTACATTATTTAGACAGAAAGAATAAGCGTGTTTAAAATAATTACATACGAAGAATAATCATTAAGCCACATACTCATGAATAATATCATTAACTGTGAAAAAAAGATTGGACGTGCAGATATTACTAAAACGGAAGAGAAATTATCTATTACTCTTCCGGATGATTTTGTTTCACATTATCTGCAATTTAATGGTGGCACTCCTGAGAAAAGTTGGTGGGACGGTGATGACGATTTTGAGCCAATAGAGGTGGCAGGGTTTAAACCGTTTGTTTATAATAGTCAGACAAATGATGACCCTAGATCTTTAATCGACGGTTGTTATATCAGCATGTTGGATAGGGAAGTGATTCCTAAAAACCTGCTCCCTTTCGCAAATGATTGGGGAGGGAATTTCTTCTGTCTAGATTTAGATAATTACTCAATTGTATATTTTGCTACAGATTCTTTTGATGAGGATTTGACTATGCAAGAGAATCACAGAAAACTTCAAAGATATCTGACAAATTCATTTGCCAATTTTGTTAACGGATTAGTAGCAGAAGAGGATCTTTCTTAAAGAATATTTAAAAATTTGATCGATTTATTTAATTCGATTGCTGTTATTTTGGTATTCATATTTTTAATAAAGCTCTGTGAAACAAATCATAGGGTTTTATTATAAAACAGCATGACAGGCTTGGTGATATGAAAGTACCTAGGATCCCATGTAGAATAAATCTGGTTAAAACATGAAGATATCCCAGTTAGCAATATGGAAGTTAAATAACATTAATTGGTTTGTTAATCTTGGTGTGGCGACAACACTCCCCGGGGTTATCCAGGCTCAGTCCTTTAGCTTATGTATAAAAGGCTTGAATAGCGATGAATGGGAAAATACCACCTTGGAGGCTGGTAATGAAATAACGGGTTATCTCGCAAAAAAACACACTAACAAATATCAATACTACTGGAACTCCTTGGTCAAAGAAGCTAAGAATGTTGTGGAAAATGATATTATCCCAAAAATAACCTTCCCGGAGTCTGAGAAAGGCTCAATGACTGAGAACTTAAAATGGGACCTTGTGAATTACTTACTTGAAGATGCGTATAGTAATTTTCTTCAAGAGCCATTCTTTTTTGACGGATTAATTAATGTTTATGAAGCTGGGCATATGCCCTGTGGATGGTCAGGTACTTGGCCAGCGGGTAAACTCGTTATCTATTGATAGATCACGCGCAAAAAAATCCACGCCTAAGCGTGGATTTTTTTCATTCAAAACAAATCAGACGTTAAACAAGAAGTTCATCACATCGCCATCTTTAACGATGTAATCTTTCCCTTCCGCACGCATTTTGCCTGCTTCTTTCGCACCTTGCTCACCCTTGTAGGTGATAAAGTCTTCAAACGCGATAGTCTGCGCACGAATAAAGCCTTTCTCGAAGTCGGTGTGGATCTTACCGGCCGCCTGAGGCGCAGTCGCACCCACAGGAATCGTCCACGCACGCACTTCTTTCACGCCAGCGGTGAAGTAGGTCTGCAGGTTCAGCAGCTCATAGCCTGCGCGAATGACGCGGTTCAGGCCCGGCTCTTCCAGACCCAGCTCGGCCATGAACTCTTCACGGTCGGCGTCGTCCAGCTCAGCGATGTCGGATTCAACGGCAGCGCAAACCGCTACAACTACAGAACCTTCAGCCGCTGCGATTTCGCGCACTTTATCCAGGTAAGGGTTGTTCTCGAAACCGTCTTCGTTAACGTTGGCGATGTACATGGTTGGCTTCAGGGTCAGGAAGCTCAGGTATTTGATCGCCGCCTTGTCTTCTTCAGTCAGGTTTTTCAGCGCGCGCAGCATGCCCGCGTTTTCCAGCTGTGGCAGGCATTTTTCCAGCGCAGCCAGTTCCGCTTTCGCGTCCTTGTCGCCGCCTTTGGCTTTCTTCTGCACGCGGTGAATCGCGCGTTCGCAGGTGTCGAGGTCAGAGAGCGCCAGCTCGGTGTTGATGACGTCGATGTCGTCAGCCGGATCCACTTTGTTGTTTACGTGGATGATGTTGTCGTTCTCGAAGCAGCGCACAACGTGGCCGATCGCTTCGGTTTCACGAATGTTGGTCAGGAACTGGTTACCCAGGCCTTCACCTTTGGATGCGCCTTTTACCAGGCCCGCGATGTCCACGAATTCCATGGTGGTTGGCAGGATGCGCTGCGGCTTCACGATTTCCGCGAGCTGGTCCAGACGCGGGTCCG
>Ga0308158_10003539_pt1 | contig 13701 bp, 11 predicted proteins | sample PhyBR2_FD_201038 | JGI IMG/M metagenome (GOLD analysis project Ga0308158, IMG submission 201038) | Phyllosphere microbial communities from UC Gill Tract Community Farm, Albany, California, United States - DLSLB.R2 | ecosystem: Host-associated > Plants > Phyllosphere > Unclassified | place: USA... | reverse complement strand
TGTGGTGTCCAACCACGATGACCTGCGCAGCATGGTCGAATGGCATGGCATTCCCTACTACCACGTGCCGGTCGACCCTGCGGACAAGCTGCCGGCGTTCGCCGAAGTCTCGCGCCTGGTCGATCAACACCAGGCCGACGTCGTGGTACTGGCGCGCTACATGCAGATCCTGCCGCCGCAGTTGTGCCAGGCCTATGCCGGCAAGATCATCAACATCCACCACAGCTTCCTGCCGTCCTTCGTCGGCGCCAAGCCTTACCACCAGGCCTCGTTGCGCGGCGTGAAGCTGATCGGCGCCACCTGCCACTACGTGACGGAAGAGCTCGACGCCGGCCCGATCATCGAGCAGGACGTGGTGCGCGTCAGCCACAGCGACAGCATCGACGACATGGTGCGCTTCGGCCGTGACGTCGAGAAAATGGTCCTCGCCCGTGGCCTGCGCTATCACCTGGAAGACCGAGTGATGGTGCACGGCAACAAGACCGTCGTGTTCAGCTGAGCATGAGCGAGCCCGGCGACAAGGCCAGTGCTCAGCCGTTGCCGGTACTCGGTGCCGGCTGCGCGAGCCGCTATGATCCCGAGGCGCTGAGCGAAGAGCACGGCACCGATTTTCCGGGCGCCGAGGCGTTGTGGGCGCAGCAGCTGTGTGAACAACAGGTGTGTGAACAGCAGCAGGGCGAGCCTGTGAGCGACGCCGACACGCCTGCCGTGGTCAAGCCTGACGACCCCGCAGCAGCTTGTTGAGCAAGGGCTTGCCCAGCAGCGCAACGAACACCGGGCCACCGGCGATCAGGTAGAAATAGTAGGTGACCAGCCGCCAGATCAGGATGGCGGCGGCAGCAGTCGACTTGCCTACCATGGGCGCCAGCAAGGCGGCCGACGCCAGCTCGGCCGCGCCTGCACCCCCGGGCAGCAGGCTGAACTGGCCCGCGCTCAGGGCCAGCATCTGGATCAGGAAACTCCACGCCCAGTCCACCTCGCTGCCCAGCCCTTGCAAAGTGAAATACAGCACACTGTAGCGCAGCGTCCAGTGCACGCAGGTCAGGGCGAACACCTGGGCAAGCACGCGGCGGGGCAGGCGGAAATTGTCGGCGAAGGCGTCCAGGAAGTGCAGCAGCTTGCGCGCCAGGCGCCGCCGCGTGGCCGGTTTGATGCGCAGCAGTTGCAGGAACCGGCCGTTGAGCTTGATCACCGGGCGGTGATAGCGCGCCAGGATCGCACAGGCAATCAAAGCCCCGGCCATCAGGATGCCGCTGGCCAGCAGCATGCTTTCCAGTGCCTGGCTGAGGTTGTGAAACAGCGCGTAGACCAGAATGCACAGCAGGGCGAAAAAGAAGAACATCAAGTCGTTGAGTTGATCCATGGCGAACACCGCACTGGTCTTGGCCGCGCCGATGCCCTGGCGACCCAGCAGCGCCAGCAGTGTCAGCGGTGCACCGCTGCCGCCCGGGGTGGCGCAATAGGCGAACTCGGCGGCCATGACCACCGCAACGGTCTTCACCCGACCGATGCGCGCCGCCTGCTCGGCCAGCAGCAGGCGCAGGCGCATAGCGTTCACCACCCAGCCGACGCAGATCATGCCGAACATGCCCAGCAACAAGAGCAACGAGAAGCCGCGCAAGCGCTGGAGCATTTCGGTGCCGCCCATGATCACTGGAATCAATACGGCCACGGCGATGATCAGGACCAGCCACACCATTCGGCTCATGGTCGGTGTTTCGTCGCAAGGTTGCAGGGGAGCGAAAGGGCAGTGTGCTGCATAGGAAAGTCCGTGTGGGCCGGCGCCAGGCCGTCGTGGGCGAGATGATAGCCGCGTCGGGGGGATTCGTCAGCGACTTGGCGTTGTGGGGCAGTTGATCTTGTATCGATTGTGCTGGCCTCTACGCGGGCAGAGGGGCCCTCACTGATTCACCAAAGAGTTTTTTCTGCACGCCGACTTGTTTGGCATTACGCTGGGTCATGCTTCATTGAATAACAGCAGAGGTGCAAGATGATGGATGCCAGACACGTGTTGTTCGGTGCCGATTCCAACGGTGAGCCCGTAGGCCTGGACCTGCGCCTGGCCAACCGCCATGGCTTGATCGCCGGCGCTACCGGCACCGGCAAGACAGTGACCCTGCAACGCCTGGCAGAGGCGTTCAGCGAGGCCGGGGTGGCGGTCTTCGCTGCCGACATCAAGGGCGACCTGTGCGGCCTGGGCGCCAGTGGCGATCCCCAGGGCAAGATCGCCGAGCGGATCGCCCAGATGCCGTGGCTGGGTTATCAGCCCCAGGCCTGCCCGGTCACGCTGTGGGACATTCAGGGGCAGTCCGGTCATCCACTGCGCACCACCCTCAGCGAGATGGGACCACTGCTGCTGGGCAGCCTGCTGGAACTGACCGACAGCCAGCAGTCCGCGCTGTACGCAGCGTTCAAGGTGGCCGATCGCGAAGGCCTGCTGTTGCTCGATCTGAAGGACCTCAAGGCCTTGCTCAACCACCTTCGGGACAACCCCGAGCTATTGGGCGACGACAGCGCGCTGATGACCACCGGCTCGAGCCAGGCACTGCTCCGCCGCCTCGCCAGCCTGGAGCAGCAGGGCGCCGAGGCGCTGTTCGGCGAGCCTGCGTTGCGCCTGGAAGATATTCTGCACCCGGACGCCGATGGCCGTGGTCGCATCCATTTGCTCGACGCCCGCCGCCTGGTGCACGAGGCGCCAAAAGTCTATGCCACGTTCCTGTTGTGGCTACTGGCCGAGCTGTTCGAACAACTGCCCGAGCGCGGCGATGCTGACAAGCCGCTGCTGGCGCTGTTTTTCGACGAGGCGCACCTGTTGTTCAACGGTACGCCCAAGGCCTTGCAGGATCGCCTCGAACAAGTGGTACGCCTGATCCGTTCCAAGGGCGTGGGCGTGTACTTCGTCACCCAATCGCCCAGCGACCTGCCCGATGCGGTACTGGCGCAGTTGGGCCTGCGCATCCAGCACGGCCTGCGTGCGTTCACCGCCCGTGAGCAGAAAGCCCTGAAGGCGGTCGCCGAGGGTTTTCGGCCAAACCCCGAGTTCGACACCCTGGCGGTACTGACCGAACTGGGCACCGGCGAGGCCCTGGTCGGGACGCTGCAGGAAAAAGGCACGCCAGCGATGGTCCGGCGAGTTGCTATCGCGCCTCCCCAGTCGCGTATCGGCCCGCTGACGGATGCCGAGCGCGCCGCTACAGTGCGCAGTTCCTCACTGGCCGGCCGCTACGACAAGCCGGTCGACCGCGAATCCGCCTATGAAATGCTGACCGCGCGCAAACTGCCGCCCACAGCAGATCCTGTACAGCCATCCGAGCCGAGCCTGGCCGACAAGGCCGGCGAGTTTCTCAGTGGGGCAGCAGGGCAGGCGTTGAAGTCGGCGATGCGCCAGGCTGCCAACCAGTTCGGTCGCCAGTTGGTGCGTGGTTTGATGGGCTCTCTGCTGGGCGGTAGCAAACGCAAGTAGGTTTTCCTCACCCATAAAAAAGGCGCCCGCAGGCGCCTTTTTCGTGGGTGTCGCCCGGTACTCAGCCCACCAGTTGGCTGGCCAACCAGAACAGACCGGCCGCCAGACCCATCGACGCCGGCAGGGTCAGCACCCAGGCCAGCATGATGGTACGAACCGTGCCACCTTGCAGGCCGCTCTTGTTGGCCACCATGGTCCCGGCCACGCCCGAGGACAGGATATGGGTGGTCGACACGGGCAGGCTGAAGACGTTGGCCGCACCGATCGCACAGGCGGTGACGATTTGCGCCGACATGCCTTGGGCATAGGTCATGCCCTGCTTGCCGATTTTTTCGCCGATGGTCAGGACCACGCGCTTCCAGCCGACCATGGTGCCGATGCCCAGGGCTAAGGCCACGGCCAGGATCACCCAGAACGGCGAATATTCGGTGGTGGCGGTGAGGTCCTTGCGCAGTTTCTCGAGGTCGGATTTCTCGCGCGGTTCCAGGGCCGGCAGCTTGCCGACCTTCTTCGCCGTGTCATCCAGGCAGAGCAGGTAGCGACGCACTTCGATACGGCGTTCGGCCGGCAGCGAGTGGTAGTCGGATACGCCTTCCAGGGTGCTCAACAGCGCTGCGATGGTCGGTTCGGTCTGCTGTGGATTGCAGCTGAACTTCTCCGGCAGATCGCCTTGCTGAGCCTTGCCCAACGCCAGGAATTCACCCAGGGTAGCCTGGTTGCGCTGGTAGAACTGGCTCAGGTGCTGGGTCGCGTCGCGGGTGCGTTCGATCTGGTAGGTGGTGGCGTTCAGGTCCAGCACGAACTGCTGCGGGACGATGCCGATCAACACCAGCATGATCAAGCCGATACCCTTCTGGCCATCGTTGGAACCGTGCACGAAGCTGACAGCCATGGCCGACAGCACCAGCACCAGGCGATTCCAGAACGGCGGGTGTTTCTTGTCGTCCAGCTTACGGCGCTGCTCGGGCGTCTTATGCATCTTGGACGCCGGACGCCACCACTTCAGACCGATCAGCACCAGGGCCGCCGCGACGAAGCCGGCAATGGGCGAGAACACCAGCGAGGCGCCGATATCGATCGCTTTCTGCCAGTTGACGCCGTCGCCCAGGGGGATGTCGTTGATGAGGGCATTGGCCAGGCCCACACCCAGGATCGAGCCGATCAGGGTATGCGAGCTGGACGCCGGAATGCCGAAGTACCAGGTGCCCAGGTTCCAGGTAATGGCCGCGGCCAGCAGCGAGAACACCATGGCCAGGCCGTGTCCGGTGTTGACGTTGATCAGCAACTCGACCGGCAGCAGGTGGACGATCGCATAGGCCACGCCGACGCCGCCCAGCAACACGCCGAGGAAGTTGAAGATACCGGACAGGAACACCGCCAGATGCGGCGGCATGGCCTTGGTATAGATGACTGTGGCCACCGCGTTGGCGGTGTCATGAAAGCCGTTGATGAATTCGAAGGTGAGGACGAACGCCAGCGCTAAGAACAGGCTGATCAACACCCACGCATCCAGTGCGCTGAATAATTCGATCATGAAGGTTTTGTGACCGGGCCATTGAGGGGGCGCGATTATGCCAGAAATCGACACGATACGACTCCCCAAGTGCTGACCGGTGGGTCCGCTTTTTAACCTGGTGACACACAGCGACACATGATCGGGTGACAACGGCCGGCGCCTGAGCCCCGATAATTCGGGCTATCAATCGGCAGTTATCCTTCGAGAAGCTGGGCGAATTATTCAAACGGTTGTATGAAATCTGTCGCCCGATGACGCAATTCTGAAGGCAATTGACGTGGCATGACGCGCCGAAATCACAGTGCCGCGGCGGGTCAGGCGTTCTGCTCTTGCAAGTCTTTCTCGATCTTCTGGATCTCTTCCTGAAAGGCCTGGTCGAGAATGCTGGCGCGTTTGCGCCATGGCTTGCGTTCGGGTTCTGGCTGAGCGGCGTAGGTGGTGATCTCGCCGCCGTAGACTTCCTTGTAACGTTGTTCCTGGCGCTCCAGTTGCGCGCGCAGTTCTTCTTTCGTCACATTCATTACTCTGGTAATTGGAGAGGTTGCAATCAACTGATGACGCTGGAGCAGCGCGTGGCAGTCGAGGACCGCACTATAGCGGGTCTGAAGCCGACGGGGCACAGGGGCCGATCATCTGGTTTGTATCGTGATGCACGATACACGGTAAGAAAGCATAAACAGGGATAAGTTTCAGGGCTCGGGGCTACACGCCGAGCGTCGTGGAACCGACAAACATCATCGATTTGCGATTATCGCCCACTGGTTCGATAATCGCCCTCGGTCGGTTTCGATGAATCCAGAGGGCAGCACGATGAGCGAATACACTCCACCGGCAGGCTCGCCAGCGGCAAGTTCTGCACAGCCAGGCTCTCCTCAGCCAGGCTCGAAAGCGCCGCAGCGCGCTACGTTCAGCTCCCTGGCGCCCCCCATCGTCGCCTCGCCTGCCAAGCGCATCCAGGCCTTTACCGGCGATCCCGATTTCATGACCTCGCTGGCCCGCGGGCTGGCGGTGGTGCAGGCGTTCCAGGAGCGCAAGCGGCACCTGACCATCGCACAGATCAGCCACCGTACGGAAATTCCGCGGGCTGCCGTGCGGCGCTGCCTGCATACCCTCATCAAACTGGGCTATGCCACGACCGATGGCCGCACCTATTCGTTGCTGCCCAAGGTCCTGACCCTGGGCCATGCCTACCTGTCTTCGACGCCGTTGGCCGTGTCGGCGCAGCCTTATCTGGACCGCATGAGCGAGCAATTGCATGAAGCCTGCAACATGGCCACGCTGGAAGGCGACGACATCCTCTACATCGCGCGCTCGGCCACGACCCAGCGACTGATTTCGGTGGACCTGTCGGTAGGCGGGCGGCTGCCGGCGTATTGCACGTCCATGGGCCGGATACTACTGGCCGCGCTCGACGACGCCTCGCTGCACGAGTACCTGCAACACACCGACCTTGCGCCCAAGACCAGCCGGACCCTGACCAGCAAAGTCACGTTGCTGGAGTGCCTGGAACGTGTGCGGGAGCAGGGCTGGTGCATCGTCGATCAGGAGTTGGAACAAGGTCTGCGCTCCATCGCCGTGCCGGTGTACGACGCCTCGGGGCAGGTCCTGGCTGCGCTCAATGTCAGCACCCATGCCGGGCGCGTCACCCGAGCGGAACTGGAGCAACGCTTCCTGCCGATCATGCTCGCCGCCAGCCGCGACCTGAGCGCCCAGCTGTTTGCCTGAATCGCCAGGGCAGGGCGCAAGCGTTGCAGTGTGCGGTGACCGCACACATCCGCAGGCGCCTGATTGACCGAGCCCGGGCCCGCTGACTAATGTCCATCGCATCGACCGCTCGCGCGGTCGCCAATAAAAACAGCGAGGATCACCTCATGCGCATCGCCATCTGCTACCCCGTTCCCGCCCGTCCGATGCGCTCGCCCCAACGTCACTAGACACCCGATCGCTCATGCATGCCGCCACAAGGCTTGCGTCGGCGTGCCTGTCTTTCCCGGACAACCACAATGACAAGAACAACAATGAACAGACCTGCCAACGCTGCAGGGGTGTGCCTGGATGTGCAGACCCTGATCAATGACCGACCGCTGTCGCGCTACCAATGGCGCGTGGTCATCCTGTGTTTCCTGATCGTCTTTCTGGATGGGCTGGACACCGCCGCCATGGGCTTCATCGCACCTGCGCTGTCGCAGGAGTGGGGCATCGACCGCGCCAGCCTCGGCCCGGTGATGAGCGCCGCGCTGATCGGCATGGTGTTCGGCGCCCTGGGCTCCGGGCCGTTGGCGGATCGATTCGGACGCAAGCTGGTGCTGGTCGGCGCCGTGCTGGTGTTCGGCGGGTTCAGCCTGGCGTCGGCCTACAGCAGCAACGTCGATCAGCTGTTGATCCTGCGCTTTCTCACCGGATTGGGGTTGGGGGCCGGCATGCCCAACGCCACCACGTTGTTGTCCGAGTACACCCCGGAGCGCTTTCGCTCGCTGCTGGTGACCAGCATGTTCTGCGGGTTCAACCTGGGCATGGCCGGCGGCGGGTTCATGTCCGCCAAGCTGATTCCCGCCTTCGGTTGGCACAGTCTGCTGTTGCTCGGTGGCGTGCTGCCGTTGCTGCTGGCGGTGGTGTTGATGATCTGGCTGCCCGAGTCGGCGCGCTATCTGGTGGTGCGCAACAAGGCCGTGGAAAAAATACGTCGCACGCTTGCGCCGATCGACCCGGAGCAAGTGGCGCGGGCCGAGCGTTTCAGCGTGCCTGAACAGCAAACCGTCAAGGCAAGCAACGTGCTGGCGGTGATCTTTTCGGGCACTTACCGCGCGGGCACGCTGCTGCTGTGGCTGACCTATTTCATGGGCCTGGTGATCGTCTACCTGTTGACCAGCTGGCTGCCGACCTTGATGCGCGACAGCGGCGCGAGCCTGGAGCAGGCCGCGTTCATCGGCGCGCTGTTCCAGTTCGGCGGTGTGCTGAGTGCTGTGGGCGTGGGCTGGGCCATGGACCGTTTCAACCCGCACAAGGTCATTGCCACGTTCTACCTGCTCGCTGGGGTGTTCGCCTACGCGGTCGGGCAAAGCCTGGGCAACATCACGCTGCTGGCGACGCTGGTGCTGATCGCTGGCATGTGCGTCAACGGCGCGCAGTCGGCCATGCCGTCGCTGGCCGCGCGCTTCTACCCCACGCAGGGGCGTGCCACCGGTGTGTCCTGGATGCTGGGCATCGGTCGGTTCGGCGCGATCCTGGGCGCCTGGATGGGCGCGACCTTGCTCGGCCTGGGCTGGAATTTCGAACAGGTGCTGACCGCGCTGGTGGTTCCTGCCGTTCTGGCGACCGTGGCGTTGTTGATCAAGAGTCGCGTCAGCCACGCCGACGCGACCTGAAGCACGCCGCTGTATCGTTCGATTATCGAACGGATAGTCGATAATCGGATTGTTCGCAAGGGGCTGGCGCCCTAACCTGTACGCCAGCTTCATTCAAACAAGATGGCTCACAGTCTCGAGGAGTCCTGCCCACATGGCTGCAATCCTGTCGCTCACCGATGCGGTGAAGCAATTCGTCAACGATGGTGACACCGTCGCGCTCGAAGGCTTCACCCACCTGATTCCAACCGCTGCCGGCCACGAGATCATTCGGCAGGGCAAGAAAGACCTGACCCTGGTCCGCATGACCCCCGACCTGATCTACGATCAGTTGATCGGCGCCGGTTGCGCTCGCAAATTGATCTTCTCGTGGGGTGGCAACCCCGGTGTCGGTTCGCTGCATCGGCTGCGCGACGCGGTCGAGAAACAGTGGCCGCAGCCGCTGGAGATCGAAGAACACAGTCATGCCGACCTGGCCAACGCCTACGTCGCCGGTGCCTCGGGTCTGCCGTTCGCAGTCCTGCGGGCCTACGCCGGTTCCGACCTGCCCAAGGTCAACCCGCTGATCAAGACGGTCACCTGCCCCTTTACCGGCGAAGTGCTCGCCGCGGTGCCGTCGGTACGCCCCGACGTCACGGTGATCCATGCGCAGAAAGCCGACCGCAAGGGCAACGTGCTGTTGTGGGGCATCCTTGGCGTGCAGAAGGAAGCGGCCCTGGCCGCCAAGCGCTGCATCGTCACGGTCGAGGAAATCGTCGATGACCTCAACGCGCCGATGAACAGCTGCGTGTTGCCGACCTGGGCGTTGGCCGCCGTGTGCCACGTGCCCGGTGGTGCGCATCCTTCCTATGCGCACGGCTACACCGAACGCGACAACGTTTTCTACCAGGCTTGGGACCCGATTGCCCGCGACCGGGCAACCTTCACTGCCTGGATCGACACGTACATCCGCGGTACCCAGGACTTCAGCGAATATCAGGCGAAACTGGCCAGCGCAGCGCAGGTGACCCCATGACTTACTCCACCAACGAGATGATGACCGTCGCCGCCGCCCGACGCCTGCGCAACGGCGCAGTGTGCTTCGTCGGCATCGGCCTGCCGTCCAAAGCCGCCAACCTGGCCCGTCTGACGTCCTCACCCGATGTGGTGCTGATCTATGAGTCCGGCCCCATCGGCGCCAAGCCCAGCGTGTTGCCGCTGTCCATCGGTGACGGCGAACTGGCGGAAACCGCGGACACCGTGGTGCCCACCGGGGAAATCTTTCGCTACTGGCTGCAAGGTGGACGCATCGACGTCGGCTTTCTCGGCGCCGCCCAGGTCGACCGTTTCGGCAACATCAACACCACCGTGGTGGGCGACTACCACCAGCCCAAGGTGCGCCTGCCCGGCGCCGGTGGCGCGCCGGAAATTGCCGGTTCGGCCAAGAGCGTGTTGATCATTCTCAAGCAGTCGCACCGCAGCTTCGTCGAGAAGCTCGACTTCGTCACCTCGGTGGGCCATGGCGAGGGCGGCGATTCGCGCAAGCGCCTCGGTCTGCCAGGGCAGGGGCCGGTAGGGATTATCACCGACCTGTGCATCATGGAGCCCGAAGCCGGTTCCAACGAATTCGTGGTGACGTCCATCCACCCCGGCGTGACTCGCGAGCAAATCACCGCCGCCACCGGCTGGCAGGTGCGCTTCGCGGACGATGTGCAGACCACGGCCAAACCGGACACCACCGAACTTGAAGCGCTGCGCGCCCTGGAAGCGCGCACCGCAGCCGCCCACGGCCAGGCACCGGGAGAAGCATGATGCGTGACGTCTTCATTTGCGATGCAGTGCGCACCCCCATCGGCCGCTTTGGCGGCAGCCTGGCTCACGTGCGCGCCGACGATCTGGCGGCGGTGCCGATCAAGGCGCTGCTCGAACGCAACCCGCAGGTGGATTGGGCGCAGCTGGACGAGGTGTTCATGGGCTGTGCCAACCAGGCCGGCGAAGACAACCGCAACGTCGCACGCATGGCGCTGCTGCTGGCTGGCCTGCCCGAGGGCGTCCCTGGTGTGACCCTCAACCGTCTGTGCGCCTCGGGCATGGATGCGGTGGGCACCGCGTTTCGCGCCATCGCCAGTGGCGAGATGGAGCTGGCGATTGCCGGTGGCGTCGAATCGATGTCGCGTGCGCCCTTCGTCATGGGCAAGGCCGATGCCGGTTTTTCCCGCAACATGAAACTGGAGGACACCACCATCGGTTGGCGTTTCATCAACCCCCTGATGAAGGCCCAGTACGGCGTCGATGCGATGCCGCAGACGGCGGATAACGTGGCTGATGATTGCCAGGTGTCCCGCGAAGACCAGGACGCCTTCGCCGTGCGCAGCCAGCAGCGCACCGCTGCCGCACAGGCTGCGGGCTTCTTCGCCGAAGAGATCGTGCCAGTACGCATTCCCGGCAAGAAGGGCGAAACCGTGGTCGACCAGGACGAACATCCGCGCGCCGACACCACCCTGGAGACCCTGGCCAGGCTCAAACCGGTCAATGGCGCTGACAAGACGGTGACTGCGGGCAATGCCTCGGGTGTCAACGACGGCGCCGCCGCGATGATCCTCGCCAGCGCCGAGGCGGTGGAAAAATATGGCCTCACCGCCCGTGGCCGCGTGCTGGGCATGGCCAGCGCCGGGGTAGCCCCGCGGGTGATGGGGGTCGGTCCGGTGCCGGCCGTGCGCAAACTGCTCGAACGCTTGAACCTGGCGGTCGAGGACTTCGACGTGATCGAGCTCAACGAGGCGTTCGCCAGCCAGGGTTTGGCGGTGCTGCGTGACCTGGGACTGGCGGACGACGCGGCCCAGGTCAATCCGAACGGCGGTGCGATTGCCTTGGGTCATCCACTGGGGATGAGCGGTGCGCGGTTGGTGTTGACGGCGTTGCATCAGCTGGAGAAGAGCGGCGGCAAGCGCGGGCTGGCGACGATGTGTGTGGGGGTAGGGCAGGGGTTGGCGTTGGCGATCGAGCGGGTTTGAGGGAGACCTGACGGGCCTCTTCGCGGGCGGCGAGCCTCTGCCCGCGAAGAGGCCCTCAAGCTAACCTCGACCTCCCAGACAGCCAATCACCTTGTGCCTGAGGTTGTAACAGGTTATGTCTAGCCTTTACCGACCTCAATGAGAACTAAAATATGACAACAGTTCATTACACCGGTGAGGAGCGCAAGAAGCGCATATTTGCGATCGTCGGCGCTTCATCGGGCAATCTGGTGGAGTGGTTCGACTTCTACGTCTACGCCTTCTGCGCCATCTATTTCGCCCCCGCATTCTTCCCTTCCGACGACCCCACCGTGCAGTTGGTCAACACCGCCGGGGTGTTCGCGGCGGGCTTCCTGATGCGTCCCATCGGTGGCTGGCTGTTCGGCCGGGTGGCCGACAAGCATGGCCGCAAGAATTCGATGATGATCTCGGTGCTGATGATGTGCGCCGGCTCGCTGGTGATCGCCTGCCTGCCGACCTACGCCACCATCGGCGTCTGGGCGCCGATCATCCTGCTGCTGGCCCGTCTGTTCCAGGGCCTTTCGGTGGGCGGTGAATACGGCACCACGGCCACCTACATGTCCGAAGTTGCATTGCGCGGCCAGCGTGGTTTCTTCGCGTCATTCCAGTACGTGACCCTGATCGGCGGGCAACTGCTGGCGGTGCTCACCGTGGTCATTCTCCAGCAGTTCCTGGACGAGCAGGAGCTGCGCGCATGGGGCTGGCGTATCCCGTTCTTCGTCGGTGCCGTGGCGGCGATCATCTCGCTGTTGCTGCGTCGCACCCTGGAAGAAACCAGCACCGCCGAGACCCGCAACGACAAGGACGCCGGCAGCATTGCCGGACTGTTCAAGAATCACAGCGCGGCGTTCATCACCGTGTTGGGCTACACCGCGGGTGGCTCGCTGATTTTCTACACCTTCACCACCTACATGCAGAAGTACCTGGTCAACACGGCCGGCCTGCACGCCAAGACCGCCAGCCTGATCATGACCGGCGCGCTGTTCCTGTACATGTGCATGCAGCCGCTGTTCGGCATGCTCGCCGACCGCATCGGCCGACGCACCTCCATGCTCTGGTTCGCCGGGCTCGGCACCTTGTGCACACTGCCGATCCTCATGGTATTGAAGACCGTCACCAGCCCGTTCCTGGCTTTCGTGCTGATCACTCTGGCCCTGGCCATCGTCAGCTTCTATACCTCGATCAGTGGTCTGGTCAAAGCCGAGATGTTCCCGCCCCAGGTGCGCGCGCTGGGCGTTGGCCTGGCCTACGCGGTGGCCAACGCCTTGTTCGGTGGATCGGCGGAGTTCGTCGCCCTGAACCTGAAGAACATGGGCAACGAAAACGCGTTCTACTGGTACGTGACGGTGATGATGGCAATCGCTTTCCTGTTCAGCCTGCGCCTGCCCAAGCAACCCAAGTACCTGCATTCCGACCATTGAGCCCAGGGGCGCGTCGATAGTGGCGCGCCCTTGCAAAGGAGTCCCATGAGCCAACCACCGAACAACCAGTTGTTCGATGTCTACTTCACTGCTCCCGCCATGCGCCAGATCTTCTGCGACCATGGACGGGTGCAGGGCATGCTCGATTTCGAAGCCGCATTGGCCCGGGCCCAGGCTCGCGTCGGCGTGATACCCGGCGCGGCGGTCGCCCCCATCGAAGCCGCCTGCAAAGCCGAGCTGTACGATTTCCAGGCCCTGGCGCAGGCCATTGCCAACGCTGGCAATTCGGCCATCCCCTTGGTCAAGATGCTCGGCAAGGCCATCGCCACGACCGACGCCGAAGCCGAGCGCTACGTGCATCTGGGCGCAACCAGCCAGGACGTCATGGACACCGGGCTGGTCCTGCAATTGCTGGCGGCGCTCGATCTGATCGAAGCCGACCTGCAGCGTCTGGGCGAAGCCCTGAGCCAGCAGGCCCGTCGCCATGCAACCACGGTGATGCCCGGGCGTACCTGGCTGCAACACGCCACGCCCGTCACCCTGGGCATGAAGATCGCTGGCTGGCTCGGCGCCCTGACCCGCAGCCGGCAACGCCTGCGCGAGCTCAGGCCACGGCTGGCCTGCCTGCAGTTCGGCGGTGCTTCGGGCACCCTGGCCGCCCTGGGCGAGCAGGCAATGCCGGTAGCCCAGGCACTGGCCGAAGAACTGCAGCTGAACCTGCCCGACCAGCCCTGGCATACCCAGCGCGACCGACTGGTCGAACTGGCCTCAGCGCTCGGCCTGGTGGCCGGCAGCTTGGGCAAGCTGGGCCGCGACGTCAGCCTGTTGATGCAGACCGAAGCGGCGGAAGTGTTCGAGCCGTCCGCGCCGGGCAAGGGCGGTTCGTCGACCATGCCGCACAAGCGCAATCCGGTCGGTGCGGCAGTGCTCATCGGCGCTGCCA
>Ga0308158_10003538_pt1 | contig 13704 bp, 12 predicted proteins | sample PhyBR2_FD_201038 | JGI IMG/M metagenome (GOLD analysis project Ga0308158, IMG submission 201038) | Phyllosphere microbial communities from UC Gill Tract Community Farm, Albany, California, United States - DLSLB.R2 | ecosystem: Host-associated > Plants > Phyllosphere > Unclassified | place: USA... | reverse complement strand
TGTGCTAGCCGAAGTTGCGCCTGTCTGATGGGTAGCTGTAATAAAGCGGAAAGATCAGCCCATAAGGGATGATCGAGATTTCCGTCACAGGCTCCTGTTCAGAGCCTTTATAGGCTCCGGACTGGCTTTGTTGTCTCGGTCGGTTTTCATTGGACAGGGCAACAATGATCGATCCCCAGACGATGAAGGGAAGCAAGGCTATCGTGATATAAACATAGCTTGTGTAATCCATGCCGCCATGATGACCCGGCTGATTTGGCGGGACAAGAAATCCGCATCTCAAAGGAAGAGCGTTTTTAGCTTTGTTTTCTCAATTCTTCCGTCAGCCGTTATTCTGCGGCCACCATGGCAACGCCGGTGTCGATCGTGAAATGGGCTGGACGTAGCGAGACATAGCCATTGCGGATTTCAAGAACGTGAGAATAGACGCTTTCGCCGTTTTCCAGTGTCGGCAGCTTTTCTTCATGCATGATGCTGATGACAATCGCGTCAGGGCAACGTGTCTTGAGGGCGGTATGAAAACGCAGCTTTGATGCAGGGTCGAGCGCGCCTGTGGCTTCATCGAGGAAGATGATTGCAGGCTTGTGCAACAGGATGCGAGCGAGAACGAGCTTCTGTTTCTGTCCGCCCGAAAGCACCATGTCCCAAGGCGAGCCATCGGCATCCGGATCGTTCATGCGCTCGATAAATTCCCCAAGCCCTGCTTCATGAAGAACCACAGCGATAGACAAATCGTTAAACGCACTCTCGTCGTCTGGAAGGCAGACCAGCTGCTTAAGCGACACGGAGGGGAACTTGGCTTCCTGCGGCGCATAGACCGATTTGGCCTTTTGGGGATAGATGATATCGCCTGTGCCATAAGCCCAAAGTCCGTTGAGCGCTTTGATGAAAGAGGTTTTGCCCGAGCCCGATTCACCACGCATATAGACCCAGTCGCCACTACGGATATTGATCACACCGGAACGCAGGAAAGGCGCCTCGCTGTCCGGACCCTGCATCAGCGTGAGGTTGCGAACAGAAAGACCGAAGCGAGGATGCTGCTTGGAGAAGGTGAAGCGGTTGACGCCCGAGCTTGCGTAAAATTCGCTCGGTTCCTGAACATTTTCGATTGCTTGCGCAAGGCCCGTAACACGACCGGCATTGGCGCGCAAATTTGCAATTGCTGGCATGACCTGAATGAACCACGAGCAATCATTGATCATGGCCGCTACAAGCTCGGCACCTGTAACATAATTGCGGAAACTGACTGCACCGCTCATATAGGGAACGAGCCCCGGAATATAGGCGATGATGCGGTTCGACAGGAAACCGTAAGCCTGTGAGAAGGCAAGATAGGCGGCATCGAAGCGGTTGAGCTTGTTCCATGTGCCGTCAACGTCCTTGTAAAGACGCTTGTTGACGGAACGCTGCACGGCTTCGCCTTCGGAGGCGGAAATCTGGAAGCTGCGACGCAGAAGTGTCGTCCACTCACCACGATAGGAGCCTTCTGCTTTCTGCATGCCGAGGTTGAGGCGTTCCAGCTGGCGGCCAATCTTGATTGCGATCAGTGTGCCAATCGGAACGTAAATAATAATTGCCGTGAAGGCGAGAATGGCGCCGCCGTATGAGCCAAGGAATTCCAGGCCGGTTACTTCCGTCGAGATTTCGAGCAGCTTCTGGCCCACGAAGAATGCGGAAAGCACGACACCCACAACGCCCATGACAAGGCCAATGGCTCCGCCCGTCATGCCCTTGATGGATTCCTGCAAGCGCTGGTCGACATTGTCGGGAAGATTTGCGCCTTTCCCCTGTTGCAGATGAAAATGGGTGTGATTGCTATCAAGCAGAGCGTTGGAAAAGCTGTCGTTCAGCCATTTGCGCCACTTGCGGTGCAACGTCGTGGACAGCAGATGCCGAAAGCCGACCAGCATCACATCCTTGGCCAGCATCAGCAGGATCAAAAGGCCAGCATTCATGGCGATTGCCATGAGCGGATTTTGAACCGGGGCACTTTTGACATTGACGATCGAATTCATCAGCAGGCCGGAAGCTTCCGCCACCCAAACTGTGGTCTTGCTGATAAAGGCCGTGAAGATGAAGATTGCAATCGTGAGGCCCCAGGCCTCCTTCCAGCGCTCCGACACCCAATAGGCGCGCATAAGTCCCCAGAAAGACGTCATCTGAGACACGGCAGAGCTGTTCCTTGGCTGTAAGGATCGCCGATTTATCTGCCGTGTTGTTTCCAATATGCACCTCGTATCGATAGGACCTGCCACCACGATTGTAACGCTTTGTAACAGATTGCAACAAACTGTGGTTAACGAAGTGTTAATAGTCAACACAAATGGCGATCACATTTACGGGTCTGTTTTGAAACACATTGCAAGGAGCTGAAATCATTGTGCGAATGAGAACGACGAATTTGTGTGAAATCCGGGTTTTGCGCCTGGTGTGGCGTGCCAGACACGGTCATTTTGATGCTGTTTCCTGAGAATTTGCCGAAGCAGTGCTTTACGAAGCAGTGTGCCTTGGTTGGATTTCGTGAACGAAAGCGCGCCGTTCGTCAGATATGTCGCGATATCTGACTGTCATAATCAACTATGTTGAATGTGTTTGATCCCAATCAAAGAGATCGAAAAGAAGCCGGGCTAAATCTCCGTCAGCGCGGTTCTTTCGGCACCATCGTGATGCTGCAGAAACCGGCCCATGGAGATGATTTTAGATGCGTAAATTTGCAATCCCGTTCGCAGCATTCGGACTTTGCTTTGCGATGGCTGCTCCCGCTTTGGCCGAGAATATTGAAGTGCACATGCTCAACAAGGGTGCCGAAGGTGCTATGGTTTTCGAGCCCGCTTACATCAAGGCCAATCCCGGTGACACCGTTACCTTCATTCCGGTCGATAAGGGACACAATGTCGAGTCGATCAAGGACATGATCCCTGCGGCTGCAGAAAAGTTTAAAAGCAAGATCAACGAAAACTACGTTCTGTCGGTCACTGAACCCGGCGCATATTTCGTGAAATGCACGCCGCATTACGCCATGGGCATGGTTGCCTTGATTGTTGTTGGCGACAATCCAGCCAATCTCGAAGAGATCGTTGCTGCCAAGAAACCAAAGCCCGTTCAGGCGCGTCTGGAAAAGGCAATCGCCAGCGCGAAATGATGGGTTTCAAATATGCAGCTATGCTGCATATTCTTCCCCCAGAGCGCAGATAAATTGCGCTCTGGTTGCGGTTTCATGATGAGGATGCAATGACAATACAGGAAGGCCTGCTGGCCACCCCCGCAGCCTCAGCTGCCCCCACAGCAAAGCCCTCCGAACGCCGTGGCGCGATAGCCCGCGGTTTTAAAAAGACTGGCCCGGCAATCTTCAGCTATGGATTCCGCCCGTTCTTTCTGGGTGGTGCCATATGGGCCGTTCTGGCCATGCTGCTCTGGATACTCTCGCTCACATTCGGGCTGTCGGTCGGTGGTGCTTATGGCGCGCTCAACTGGCACGCCCATGAGATGGTGTTTGGCTTTTCCTCAGCAATTCTCGCGGGATTTCTTCTGACCGCCGTCCCGAACTGGACTGGCCGTCTGCCCGTTTCCGGAACGCCGCTTGCTGTGCTTTTCGGTGTCTGGTTGGCTGGGCGGCTGGTCTTTCTGGTTCCTGACCTGATTAATCTCCATGTCGCAATCGGCATCGAAAGCCTCTTTCTGCCTTTGCTTCTGTTTATCGCTGCCCGCGAAATCATTGCCGGTCATCAGTGGAAGAACCTCAAGGTTCTGATTGGCGTTTCCATCGTCATGCTCGCCAATTTTTGTTTCCATTATCTGGCGATCACGAATGGCGATATTGCTGCTGCCAATCGCGCCGGTGTCAGCGCCTATGTTTTGTTGGTGATGCTGATTGGCGGGCGGATTATACCGAGCTTCACGCGCAATTGGCTTAATCGCATGGGTGCCACGCACTTCCCTGTTCCGTTCAATCGCTATGATGGGCTTGCCATTCTTGTCGGTGCCGTCGCATGCGTGAGCTGGATTGCTGCGCCCGAACATTCATTGACAGCCATTATAGCCATCATCGCGGCGGTGCTGCATCTTGTGCGGCTTTATCGTTGGCGCGGATGGAGCGTGGCAAAAGACCCGCTCGTGCTCATCCTGCACATTGCCTATCTTTTTGTGCCTGCGGGTTTTGTCGCCATAGCACTGGCCGCACTCGAACAGCTCAATCCGTTTTCAGCCCTGCATGTCATGACAGTGGGTGTCATTGGCTGCATGATGCTGGCAGTCATGACTCGTGCAACCCGTGGCCATACGGGTCGTGAACTGGTGGCTTCGCCCACGACCCAGATTGCCTATCTCTGTCTGGTCCTGTCGGCGCTGCTCCGCCCTTTCGCGGAAATGATGCCGAATTTCTTCCATACATTCCTTGCGGGATCAGCAGTCTTATGGATGCTGGCTTTCGGACTGTATGTTCTTGAATATGCACCCATGCTGATGACGAAACGTCGTCAGCGCGCCGAATAAAATTTACAGAATGGACCTCTAAACGGCCCATTCCACATCGGTTGTGAAGGCAATCGTCAGCCAGCGGTCGGGGCCTTCGCCACCAAGCGCATCGCCGATTTCATCGCGCAAGGCATCCCACTCTTCGAGCTTCTTTGCAGGCTGATCGGGTGGCACGATGAAATAAAGCTCAATCTGTTTGCCGCGTCCGACCTTGGCGACATAAGCGCGGTAGGATTTGAACCCATACCGCTCCACGACCTGTTTTGCGACCTGATCCACATGTTGTTGGAGGTCGATGGGTGTCACCAGCAGCATATCGGCCAGTGCCTGTTTGATGGTTCCAATCGGCATAGGAATGATGACGATACAGACAAGTGCAAGCACTGCCGGGTCGATATAAGGCGTTATCCAATCAAGCTCGGTTCCCTGAATGACATAGCCCACCGAAAAGGCGATGAGCAGTGCGGCGGTAATGCCGCCCGACATGATCCATGCTTTGGCATCAAGTGCGATAAAATCGGATTTGAGCTTGCGGTTGGCACGCGTTTCGAGCCAGGCCATGCCGAGACAGGCGATAAGAGCGACGACGGCATAGAAGATCGCATAGCTGAATTCGAGATTACGCCCACCATCCATCAGACTGCCGATGGCATTGATCAGTGCATAGATCGCAACACCGGTCAGCATGATGCCGTTGAGGCCCAGCACCATTGGTTCAAGATGCCAGAAGCCCATGGTGAAACGATCACGCAGTTTTCCGCGCGGCGGTTCCGCCAAGGCTGACAATGCAATAAGCCGGGCAACAACGAGAGCAAGCCCGCTCATTGCAGCGTCGGCCAGCATGTAAACACCGTCAAAGACAATAGAAAATGATCCAGACAAAAGGCCGAATACAACGCCAAAGCTTGCAACAAAAATAGTAACTGCTATGGATATTTGAAGAATAGATTGTTCACTACGCAATTTTTACTCCGAATTGACACGCAGTGCGCGACAATTGATGTGGGGAGGAGAAATGCGATTGCCGGACTGCGGCTGAAATCTATAGGAATATTCAGGTATAGGCAAATCTGCCCAGGGATAACTTATTCAGAATGAGCGCCTCCCGGTGGTTTTCCGGGAGGCGCTTTGATGAGATTACTGCGCCTCCTGGTCCTTGACGAAGGTGCGATCAGTCTCGCCCTTGAAGAAGTCACGACCATAAATAAGCAGGCAGAGAACAACGCCGGTTGCGAACGCCCAGGCTGCACCACGCGTGGCAAGGACGGCACCCACGATACCGGCAATGCCGAGGTCACGCTGCGACCGTGCCTCAAGAATGCCGACACGCACGGATACATAGCCCTGAATAAGCAATGTCAGCGCAAGGGCCACACCGAGGATCGGTTGAACGAGCGTCACGATCGGCATCAACAGCAAACCGGTATTGGTTCCCCAGCGGAAAGATCCAGCCCCGCCAAAGAGTGAGTGCATCGCCTTCTTGCCTTGCGAGAAGCGTTCGACAATGACCACATGCATGGCCGACCAGAGCGGGCCGCACATACAGACGTCTGGTCCAAGCACGCTCATGGCTGCGTTGCGTCCACCGAAAATCAGATGCGCGCGGTCGGGACTGTAATCGATTTTCTCGTCAGGACGGGCTTCGTCGGCCTCTTTTAGAATGGCACGGCTCTGCAAAACGTCACCGAACAGCACGATATATGCAGCCAACATGGTTGGTATGGCTGTCAGGAACATCGACAGCGGGGGCATCCCGAGACCGAAGATTGTATATTCCCGCCATAGGGTGCCAAAATCCGGGCTGGTGAATGACCATTCGATTTTTGGCCATGCGGCTTCACCAAACAACGGTGCAATGATCACCGCCAAGAGGATGATCGGGAAGATACCCAGCTTGCCGATAGTTGCCAGAACAGGATTACTATTTTTGATGCGCGCAAAATGGCGTGAGAAAATCACATAGAAGCCAAGGCCGACAGCAATACTGATCGTGAAGGGGAAACTATCGAAACGGCCCCCGACGTTGAATACGGCGATCACGGCAGCGAAGCCCGCCCCCACGATAACCCCGGCCTTGATGGCGGACGGTATCAATTGCACCACGCGATGTGCGAGGCCGGTCGCCCCGATGAAGATCGAGAATATACCGAGCATCATTTGAAAGGCTACGAGCGCATGAACGCGTTCCGGACCTTCCGGGAACGTGGCGCAATAGGCCATCAGGAGTGGAATGGCTGGTGTGATCCAGCCCGGCACCACGGGATCACCCAACAGGTGGTGAGTGAGATAGAAAAGACCGTTCAGAATGACGACGGCAAGGGCGACTTCGAAGGGCATGCCAAGAAGTTCCGTCATCAGCGGAATGGCAGACAGGTCCACTGCACACATGAGCAAACCCTGAAAATAATCAGGCCACTCGAACTTGTAGTGAACAAAAGGAAGACGGATTTTGAAAGGTCCGGCAGGCCAATATGGCTGCTCCTGACCGTCGATGCGTTCAGTGCTCAAGATATTACTCCGAAAGGACGAAACAGAGCTTTTGAAGAGTGGCTAATCAAGCCTGCTCTTCCGGGATGCGCTCTCAACAATGACTGGCGGTTCAGAATGCTTCGCGATAAAGCGCCAGGGCATCCGCTTCGGTAACATCGACTGGATTGTTCCCCAGCAGACGTGTCTGAAGCATCGCATCGCGCGCCAGCATTTCGAGGCTTTCTTCGGTCACATCGACATCGCGCAGACGGCGCGGTGCACCAGAGCGGTTCATCAGGTCTTCCATGAAATCCACGAAAGCAGCCGACCGCTCTTCTGTTGTGCCTTCGGACTTGCCGAGCAGCAGGTCTGCCAGTTCTGCATAAAGATTTGCAGCGCCTGCCATGTTGAAGCGAAGGACCGGGCCAAGCATCAAGGCATTGGAAAGGCCGTGGGGCACATGATAATGGCCACCCAGCGGATAAGCCAGTGCATGAACGGCACCAACTGGCGAGTTGGAGAAAGCCTGACCGGCATAATTTGCACCAAGCAGCATGGCTTCGCGCGCATGGCGGTCCTTGCCGTTTTCGCACGCAGCAACCAGATTGGCCGACAGCAGCTTCAGCGCTTCGCGCGCAAAGGCATCAGAAAGCGGGTTTTTCTTGATGCGGCTGGTATAGGCTTCAATGGCGTGAACCATGGCATCGATGCCGGTTGCCGCCGTATGAAGCGCTGGCAAGCCGCAAGTCAGTTCCGCATCCAGAATGACGAAATCTGCATAAAGCTGCCGGGAGACGACACCCATTTTGGTGGTTTCGCCGGTGGTGAGGATCGTGATGTTGGTGACTTCCGATCCGGTACCGGCAGTGGTCGGGATCTGGATCAGCGGCAGGCGCGTGCCCTGCACTTTGCCAATACCATAAAGCTCGGACAGTTCCTGCTCTGATACGATAAGCACAGCAGCAAGTTTAGCAATGTCCATCGAAGAACCGCCGCCAAGGCCCAGAACGATATCACAACCGGCAGCCTTGGCCTGATCGACGCAGGCAAACAGAACCGATTCCGGCGGATCAGCGACAACGGCGTCAAAAATGCTGATGCCGAAGCCAGCCTTTTCCAGCGAAGCGAGCGCTTCGTTCAGCACGCCAGCCTTGTGAAGGCCCTTGTCGGTTACAATGAGGATTTTGCGTTCGGTAAACCGTTCGCCCAGAATTTCGCCGAGACGCTTTGCAGCCCCCCACTCAACGAGCATCGAGCCGACCGTGTCGAACGAAAATGGCTTGATCCCTTCAGTCATATTTCCACCCTTATCCAAATTCCCCAGAGCCGAGGTCTCTCATTCCTCGTCGGCGCACAGGCGCTGGGTTTATGAGCGGACTGGCTTTCACATGAGGGAAAGCCAGTCCGACAGTTTCCCGGCGCAGCCGATGCGCCGGTCGTTTGAAGAGATGCTTGGGAGGACCTCTTCCTAATTGTTCAGTATATTGAACAATGTTCAGGATTTATTAGATCGATACAGGAAACGACGCCTGACTGTCAATTTATCCCTTTGACCAAGACAGGGGTTTCAGTCGTAAAATGTGCGGTGGACGGCTTTGGGCGGCAGCTTGTAAGCTGCATCCTGGCAATTGCATGTATTGGCTTGGGAGGGCTTTTCATGGAAGTGACGATCATCACAGGCGCATCGGATGGCATTGGAGCGGAAGCGGCACGCCAGATCGCTCTGCGCGATGGCAGCAAGGCGGCGCTGGTTCTGGCGGCGCGGAATGTCGATAAATTGCAGGCGCTTGCTGCTCAACTTGATCAGTCGGGCTGCAAGGTTCTGGTGGTGCCGACTGACGTGACTGATCGCAAAGCCTGCATTGCTCTGATAGAGAAGACCGCCGCCGCTTTCGGTCAAATCGATACGCTGATTGTCAATGCCGGCATGTCGGCTCACGCCAATTTCGCCGAGATCAAGCCGGACGATCTGCAATGGATGCATGATCTGATGGAGTTGAATTATTGGGGCAGCGTCTGGCCGATCCATGCAGCATTACCCTATCTAGCCAAGACCAAAGGACGCATTGCTGCCGTCTCTTCTGTGGCGGGGCTGATCGGCGTTCCGGGCCGTACTGCCTATAGCAGCACCAAATTTGCACTGTCGGGCTTTTGCGAAGCGCTGCGATCGGAATTGGCACCGAGCAGCATATCGGTAACGATTGTCTATCCGGGGGTCGTCAAAACCGATATCCGCAAGGTTGGCTATGGGGCAAGCGGCGCTGCCTTGGGTGTGAGCGGTGTTCGCGAAGACGATATGATGTCCGTGCAGCAGGCGGTCGAGTTGATGCTTGAGGGAATCAGCCGCCGCAAACGCGAGGTGTTGATGACACGGCAGATGCGGTTCGGTCGCTGGCTGAAGCTGATTGCACCACATCTTGTGGACCGGATGGCGTTGAAAGCTATAAAACCGGAATTCCGGCCCAAGCCGATCAGATCGCGCGATTGAGGCCCGATAGATATCCCTGCTATTCACAGGCGTCCCTCATTAAAGCCCATATTAAATTTTTTTGAACCGTCTATCCATTGACGAATTTTTAACTGCAGATACTATATCTTGTGTTCAAGGTTCTTGCGATTCGTGAGAATCAAAAAGCGAAGATGGGAATACGGTGCGTTGCATCCATGATGGATGTGGTTATTCCGTAGCTGCCCCCGCAACTGTAAGCGATGAGCTTTAAGTCCATATGTCACTGGTTAGAACCGGGAAGGCGGACAAAAGCGGTGAGTCGTGAGCCAGGAGACCTGCCTTGAACGTGAACGTCCACGGGCGGGGTGTCCGGTTGGTGCGTAATGGAATGTGGCAGCGTTTTGCCATGTCTGTTGCTGCCCCCGAATATCCCCTCCAAAGCTTCGGGGTGACAAGCATGTCGAGTAATTTGAGACCAAACAGTTCCGGCCCGCCTGAAACGGGCAAAAGCATGTTGCGGAAAAGCGGGTACCGGTTTTCCGTTAACGACATGCGTAAAAACAAGGGCTTAAAACGCGACGCGTTTTAGTCCTTCTGGGTCCGCCATTCGGGCGAGCCATGTTTCTCCAGTTCCCGAGTCTTTTTGCGCGCATTTCGCAATGCGTGAGCGTTTTTTCGCGTCTTCATTCCAGCAAGTCGCAACCGATACAATCTATCCCCAGTGAGGAAAAAATGAACGTCACCGTCTATAGCAAGCCCGCCTGCGTCCAGTGCACCGCCACCACGCGCGCGCTCGACCGTCAGGGCATTGAATATGATGTCATCGACATTTCCGCCGATGCCGATGCGTACGATCTCGTTCAGGGTCTCGGCTACCGTCAGGTGCCGGTTGTTGTTGTGGGTGAAACCCATTGGGCCGGTTTCCGTCCGGATATGATCAGCGCGCTTGCCTGATAGACCCTGATAGACAAAGCGCCGCCGGGATTTCGCAATGGGCCAGATCATCTATTTCTCCAGCCGTTCAGAGAACACGCATCGTTTCGTGATGCGGCTCGGAATGCGCTCGCAGCGTATTCCGCTGGGGAGCTATGAGGATGATGCTGGTCTTTTGCGGGTGAATGAGCCCTTTGTGCTCGTAACGCCAACCTATGGCGGCGGCGGCGCGAAAGGCGCTGTTCCCAAGCCGGTCATCCGCTTTCTCAATGATGCGGATAACCGATCCCTCATTCGCGGCGTCATCGCCGCTGGAAACAGCAATTTCGGAGAGGCCTTCGGTCTCGCAGGCAACATCATTTCTGCCAAGTGTCAGGTTCCTTATCTCTATCGTTTTGAGCTTTTGGGAACTGACGAAGACCTTGGCAATGTCAAAGACGGGATGGAACGATTTTGGACACGGCAGACACAACCTTGACCCGTGAGCGCGAGACAGTCGCCTCATCGGAAAAGCAGGAGCCATCGGCGTCGGCAGCAAGCAAGGCAGCAAAGCTGCCTGAAACCGGGCTCGATTATCACGCGCTCAATGCGATGCTGAACCTTTATGATGATGACGGCAAAATCCAGCTTGAACGCGACCGTCAGGCCGCGCAGCAGTATTTCTTGCAGCACGTCAATCAGAACACGGTGTTCTTTCACAATCTGCGTGAAAAACTCGATTATCTGGTCACCGAAGGCTATTATGAGCGGGAGGTGCTGGACCAGTACTCCTTCAATTTTGTGCGCGATCTCTTCGATCATGCCTATGACAAGAAGTTCCGCTTCCCGACCTTCCTTGGTGCGTTCAAATATTACACCAGTTATACGCTGAAGACCTTTGATGGTCAGCGTTATCTTGAGCGCTATGAAGACCGTGTCTGCATGGTGGCGTTGGCGCTGGCGCGTGGCAACGAACAGCATGCGCGTGACATGGTCGATGAAATCATTTCGGGCCGCTATCAGCCGGCAACGCCGACCTTTCTCAATGCAGGCAAAAAGCAGCGCGGCGAACTTGTTTCGTGCTTCCTGTTGCGTGTTGAAGACAACATGGAATCGATTGGCCGCTCCATCAACTCCGCGCTTCAGCTTTCAAAGCGCGGCGGCGGTGTGGCGCTGAGCCTCACTAATATCCGTGAGGCCGGTGCGCCGATCAAGCAGATCCAGAACCAGTCGTCGGGCATCATCCCGGTGATGAAGCTTCTGGAAGATAGTTTCTCTTATGCAAACCAGCTCGGTGCGCGTCAGGGTGCGGGTGCTGTTTATCTCAACGCACATCACCCGGATATCATGCGCTTCCTCGATACCAAGCGTGAAAATGCCGACGAAAAAATCCGCATCAAGACGCTGTCGCTGGGCGTGGTGATCCCCGATATCACCTTTGAACTCGCCAAGAATGACGAGGATATGTACCTCTTCTCGCCTTTTGACGTTGAACGCGTTTATGGCGTGCCGTTGACGGAAATCTCCGTCACCGAGAAGTACCGCGAAATGGTCAATGATGGCCGTATTCGCAAGAAGAAGATCAACGCACGCGACTTCTTCCAGGTGCTGGCTGAAATTCAGTTCGAGTCCGGCTATCCTTACATCATGTTCGAAGACACGGTGAACCGCGCCAACCCGATCGATGGCCGTATCACCATGAGCAATCTCTGCTCGGAAATCCTTCAGGTCAGCGAAGCCAGCGTCTTTAATGACGATCTGTCGTATAAATATCTGGGCAAGGATATTTCCTGCAATCTCGGCTCGCTCAATATTGCTGCGGCCATGGATAGTCCTGATTTCGGCAAGACCATTGAAACCTCAATCCGTGCGCTGACGGCTGTTGCCGACATGAGCCACATCGGTTCGGTTCCATCGATTGCTCGCGGCAATGACGAGAGCCACGCCATCGGTCTTGGCCAGATGAACCTGCACGGCTATCTCGCTCGGGAGCGTATTTATTACGGTTCGGAAGAAGGCGTCGATTTCACCAATATCTACTTCTACACGGTGGCCTATCACGCTATCCGCGCTTCTAACCGCCTTGCAGTCGAACAGGGCAGCTCGTTCAAGGGCTTTGAAAAATCGAAATATGCGTCGGGTGAATATTTCGACAAATATACCGATCAGGTTTGGGAGCCTGCGACCGAAAAGGTGCGTGAAATCTTCGAGAAGGCTGGCATTGCCGTCCCGACACAGGAAGACTGGCAGGAACTGAAAAAAGCCGTCATGGAAGGCGGGCTCTATAACCAGAACCTGCAGGCCGTTCCGCCAACAGGCTCGATCTCCTATATCAACCATTCGACCTCTTCGATCCACCCGATTGTTTCCAAGATCGAAATCCGTAAGGAAGGCAAGATTGGCCGCGTTTACTACCCGGCTGCTTTCATGACGAATGATAATCTGGAATATTATCAGGACGCATACGAGATCGGACCGGAAAAGATCATCGATACCTATGCTGCGGCTACCCAGCACGTCGATCAGGGCCTGTCGCTGACGCTGTTCTTCCGTGATACCGCCACGACGCGCGATATCAACAAGGCGCAGATTTATGCGTGGAAGAAGGGCATCAAGACCATTTATTACATCCGCCTGCGCCAGATGGCGCTTGAAGGGACGCAGGTTCAGGGCTGCGTGTCCTGCGCCCTATGACCAAGGTGAAAACAATGAATATGCAATTCAAATCCAACCCTTCCAAAAAGCCTGGTCTCGTACGCGCTATCAACTGGAACCGCATCGATGACGATAAGGACCTTGAGGTCTGGAATCGTCTGACCGGCAATTTCTGGCTGCCGGAAAAAGTGCCACTGTCGAACGACATCCAGTCGTGGGAAACATTGAAGCCGGAAGAGCAGCAGCTCACCATCCGCGTCTTCACGGGGCTTACACTGCTCGACACGATTCAAAATGCGGTCGGCTCGGTCAAGCTTATGGACGATGCTGCGACGCCGCATGAAGAGGCTGTTCTGTCGAACATCTCCTTCATGGAAGCGGTTCATGCGCGTTCCTATTCGTCGATCTTTTCGACGCTGTGTCTCACGCCAGACGTTGATGACGCTTATCGCTGGTCGGAAGAAAACGAGTTCCTGCAGAAGAAATCACAGCTCATTCTTGATAATTACCGCTCGGATGACCCGCTGAAGAAGAAGATCGCCAGCGTGTTTCTGGAAAGCTTCCTGTTTTATTCGGGCTTCTATCTGCCGATGTACTGGTCGAGCCGCGCCAAGCTCACGAATACGGCTGATCTCATCCGTCTCATCATCCGCGATGAGGCCGTGCATGGTTATTATATCGGCTACAAGTTCCAGCGCGCCATCGAGACGCTGAGCGAAGAAAAGAAGCAGGAAATCAAGGATTTT
>Ga0308158_10003537_pt1 | contig 13704 bp, 15 predicted proteins | sample PhyBR2_FD_201038 | JGI IMG/M metagenome (GOLD analysis project Ga0308158, IMG submission 201038) | Phyllosphere microbial communities from UC Gill Tract Community Farm, Albany, California, United States - DLSLB.R2 | ecosystem: Host-associated > Plants > Phyllosphere > Unclassified | place: USA... | reverse complement strand
CTTATGGATTTTACATGAGCTAAGGCTCTTTTGGTTGAAAATTCGTTTAGTGAATTTTCCTCGGTGAAAGTCCATCTGGGCATTATGCTGAGATAAATAAAGCTGAGAACGGCTATAAAAAACAGGGTGTAAATTATGGAGGATAAGTCTTTTTTCATTTTAATTAGCTTTGGGGTGGGCGACTAATTGTCTTTTTTTACAAGGATGTATAAATCATTTTCTAATAGCATATAACCCTGATCATACAGGAAATAGTATGTGTTTCCTGTTTTAGTTTTTAAAATATTGGTAAAAAAATCAAAATCGAAACCTTTACTTAATAATTTGGTTTTGGTAGTTTTTGATTTACCATCGGTATTGAGTTCGGCAAGGATACGATAATTCTTGCGCAATTTATTATTGATGTTGCGCATGAAGTTGTTACTGTCCTTGTTGATTTTGTTGTTATAGGCATTGCGACAGCCATCACTACAGAATTTCTTGTCTTCGCGACCGATAATTTTTTCACCACATTCTAAACAGTTTTTCATTATTTAGCTTTTTAGTTTTTTAATTCGATACAAATCATGACGGCGGTCTTTTAGTATTTTAACGCTACCGTGTTCGTGTAATTCTTTTAGTAAATCTAAATCGACATCTACAATTAAAGTCATTTCGGTATTTGGGGTGGTTTCGGCTTTTATGCCGTTGCTAGGAAAAGCAAAATCTGCCGGAGTAAAAACGGCGGTTTGCGCATATTGAATGTCCATGTTATTTACCTTTGGTAAGTTGCCCACGCATCCGGCAATGGCTACATAACATTCGTTTTCTATGGCTCTTGCCTGCGCACAATGTTTTACACGGGTGTATCCGTTTTGAGTATCAGTCAGGAATGGAACAAAAAGGATGTTCATTCCTTCGTCGGCCATTAATCGGGACAATTCAGGGAATTCGACATCATAACATATCATAATTCCTATTTTTCCGCAATCGGTATCAAAAGTCTGAATGGTACTTCCACCGGTTATTCCCCAATGAAAAACCTCGTTTGGAGTAATGTGGATTTTAGTGTAAGTTTCGTAAGTACCGTCTCTTTTGCAAAGAAAACCACTATTGTATAGGACTCCGTCAACTAAATTTGGCATGCTTCCACTAATAATGTTGATATTATATGAAATGGCTAATTCCTGAAAACGTTTTTTAATGGGTTCGGCATATTTAGCTAATTCCCGAATAGCATCGGCTTCGGATAAATGATTGTAATCAGCCATTAAAGGTGCGATAAATAATTCGGGGAAAACAGCAAAATCACTACCATAGCCCGAAACGGCATCAATAAAAAATTCTGCTTGTTCAAACAATGCATCTAAGTTTTTTAGTGTCCTCATTTGCCATTGAATCAACCCCAGGCGGATAACGGTTTTTTCGGTATTAATGATTGTGGGACTTTCAATATAATAGATGTTGTTCCATTCTAGTAAAACGGCAAATTCTTTGGATTTTCTGTCACCTTCCAGATAGTTTTTCATGACCCGCATCACATGAAAATCGTTACTCAACTGAAAGGACAGAACAGGATCGTGAATTTCTTTTCTTTTAACCTTGTTAATATAGGTTATTGGGTTGAATTCTTGGGCATATTTGGCGTAATTGGGAATTCTACCGGCAAATACAATTGCCTTCAGGTTTAATTTTTCGCAGATTTCTTTTCGGGCATCATACAAACGGCGTCCTAATCGTAATCCGCGGTATTTTGGTACTACAAAAACATCAATTCCATATAAAATTTCGCCTTTAGAAGTATGGGTGGAAAAAGTATAGTTTCCTGTGATTTTTGCATAATCATGGTTTTGATCCACCAAATCTTCCGGTACAATAAGTGATAAAGCCGAGCCTACTACAATATCGTCGACCAGAATGACCAATTGCCCTTCGGGAAATATTTTGAGTAGTTTTTTGATATCGGCTTCTCTCCAATAATCATCTACCATTTCAGGATAAGATTCAATCATCGAATTTTTCAATTCTTTATAATCTTGAATTTTCAAATTCCTTAGCTCGACTTTGTTGATTTCTGCTTGCATAAAAGGTTTGATTTGCTGAAAGATACGAAAAAAAATATCCGTTTACAAACGCTTACAAATATTTATAATCGAAAGTAAATAGATAGCAACCGAATAAATTCTTGATCTGATTGCAACTTTGTACTATCGAAAACGAAAAACATGCTTTCGATATTATAAATTATAAAGTCTGAAACGAGTTCAGATGATAACAATTAAATAGTATACGCCATGAATGCATTAAGAAACAAAGTACAGTTGATCGGTCATTTGGGAAATGAACCAGAAATCAAAAATTTTGACGGAGGTAAAAAGTTAGCCAATTTTACATTAGCTACTAATGAAATTTACAAAAACGATAAAGGAGAAAAAGTAGAGGAAACCCAATGGCATCGATTAGTAGCCTGGGGAAAAACGGCTGAAATTATCGAAAAATATGTAACCAAAGGAAAAGAGATTGCTATTGAAGGTAAATTGACTCACCGCAGTTATGAAGATAAAAATGGAGAAAAACGTTATGTTACCGAAGTAGTGGTTTCTGATTTACTGATGTTGGGGAAGTAATTTAATAATCTTAATAATTTGCTATGAATATCAAAGTTTTTAATATTCGTCTCAATGAAGAATTTTGTCAGGAAGATCAAAATAAAATGAATGAGTTTTTATGTACGGTAAAGGTTAAACTTACTTCTGCTAGTTTTGTAACTACTGCAAGTGTAGATTTTTGGTCTGCTGTTGTTTTTTACGAACCTAAGAAAGAAAGTAAGCCTGTGGTTGATTTAAATGAACTAACAGTTGAAGAGGAGAAAATTTATTCAGCTTTAAGACAATGGAGAAATGATTTGGCTGGAAGATTAGGATGGTCTGCTTTTAGAATTTGTCATAATTCACATTTAACTTGTATAGCCAAAGCAAAACCACAAAATCTGGAAGAACTTAAACATGTAAAAAGTTTTGGAGAAACCAGAACAGCAAATTATGGGGATGATATTATTTCTCTTTTGAATGCTCTGTAAATTTATTGATTTTCTTAATTAATGTTTAAACTAAAAAATGCCCTCCGATTCAGAGGGCATTTATATATAATATTAAGCTACTTTTTTAATCAAATCATACATAGGGCAACGCTTGCAACGTTTGCTTTCTGATTTTTTGAATTTTTCACAACAAGAAGATTTACAGTTTTCTACTTTTTTAATGACATTAAGAGCTTCTTTTTTCTTTTTGTCTTTCTTCTTCTTTTTCTTGTCCTTTTCTTTCTCTTTCTTACTCACCTTTCCTTATGCTTTAAAACTGAGGCAAATATAAAAAGAAAAATGTTATTTTTATATATTCTAAATAAAATTTAACTTTTTTATTTTGGATTTATAGCCACCGAGCTGGTAACTGCAAGTTGCTGGATGTCACGGTCAAATAAGTATAATCCTCCTTTGTCGTCACCAATCAGGTTAATTTTGTCAAGGATGGTCTTAGCTGTAGCTTCTTCTTCAATTTGTTCAGAAACATACCATTGTAAAAAATTGTGTGTCGCATAGTCTTTTTCGTCAAAAGTAATGTGTACCAAGTCATTAATAGAATCAGAAACAAAAACTTCGTGTTTGTATAATTCTTCAAACATTTCTTTAAAAGTAGTATAAGTAGTTTTAGGTGCTTTTAAATCGGTAATTTGTGCGTGACCTCCTCTTTCGTTTACATACTTAATCAGTTTAAGCATGTGCGCGCGTTCTTCGTCGGATTGGGTATACATAAATTGTGCAATACCTTCCAGTCCATTTGCTTCGGCCCAACAAGCCATTGATAAATAAGTCTGTGAAGATTCCGCTTCAATACGGATTTGCTTGTTTAATGCAGTTTCTATATTCTTTGATAACATAATCGTGATTTTTTTGTTAAACGTAAAGTAAAGTTACTAAAAATCGTATAAAAACTTTCTGTAAAACCCAATTTGATTTTTATTTAACAGTAGTTTTAATCTATTCTGTATGATTCAAAAATAAAATGAAAGCGTATTTTTTTACTAGTCAAAACCATCTGTGAATTTTCGCATCACATATTTTTTTGCCTTTGTATCATAATAACCTAAAACATAATCATCTTTAAGTTTAAAGTTGTTGCTTAAAACTATTTTTTTGTTTTTACTTAAAAAATAAGATAGTTTGTCAAGTGCAAGTGGCGTTTGATCACGAGTAATAAGCTCCAGATTTTGATCTAGAATAACCTCAAAATAAGCATATTTGAAATGATAAATTGGAGGGAAATCAAAGTCCGAAAATTCATCATCAAGGAAACTGTTAAAATACCTTTTAGCCTGAAAAAGATTTTCTTTATTTTCTCCCATTGGAATTCCTCCTATAGAAATATAAGTCTTTCTTTTAGTATTATAAACGGTCAGTCCTACCTCTAAATCATTCAGATGCTGTAAAAATCGTTTTGGTTTTTTGATGTCTTTTGGTTTTCTGGAATCTTTTTGAATGAAAAGAGGAATGTTTTTAAAGTCTTGATCGCTTTCATTTAAAACCCGACTATTTTTAAGTGTTTCTCCTGAATTAAAGTCTTTTATGTCCAAAAAAAGTTCAGATTCGCTTGCATTAATCTGATACAGTTTTCTCCGGTGATAAAAGGAATTACTTTTTTTCTTTGCATCCTGAAGAACGGATTGGGGGAAATTCTTTTCAGTTAAATGGCTATTTTCCAAATTAAGATCAAATGCCTGCGTATTTTTAGGGTTGTAATCTAAGGTTAGAACAATGTGATTATTCTGGATGTAAACTTTGCTTTTTTTAGCTGTTTTATCCAATAGGTTATAATCATTAACATCCATTTTTTCAATTGGATAGGCATTTGTAAGGCTATTAAAGTTTTGCATTTTACCATTTTTATCCTGAAAAGTAAAAGAGGATAAATCAAAAACTTTCTTAGCGACTTTAGGTTCCACAAAACTGTAGACAATCAATGCCTGCAAAATGCGATGCTGTGCCAAAATATGAAAGGAATTATTCATTTGGAAAGTTGTTACAACAACATCGGTAGAAGGTAGTTTAGTGCTGTAAAGTGTATGCGTTTTATTTTCTAAATCAAATTTTAAGGTTAAAATGAAAGCTAATAGAGCTTTATTATCAGGTAAATTAGGCGATAGATAAAGGTTTGGATTTCCATCTTTACTAAAACTACATCCGATTAATTGTACGTCTTCTAAATTTTGCAACGGAAAGACATATTCACTATTTAAAAATAAGGCACGATTGTATTTTAGAATCGTAATCTTCTCATTGTCCTTAATAAAAACAAATACTTCGTGGGTATTTTCATTTTCAATATGTAGAATTTGATTGTTTTTATTGGAGTACTTATTATTAGATGTTGCAGCGACAACTATTTCATCTAGTGATTTTAGACGTTCAAAATTTAATTCCTTATCATTTCCTTTAGGATTGTTTAAACTAATGGAATGCGAAGTCAATATCGTTTGACAAAACAACATTGATGAGCAAAGCAATAACAAAAAAAGGAATAGTTTTTTCATGAGTTTTTACTTTCAAAAACCATTCCAGTTTTTTATTTTTTTAGCTTTTTTAAAATTTCAGTGATCTTCTCAAAAGCACTAAAATTTTCATGTTTCACTTCGTGGTCAATTTTTTCATGTGCCCAGGTGGTGTGAAACGGAACATGAGCAGCATGTCCGCCGATGGCTAAAACAGGCAATACATCCGATTTTAAGGAATTTCCAATCATGAAAAATTCGGTAGGCTGGATTTCCAGACGTTTAATCAAATCCAGATAATCCTGCTCCTGTTTATCGGACATCACTTCGATATGATGGAAATATTTTCCCAATCCGGAGTTGTGCAGTTTACGACGTTGATCCAGTAAATCACCTTTGGTAGCTACGACCAATTTGTATTTTCCGTATAATGATTCCAGAGTTTCTTCAACACCATCCAACAGGACAATCGGTTTTTCTAATAATTCTTTACCATATTGAATGATTTTTTCAATTACTTCAACCGGAATCGTATTGTTTGAAATCGTCATTGCGGCTTCAATCATCGAAAGAATGTAGGCCTTGATGCCGTAACCGTATATCGATAAGTTTTTTATTTCTATTCTAAAAAGTTCCTGAGCAATTCCCTGATGCGAAAGATAATCGCTCATCAATTCGCAGAATTTTTCTTCTGTTTCTAAGAAGTAGGTTTCATTTACAAATAAGGTATCGTCGGCGTCGAAGGCAATTACTTTAAAAGACATGATATTTATTTTTATTGCAAATTCGTAAATTATTTTCTTTTAAGGAAATCATTTTTTCAAAAAACAAAAGAGGCTAAATGAGCCTCTTTTAGTTGTATGTTTAAAAATAAATTAACTTTTTTCATATGGAAAATTACGTCCCACTTTTCGCATCATATGTTCCATCATGGCTTGAGGATTACTCATTACATCTTCATCCATTTGTTTGTAAAAACGCCATAACAAATCCCCGTCTTTCGCGTTGTAGATATTCATAGTTAAATCAGATGTGGCTACCTTACCGGTACCAAAACCAATTAAAAGACTTTTTACAATAGCGCCACCTTCGCTGCCTGTTTTTTGATATGCATAAGCACATTTGATAACGGCATCAACGCCAAGTATTTTAGCCAACGCTTCAGGAGTTAATTCATCCAATTTGTCGAAACTGCCATTTTGTTTTAATAAAATGTTCGTTTTTTCAGGGTCTTGAACCGAAACGGAATAATCAGATGATTTTCTCAATAAATAAGTGTACAATCCTGATTGTAAACTAAGTGCTGATTTTTTCTCTTCTTCAGCATTTGCTGTTGCATCAAAATTCTTAGGAAGTCTTTTGTATGAAATGGTAGATTTAAATGGTAAAACCGCAACGGTTTTGTGTGTTGAAATTTCTTCTTTTAATTTTGGAGATTCAAAAATTTGTTTGGTTTGAGCCTGGATTAGTATGGTAGAAATAAGACAGGCGAATAAAATAATCTTTTTCATAATTTGGTTTGCTGGTTAATAATTGCTGATGCAAATGTATTATTTTACCTAATAAAACAAATTATTTTGAAATGTTTTTTTAAAGAAAATACTTAAATAGAATGATTCTTATTTTAGTTTGAATCCAATCGGTTTATTATAAAAAGTGATTCGTATTCCTAAAAGTAGAAAAACGGCACCAATAATCCGAAACCAACTCATTTTTTCGTCTAAAAATATCCAGGCGAGTAATGTGGCTAAAACTGCTTGTCCTAATAAACTCAGTGAAACTCTTGTGGCTTGTAAATGCTGAGTAGAATAACTGATTAATAACCAGGCGGTCAGTTGGCAAACGGCGCCTTGAATAAACAAAACCAGCCAGGCGGTGTTTGAAAAACCGATAAAACTTTCTCCGGTAAGTATGCAAATCAAACCTAAAAATAAGCTGGAAGAAGCCAAAACAATACTCATAAAAGAGAGTATGTCTACCTTAGATAAAATACTTTTACTGATTAAGATGTAAGTGGCATACAGCATTCCGGACAAAAGCGCGAAGACAAAAGCCAAGTCAAAGTTGAGCTGGGCAAAAGTTTCAAAACCAACCAAAACGACCATTCCTATAAGAGCGATGGCTGTTCCAATCCAAAAATTAATCGATGGCTTGTTTTTTAAAACCAGAAAAGAGCCAATACCAACCCAAACCGGAGATAAATTAGCCAATAAGGTAGCTTGAGTGGCAGTAGATTTTTGAATGGCAATATTCCAAATGGCAATGTCTGTGGCAAATACAATTCCGCTTATTATCGCCAGAATTAATATTTTAGATTTTGGTAATTTGAATTTTTTGCTAATAATTATATAGGGTAATAACAGAACCGCCGCAATAAACATGCGATAAAATGCCGAAATTAATCCGTTAGTTAAATGCAGCCGAACCAAAACAGGAAAGATAGAAATACAGAGTATACCTAGTGCTAAAGCTATTTGGGGTTTTGCATTGTTCATTTTTCCTGTCATTATAAACACGAATTTCACTAATTCACACGAATAAATTGGTGTAAATTAGTGAAATTGCTTCGTCTGTTCGCTATCGCTCGAGTTGTGTTTGTTTAATTTGTTAGTTTATCGTCTCTCCATTTCCAACACCATCGGTATCCGGATTTACAAAAACCAATTTTCCTTCGGCATTATTCGTCATCAAAATCATTCCCTGACTTTCAACTCCACGAAGAGCTCTTGGAGCTAAATTAGCCAAAACAGTTACTCTTTTTCCGATAATATCTTCCGGTTTGAAACTCTCGGCAATTCCGGAAACTATTGTGCGAACATCAATTCCGGTATCTACTTTTAGGATTAAAAGTTTGTTGGCTTTTGGCATTTTTTCGGCTTCGAGAATCGTTCCGACTCTCAAATCCATTTTGGCAAAATCCTCAAACTGAATCAAATCTTTCTGAGGCTCTGCCTTTTTATTTTCAGCTAAATTTGCTGTTTTTGTTGCTTCCAATTTATCAATTTGTTTTTGAATGGCTTCGTCTTCAATTTTAGCAAATAATAATTCAGCTTCGCCAATTTGGTGACCGGCTGGTAATAAATCTGAATCTTCAGTTATTCTATTCCAGTTAATCTCAACTCCATTGGTAACATTCAAAATACGCTTTAATTTAGCAGCAGTAAACGGTAAAAACGGTTCACAAAGCGAGCTCAAAGCAGCGGCAATTTGCAGCGCCACATACATTTGAGTTTTTGTACGTTCTTCATCCGTTTTAATCATTTTCCAAGGCTCTTCATCAGCCAGATATTTGTTTCCTAAACGAGCTGCATTCATCATTTCGCCTAAAGCTTCTCTGAATCTATAACGCTCTAGTGAACTCGAAATTACCGCAGGATACGCTTTTAATTCAGCTAAAGTTTGCTCATCCACTTCCAAAAGTTCGTTTGGAGACGGAACAATTCCGTTGTAATATTTATTGGTTAAAACCACTACACGATTGATGAAATTTCCAAAAATCGCTACTAACTCATTATTATTTCTAGCCTGAAAATCTTTCCAGGTAAAATCATTGTCTTTTGTTTCAGGTGCATTCGAAGTCAAAGCATAACGCAACACATCCTGGTGATTTGGGAATTCTTCCAAATATTCGTGCAGCCAAACCGCCCAGTTTTTAGAAGTCGATAATTTATTTCCTTCCAAATTCAGGAACTCATTTGCTGGCACATTATCCGGTAAAATATAACTTCCTTCGGCTTTTAACATCGCAGGGAAAATCACACAGTGAAAAACAATATTATCTTTCCCAATAAAGTGAACCAGCTTTGTGTTTTCGTTTTTCCAATACGGTTCCCAGTCTTTTCCTTCTCTTGCAGCCCATTCTTTGGTTGACGAAATGTACCCAATAGGCGCATCAAACCACACATATAATTTCTTTCCTTCGGCACCTTCAACCGGAACATCAATTCCCCAGTCTAAGTCACGGGTTACTGCGCGAGGCTCTAATCCGCCATCAATCCAAGATTTTACCTGTCCGTAAACATTCGGTTTCCAGTCGTTTTTATGACCTTCCAAAATCCATTCTCTCAAAAAAGCATCGTAACGATCCAATGGTAAAAACCAGTGTTTGGTTGATTTCAAAATCGGAGTTTCTCCTGTAATAGTCGATTTTGGATTAATTAAATCGGTAGCGTTCAAAGTCGAACCACATTTTTCACATTGATCACCATAAGCTTCTTCGTTTCCACATTTCGGACAAGTTCCCGTTACAAAACGGTCTGCCAAAAATTGGTCAGCTTTTGCATCATACAATTGCTCGGTTACTTCTTCAATGAAATCGCCGTTTTCGTATAATTTTCTAAAATATTCTGAAGCCGTTTCATGGTGAATTTTAGCCGAAGTTCGAGAATAATTGTCAAATGCAATTCCAAAATCAGAAAACGATTTACGGATAATTCCGTCGTATTTATCGATTACTTGCTGTGGTGTAATACCTTCTTTTTTGGCTTTCATTGAAATGGCAACTCCGTGTTCGTCGCTTCCGCATACAAACAACACATCGCGATTTTGCAAACGCAGGTAACGCGAATAAATGTCAGCCGGAACGTAAACCCCCGCCAAATGCCCAATATGAATAGGTCCGTTAGTATAAGGCAAAGCCGCCGTAATCGTATATCTTTCTGGATTTTGTATCATGTGTTGATTCTATTGTTTTTTTATTTGTCACATGTAATTCGACTTTTACAACTAGATTTAGCATCCCGTTTTTTATTAGTCTCATTTCATGATTCAATTTTATTGCGTGCAAAAATAAGGAATCCAATTTTATTTGGAGCAATTTACTCGCAATCTTGTCATTCCTGTAAATGATGATGAATACTTAGATAAGTATTTTTTTGTAAGAATTCAATATATTTGGAAGTTTTAAAAACTGAAATAGGATGAAAACCGAATTTAAAGAAGAACAAAAATTTACCCAATGGTGGCTTTGGCTCATTTTAACGGCTATTGCACTAATTCCCGTTTATGGAATTTACAAGCAAATTTTTCAAGGTGAAGTTTTTGGAGATAAACCAATGTCTGATTCGGGATTGATTGTTTCGGCAATAATTCCGTTTGGAATTCTGGTTTTATTTTGGTTTTCTAAGTTGCAAACCCAAATTAACATAAATGAAATACAAATAAAATTCATCCCTTTTATTACTAAAAAAATAGAATGGAAAGAAGTGAAATCAGCTCAGGTAATTAGCTATGGATTTGTAGGTTATGGAATTCGATTGTTTACAAAATATGGAACTGTTTATAACACAAAAGGAAACAAAGGACTTGCTCTAGAATTAAAAAACGGAAAGAAATTATTACTTGGTACTCAAAAAATGGAGGAGTTGACTAAAGTAGTTCAGGAAATCTATAAAGATAGACAGGATTTCTAATTCAGTACTTATTGTTAGTCTGCGTATTTTTGCATTATAATAAAAGTTTACAAACCCATGCCCAAAGGATCTGAAAAAAACACCAAAAACAAGGCTTTACATACCAAATTACTCAATCGGAAAAAGGCTAAATTGCAGGAAGAAAAGCAAGAAAGAGCATTGCGCTTGAAAGCTATAGTTGTCAAAATGAATCAGCAAAAGAATAATGGCTCATCTGATCTTGAGTGAGAATCTATTCAAATAATACAACTAAATAATTTGTGTTAATCTGTGTAATTTGCGGTTAAAAACAAGCGAAACTCAATTATTTACCCGAAATTTGCCTCCAACTTTTTAAAATAAACTCCACATGGAATTCGGCAAAATAATCATCTCAGAAACCGCAGCCAATAGCGAAAATCCTCAAGACGTTTCAACTCTAATATCTCGGTAATCAATCTGATGCGTGAGGAAAAAATCGATGACGATTTTATTCACGAAGATGCCCTTATGAGTTATTATTTGGACTATTATACTTCACAATATACTCAGGGAAATTTTGCACAGTTTGTTTACAATTCGGGCTGGAACAAAGAACTGAACGAATTAATTGAAGAAGGATTGCAGTTAATTGGCGCCGAAAAGCATTTGGAGTTATTTCAGGCACAATCTAAAAAAATGAGTTTGATGAGTAGTGTGAAATTAGCTAAATTCTTAAAAGGCAAACTCGAAGGTGTAAACCCGATTAGAGATGCTATAAACAATGATACTTTTTTCGAATTAGAGGAAAATTTAGTCGAATTGAATGCAGCTTTTTTAAAATCCCATCCCGATACCGAAGTGCTTTCGGTAGACGAAATGTTTGCTGTTCTTGAGGAATTTGCAGGACATGAAATAAAAAGAGCATAACTCGTTATTTCGCAAAGGCACACAAAGAAAAATCACACACCTACGCTAAAAATTAAAATTAAACTTTGCGAATCTCTGTGTTCACTTTGCGCTACTTTGTGAAATAGTTTTTTCCTCAAAACTTTGTCTTATAAGTCTCAAACATTTCCTTAAATTTGCTACCGTTATTAGAAATTTAATAGTTATAAAAATCAAACTATGTTACAAATTGCATTTATTAGAGAAAATCAGGAAAAAGTGATCAAGGCTTTGGCAAAAAGAAATCTGGATGCCAAAAGCGTTGTGGAAGAAGTAGTACAACTTGATGAGCGTCGTCGTGCTACGCAGGTAGAGTTAGACAACATTCTGGCTGAATCTAATAAATTGTCCAAAGATATTGGTGAATTGATGAAAGCGGGCGAAAAATCAAAAGCCGCCATCTTAAAAGAAAAAACAGTTATCAATAAAGAAAAGAGCAAAAAACTGGCTGAACAGGCTGATGAAATTGCAGCTCAACTTATGGATAAATTATATACTTTACCTAACCTTCCTGCAGATATTGTTCCGGAAGGAAAAACACCGGAGGAAAACCTGAATGTTTTTGAAGCAGGCGAAGTGCCCGTTTTGCATGAAGGAGCACAACCTCATTGGGAATTGGTGAAAAAATACGACATCATTGATTTTGAATTAGGAAATAAAATCACCGGTGCCGGTTTTCCGGTTTATAAAGGTAAAGGGGCAAGATTGCAACGTGCTTTGATTAATTATTTCTTAGACAAAAATACAGCTGCGGGTTACAATGAAGTACAGGTGCCTCATTTGGTAAACGAGGCTTCAGGATATGGAACAGGACAATTGCCGGACAAAGAAGGGCAAATGTACCACGACAAGACGGATGATTTGTATTTGATTCCAACTGCTGAAGTTCCGGTGACTAATTTGTTTCGTGATGTGATTTTAAGCGAAAATGAATTGCCAATTTTAACTACTGCTTATACACCTTGTTTCCGTCGTGAAGCGGGTTCTTATGGAGCGCATGTTCGCGGATTGAATCGTTTACACCAATTTGATAAAGTAGAAATTGTACGTGTTGAACATCCTGAAAAATCTTATGAGGCTTTAGACGGAATGGTAGAACATGTGAAAGATATTTTGAACGAGTTAAAATTACCTTATCGTATTTTGCGTCTTTGTGGTGGCGATATGGGTTTCACTTCGGCTTTGACGTATGATTTCGAAGTGTTTTCTACAGCGCAGGACCGCTGGTTAGAAATTTCTTCTGTATCTAATTTCGAGACTTTTCAAGCCAATCGTTTGAAATTGCGTTTCAGAGATAAAGATGGTAAAAATCAATTGGCACACACCTTAAACGGAAGTTCACTGGCTTTGCCTAGAGTTCTTGCGGGAATTCTTGAAAATTACCAAACTCCCGAAGGAATAGTAATTCCTGAGGTATTGCGTCCGTATTGCGGGTTTGATATTATTGACTAAATTAGTGTTCAGTCCTCAGTGATCGGTGTTCAGTTTGTTTAAACGATATCGGTTTTGCAAACTGAACACTGAATACTGAACACTTTTAGCATGAAACACGTTTTTCTATATATCACTTTATTATTCTCGCTGTTTGCGGTTGCTCAAAACGAGCAATTAGCACAGTATTACTACGAAAAAGGCGATTTTGAAAAAGCCAAAATCAGTTATGAGGAATTATTGGCAAACATTCCTCAAAACATGCAATATTTCCTGAGAACAGTAGATTGTTACCAGCAATTACAGCAATTTGACGTTGCTGAAAAAGCCATTCAGGATCGATTTGCTAAATACAATCAGGGTAGCCTTTTGGTCGAATTGGGCTATAATTACCAATTGCAAAAGAATGATATCAAAGCTAAAAGTTATTACG
>Ga0308158_10003535_pt1 | contig 13711 bp, 11 predicted proteins | sample PhyBR2_FD_201038 | JGI IMG/M metagenome (GOLD analysis project Ga0308158, IMG submission 201038) | Phyllosphere microbial communities from UC Gill Tract Community Farm, Albany, California, United States - DLSLB.R2 | ecosystem: Host-associated > Plants > Phyllosphere > Unclassified | place: USA... | reverse complement strand
CCGCCGTGGGCGTGACGACCGTCGCGCTCACCATCGTGCGGCACGCCCCGCCCGCCCGCCGCGCGCTCGTGCAGTGGCTGCTGGGTGCGGCGGTGGTGGCAGGGCTCGTACTGGCGTTCGCGCGGCGGCATCAGATCATCCAGCTGCTTGATGCGGGCTCGGACTTCTCGACCCGCGCGGACCTGTGGAACGCCATCCTCGACTGGGTCAGTGAGAAGCCCGTCACGGGTTACGGCTGGTTCGGTCCCTGGACCGGCGGCGAGTACCCGTTCCAGTACATCAACTTCCAGCTGTCGAACCACCACCAGTCGGCGCTGAACTCGTACTTCGACGTGCTGCTGCAGCTGGGGGTGCTGGGACTCGCCCTGTTCCTGGTGCTCGGAGGCGTCGCCACCGTGCGTTCCTGGCTGGTGGCCAGCGTGCGGCGTTCGGTCGTGTACGCCTGGACCCCGCTGCTGCTGGTGACCCTCGCCGTGGAGTCGATGTTCGAGAGCTTCACACTCGTCGGGGCCGGCTGGCTGCTCCTGGTGCTGTGCGCTCTGCGAGCGGGGCAGACCAGGTCGTGGCGTCAGAACATCGATGACGCGCACACCGGCACCTTGCCCACGCTGGGCCCGCAGAGCCAGGGCTGAGCCGGTGGACGGATGCCTGGGAAGGCTTGCAGAACGCTCACATGAGCCGCCCCGGGCGTCACGATAGGCTTGTCATCCGTGACCCATGTGATGCGCAGCCCCCGCCGTCCGGACCTCATCGAGGCGCAGGCATGACCGCCGCATTCGATCCCGCCTCCGCGGCGATCGTCATCGTCACCTTCAACCGCTCGCATCTGCTCAAGGGGCTGCTCACCAGCATCCGCACGATGGATCCGAAGCCGGGTCGCGTCGTCATCATCGACAACGCGTCCACCGACGACACCACCGCCCTGGTCGAGTCGTTCCGCGACGACCTCGGCACCGAGATCGTCTACCGTCGCCTGGAGACGAACACCGGGGGCTCCGGCGGATTCAGCGAGGGCATGCGCACCGCCTACGAGCTCGGTGCGGAGTGGATCTGGATGATGGACGACGACGTCGAGGTGCTCCCCGACGGCCTCGCCCGGATGGGGCGCTGGTCCGGCCGCTTCAAGAGCATCCAGGGCCGCCGCTACGACTACGACGGCAGCGAGTTCTACTGGCAGTACCGCATCGCCGATCGGATGGGCATCCCGATCCCGTTCGCCCCGTCCAAGTTCGACGCGTCCGGGTTCAAGGAGATGAACAGCGGATGCTTCGAGGGGATGTTCATCCACCGCTCGATCGTGCAGCAGATCGGCCTCCCCGACCCGCGCTTCTTCATCTACTGGGACGACCAGATGTACGGCTGGCTGGCCTCGCGCCTGACCACCGCCGTGATCGTGGACGAGTTCGTGCTGCGTCGCACCCGTGAGATCAAGCAGTGGGACATGGGCATCCGCCACATGAACGCGTCCAGCAACGCGTACCGGTACTACATCATGCGCAACCGCGCCTTCATCAAGCACTACTACCGCACGAAGGACGCCTACAATCCCGTGCTGTTCGGCCTGGGCACCACGGCCACGTTCTTCAAAGAGCTCATCCGGCTCTTCTTCGTGGAGCGCACCGTGCGCGGCACGAGCAACCTGTTCCGCGGTCTGCGCGACGGCGGCCGGATCGGCCGCGACCGCACCTGGCAGCCGATGCCCCCGCTGGAGGCGTGATGAGCGAGCAGCAGTATCTCTGGGCCCCGACGCCCGACAAACCCAAGCGCGGCCGCGTGTGGCTGATCGTGATGCTCGCGGTGGTGGCGCTCGTCATCGTCGGCGTGCTGCTGTGGGCCTTCCTGCGCCCCGGGAACCCGGCGGCGGAACCCACGCCGAGCACGAGCTCAACGCCGACGGCATCCGCGAGCTCGACGCCGACGGCGAGCCCGACGTCTTGGCCGTCACCGACGCAGGCGCCGGTCACGAGCCCGCCGCCGCCGCAGGCCCCGGATCTTGGTGCCTTCCGGGCGAACGTTTCCCCGGTGCTTGCGGACGCGCAGCGCGGACTGCAGATCGTGCACGAGTCCGATCCGCAGGAAGCAGTTCAGAACATCGGACTGCTTCAGGAGGATGCCGGCCGACTGGCTGACGTCATCGCCCCGGGCTCGATCGCGTCACAGTGGAACAGCGGCCTCGACACCTACGCCGCATCGCTGCAGACGTTGCGTTCGGCCTACGAGAATGGGACGTCGGCCGATCGCCCGCTGTCTGATACCACGAGCGCACTGAAGACGCTGAACGACATCGTCGCCGGCCGCTGAAATCCGGCTCGGATGTGACGCGGGCTCAGCGCGTGTTGTGGTCGGCGTTGTAGCGGTCGAGCACATCCGCGATCGGAGCGTCCATCGCCAGAACGCCCTTGTCCAGGTACAGCCCGCGCGTGCAGAAGCGCCGCAGGTCGCGCTCGTTGTGGCTGACGAAGAACAGGGTGCGGCCGTCGGCGAGCAGTTCGTCGATGCGGGTGTAGCACTTGTCGCGGAAGGCCTTGTCGCCGACCGCGAGCACCTCGTCCACGAGCAGGATCGGCTCGTCGAGCTGCGACACCACTGAGAACGCCAGACGCACCTTCATGCCGTTGGAGAGGTGCTTGTACGGGGTGTCCTCGAAGCCTTCGAGCTCAGCGAATCCGATGATCTCGTCGTACCGGCTAGCGATCTCCGCGCGCGACATGCCGTGCAGACCCGCCGTCATCCTCACGTTCTCACGAACCGTGAGGTCACCCACGAATCCGCCCGTGAGCTCGATGAGAGGTGCGACTCCCCCGTGCACCTCGACGCCACCCTCATCGGGCAGCAGGACGCCTGCGACCAGTCGTAGGAGCGTGGACTTGCCCTGGCCGTTGCGGCCGACCACGCCGATCGACTCCCCCGGCTGCACCGAGAAGCTCACGTTCCGCAGCGCCCAGAACTCCCCCGGCCGCGAACGGCGGGATGCCCCGGCGAACAGGTCCTTGAAACTTCGGCGTCCACGGCGATTGCGGCGGAAATGCACGCCCAGATCCTGCACCTCGATCGCGGCGGACATCACAGCTCCTTCAGCACGGGACGCTCGAGCGCACGGAACACCCACACGCCGAGGACGAGGATCAGCAGGCTCATCACCGCGCTGATGATCACGGTCTGGGTGTGCCACTGGTCCGGGAAGAATGCCATCCGGTAGAGCGTGAAGATCCCCGCCAGCGGGTTGAACGCGCCGATCGTCTCGAAGGCACCGGGCAGGTTCGACACGTTGTAGATGATCGGGGTCGCGTAGAACAGCGCTCTCAGGATCAGCCCCGTCGTCCGCTCGAGATCGGCGTACAGGGCGCACAACGGCGCGACGATGAGGCCGAGGCCCACGAGGAGGATCGTCTGCAGCAGGATCGCGACGGGGAGCCAGAGGATGCCCCACCCGATGTGCGCGACCTGTTCGGGGTTCTTCTCGAAGATCATGTTCGCGACGACGAAGATCGCCAGCACCGGCATCGAGAAGAGGAACTCGATCCCCTTACTCAGCACGATGCGGTTCACCCAGATGGAGCGCGGGATCGCCGTCGATCGCACCAGGCGGGAGTCGCGCTTGAACGCCTTGGTGAAGTCCGACACAGAGGAGTTGAACCACACCCACGGCAGCAGTCCGCTGATGAGGAAGACGATGTACGGGTCCTCGCCGACGTCGCGGTGGAAGACACGGGTGAAGACGAACCAGTAGATCGCGCTCATGACCAGCGGATCGAGCACCGACCACAGATAGCCGAGCGCGCTCGTGGAGTAGCGGACCTTCAGATCGCGCGCGGAGAGCAGCCACAGCGAGTGCGCGTACCGCTGCGGTGTGCCCGGGGCACCGACCGTGGCCCTGCTCATCCCGATGTCAGTCGTCCTGGCCGGAGAGCTCGTTGCGCCACATCGACAGGGCCGAGCCGATCGCCATGTGCATGTCGAGGTACTGGTAGGTGCCCAGGCGCCCGCCGAAGTGCACGTCCTTCTCGCCCTTGGCGAGCTCGCGGTAGGCGAGCAGGCCGTCACGGTCGGCGGGGGTGTTCACCGGGTAGTAGGGCTCGTCCTCGCGGTTCGCGAACCGGGAGAACTCGCGCATGATGACGGTCTTGTCGGAGTTGAAGACGTCCTTGCGCTCCGGGTGGAAGTGCTTGAACTCGTGGATGCGCGTGAACGGCACGTCGAGGTCCGGGTAGTTCATCACACTGGTGCCCTGGAAGTCGCCGACGTTCAGCACCTCCTGCTCGAAGTCGAGCGTCCGCCAGCTGAGGGCGCCCTCCGCGTAGTCGAAGTAGCGGTCGACCGGACCGGTGTAGACCACAGGCAGCTGCCCCACCGTGGCGCGCTTGTTGAGCGGCTGCGACTCGTCGAAGTAGTCGACGCCGAGCTTCACCTCGATGTTGGGGTGATCCGCCATGCGCTCCAGCCAGGCGGTGTAGCCGTCGGTGGGCAGGCCCTCCCACGTGTCGTTGAAGTAGCGGTTGTCGTAGGTGTAGCGCACGGGCAGGCGGCTGATGATGTCACCGGAGAGCTTGTGCGGATCGGTCTGCCACTGCTTGGCCGTGTAGTCGCGGAAGAACGCCTCGAACAGCGGGCGGCCGACGAGGGCGATGCCCTTCTCCTCGAAGTTCTCGGCCGTCTTGACGTCGAACTCCCCCGCCTGCTCCTTCACCAGCGCCCGCGCCTCGTCGGGCGAGTACGACGCCTGGAAGAACTGGTTGATGGTCCCGAGGTTCACCGGCATCGGATACACCACGCTGTTGTGGTTCGTGTACACGCGGTGCACGTAGTTCGTGAACGTCGTGAACCGGTTGACGTACTCCCACACCGTCGCGTTGGACGTGTGGAACAGGTGAGCGCCGTAGCGGTGCACCTCGATGCCGGTCTCCGGCTCCGCCTCGCTGTAGGCGTTGCCGCCGATGTGCGGGCGGCGGTCGATGACGGTCACCTTGCGGCCGGCCTCTGCGGCGCGCTCAGCGATGGTGAGGCCGAAGAAACCCGACCCGACGACGAGGAGATCCATGGCATCCATGTTATCGGCGGCAGGCTGGGAGCCTGTGACGACGCCCGGGCGACCGGTCTCCTCGACACGGGGAATGCGGCCCGCGACAGCGCCACCGAGGTGGCATACCGATGTGAGCCGGACACGCGCGTGACCGAGGCCCGCTGCGATCGACCGCGGCGAGCGCGAGGCGGCCCGAGCCACTATCCCGGAGTCGGCCCGACCGCGAGCGTCGGCGGACGACGGCACGGCCGGTCGACCCACGACGGCCTGCGACGCCCGAGGATGCCGCAGGCCGCTTCAGTGGTCGCTCAGGAGTCGGCCGCGGCCCGCACCGTCTTCATCACAGAGTCGGTGACGATCGTCGGTCCACCCAGCACAACGATCCGCTGCGGGCGCAGCCGCGCGATCTCGTTCAGCACCGAGGACGGGACCGTCTTCGACTCCGTCAGCAGCACCGGGCCATTCAGGTGCCCGGCCGCCGCTGCGCCCGCGAGCGCATCGGCGAAGCTGGCACCGCTCGCGACGTAGGCGACCGGCACTCCGGGGTCACCGAAGGTGGCCTTGGAGATCGCGACGGCGGTGTCGTAGCGATTCGACCCGGACAGGCGCTGCGTGCTCGTCTCGATGCCGGTGGATGCCACGGCCGCAGCGACGACGGCATTGCTCACGGCACCGGTGCCGCCCAGCACGATAATCTGCGTGGGCGCGAGGGCCCTGAGTGCCGTCGCGGTCTCGCCAGGAAGCCTGTTGGTCTCGGTCAGCAGCACCGGAGCCCCGACGACGCCGGCGGCAGCGGCGCCGGCAAGGGCGTCCGGGAAGTCCAGACCGTTCGCCAGGTAGACGACGTCCGATCCGTCCCCCCAGAGTGATGCGACATCCGCGGCCGTGCCGAATCTGTTCGCACCGAAGAGACGGAACGCATCGACAGTCGAGGTGGACGCCGCCGAGCTGCCGACGGCATCGCTTACGCGATGCCGGACCGCCCGCGACGATGAGGTACTCCGGCGACAGCGCGCTCAGTTCCGTGAGCACGGGTCCGGGGAGCTTCTTCGGCTCGGTCAGGAGCACCGGCCCGCCAAGCGCGCCCGCAGCGGCGGCAGCGGCGAGCGCGTCCGGGAAGTCGAGCCCGTTCGCGAGGAATGCGGCCGGCACCGGCGCTTCGGGGAACGCGTCCGCGGCCACGGCGACGGCCGTCTCGAAGCGGTTGGCACCGAATCGGCGGTCGACCGTGGTCAGCGGCGTGGTGAAGGTCGCCGACCCGAACTCGCCGAGGCCGACCGCGTTCTGCGCCGCCACGCGGATCTCGTAGGAGCCGCCCGGATCGAGGTCGGTGATCCACACCGCTGCGTCGGTCCAGTCCGTGACCTCGTCGAGCATGGCGCCGTTCTGCAGGAGCTGCACGGTGTAGCCGGTGATCGGCGAGCCGCCGTCTGCGCCGGCCCATCGGAAGCGCGCATCGGAGGTGTGCACCCAGTCCACCGTGATCGACGGGACACCGGGAGCGATCGCCTCGCTCGCGCTGATCTGCGATCGCGGCGCCGGACGCTCAAGTGCGTCGGGTGCGCCCGGCATGCGGTTCAGGTGCGGGCCCTCCGGGGCCTGCTGCGGTTCGGCCTGATCCGCGGGGGCCCGCGGAATCGTCGGACGGTCCGGATCGGTCGCCATGGCGGCCGAGGGCGGTAGGACGAGCGCGATGGACGCTGCCGCGATCACTGCGGTCAGCGTCATTCGGCGCACACGTGCAGTCATGGATCCTCATCTCAGACAGCGACACCCCGCGAGTCCCCTACGGTGCGGATCAGCCGATGTGTGATCCTATCCTGAGAATTCCCTGTACGGTCAGATCCCGGCGGCTCCCGCTGACGGATCCGCGACGCCGAGGAATGGCGCCAGGGCCGCTGCTGAGCGCCGCCCGTCGTGCACATCCCGCACGAAGGCGGGACCGCGCGCCGCAACGGCGGCGTACCGATCCGGCCGCGCGACGACGTCCCGCAGCAGATCCTCGAGTCCATCCGCGGTCGACTCGAGGATCGGCAGCTCCACTCCGGTGCGCTCGCGCACCTCGCCGCGGACCAGATCCGAGACGTGGCTGATCACCAGACGCCCGGAGGCCATCGCCTCGCACGCGGCGACGCCGTAGATGCCCAGGGAGAACTGGTCCAGGACGATGTCGCTCGCCCCGTACACCGCCGGCATGTCGCCGGAGGGTATCCCCTGCACCTCGCGGTACTCGATGACGCCTTCGTCGTGCAGGCGGCGCACGACGGGGTCGATCAGCGCGCTCCCCTTGAGCCCGGCCCGGCTGGGCGCGTGCACGACCACCGGTCGGGCTCGGGTCAGCGCGGTCGACGGCGCTGCCGCGTCCCAGCGATCCGGATCCACGACCACGGGCAGCCATGAGGCCTCGGGGACGTACGCCAGCAGGTCGGGCGTCGATACGAACACCGGCAGACCCGTGGCGTCGATGAGCGCGCGGTTATTCCGCGCGATCTCCTCGAGCTGTCGGGTCTCCGCGTCGTCGTCGGCGAACGGCGAGTCCTTCTCCTCCTGCGCGTTTCGGCTCGGCAGGCGGATGTCACTGCCGTGGAAGAGAAGCGCGACCTCCACTCCGGCATCCGTCATCGCCCGCAGATGGTCCGCGACCGGGGCGTGGGTGCCGAACAGCCGCGCCCCGGACTCCACGATCACATGCGTGAAGGAGCGCAGTATCGCCGCGCGCTCGGCATCCTGCCACCGGCGGATGCCGGAGGCGACCTCCGCGGGCACGGAGTGGTCCGCGGGGAACATGAATCGATCAGCGCGTCCGCGATACATCAGGTCCACGGCGGACACCCCGGGCAGACGCTCCGCCGCCCGCGCCCAGGCATAGCCCTGCCCCGCCGAGTTCACCGGGCCGATGAGCAGGGTGCGCTCCCCGGGGGTCGCACACGTGACAGGGGTCTCCCTGTGCATCCGTCGCCGCCACGGGTGGATGCGATCAGCCACCTGGTACGGGAGCGCGACGAAGATCGAGGTCGCGAGCTCACGCAGCACGCCCGTCATCACGACTTCAGGCTGCGGCGCCGACCACGATCCGGGGCGTGCCCGCCCACAGCGCGGCGTCGGTGGCGTTGCGACCGTCGACGAGCAGCTTGATCCCGGGGATCTGCTCGGGAGACACGGTCTTGTAGTCGGCATGGTCAGTCTGCAGGACGGCGAGCTCCGCCTCGGCGCCGAGCGCGAAGGGCTCGAAGCCGAGGCCGCGCAGCTCGTCGTCGGTGTACAGCGGGTCGTGCACGAACACCTCCGCGCCGCGCTGCTTCAGCGCCGCGACGGTCGGGAAGACGCCGGAGAAGGCGGTCTCCTTCACGCCACCACGGTAGGCGGCACCAAGAACGACGGCCCGGCGTCCGGTCAGGTCGCCCAGCACGCCAGCGGCCTGGGCAACCAGTCGTTCAGGCATGGAGGCGTTGAACTGACGCGCCACGCGGACGATGTCGGCATCCGGATCCGTCGACAGGTACAGACGCGGATACACCGGGATGCAGTGCCCGCCGACCGCGATGCCAGGACGGTGAATGTGGCTGTAGGGCTGAGAGTTGCAGGCCTCGATCACCTTGTACACGTCGATGCCGTGGCTCGCGGCGAAGACGCCGAACTGGTTGGCCAGGCCGATGTTCACGTCACGGTAGGTGGTCTCGGCGAGCTTGGCCATCTCGGATGCCTCGGTGGAGCCCAGGTCCCAGACACCGTTCGGCTGCGCGAGGTCGGGACGCTCATCGAACTGCAGCACGGCCTCGTAGAACTCACGGGCGCGACGGGTGCCCTCATCCGACAGAGCGCCGATCAGCTTGGGGTACTTGCGCAGGTCGGCGAAGACGCGACCGGTGAGCACCCGCTCGGGCGAGTAGACGACGTGGAAGTCGACGCCCTCGATCAGACCGGAGCCCTCCTCCAGCATCGGCTTCCAGCGAGTGCGGGTCGTACCGACGGGCAGGGTGGTCTCATACGAGACGAGCGTGCCGGGGGTCAGGTGCTCGGCCAGCGACTTCGTCGCGGCGTCCATGTACTTGAAGTCCGGCTCCCAGGTCTCGTCGTTCACGAACACGGGAGCGACGAGGACCACGGCATCCGCGCCGGGGATCGCCTCGGAGTAGTCGGTGGTCGCGCGCAGGCGACCGGTGGGGATCAGCTCCTCGAGCTTCTCCTGCAGGTGCGCCTCCCCGGGGAAGGGCTCCACCGCCGCGTTGATCGTGTCGACAGCCCTCTGGTTGACATCGACTCCGATCACATCATGGCCGGAAGAGGCGAACTGGACGGCGAGGGGAAGCCCGATCTTTCCGAGGGCGACGACAGCAATCTTCACACCACAATCGTAGGGGATCCTCCTGAACGCGGGGTCGGTGCCGTCAGCCGCGGACGATCTCCTCGGATCGCTCCACGATGCGCTCGGCGACCGCGGAGAGCGAATACCGGCCAGCGGCCCATGCCGCCAGCTCGACGCGTCGCGAGGTAGCGAGCGGCTCTTCGGCGGCCGCCAGCATCGCCGTCCGCGCGGCCGCGGCATCCCACTCCACCGCCGTCCCCACCGGGTGGTGCTGCGACTCGGTCCGCAGGAACGGACCCGTCGGCCCCGCGCCGGCGAAGATCACCGGGCAACCCGAGACGAGCGATCCGTACACCTTGGTCGTGAAGGCGTAGTCGTAGCCGGCGCCGGGCTTGAGACTGGCCAGCGACGCCGTCGCCGAACTCAGCACCTCCGCGAGCTGCTCCGGCGGGACGGGATCGCGGAACTCGACCCCGGTCAGTCCGAGTTCGGCGATGCGGGCGCGCATCCGCGGCTGCTCGGAGCCGTTCCCGATGAACAGCAGCCGGGCGTCCGGGTGCGCCTCGCGCACCCCGGCGAACGCCTCCAGGAACACGTCGGCGCCGTGCCACTCCGAGTACGAGCCGGGATAGACGAACAGCGGCGCGGTCGGCGGGTCCTGGGGGGCGTACCGGAACGACGCGGTGTCGGTGCCGAATCCCACGGCCGTGGCGGGCACATCGATCCCGATCTGGCGCATCCGGTCGATCAGCCCCTCCGAGATGGCGAACGCGTGCGCGGTCCCCCGCATCGCGAAGCGCTCCACCGCGCGCAGGGCTCCGAGCACCAGCGGAGACGAGGTGACGACACCGGCCGCGTCGGCCCAGAGATCGGCTGCGTCGTATACGTACGGCGTGCGGCGCAGGAGGGACACGGCGCGCACGACCGCGCCCGTCGTGGGGGGCGGCTCCACGAGGTAGAGGTCCGCTCGCCGCGAGAAGAGCAGGCGGAACAACACCGGGATGTCGAACGACAGGTACGACAAGTATCCGCGGACGTATCCCTGCCGGTCGCGCTTCACCCGCGCGCGGCGCACGCGGATCCCGCGCGGGTCGGCTCCGGATGCCGCAGGCGGCGGCGTGCTGGTGAGCACTTCGACCTCATGGCCGGCATCACGGAACGCCTCCGCGGTCGCGCGGAGCAGGAACGAGGCTGCCGCCGGTTCGGGCGTGAAGATGCGGCTGACGATGACGATACGCATAGGCATTGGCGCACGGACGCGCTCGGGCGCATGGCATGCGCCCGTAACGCTAGCACGCCAGGTTCACCCAGCCTGAGCCGGATAGACTTCCGGGGCCGGCTCAGGGCTCCATGCTGAGCCCGAGTGGGAGACGAATGAAATCTGTCATCGCCTTGTATCGCGAGGTCACCAGTGTGCTGCCTCCCGAGGCTCGCCGCTTCATCGCCACGTACTCGTGGTTGCTGGCGTCGCTGGCCATCTTCGACGCCGCCGCGCTGGGCCTGCTCGCGCTGGTCATCGGCCCACTCGCGGCGGGCACGCCCGTGCGGCTTCCGTTGATCGGTGAGCTGGACGGAATGGGCGTCATCATCGCGATTCTGCTGATCTGCGCGATGATGATCACCAAGGGCCTCCTCTCCACACTGGTCATGTGGTGGGGCACGCGCCGCATCGCGCGATACCAGGTGGTCGTGGGTGACCGGCTCTTCCGCGCCTACATCCACGCTCCGTGGACGCTGCGCCTGAAGAAGAACTCCTCTGACATGCTGCGCTTCACAGACGGCGGCGTGGACGCGATGATCAACTCGTTCCTGCTCCCCGGCGCGACCCTGCTCGGCGAGGCGGTGAGCCTTTTCGTGGTCGTCGCCACGCTGGCACTCGTTCAGCCCGCCATCGCCGCGATCACGCTCGTGTACATCCTCCTGCTGGGCGCGGTCCTCTACCTGTGGATCGCGAAGCACGCACGCGTCGCCGGCGAGGTCAACCTCGCCGCCTCCATCCGCACCTCGCGACTGATCCTGGAAATCATGTCAACGCTGAAGGAGATCAGCCTTCGCAACAAGGAGGACGCTGTCGCGGACGTCGTCACGAAGAGCCGGACGGAGAGCTCGCGCGCTCGAGCGAACACCTACTTCCTCGGCCAGGTGCCCCGTTACGTATTGGAGTCAGGCATCATCGGCGGCTTCATCGTGGTCGGCGGTGCAGGTTTCCTCATCGGCGGACAGGAGGCCGCCATCACTGCAGTCGCGATGTTCGGCCTGGCCGGTTTCCGCATGGCACCCTCCATCACGCGGTTCCAATCGATCATGTCCATGATGCAGTCGACCGCCCCGTACCCGCGCAAGGTGCTCGACGAACTCGCCGAGGCCGAGCAGCAGATCGCCACCGCTCCCGGCGGCGGCGATGGCGCGGTACCCGAGGCGCCGAAGACCCTGCGGCTCGACAACGTGTCCTACCGCTATTCGCCGGAAGCAGCACTCGCCGTGCGTGACGTGTCGATCGACATCCCGTTCGGGTCGTTCGTCGCCTTCGTGGGAGCGTCCGGATCCGGGAAGTCGACGATGGTCGATCTGATCCTGAGCCTGCTCGAACCCACTCAGGGCGTGATCAGCGTGGACGATGCCCCGCTCACCTCGATGGCCCGCTCCTGGCGGGAGCGGGTCGGCTACGTCCCCCAAGATGTCGCCCTGTTCGACGCGACGATCGGCAGGAACGTCGCCCTGACCTGGGATGATGACGTGGATGCCGCGCGCGTGGAGACGGCGCTGCGCCAGGCTCACGTCTGGGACATCGTGTCCAGACGCGATGGGGGCATCGATTCACAGGTCGGAGAGCGAGGCATCTCGCTCTCCGGCGGGCAGCGTCAGAGGCTGGGTATCGCCCGGGCCTTGTACGTGGACCCGCTGGTACTCGTCATGGACGAGGCAACCAGCGCGTTGGACACCAAGACCGAGGCGGCCGTCTCGGAGTCGATCACGAGCCTGGCGGGTCAGCGGACGCTGATCGTGGTCGCCCACCGGCTGTCGACGATCCGTCACGCGGACCAGATCTTCTTCATGCGCGACGGAGAGGTCGCCGGACGCGGCACGTTCGACGAGCTGGTCGCCGCCGTGCCCGACTTCGCGCATCAGGCCGCTCTGGCCGGCCTCGCCTGATCGACGGGGCGCTCAGCCCCGGTTCAGCGTCCGGCGGATGATGCCGCGCTGAACCTCGGCGTCGACGTCCGAGCTCAGCTCGTGGGCGGCGGCGTCCGCGTGCTGCTTGAAGGCGCGCACGTCGTCCTCGGTGAGTGCACTCAGAGCGGCCACCAGATCGGCCGGCTCGAAACCGTCAACCGTCAGCCCCAGCCCGTGGGAGTCGATGAGCGCATCGATCTCGACCGCCCTGCCGAAGACCACACCCAGGCGGGACTGTACGAAGTCGAAGAACTTGTTCGGCAGCATGAACCGGTGGTTCGTCGTCGTCGGACGGAGCAGGTACACGCCGAGGTCGAAGCCGTTCAGCGCGGCGGGGAGTTCGTGCGGCGCGACCGGATCGTGGAAGGTGATCCGATCGCTGCCGGCCGCCCGAGCCACGAGCTGCCGGCGGTACGCGTCATCGTCACCGAACACCAGGAAGAAGTCGAGACTGAACCTGTCGTCCAGGTCGTGCATCGCGTCGATCAGCGTCTCGATGCAGCGCTCCGGAACCGCGACGCCGCTGTGCACCAGGCGGATTCGCCCCGGCTGCAGCGGGCTCGGCGAGAGCTCTACGAAATCTCGGGCATTGCGGACGACGTCCGCCGCGGCTCCGAACTCCTTCTCGTACAGTTCGGCGATGAGCGGGCTCACCGTGCTGACCGCGGCGCAGCGCGGCAGGTAGATGCCGCACAGGTAAGTCATGAACGGCGCGACCAGCAGCCGCCAGCTGAGGATGTGGGACTGCTCCTCGGGCGCCCACTCATGCAGGTCCGCCCAGACGGGGGCGCCGTGCGCGGCCTCGAAAGCCACCGGAAGGGCTCGTGCATCGTTGGCGACGACGAGGTCGAACCGCTTTCCCTTCAGCAGATCCCGCGCGGCGGCGAGCGCCGGCGCCGCGAACTCGGCCGCCGCGTGGCGCCGGGTCGCCAGCTTCAGCACGCCGGCCGGCGTCTGCGGCAGGGACGGCAGTCCCGCGGGCACCTCGATGTGTCGTGCCGCGCCCGCGGGCGCGGGCCCGAACCCCACCGTGGTCACATCGCCGAACTCGCTCAGCACCGCGATCTGACGGAGCACACGGGCATCCCGATCGAGGGGCGAGAAGGAGATGCTGAGGATCTGCGGCCGGGATTCGCTGTGTGCTTGCTGACTCTCTGACACAACCCCCGATGGTATCGTGAAGAGTTGTGATTTTGTCGGCATCGTCCGAC